>CESO01050220.1_pt1 | contig 90013 bp, 96 predicted proteins | sample 356341 | NCBI WGS metagenome assembly CESO01 (sample SAMEA2621812, study PRJEB7988) | marine metagenome | biome: marine biome (ENVO:00000447); feature: deep chlorophyll maximum layer (ENVO:xxxxxxxx); material: "saline water (ENVO:00002010), including plankton (ENVO:xxxxxxxx)" | depth 35 m | reverse complement strand
CATTAAATAGATTCTTATCCCTTATCATAATTTTTAGCTTTTAAACACTTACTTATCTATAAATCTTAGTTTGATTTCTTTAGAAGGCTAGAAGTACCAGAGCTAACTGAGGGGGATATGCCTGAATTGAAATAAAAATCAGTTATCAATCTCACCCATCCATTGTATAATTCTAAAAATTTTACCCTCTCTTAAGAAAATTCTATCAATTAATCTAACTGATTCTTGAGTCCCATCTTTATAATAACGATTTTCTCTAAAAGCAACTGAAACTCTTGTATAATCCGAACCCTCAATTTTAAGTGGAACTACGTTATTAATACGTCTTTGTATAGAGTCATAGGGCTCATGTAGAGATTTAACTATAGCTGGTAATGCAGATTTAGGTGTTTTCATTGCCTTACCCCCTGTAGGTGGATAATAAACAACTGTGTCTCTCATGAACTTAGCCATAGTTTCAGAATCTTTTTCTGCATAAGCTAAAACAAGAGAAACAGCATTGTTTGCATCTTCATCAGAGCCAAAAATGTATTTTTTACCTTTAAAGTTGTTTAGAAATTGTTCCCCAGCTGATGCATTTACTTCAACCTCAACAGTTTTCGGCTGACAGCAAATAAAAAGCAAAGTTGGAATAATAAATAAAAGTGTTTTTTTCATTTTAATTAAATAATAATTACTAAAAACAAAAATAATCTATTTACTTTTAATAAACAAGTAATGAGAAGTGCCTGAGTTAACAGAGATGGATATGCCTAAAATAAAAGGTGTTAGGTTAGGTTAATTTAATATAACAAGTGTTTCTTATTATTATTTTTCCATCCTGCCCTGCTCTTGTAATCAACAAAGAAAATCTTTAAATCTGCTTGAGATTTATAATCAACAAAGTATATATATTTTTCTGCTTGTGACTTATAATCTACGAAGTACCATAAACCGTCATTACCTTTTGCTTGAGTTTTGTAATCAACCTTAAAAACTTTTAGGTCAGCTTGAGACTCGTATTCTACAACAAATACTTTTATATCTGATTGTGATGAATAATTTACAGTATAGATTTTTTGGGCATAAGTATTGTAGGATGTAAGACATAAGAAAAGGAGAATTAATTGATTTTTTTTAACCATGTTATCTTAAAAAAACTCGTAGAAAATAATAGTAAGAACCACCCCCTCTAAAAATGAAATCCAAGCAACCTGATATGAATCTAAATTAAATTGCTCCATCATTTGCTTTAATAATCTTTTATGCCATTCAATCATGTTTTATTTTTTACCTTCAGATTTTTGCTGGTTAATAAATTAAATCACAATATACCAATTTCAAGAATTAATTAATTTGAAGGAGAGCTGAATAGCACCATTCCAAATAGATTTAAAAGTGATATGTTTTTAAAATGATCGCCACCTGTCCAATATTTCAACTTGCCTTGCAGAGCTAATTTTTTTAGGCGTTTTCAGTAATTAAATTTTTATCTATAACTTTAAAAACTAGATATTAAAAAATATGAAGCTTTCTAAATATTTATCTCTACTAGTTTCCCTTGTTGTTTTGAGCGCCTGGAGTTTCCGATTAAATCAGCCTTCTGTATTTAGAGGTGGAGATGCCGTAAATATGTCCGAAGAATTTGCCGTCTATGGGCTTAGCGATTCTGTAATGATTTCTGTAGGTATAGTCAAGATAATTTTGGCACTTTTACTTTTGGTAGGAGGGTTAAAATTCCCTGCCTTGATCAAACCCTCGGCTGCTGTGATGTCCTTGTTCATGATCGGAGCCGTTTATTTCCACATCAGCATTTCCGATGGAATTCTTCCTACACTCCCCGCGGCAATCATGTTATTGTGTTGTTTGTTGATCGTCTTTAACCCAAAGTTTCTCGGTGAGAAAAGATCCTGAATCCAACCGATCCATTCTCCTAATATTGACTGAACGAATACTGTTTTGAAATGACAGAAAACAGTCTCAATGTTTTAGGTAACCCCTTGATGGTTTGTAGTACCAACCCGATGACAGGAGCCTTCAGAAATGGCTGTTGTGATACCGGTCGCTTTGATGCCGGAACACATACTGTATGTGCGGTGGTTACCGATGCTTTTTTGACTTTTTCAAAAAGTAAAGGAAATGACTTGACGCATGCCTATCCGGAATATAATTTTCCAGGCTTGGTCGCCGGAGACCACTGGTGTCTGTGCGTTTCGAGGTGGTTAGAAGCCTATCGATCCGATGTCGCACCCCAAGTCATCCTAGAAGCCTGCCATCAAAAAACATTGGATTATGTAAGCCTTAATGTTTTAAAAAAATTTGCTTTTGACCCTGCTTGATCTGCTTTTATGGTTTTCGGCTATTTCATTTTTATTTTATGGAATCGGATGTTTTACCAGTCCCTTTATGGTGGAAGAATTTCTCCGCTACGGTATTCCACAATTCCGAAAACTGACAGGCGTACTTCAATTGTTGGGCGCATTGGGAATCATCTTCGGGTTTTGGATGAATTATATACAAATCCTAAGCACCCTATGTCTTTCCCTTTTGATGTTGTTTGGGGTCATCACCCGTATTGTGATCAAAGATGGCTTGATAAAAACCCTGCCTGCTCTGTTTTACTGCCTAATCAATGGTTATTTGTGCTTAGAGTTGACCTTAAGCTTTATGTAACGCGATATCAATAAAAAAGCCCAACCCCGTAGCGTTGGACTTTATGTAATCGATAAATCTCAAAAGCTTATTTGGGTTGGATTCCCAATACGCCTTTGAGGTTGTCCATTCCAAATTCATTTCCATAGAGCAAAGTGGAAAAACGAGCCACTTCGGCAGCGATAAAAATAGCTGCTTTGATCTCATCATCGGTTGCACCGGCCGCTTTTGCCAGGTGTACCTGTGCCGTGATACAATACTCACACTTGATGGCCGCAGAAGCAGAAATAGCCACCAACCGCGCCTCTTTCAATGGAATAGGCCCTTGCGTAAAAATCTTATTCCAAGCTCCAAAATAGGCCGCAGCATCAGCTGCGGTTGCTTTGGGATACATCTTGTTAAAAGGGCTTTTTTTCGTCAGCACATCATACTCTTGATCTGTAGTTTGGCTATACCCAAACGCAGTCGTCAATAAAAATAGTAATACAAGTTTTTTCATCTAAAAAAGTTAATAGTGGTTTGTAAAATCAAACCGTTCCCTTTTTGGAACCGTAATAAAACAGCCCCATAGTAACCAATCCTAAAAGAATGACAGGAAGAGGAGCTGTTGGATCTCCGTTAATAAATCCAATGAGATCTGGAAGGGCAAAAAAACCAGCTAATACAAACAACAAAAAGGATATTCTTTTTAAAGTATCCAAATCCGTTAAAGAAGTTACTCCAATGATTAGAAAAATAATCCCCAACACTATCAGTCCTACGACCAAGGCAAAAGTTTCAAACATGGTTACTGCATCAGCGGATGGATTCGCTCCAAAAGCGTCTGCGATGAGCATCAGTTGGAATTCGGGTGAAAAAAGAGATAAAAACAAGGGAATCCCTTGAATAAAAATAAGAGCAGCACAAACTCTAAAAATAGTTTTAATTTTCATTTCAAATTGATTTATGTTCAACCCAATTTAGTAAAAAAAAGAGTGCGAAATCTTAAAAAAACTATCTCCTTCTCCCCCTAAATTCCATGGCCTCTCCTTTTCCAAAACCATAGCTGAACCCGATGACCCAAAACCTTCCGTAAGCCGAACGGGTCCATATGTTGAAATCATTTCTGATGGTTTGGTTTTCCCTTACGCGTGTGGCAAAAAGATCTCTTATGTTGACGCTGATCACCCCTTTACCTTTAAGTAATTTTTTTCGCGCTCCTAAATTCAAAAACTGGCTGGGAGCCGATTCTCCATCAATGGTTTTGAATCCCGACTGATAATTCCAACTCATTTCTAGATCCAAATCCTTGGGAAACTTAAACTTGGAAGTAATCTCTGAACTCCAATTATTACCTTTAAAATTGAAAGATTGATTTTGCCATGAGGCCTTGCGATCAAAGCTGTTGTAATTGAAATCCCCATTGACCACAATCTTTTTAATGGGAGTAATTTTTGCGTTCAGCTCTATGCCATTTACCCTTTTGGTTCCCAAGTTTTCGGGCCCGCTCACACTGATGTTGTTTTGAAATGTAGTGACCGATTCGATGGTATTCGTGGTATACAACTGGTATAAACTTATGTTAATTGAAGTGGTTCCCTTGATGGAAATAGCCGATATTTCATAGGAGTCTGAATATTCTGATTTCAGATCGGGGTTTCCTTTTCTGTAGTTAAAACTATTGCGAATGTTGAAGAATGGGTTCAGGTCCCACAATCGCGGTCGGTAAATCCTTCTGGAATATCCCGCTTGTAGAGAAAAATTCGTGTTGAACTTATATGAGGTATTTATGGAAGGAAACAAATCGGTAAAGTTTTGATTGTTTTTTTGATTGGTATTGACCAAACGGGTATTGATTTGGGTATTTTCAGTCCTCAAGCCCAACTGGGCTCCCCAGGTATCCGATTCATAGGCCGCCATTCCATAGACGCCCAAAACTCCTTGAACGAATTCAAATACATTGGTCAAACCGGCATCGACCAACCATTGACCGTCCAATTCGTCCTTGACTTCAAAATTATTACTCACATCATTGTTGGCATATTGAAAGCCTCCCTCTAGGGTCCATTCCTCTCCAAAGGGATGGGTGTAATCCAATTTGAAAGTATGAACCGCTTCGCGAAAAAAAGTGCTAGTCTGTTGATCGTCAAAGGTATCGGAGCCCAATACGGTCTTATTGAAGAATTCCGAACTTTGATCTTTGCTGAACAGATTTCCGGTAGCACTGAAAATCAAGTCGTGATCTTCATCATCCAAAAAATCTCTCTTATAAATCAATTCATATTGATATTTGGGATTGCCAGCTGTTGTTATTTCCTCGCGGTTCCATTCTGAGGTTAATTGGGTATTGTTTTTATACTGCTTGACATGGGTATCCGAAGGCTGATGTTCTGCTTCAAAAGCATAAAAACCGGACAGGGTGATTACATTTTGGGGATTGATGTAATAATCTGTTCCCAATATGATGTTGTAAAATTCTTCATTTCGGTACTGAGTTCCCTCAGTCAATACCTGAGTATTTGTCAAAAAGTTGTCGTTCTTATTCTTACTCTCTCGGGGATAACTTCTTGATCCATATCCTATTTGAGTAAAGAGATTAAACTTTTCGGTACGTCGATTGAGACTCAGGCCGACGCTGTTGTTGTCCGGTTGGCCATAGTTGAGGGTAAAAGAACCATTGATCCCCTTCCTTTCATCTTTTTTGATTACTATATTTATGATTCCTGCTGTTCCTTCTGCTTCATACTTGGCAGAGGGATTGGTGATTACTTCGACTTTTTCAATCATCTCGGCAGTAATGGATCCTAAAGCGTTTCCTCCCTCAGAGGTCAGTACAGAGGGTTTTCCGTTGATCAAAATTTGAACGCCAGCGTTACCCCTAAGTCTGACTTGCCCCTCAATACTAACGGTAACAGACGGAACATTGTCCAAAACTTCCAAGCCACTTGCCCCGGTGCTGCTCAAATCTTTTCCCACATTAAATACCCTTTTGTCCAACTTAAACTCCATGGTGGATTTGTCACTGCTTACCTCCACCTCATTCAACATTTCGGACTGTTCGCTTAGGGCTATGGTCCCAATATCCATAAGCTTTCCTTTTGTTGCAATATTTTCCAGTCTCACAGGTTCATAGCCTATAAAACTGATCTCAACATAAATGTCGTCAGAGGGAGATAGCACTGTAAAGGATCCGTCATCCATTGTTGTAACCCCAATTAGGGGTTGGAGGGTATCCTTTTCCCCCACCAAAATAGTAGCAAAAGGAATGGGTTGCTTTGTGGCGAGATCAATTACAAATCCTGTTATTTCAAAGCTGTTTTGTTGCGCCTGAAGAAGGACAAAACAAAAAGCAAAACACAATGGGAGAAGAGTCGTTTTCAATATTTAGGTAGTTTAAGGGCTTAGACTGTTTTTTTTGAAATGTTTAAACAAAACTATAAGGTTCTGGATAAAAATACTGTTTTTTAACCCCAGAAATATTGTAACTTACTAAAATATGTTAACCAAAGAAAATCAATCATGATTTTAGAGCTCAAACAGCTTTTTGGTAATATTTTTGAGGAAGCACTCATCCATGAGATTGCCATGGTCAGTACACTAAGAGAAGTTCCTGAGGATTATATGTTGATCGATATAGGAGAACCCATAAAAGGAATTCCTCTGATGATCGGTGGTGCCATTAAAATTTATCGGGAAAATCCAAATGGAGATGAATTGCTGCTGCATTATATAGAAGAAGGTGATTCTTGTACCCTTACCTATGCGTGGGAAATGAATGCTTCGAAAAGTAAAATCAGAGCCATTTCTGAATTGCCTTCCAAACTGATCATGATCCCACTCAAACAAATGGAACTTTGGGAGGAAAAGTTTCCCAGTTGGAGAAATTTCTTGTTCCGAAGTTATCAAACCCGGATGGATGAATTGATAGAAACTTTGGACAGCCTTGCCTTTGATGGTTTAGAAAAAAGATTGATAAATTATTTAGCCGAAAAGAGAAGAGTAAACGGAAAAAATGAGCTTCAGATCACCCACCAAAATATTGCTCTGGAACTTCACAGCTCAAGAGTAGTGATCTCTCGTTTGTTAAAAAAACTTGAGCATTTGGGAAAAATCAAGCTTAAAAGAAATGAAATCTTAATGGTCTGAATTGTGTAACTTAGGTTACTCAGTGTTCTAAAATGTCGCCTTATTTTTGAACGTTAATCACAGACAATGCAACAATATTTTCCTGTACTTAAATGGATTAAAAACTATAATAAAAGTCTTTTTAAGAAAGACTTCTCTGCAGGAGTCACTGTTGGGGTTATGCTAATCCCACAGGGCATGGCCTATGCAATGATTGCTGGGCTTCCGCCTGTTTATGGCCTTTATGCCGCCATCTTTCCGCAGATCGTCTATGCCCTAATGGGTACCTCCCGTAAACTCGCTGTAGGCCCTGTCGCCATGGATTCCCTTTTGGTTGCCACAGCACTGCATACCATGACCATCATCGATGCCGAACACTATATTTCCCTTGCGATATTCCTAGCCTTATTTATGGGTTTAATTCAAATGATGCTGGGTTTTCTGAAGTTTGGTTTTTTGGTTAATTTTTTATCCAAACCTGTAATCAACGGGGTTACCTCTGCAGCGGCTATCATCATTGTTCTAAGTCAATTGAATCACATGTTGGGAATTGAACTCCCATCCAGTAATATTCTGCATGAGATAATTCAATCTCTATGGGATAATTCAACAGATATCCACCGATTTACAACACTCATTACCTTGGTGAGTATCTTAATGATGTTTTTCTTGAAAAGAATTTCCCGAAAAATTCCTGCCACTTTAATTTTAGTGATCGTTGCCACAGTTTTGACCTCCTTATTACAGTGGAACAACGTGGGGGTAAAAATTGTTGGATTTATACCTCAAGGACTTCCTTCAATAAAAATTCAGTCCATCACGGTTCAGGAAGTCTACCAACTCACACCCATGGCCATTACACTGGCTTTGATCGCCTTTTTGGAAGCGATATCCATAGCCAAATCTATCGAACAAAAAGAAAACAATGAAACCGTTGCACCCAATCAGGAACTTATTGCACTGGGTACTGCCAATTTGGTAGGATCTTTTTTTCAGGCCTATCCAACCACAGGGGGGTTTTCCAGAACTGCAGTCAATCATCAATCGGGAGCAAAAACTGGAATTGCTTCATTAATAAGCGCCCTTTTGGTCGCTTTGACATTGCTTTTTTTTACAGAGCTGTTCTATCATTTACCTAAAGCGGTTTTAGGGGCCATTATCCTCTCAGCAGTAATCAATCTTATAGACTTCAAATATCCTTTATATCTTTGGAAAAACAATCGGGAGGAGTTTTTTGTTTTGCTTTTTACCTTTACAATCACCTTGTTTTTGGGAATCAAGGAAGGAATTCTTCTTGGTGCATTTGTATCATTATCGTTGATAATTTATCGTTCCAGCCAGCCCCATATCGCTGTACTGGGGAGGATTAAAGGAACCTCTCTTTTCAGAAATGTACTCCGTTTTCCGAAACAAGTTGAAACTTTTAATGGAATATTGATGATTCGCTTTGACGGTCAGTTATTTTTTGGAAACCACAGCTATTTCAAAAAACAAATCAACCACAGGATCAAAATCCATAAAGGTCCTATCAAATACCTGATCGTGGATGCCGGACCAATCAATTATGTAGATGCTACTGCATTGGAGACTTTACATCTTTGGATCCAAGACCTAAAACAAAAAAACATCCAAGTAATGTGGGTAAAAACTATAGGCCCTTTAAGGGATATTTTCTATAGAAATGGAATGATCAAAATAATCGGAGAAAAAAATTTTTTCTCTAGTTTAGAGACCGCAATAAACTTTATAAGCGGAGAGGAAATCTCTAAAATGGAGAAAAAAATATCTAATCAGAGTAACCTTAAAAATTAAAAGAATGAATGTTGAACAAATTTATACCGGATGTTTAGCGCAGGGAGCCTACTACATAGAGAGTGGTGGCGAAATAGCAATCATTGATCCATTGCGGGAAGTTTCTCCATATTTGGAAAGAGCCAAAAATAACAAGGCTAAAATCAAGTATATTTTCGAAACTCATTTTCATGCTGACTTTGTAAGTGGACACCTCACCCTATCAAAAGAAACCGGTGCACCGATTATTTACGGCCCCAATGCTAACCCTGATTTTGATGCCATAATTGCCAAAGATGGACAAGCCTTCCCGCTGGGTGATGGTGCCATCATCGCTCTGCATACTCCGGGACATACCATGGAAAGCACCACCTATTTACTAAGAGACAATACCGGTAAAGATATAGCTATTTTCAGTGGGGATACGCTTTTCTTGGGAGACGTGGGGAGACCAGATCTCGCTCAAAAAGCGGCCCACATGACTCAAGATAAATTAGCAGGCCTCCTTTTCGATAGTCTTAGAAAAAAAATAATGCCCTTATCGGATGACGTTACTGTATATCCTGCCCATGGGGCCGGATCAGCCTGTGGTAAAAACATGATGAAAGAAACGGTAGATACCCTGGGCAACCAAAAAAAGTTCAACTATGCCCTTAGGGAAAATATGACGCGTGAGGAGTTCGTCAAAGAAGTTACCGATGGACTGGAGCCCCCTCCGCAGTATTTCCCCTTAAACGTAAAAATGAATAAATCAGGCTATGATGACATTGACAACGTTTTGAGTAGAGGGTTAAACCCTTTGGACCCGGATTCCTTTGAAGTTTTGGCTAATAAAGCAGGAGCGCTTATACTTGATGTTAGACATCAAGATGAATTTGTAAAAGGACACATTCCACAATCTGTATTCATAGGGCTAGACGGTGGCTTTGCTCCATGGGTGGGTGCCTTGGTCGGAGATGTCAATCAACCCCTACTGATCATCGCTCCGGAGGGAAGAGAAGAAGAAACCATTACCCGATTGTCTCGGGTCGGCTTTGATCAAACCCTAGGTTACTTAAAAGGAGGGTTCGATACATGGAAAATATCCGGAAAAGAATACGATTTGATAAGTGGTGTCAGTGCAGGAGATCTGGAAAAATTGGCAAAAGAAGAGAACATGTTAGTCTTCGATGTTCGTAAAGAAAATGAATTCATTTCAAAGCATATCGCCTCTGCTCAAAACACCCCTTTAGATTTGCTTAACGACTACTTGGATCGCTTCCCGGAAAACCAACCCTTTTATATTCATTGTGCCGGTGGCTATCGCAGTGTTATCGCTGCCTCCGTCCTCAAGAAAAGAGGGATTCACAATCTGATTGATGTTCAAGGTGGTTTTAAAGCAATTAAAGAAACAAAAATAGAATTAACGGACCATGTGTCTGCATCAACCATAAACTAAAGAAGAATGATATCGTTTTTAACCCAACCATAGCCATGGTACTTTGGAGGTTCCATGATTTCAATAATACTTTTTTACTCCTTTGGAGCGGCAAGATTTTTGGGATGTCTTCTAATCTTCAATTGCCCTCACTGATCCCTGTTGTTGGATTTTTCATTAGAGGTGTTTTGGTCAATCATTTTATTCTCCCTTTACTGTTTTAATTTTTGTTGTATGAAAACTCTTGTGTTTTATTCTATCGCTGTGTTCTTTGAAATAACCCTCTACATGTCTGAGGTATCCTCTTGGTTTAGAATTTATGAAATGTTCCAGTTCAACTCCTTTCACATGTATGGAGTGATTGGCTCTGCCCTATTTTTTGGGGTCATCATTACTTATACGATCAAAAAACTAAAAATCAAATCCGTTTTGGACAATTCTCCAATAAGCATCCCCAACAATGAAAAAGGCTGGAAACGCTATTTGTTTGGGGGGATAATTTTTGGTTATGGATGGGCCATTTCAGGGGCTTGTCCAGGTCCAATGTTCTATCTTTTTGGAGCAGGGTTTTTTCCCATTCTGGTCATGATTGTCTCTGCAACTTTTGGTACATTTGTCTATGGCTTGATCCAATCAAAACTACCATTTTAAAAAATTTACAGAATGAAAAAACTTTTGCTTCTATTTGGTTTGATCTTGTGGAACGGTTGTAAAAATGCTCCCCAAAAATCAGAAAATAGAATCCCTCCCAACATAATTTATATTATGGCCGATGATCTAGGGTACGGTGACATAAGCGTTTACGGACAAACGCTTTTTACCACCCCCAACATGGATCGATTGGCCCAAGGAGGCATGCGCTTTTTGCAACACTATTCCGGCTCAACCGTTTGCGCTCCTTCAAGGTCAGCCCTGATGACAGGCCAACATACTGGCCATACTTTTATTAGGGGGAATTTGGAGAGAGGTTTTACCCTGGAAAACGAGGGGCAATATCCATTGGCCTCTAAAGAACTTACCATAGCAGAGGTACTCAAAGAAGCGGGCTACCGCACTGGAGCCTTTGGCAAATGGGGACTGGGGTATCCCGGTTCGGAAGGGGATCCCAACTTTCAAGGTTTTGATCAATTCTACGGTTTTAACTGTCAACGGGTGGCGCACAATTATTACCCTACCCATCTTTGGGACAATCAGAGCAAAGAAAAACTAATCGGAAACGAGGGTAACACGACCAAAACCTACGCACCGGAATTAATCCACCAAAAAGCGTTGTCCTTTTTGGAAAAAAATAAGGATGCCCCTTTTTTTATGTTTTACCCCTCTGTGCTACCCCATGCTGAGTTAATTGCTCCCGAAAAATATATGGCAAAGTATCGAGGCCGGTTTTTACCCGAGAAAAAATATGCCCGAAAAGAAGGCGGATACAGTGTAGGAGGTTACAATTCTCAGGAAGAAAGTCATGCTGCTTTTGCCGCTATGGTAAATGTGCTGGACGATCAGGTGGGTGAAATTATAGACAAAGTCCACGAATTGGGGATCGCCGAAAACACCCTTATCCTCTTTACCTCTGACAATGGACCTCATGTGGAAGGGGGGGCAGATCCCGATTATTTTGACAGCAACGGTCCCTTAAAGGGCTACAAAAGAGATCTCTATGAGGGAGGCATTCGCGTTCCCATGATGGCCTATTGGCCTTCCAAAATTCAGCCCGGTTCCACCACCAATCACCCCTCTGCCTTTTGGGACTTTTTCCCAACGGCAATTGAAATCGCCGGGATTAATAAGGATTTTTTGGCGATCGATGGAATCTCATTTTTACCCACCCTTACTGGTAAAGAACAAAAAACCCATCCCTACCTCTATTGGGAGTTTTTAGAAAAAGGCGGCCGGCAAGCCGTACTGGTGGATCAATGGAAAGGCATACGTTTGAATATGGCCAAAAATCCGGATGCTCCCATTGAACTCTACCGACTCACAGATGACATTGGAGAAGAAAATAACCTTGCAGAACAATATCCCGAAATATTAAAAAAGATGGATAGCCTCATGAATGAAACGCATTTATATTCTGAAATTTTTTCTTTTGAACACGAAAAAAATAGGTAATCCTAGTTCTTGGTAGTGCCCAAAATTTCGTCTCGATAAGCATTGGGGGTCAATTGGGTAATCTTTCTAAAGTTTCTAAAGAAATTGGAAAGATTATTGAATCCACTTTCATAACAGATCGTTTTTACATCAGCATCTGTTTCGGAAAGCAATTTGGTCGCGTGGTTGATGCGGTATTCGTTTAGGAAAGTTGTAAAGGTTTTTTGGGTACTTTTTTTAAAAAACCGACAAAAAGACTGTGGCGTCATAAATACCTTGGCAGAGATGTCCTCTAACACAATAGGCTCCATAAAATGATCTCTGATATAGTTAAAAATAGTCTTAAGTCTTTTATTCTCTGTTGGACTACTGATAAAGGCATAGCCCTCTGCATTGAGAATTCTTTTGTGTTTCTCTTTCGCCAAATCGTGAAGTATTTTGACAAAAGTCAAAAAGGCATCTATCTGTGTTTCGTATTGAAGACCTTCCATTCTGAGTCCAATGTCTTCTTTAATGGGACCCTCGAATACAATTCCTTTTTTAGATAATTCCAACAACTGATTAATTTGTTTCAACTCCTCTAAGTTCTGAAAAGCTGTTTCAAAAATATTGGGCTTAAATTGTATGACAATTTCTTTTTGATTTTCTGCCAAACCCTTAGTAAAACCCGTGTGTGGCAGATAGGAGCCGATCAAGATCAAATCTCCATCTTGATAATTTGACAAATGTGTTCCCACTTGCCTCTTCCCAACTCCTGTATTGATGTAGACCAGTTCTATCTCTGGGTGATAATGCCACTTTACCTTATTGGTATTGGGAGAAAGCTTGTCGAAATATGCATACTTATATGAATGACCTGTATCGGGGGATATGGTCTCAAAATCTGGTTTATGCACTGGTAATTATTTTTTAAATTCTTCTTTGATTTTTATACAAAATTAACAATAAAACTTACGTTTGTATATTACTGGTGTTAATTTTAAGTAGCTTTGGAAATAATTATTTGAAAAATTGTTTTTTAGACAACTATTTTTGCTTTTTGCTAATAAATCATGCTCAAAATCTCAGTTTTGTTAATTTTAGGTATTTGAAATAGATACAGTTAAGAAAACTGATGTCAAAGCTTTTTGGTGTTTATTTTCCTTACATGGTCTTTCTAGTGTTACAATACCTCCTAAAAAAGGAAGGATTGTAGCACTATTAAATCTATAAAAATAATCTGGCGGGGTTTTTATTTTTTCCGTTTTATGGATTGATCCCCTTATATAGATTTCCTTGGTTTTAGAAACATGCTGTCCCAATAACTTTTGGCTAGGTCGAATGCCTTATCCCTAGTGATGTTTGATCTTAATCAACCCATCTGGGTGGAAAGAAAGGGGTGTTTTAAAAGATCATTTAGGGAAGGCTTTTGGTTGGAAAACTGTAGGTTTTTCGTAGCATTAAGGGGTTTGGAATATTTAAATATAATTTTTTCCGTCAAATTTGCCCATTTTGGTGGTATCCAAATAACTGATATTGCATGGGAATCTATCTAAATCTTTATATTTACTAAAACATATTCCTAAAATGAACATTACTGACAAGGGATCAATTTTCATTGTAAGCCTGTTTTACATCATTACAATGGCGAGTGGGTATATGATTCACAAGAAACAAATGATTCGTCAAAAAAATGAAGTAGCGCGATTAATTATCACCATCAACAGTAACGAGATCAACACTGAGAACAATAGCGCCATCGTTTATGAAGATGTTGGCAGACCCCAGCCCGTACAAAAAGTCTATGCTGCAGGTTCGGTTATGGCCATTTCCTCCATTTATGAGCAAAAAGGATATGAACCGGTTCACATTTCGGAGTTTTTGAAAAAAGTGGTGGATCAGGAGGTGGTGATTACCCGAATATGGTTTTCAAAAAAAATTGAATAGTATACTTTTTAAAAAATATTATAGTCTATACAGCCATCGTTTTTTTGTTTTTTTGTCCTTTAGGGCCATGAAAAAATAGATTCCTTTCTGACAAAAAAACACCAAAGGTTTTGAAACTCACTATCTTTGCAAAAAAATTTGAGTTGAAAAAGAAAAAACCGGATAACGTTGTTTGGGATGAGGAGCAGGAAGAATACATTGCTCGTCTATTGCCCTATGCTTCTCAAGCCAGTGGCCCTGTCATCAAAATCCCCAATGTAGATGCCTTTAAGCAAAAGGGCGTAGAAAAAGTTTCCAAACAATTTCAAACAGAGCTGGAGGAACTGAAAGATAAAATTAAAGATTTTGTAAAAACCGCCAGTGATACTCAAAAGGTATATACCGCCAAATTTAAATTCGAACCCCTGGTAGGGGAAACCTATTTTCTCTACGAAGGGGAAAAGGAAGATTACCTGTCTCTCATTGCGCCGGATCAATGGAAGAAAAAATTCTTGGGCGCCTACCGCCTGAGTTCCGAATACAAATGGGAACGCATCGAGTGGTAGTCTAGCGAAAGTTTTGGGTGCCAAAGCCCATGCCCTTTTCATCAAAATACAAGCCAACTCCCAAATGGGTATAATTCCCCAGAATATTTTTGTAGTGAGGCGGACTGTTCTTCCAACCGGTAACCATACATTGAGCTAAATTTTCCTCGGTTCTGGTATCTCCACAACCTCTTACGTTTTCAAACCAAGGGGTTTGAGCAATATTTTCGGCAATACCCGTAAAACGATTTCCCTTCCTGACCCATGCCTTTACTTTGAATTTTTCCGCCCGCTCTAGAGGGTCTCGCCCCAAATGATCTTCATGGGCATAAAAATTGTGGTTGACCATGTTCTCGCTATGCAGTTGAGCCAAGTCCATCAAAGAGTCCAATTTTATCAATTCGGACAAACCCTTTTCGGCACGAAGTGCATTGGTTTTTTCAAAGATCAACTGACGCATTTCCTCTAAGTCGCGCTGAGCAAAACAAGAGTTAAAGCTAAAAGCGATCCATAGGGCAATTAAAAATACGTTTGTACTGCTGTTTCTCATAGTCTCAAAAATAATAATTATCAATAGGAATCCCTACTTTTGTCCATTATGGGTATAGAAAAAACACCAAGACAAAAAAAAGTAGCCACGGCAATACAGCAGGAGCTGGCTGTCATGCTTCAAGAAGCCATCAGAAATCAAGGGGCTTCCAATCTGGTGCTTTCAATCACCAAGGTCAACGTAACCATTGATCTGTCTTTGGCCAAAGTCTATCTAAGCATTTTTCCAAAAGACATTGCCAATACTTGCCTTAAAGGCATTAAAGAAAACAGCAATCAGATACGGCATGATATGTCCCAAAGAATGAGAAACCAATTGCGACGTATGCCCGAATTTTCGTTTTACATAGATGATTCTCTGGACTATGTGGACGCCATAGAAAAAGCCTTGAATAAAGCTGACAACCCCATCGAGGATACAAGCGGGATCCCCAAAAGACAAAAAAAATAAAAAATGCCGGTTGTTCTCAAAATCGCATGGCGTTACTTTTTTTCTAAAAGCGGACAAACCGTAATCAACAGAATCAACTCCATTGCGCTACTGGTCATTCTAGTGGCTACCGCTGCGCTAATGATTGTTTTGAGTGCCTTTTCAGGACTGAAGGACTTCGGACTATCTTTCTCAAATATTTTTGACCCCGACTTTCGGGTGGTGGCCAAACAAGGGAAAACAATAAGGCTGGACAGCAGCCAAATTCATCGACTGGACTCCACCGATGAGATCAAAGCCTTTAGTCCCATTCTGGAGGAAAAAGTTTTCCTCTCCTTTAAAGAAAAAGATCAAGTTGCCTACCTCAAAGGGGTAGGGTCTGATTACTTAAACGTCATTCCCGCAGATTCCTTGATCGCCATTGGGGAATGGTTAATTCCCGATTCCAATACCATTGTTGCAGGCTATGGAATTGGCGCGGGTATGGATCTGGGCGTATACGACTATGGCTCTTTTCTCAACATCAGCATTCCCAGAAAAAACCTAAAAAGCAGCTTGAGACAAAACCCTTTTCATACCCAACAGGCCGTTACCATAGGCTTGTATCAAATCAGCGAAGACATTGACCAGAAATATCTCTTCAGCACTTTGGATTTTGCAAGAAATTTGTTGCAATACCCCCAAAATGTTTTTTCCTCGATTGAAATCAAAGCTGCACCCGAAACTCCTTCCAAAGATTTGAAAAAGATAATTCAGGAAATCATGGGAGACTCGATTGAGATCAAAGACCGAGCCCAACTCAATACTGCCCTTTACAAAATGCTCAATACAGAATATTTGGCCATCTATCTCATCTTTACTTTGGTACTGATCATTGCCCTCTTCAATTTAGTAGGTGCTTTAGTGATGATGATTTTGGACAAAAAACCTCAGATGACTATTTTAAAAGCCATGGGGATTACCCAACAACAGTTACGCCAGACATTTTTCTTAATGGGAATGATGATTGTCTTTCTTGGGGGTGGGATTGGATTGCTGTTTTCTTCGATTGTGATCTTGATTCAACAATGGTCTCCCTTTATCAATGTTCCGGGAACCAGTCTGCCCTACCCGGTTCAGTGGAAAATAGGAAATTTACTTTTAGTTATGGGAACCCTTTTATTATTCGGCAGTATAGCTTCGGCTTGGGCGAGTCGTGGGGTAAAACAATAGATTTAAACCCAGGCCGGCTCTGTTACCTCCTCCAAAACGCGGTTAAGAGTGTCAAAAACCTCGTTGGGATCATTAGTCGTGACCATTGCTGTTCTGTAGGGTTTAAAATTGGGAATGCCTTTAAAATAATTGGTGTAATGGCGTCGGGTTTCCAAAACGCCCAAAACTTCCCCTTTCCATTCAATAGACATCTCCAGATGTCTTTTGGCAACCTCTACTCGATCTTTTAAAGTAGGGGGATCGCAATACGTTCCTTTCTCAAAGTAGTGTTTTACTTGGTTAAAAAACCAAGGATTTCCAATACTGGCCCTTCCGATCATGGCCCCATCCAAACCATAACGTTCGTGCATTTCCATGGCTTTTTCGGGACTGTCAACATCTCCATTTCCAAAAACAGGAATGTGCATCCTGGAATTGTTTTTAACAGCAGCAATGGGTTTCCAATCGGCATCGCCCTTATACATTTGAGCCCTGGTTCTTCCGTGGATTGAAATGGCTTTGGCTCCGGCATCCTGCAATCGCTCAGCCACCTCCACGATCTTAATAGAGTTGTGATCCCAACCCAAACGAGTTTTGACCGTTAGCGGTAATGAAGTGTGCTTGGCCATTTCTGCGGTCAGTTTTACCATCAATGGAATGTCTCTTAAAATTCCCGCTCCGGCCCCTTTACTCACTACTTTTTTTACGGGGCACCCAAAGTTGATGTCGATGATATCTGGCTTAGACGCCTCAACAATTTCAACAGAGCGCAACATGGAGTCCAAATTGGCTCCAAAAATTTGTATCCCTACAGGGCGTTCTTTTTCGTAAATGTCTAATTTTTGAACGCTTTTTTCGGCATCACGGATCAAGCCCTCACTAGATATGAACTCGGTATAAACCACATCGGCACCATTTTCCTTACACAAGGCACGAAAAGGAGGATCGCTTACGTCTTCCATGGGAGCCAACAACAAGGGGAAATCCCCAATTGATATGTCGCCAATTTTAACCACTATAAATTTTTTACAAAAGTAGCAAAATCATTTGCGATATCAGGCTGCTATTCTAACCCAAAAGTGTTTACGATGTTTTGGGCAAAGTCTGTATCCCAAATTTCGGCTACAGTTCCGTTATTTAGGTAATATATCCTCGGCGGGGAATCACCAATTAAATCAAAAAAAGTGTTCACCTCGATAAAGGCATATGGAGAAGAAGATTGCGTGATGCTTTCAAAGCTATCTACAGTGGTAGGCCCCTCTTTATAAAAAAGCACGTAGAGCTCAGGAAAAATCTCGTGTTGTCTCTGCAGTTCCCCCAGCGCTGTAGCGGCCTCCTGACAATGTTCACAATCCAAATTGAAGATAGCGATCAGCTTTTCTCCCGAGGAAAGATCAACTCTTCCTTTGGGTTCAAAGTGCGTAAAGTTTTCGAAGGGGAAATCCTCATGTTTGGGCATGGGCAAAAACAACCACATGCTGAGTATGGTTGCCCCTGTAAATCCCAAAGGAATGACTTTGGAAATGTGTCGGCTTTGAGCTGTTTTGAAAATCACAAAAGCCACGGCCAGCATGACCAAGTTTTTAAGGATGGATTGTTCGGGGGTCATGGAGATCATCTCACCAAAACAACCACAGTTTTCGGTGTCTCCGATGGACCAAAGATAGATCAAATGAACAGTAAAGATCCCCAACATTAAAAAAGTGATTTGCATCAATGGCTTGATGTAAAAAGGTAAAAACATCAATATCCCCAAGGCAAACTCCAGGCCGATAAAAAACCGGGCCATATGACCTGCAAAGGTCCGACCGGGAGCCAAGCCCTGATCCATCAAGGTAATTTCAAAAAAGCCTGGACCTGCGAATTTGGTATAGGCTGAAAAGATAAACGTAATGGCCAAAAGGATTTGTAAAACTTTCGATGAGGTTCTCATTTTGTAATTAATTTATCCCCTAAAATTAACTTTTCTGGGTCAAACAAAAAACCAAGCTTTCAAAATAAGTATCTTTGAAGCAGGAGAGGAAAATGCTCGGATGAAACACATTAGAAATTTTTGCATTATAGCCCATATCGACCATGGAAAAAGTACCCTCGCGGATCGCTTACTGGACTTTACGGGAGCAGTAACCTCCCGCGAAAAGCAAGAGCAGTTGTTAGACGATATGGATTTAGAGCGGGAAAGGGGTATCACCATCAAATCGCACGCCATCCAAATGGAATACGAATACGAGGGAGAGCAATATGTTTTTAACTTAATTGATACGCCTGGGCATGTAGACTTTTCCTATGAAGTATCTCGATCCATTGCTGCTTGTGAAGGTGCACTATTGGTTGTTGATGCTGCCCAAAGCATTCAAGCACAAACCATTTCCAACCTCTACCTTGCTCTAGAAAATGATTTAGAAATCATCCCTGTATTGAATAAAATAGACCTTCCTTCTGCCAACCCTGAAGAGGTCACTGATGATATCGTAGACTTGTTGGGTTGTGATGCTAAAGAAGTCATCCCTGCGTCCGCCAAGACAGGACTTGGGATTGAAGATATCCTATTGGCTATCATTGAACGCATCCCCGCGCCCAATGGTAAAATAGATGCTCCCTTACAAGCCTTGATCTTTGACTCTGTCTACAACTCTTTTCGAGGGGTGGAAACCTACTTTAGGGTGATTCACGGCGAAATCAAAAAAGGACAAAAAATTCAATTTATTGCTACGGGAAAAACCTATTTCGCTGACGAAATTGGAACCCTAAAGTTCAAACAAGAACCAAAAAAAATGATCGCTGCTGGTGATGTTGGATACCTCATCACGGGGATCAAAGAGGCCAAAGAAGTAAAAGTGGGAGATACACTAACAGGAGCAGACAATCCGACGCAGGAAGTCATTGAAGGTTTTGAAGAAGTAAAACCAATGGTTTTTGCTGGAATTTATCCCGTCGATACTGAAGACTACGAAGAACTCCGTGCCAGTATGGAAAAACTACAATTGAACGACGCATCTCTTGTCTTTCTGCCAGAGAGCTCAGCCGCACTTGGCTTTGGCTTTCGTTGTGGATTTTTGGGCATGCTCCACCTGGAGATTATCCAAGAAAGACTAGAACGGGAATTCAATATGACCGTGATCACCACAGTTCCCAACGTGTCCTATCATGCGTATACCAAAAAAGACCCTGATGAGATTGTCATGGTCAATAATCCCTCGGACCTTCCCGATCCTTCTTATTTGGATCATGTGGAAGAACCTTTTATCAAAGCCTCCATCATTACAAAGTCCGATTTTATCGGTAATGTAATGTCTCTTTGTATCGAAAAGAGAGGTGTCATCACCAATCAAACCTACCTAACCACAGAAAGGGTAGAATTAAATTTTGATATGCCTCTGGCCGAAATCGTTTTTGATTTCTACGACCGATTGAAAACTGTCTCAAAAGGTTATGCTTCTTTTGACTATTCACCCATTGGGATGCAACCGTCAAAGTTGGTGAAAGTAGACATCTTGCTCAACGCCAATCCAGTTGATGCACTCTCAGCACTCATTCATAAAGATAACGCCTATACCATTGGGAAGAAAATGTGTGAAAAGTTAAGGGAGTTAATACCACGGCAACAGTTTGATATTCCCATTCAAGCCGCCATCGGGTCTAAAATTATTTCTCGTGAGACTATCAAGGCCCTACGAAAAGATGTGACCGCCAAATGTTATGGAGGAGATATTACCCGAAAAAGAAAGTTGCTTGAAAAACAAAAAAAAGGGAAAAAGAAAATGCGGCAAGTGGGCAGTGTTGAAATTCCTCAGCAGGCTTTTATGGCGGTGCTCAAGTTAAACGATTAGTTTTTAATCCCAAGTTCCAATAAATTGGGGTTATAATTAAGTATCATAATTTCTATATAAGATCTCCAAGTGTCTCCTTGACTTAATTATTGAAAGTGAGTTGACTGGCTTGCTGATTTGAGAGATTTTTCCTAAAACACTTCAATACTTGAATCTTACCTATTGAAAATACATCCTTTTTCTTAAAACCCTGATCATTCATTGTTTCCTTTTAGGTGAAATTGAAACTGAAAAAAAGACAACTTCTGAGAGCCGATATCAGATAGGCTATTATATTATGTCCCCATTTAAGGTTTATTCCATTGATATCTCTGACTTTTATTGTCAGTCCCGACTTTCATTTTATAGATTGTATTGTCAACTCCGATTATATCGTTCAGGTACTTTGTGTTAAAAAATGGTACTCGAAAATAGCTGAAGTGGAAAATGCCACCTCGTAAAAAAATTGTAGTTAAATGTATATGACAGCCCTGAGGGAGGCCAAAAAACAAATGGAAAATCCAACTTTTATAAAGGCCATATTAGAAAGACCGGTTGGGACGAAAACCAAATTTACTTCTAAGGAGAAAGGCTAAAATTTGGCTTTTAGTGGTGATTTTGATTTGATGTTTTAAAAAGATACATTCGTGGGAAACCCATTCTATGAATCGTATCTTAATTTCAATCGGCATCGCTTCCCTTTTTTGTTTGGGTTGTGATGATCCTTCGTACATTGCACCAAAAAGCCCAAACATCGTTTTTCTCTTGGCCGATGATATGGGTTATGGAGACTTTGAGAGAATCGGAGGGTCAACAAAAACCCCCAACCTGAACAGACTGGCTAATGAAGGTGTCTTTTTCAATAATTTTTATGCCGCGGGGCCCAACTGCTCCCCTTCCAGAACAGGGCTTATGACCGGTAAAAGTCCTGCCAAGTTAGGTATGTACAGCTACAGACCTCCACATCATCCTTTGCACCTTCCCGATCAAGAGGTTACACTGGCAGAATTGCTTAAAACCAAAGGTTATCAAACGGCCCATATCGGGAAATGGCATTTGGGAGAATTGACTGAAAATCCTGAGTTCAATCATCCACAACCCCACGAGCAAGGTTTTAATTATTCAATGGGGACAGAAAACAACGCAGAACCTTCTCATCGCAACCCCGTCAACTTTATCAGAAATGGCAAAGCGCTCGGTGAAGTAAAGGGATACTCTTGTCAGATCGTCGCCAAAGAATGCATGAACTGGCTCAATCAAAATAGTGATGACCCATTCTTTTTGTATGTGGCTTTTCACGAACCTCATGCAAAAGTCGCCTCCCCGCTTGAACTGGTTGAAAAATATGCCGATCAGCCATTAAAAGATGCAAAATATTTGGCCAACATAGAACATCTGGATAGGGCCATTGGGAGGATATTGGATTATCTGAAGCAACACGATTTGATGGACAATACGATCATCATGTTCAGCTCAGACAACGGCTCCTATCGTTTGGCCTCCAATGCCGGTTTAAAGGGTGTAAAGAGTTATTTATATGATGGTGGAATCCGGGTTCCAGGGATTGTTAAGTGGCCGGGGATTCAGACCAACAGAAAGGTTATTGATACCCCCACGGGTTTGGTTGATGTACTCCCCACCCTTTGTGAAATTGTAGGAATTGATCCACCAGAAGACTTAGATGGAACCAGTTTTTTACCCCTTTTAGAAGGAAAACCTTTCCGGCGCAAACGTCCGCTTTACTGGTTTTTTTACCGCACCAGCCCTGAAATTGCCATGCGTGTTGGGGATCATATGATTTTAGGTTTGGATCATGATACCATTCCCCGCCCCCACCAATTTTCTCAAGACGACTACGAGTATATCAAAACCATTACCTTAAAAGACTACGAGTTGTACGATTTAGATCAAGACTTCTCCCAGAAAAACGATCTTTTTGATACCCACCCCAAAAAGGACTCCCTAAAAGCACTGATCAATCACCAATTGATAGAAATAAGAAACAACCGCTATCCTTGGAAGGAGTTACCCCTCAAACTGGAGCGGCGGAGAAAGAAAACCAACTGGGTACGATACCAAGTTGTCAACTAATAAAAAATTTGGTTGATGAAAATTGAATTTTTATATTGGTGGTATGAGTAAAATCGCTTTCAAAAAAATAATGGTTGGGTTTGCTTTCTCTCCCAACCTAATGGCCAATGTGTATGAATCCTTGAGGATGGCTCATTATTTTCGGGGAGAGTTGATTTTTGTCCACGTTGGAAGTAAGACCCCGGAAAAAGAATCTCGATTTAATGAAATTGTAGCCTCCAGTATGATTCAGTCAGAGAAAATCACTATTGAATGGAAGGTGGGTAATCCCGTCAATACTCTATTAAAAGTCAGTGAAGAATTCAATGTAGATCTGATTCTGTTAGGAGCGTTAAAAAGAGAAAATGTCGTAAAGTTTTATTTAGGATCAATTGCCAGGAAAATTACCCGAAGGGCAAAGTGTTCGGTTCTGTTGTTGATCAACCCCTCTGTAGAAAGAAAGCCATGCCAGCACATTGTGGTCAATGGGTTTGACAGTCCACAAACCAGAGATACCATCGGAGCTGCTTTTATGGTTGCAAAAGCATTGGGGGCCAAAAAGATCTCACTAGTGGAGGAAATAAGCCGCTCCAAAGTTGCTGTCGCTGTTGATGATGACAGAAGTTTGAGACGGGCCACCCTAAAAAAAGAAAAACTTAGACGACAAGAGCAAACAAGAGTAAAAGACGTTGTTAAAAATCTTCCCGCCAAGCTGACCACAAATATCAATTGGACGACCCAAAGCATTTTTGGAAGAAGAGGATACTCAATTGGACATTATGCCAAGGTGGTACGTGCTGACTTGTTGGTTATGAATGCGCAAGAAAATCTCAGTTTTATCGACTGGTTAATTACTAGAGATATAGAGCACATTTTAGCAGAATTGCCCACAGATGTATTAATCATAAACTCAAAAGTAGATGAATAATACCACACCTTTAAAGCAGTTTTTGAGGGGCTTGCCCAAAAATATTTTTTCGGGTTTTGTTGTTTCCCTCATTGCTTTGCCATTGGGACTGGGCTTGGCCATTGCTTCCGAAGCACCACCCATTGCAGGTATCATTGCAGCCATTGCCGGCGGTATGGTCGTTTCTCTACTGGGTGGATCACACCTAACCATAACGGGCCCGGGAAATGGACTAGTCATCGTCATTCTCTCAGCAATCGTTGGCATGGGAGAGGGAGACTTGTACCAAGGATACCTTTACACCTTAGCCGCCATAATGTTATCCGGATTACTGCTTTTTATTTTTGGTGTTTTTCGCTTGGGTGCTTTAAGTGAGTTTTTTCCTACTACAGCGTTGCAGGGAATGCTGGCCGCCATTGGGGTCGGTATATTGGCCAAGCAATTTCATATGATGTTAGGCTTTACTGATGTCAAAGGCAATACGATTAACCAATTAATTCTGATTCCCAGTTCCATCAAAAATTTACTGAGCAACCCTTCAAGCGATATTATTTTGGCAAGCGCTATAGGGGTGTTGAGTTTGGCCTTTTTATTTCTCTATGCCCGAGTCAGAAATTCTGTTTTTCAGTTGATCCCCGCTCCCATGTGGGTAGTCATTGCCTCCATTGGTGTAATGTACTATTATGATCTGGTATTAAAAACCCCTGAGGTCTTGGGGTCTAATCTGATGATCACGCTGCCTGATAACTTGATGGCTTCCCTGCCTAGCCCCGACTTTGGTAAAATCTTAACTTCTGATTTTATGGGCTACACCCTATCCATCACCCTCGTGGCTGTGATTGAGTCTTTACTGAGTATCAAAGCCGTAGATAAGCTAGATCCACTGAAGAGAAGATCAAACATCAATAAGGATCTGAGGGCGTTGGGAATCGCAACGGGTATTAGTGGTTTTTTTGGAGGGCTCAATGTAGTAACTGTTATTGCAAGAAGTTCCGTAAACGTAAACAACGGGGGAAACAATCGTTCTGCCAACTTTTTTCATGCTGCCTTTTTGGTTGTTTTCATACTATTATTTGCAAAACAAATTCAAAAAATCCCAATGCCTGCCCTGGCGGCAATTTTAGTATATACAGGATACCGACTAGCTACACCCGAAAACTTGTTGCGTATTTATAAGGTAGGAAAAGAGCAAGCCATCATTTTTCTCACCACCTTGGTCGCAACACTGATGACCAGTCTTACCACGGGTATTCTACTGGGCATATTGACCACCCTCTTGGTGCACATTGTCCTCAACAAAAGTGGGGTTTTGTTTTCCCGCAATTGGCTTAAGCCCAACGTGCTGATGTACTTGGAAGAAGAAACGGGCAACTATTATGTGAGTGTAAAGAATTTTTGTAGTTTTCTGAACTTTTTCAAGCTCAAGGCCAAGCTGGATGAAATTCCTCCCAGTGCTCACGCCATTATCGATTTTTCTCTTTGTGAATTTGTAGATCACACTGTTATGGAGGGCCTAAACGATTACAGCCGAAGCTTTTCCCGTCAGGGTGGGTTTTTCGAAATCATCGGGCTTGATGTTCACGAAGCCAAGACAGAGCATCCCTTTGCAATTCGCAAAAGCATGCCCGAATCCTCTCTTTTGGATTTTCAAATTTCATTGACAAAAAGACAAAAGCTTTTACAAAAATTATCTAATATCTTAGATTGGAATTACCTGCCTGAACCCGTCTCAAACTATGACAACTTAGAACGATTTTTTTATTTCAAAACCAAATGGATCAACTATCGTTACAACAATCTGGAAAGTAAAAACAAGGATTTCTTACTGTTTGACCTGTCCTACAGCGAAGGTGCATTTATTGCTAAAGAAGATTTGAGGTCGAGCTTTTTGCATATCAAAGTACCGAAGAAAATGCCTGTATTTACTCTGGACAAAGAAAACTTTATGACCACCATACTGCAATTGTCAGGGTTGGAAGATATTGACTTTAAAAAACATCCCGATTTCTCGAGAAGGTTTTACCTTAGAGGTGAAGATGTAAAATCCATCCGAGCTTTTTTTACAGATGATCTCATTTATTTCTTCGAAAGCCATCCTGCCTACTACCTGGAATCCGATGGAGATAGTCTATTGATTCGCAGCAAAGAGCGATTGGCCAGTATCCAAGAAATAAAACAAATATTAGCTTTTGCCGAGGAACTTCTTAAAATTCTAGATAATAAATAAATTTATCTTTTACTTTGGACATTAAGGGTATTGCTTTTTTTATAACATTTCAAAACTCAAAATCATGAAACTTAAAATTATTCCGTTGTTTGCGATTTGCTTTTTTACCTACTTGAGTGGGCAACAAAAAAGAACGATCGGCTACGTTGAGCGATTACTGCCTGAGATGAATCGGTTTGTTGCTCCGGGAGCCGAAATCGAGATCCTTGCCGAAGGATTTGGTTGGTCGGAAGGCCCCGTATGGGTGGATCGACTTGATGCCGTTTTGTTTTCCGATGTTCCCGGCAATAAGATATACCAATGGGATGAAAAAAACGGGCTGAGTGTCTTTCTCAATCCCAGTGGCTATACTGGAATTGCTCCCAGAGAAAAAAAAGGGAGTAAAAACGCTATGAACCGAGATGAAAGTGGTTCCAATGGTTTGATCTTGGATAAAAAAGGTCAACTCATCATGTGTATGCACGGAGACAGAAGGGTCGCACGGCTAACCGATTGGGAAAAGAACAATTTTACTACCATTGTTGGCAAATATCAGGGGAAGTATTTCAACAGCCCCAATGATCTGGTATACGCAAAAAATGGAGATTTGTATTTTACCGATCCCCCCTACGGTTTGAAAAAAGGGGACGATGATGCATTAAAAGAGTTGCCTTTCAACGGTGTGTTCAAACTTACACCTTCGGGAGAACTTTCTCTGATCATTGACGACCTGACCCGTCCCAATGGGATCGCAGTTTCCAATGATCAAAAAACATTATACGTTGCCATTTCTGATCCAAAAAATCGAAGAATCATGGCTTATGACATTACCCCCAATGGCGTTGAGAATGCCAGAGTATTTTTTAACGATGATGCGCTGGCAAAAGAAAGCCGGGGAAACTTTGATGGACTAAAAATCCACCCTTCAGGAACGATTTTTACTACCGGTCCCGGTGGCGTTTTGATCATTACCCCCGAAGGCAAACACTTGGGCACCATTAAAACGCAAGAGAAAACAGCCAATTGCGCTTTTGACGCCAAGCAAGAATACCTCTACATGACCACCCACATGTATCTTACACGTATCAAATTATAAACTAGTGGAATTACACTCCATAGCCTGCGGTAATTTTAAATTGGATGGTGGTGCCATGTTTGGTGTTGTCCCCAAACTGCTTTGGGGGAAAACCAATCCTGCTGATGCAAACAATCGTATCGAGATGTGCAGTCGATCTTTGTTGATTGAAGATGGCAACCGACTGATTTTAATCGATACGGGAATGGGCAACAAGCAAAGTGAAAAGTTTTTTAGCTATTACGACAGGTGGGGGGATGAAAATTTAGAACAGTCTCTCCGTCAAAAAGGATTCAGCAGAGACGATATTACTGATGTATTTTTAACCCACCTCCACTTTGACCACTGTGGTGATGCTGTAATAAGAAAAAAGAATGGGGTGCTTGAGCCTGCCTTTAAAAATGCTGTTTTTTGGTCTCATGAAAATCATTGGCAATGGGCCACCCGGCCCAACCCCAGAGAAAAGGCTTCTTTTTTATCGGAAAATATTCTCCCGATCGAGGAGAGTGGTCAGCTTCAGCTTCTCAAAGGAGAGGGCTTTTTATTGGAGAATACCCCTTTGGATTTTGATATCATTCTGGTAAATGGACATACAGAAAAGCAGATGTTACCGCTATTGAAACATCAAGGTAAAACATTGGTTTTTGCCGCTGACCTTATCCCCACCGTGGGCCATTTGCCTATTCCCTATGTAATGGGATATGATACCCGGCCCCTTATGACCATGAAGGAAAAAAGCCACTTTTTAAATTTAGCATACGAAAAAGATTTCTTATTATTTTTAGAACATGACCCATACAACGAATTGATCTCTCTAAAGCAGACTGAAAAAGGCGTAAGAGTGGGTCAAAAACATATTTTATCCAACTTTTTTTAATGAAAAAACTCTTTTATATAATCCTCTGCCCCTTATTGATGTCCTGTAGTACCATCAAATTCGTAGGCAACCCCATAACTGCACCTTTGGTTAAGTACAACAAAAAGGACGCCCTCGTCGAATATGAAAAAAGATTCTGGCATTTAATGGACCTCCGCAGCGACAGTATTGCAGGTATGAGTGTGAATCGTGCCCACGACGAATTAATCAAAGACCAAAAAGGAAAGATGGTAATTGTTGCTGTGATCGACTCCGGGGTAGATATTGATCACCCTGTGCTAAAAGAAGCCATCTGGGTAAACGATGACGAAATTCCCAATAACCGCATCGATGACGACCAAAACGGCTATGTCGACGACGTCCATGGTTGGAATTTTTTGGGTGAGTCCGAACTTGAAAACATGGAGTCTGTGCGATTACAAAAAAAAGAAACACCCGGTTCTGAAGCTTTTGAAAAGTTTGAAAAAGACCGCCTGAAAAATATTCAAAACAAAAAAGAAGAACTGACTAGTATTGAGAGCATGATCCAGAATTGTCATGAGTCAGACAGTATCATCAAGCTTGTACTTGGAAAGGAAAAATATTCCCTCCAAGAGGTTGAGGATTTTTCTCCTAAGACATTTGCATTAATGGAGGCCCTCATTTTCAGACGGTTTCTAAATGAGAATAAACTGACAAAATCCAAGCTTGAGGTCTACCTAAAAGGGGCGCAAGGCGGAATTGATGGGCACTACAATATCGATTTTGATGGTAGAACCATCGTCGGGGATGATCCTGACGACTTCGAAGACCAAGGCTATGGAAATGGAAATGTAATCGGCCCAAAAAAAGACGGTGCCAACCACGGTACCCATGTATCCGGTATCATTGCTGCAGGCCGAGGCAATGAGAAAGGCAACAGAGGAGTTTTTGATCACGCAAAGATAATGGTACTCAGAGCGGTTCCCGATGGTGACGAATACGACAAAGACATTGCTTTGGCGATACGATATGCCGTTGACAATGGTGCCAAGGTAATTAATACGAGCTTTGGAAAAAGCTATTCTCCTCACAAGGAATGGGTTTGGGAAGCTCTAAAACACGCCGAGAGAAATGATGTTTTAATTGTGAATGCCGCCGGGAACAGCGGTGACAACATTAACCCAGGTAAGAAAAAAACTTATGTAACCGATGAAGTAAACGGTAAAGAAATTGTTTCAAATTTTCTAACGGTAGGGGCGGTTAGTTCCTCCTATACTAAAGAACACGTGGCATCTTTTTCCAACTTTGGATCCGTAAATGTGGATATTTTTGCTCCCGGATCAAAAATTTGGTCATCAGTTCCCAACGGAAAATATGAGTACTACAGCGGCACTTCCATGGCTGCACCCAATGCTGCCGGGGTGGCTGCAGTTATACGATCATTTTTTCCCAAATTGAATGCCCGGCAGGTTAAAGAAGTGCTTATGAATTCCGGCATGCCTCTTTATCCAACGATCGAAAACCCCAAAACAGGAAAATTGGTTAATCCCAAAACACTATCCAGATCAGGAAAAATGGTTAATTTGTACAATGCCCTAATTTATGCCTCAAAATAAATGCTAAAAAAAATGAGAACAAAACCCTATCTTATCCTATTAATCGTCTTAAGTTCAACAACTTATGCACAGAACTATTGGCAACAAGCCGTTGATTACAATATGGACGTCGATATAGACGTAAAGACTTTTCAATATTCCGGAAAACAAGAATTGTTGTATACTAATAATTCTCCGGACAGTCTAAAGAAAGTTTTTTACCACCTATTCTTTAATGCCTTTCAGCCGGGAAGTGAAATGGCCGAAAGGATCAAAACCGGAAAGGACAAAAACACGCGTTTTCGCGTAGATATCGATTCCCTAAAGCCCGATGAAGTCGGCTATTTAAGGGTTTCTGATTTAAAACAGGAGGGGGCAATACTAAAGTATAAGCTTTCGGAAACCATCTTGGAAGTGTTGTTGTCCCGGCCTCTTGGTCCTGGAGAGAGTACTTGGTTGACTTTAGATTTTGAGGGTCAGGTGCCTAAGTTGGTGCGAAGAGCCGGTAGAGATTCTGCTGAGGGGGTGGCTCTTTCTATGGCACAATGGTATCCCAAAATAGCAGAATATGACTACGAAGGCTGGAATGCTGAGCCTTATTTGGGAAGGGAGTTTCATGGCGTTTGGGGAAATTTTGATGTCACCCTGACTATGGATAGAAAATATATAGTCGCAGCCAGCGGATATCTTAAAAATCCCGATGAGGTCGGTCATGGTTACAGCGAGAAAAAAGGGAAGTCAAAAAAAGGGAAACTTAAATGGCATTTTTTAGCGCCAAGGGTACATGATTTTACTTGGTCTGCCGATCCCGATTATATTCACGACACTCATAAGGGGCCTAATGATGTAATCCTGCATTTCTTCTATAAGGACAACCCTAAATACAACGAAAACTGGAAAAACCTTCAGCCCAAGACTGCTGAATTGATGCGCTTTTTCAATCAGACCATTGGTGAGTATCCTTACCGTCAATATACCGTGGCTCAAGGGGGTGATGGAGGAATGGAATATGCCATGCTTACCCTGATTACCGGTAATAGAAGTTTTGAGAGCTTAGTAGGCGTAACAGCACATGAGTTGGCTCACTCCTGGTTTCAACATGTTTTGGCGACCAATGAAATGAAATACGAATGGATGGACGAAGGTTTTACAACTTATATTTCCACTTTGGCCGAGGATAAAATTCTGAATCAAAACAACTTTTTCCCACTGCAAAGATCCTACGACAGTTATCTCTATTTGGCAAGATCCGGAAAGGAGCAACCACAACAAACTAACGCAAACCGCTATGATTACAATTTGGCTTATGAGATCTCCGCCTACAGCAAAGGAGCGGTTTTTTTGAGTCAGTTGGGATATATCATTGGGGAGGACAAATTGGCTAAAACCCTAAAAGAGTACTATCGACTGCATCAGTTTAAACACCCTGTGCCTAACGACTTTAGACGAGTAGCAGAGCGGGTGTCGGGCATTCAATTGAGATGGTATTTGACTGATTGGACGCAGACCACAAACACCATTGACTACGCTATAAAATCTGTGGAAGGGGATGGAACAAAAACAGTGGTAAAAATTGAAAGAATTGGCTCTATGCCCATGCCTTTGGAAATATTGGTCAATTTCAATGACGGCCCTTCCGAAGTTCATTACATTCCCATTTCCCTCATGAGGGGAGAGAAGAAAAACCCCTATGCGATGAAATGGAAGGTTCACAAGGATTGGCCCTGGGCCCGACCGGAATATGAATTGATCATCAATCGTCTCAAAAGTAAAATTGTAGACATATTCATCGACCCATCTTATTACATGGCCGATGTTGATCGCGATAACAACACATATTTCAATCAACCGTGACCCATAAATGTAGCTTAGAAAAGCTCAAATATAAAACTCAAATTGACCTTGTTTTTAAAAAGGGAAGAGCGGTACGCTCCGGAGCTTTGGTCATGCATTTTGTTCACCCCAAAGAAGAGGTAAAAAAAACCCATATCGGGGTTGGCATATCCAAAAGATCCGTACTGCAGGCTTACCGTCGCAATCGTATAAAGAGACAAATTAGAGCGGTAATTCAAAAACAAAAGGAAGAAGTAATCAGTTCGCTAACACCGGGTTTTTATATGGTTTTATATAAGGGAAAGCTTGGTGTTACTTCTGAAAGCCTTTTGCACGATTTTGAAGGTCTATTAAATCACTTTTCCGGCTGTAATTGAAATACATAGAACAGTGAGGTATTCCGTCCTCCAGATAGGTTTTACCCTTTTCAACAAAGCCGCATTGTGTATAGAATTTCATTAGATGAGCTTGTGCAGAAATTTTAATGGTTTGCTCACCAAAATGATCTTTACAAAACGCAATGCTTTTTTTAACCAAAGTATACCCGATACCCTTTCCCCTGTTTTGTTTATGAGTAACAATTCTGCCAATCCTCGCATACTTTTTTTCAAATGCTCCAGGGCGGAAAATTCGAGAATAAGCAATGAGTTTGTTTTTTTTATAACCCATTAAATGAATTGCCTTAGGGTCATTTCTATCTAGGTCTTGGTAGGCACAGTCTTGCTCTACTACAAAAACTTTAGCCCTTAATTCTAAAAGATCGTAAAGCTCATTTAGTTTTAGTTCATCATATACCCTGAATGACCATTCCATTGTTTATATACAAGGTATTTTATCAATTCTTTTTTGGTGTCTTCCGCCTTCAAAAGGAGTGGTAACAAACATGTCTACCATTTCCATAGCCTGTTCAATATTAACAAACCTAGCGGGAATACTAAGAATGTTTGCATCGTTGTGTTGCCTTGATAATTTGGATATTTCTGCTGACCAACAAAGCGCTGCCCTAATTTTTTGGTGTTTATTGGCTGTCATTGCTGCTCCGTTGCCACTTCCACAAACAATAATTCCCAAATCCGACTTTTTGTCTTCTATGTCTTGAGCCACAGGATGAATAAAGTCTGCATAATCAACACTTTCCTCACTGTTGGTTCCGTGGTTGTGTAACTGATGCCCTTTTTGCTTTAAATGTGAAACGATCGCCTCTTTTAAATCTACTCCAGCGTGGTCATTTCCTATTGATATGTTCATTTACTTATTTAATATAATTAAAACTTTCCCTTTTTCTGTTGGTTGATCTATTGATTAATTGTTGATAAGATTATCTTAATTTTTCCCTGCTTGTTGGTGATAATTATCATTAAACAAATCTTAGATTTATCCAACTATAATTTTCATAATTAGTTATCCGTTTATCAAATCGGTTTTCTTTCTTATTAACATTAAATGTAAGCTTAAATCATTAAAATGATAAACATATAAGGGTTTTTAACTGTTGTTCATATCTGTACTAAGCCATTCATTCACATATTTTTAATATTAAATAAATTATTTATAGAGCGTTTACAAGTTTATTTTATTGGATTTTAGATTTGTTTATTATTAAATTTATTATACCTATTAACAGCCCATAATAGACATCATTATTTCTTTAAATTTTAAAAAACAAAATATTATTATTGTTAAAGGGGTTAATAAATTAACTCATTGACAAGAAAAGAAAACCTAAATTTGCTGTAGATTAATACTTGATGTCCAAAAAGAAAAAAAAGGATAGAAATATTCTAGGGAGAGTTCTTACGGTTTTTAAAGAGCATCCTAGCAAATCTTTCAACTACAAACAAATTTCAGCAAAGCTTAACACAGGCGATACCAAAAAGAGAAATGCTATAATCAAAGCATTGGGTCAACTCAATGCTCAAAAAATAATTAAACAAACAGATACAGGCAAATATGTCCTATTGGCAAATAAAAAGGATTACATAGAAGGAACCCTAGAGATGACCTCTTCCGGCAACGCTTATCTTCTGATGCCCGAAGATGAAGAAGACATTTTCATTGCCAGAAGAAATACTTACAGAGCGCTGGATGGAGACCGAGTTTTGGTTTATCAAATTAGAAAAAGAAACAACGGAAAAAGAGAAGGAGAAGTTGTGGAAATATTAGAACGCGCTTCTCAAGATTACATCGGTATCCTTGACAGGAAAAAAGATTTTGGTTTTGTCAACACTCGGGCTTCTAGGATTTTTACTGATTTTTTTATTGAAAAGGAAGAGTTAAAGAACTACGAACATGGAGACAAGGTCATTGTACATTTCAAAGATTGGCCCAAAAGAGCATCATCTCCCTTTGGTACGATCATAAAATCTTTTGGAAAACCGGGAGATCTCGATACAGAGATGCACGCCATTATGTTTGAATATGGATTTCCGGACGCTTTCTCTCCCGAAGTTGAATTATTTGCACAGCAGTTGGATCTGGGAATTGATCCAAAAGAGATTTCAAAAAGAAAGGATTTTAGAAATAAAACCACTTTTACCATTGATCCCATTACGGCAAAAGACTTTGATGATGCGCTTTCATTTACTCCGCTGAGTAATGGAAAAACAGAAATAGGTATTCATATAGCAGATGTATCCCATTATGTTCAACCCAACAGTATTCTCGATGAAGAAGCCTATAAAAGAGCGACTTCCGTCTATTTGGTTGATAGGGTAGTTCCTATGTTGCCGGAGGTTTTGTCTAATAAAGCTTGTTCCCTGAGACCACAAGAAGAAAAATATACTTTTTCCGCTGTTTTTATAGTCAATGATAAAATGCAAATTGAAAAAGAATGGTTCGGTAAAACTGTGATACTCTCAGATCATAGATTTTCCTATGAAGAAGTTCAATACATTTTAGACAGTGGAGAACCAAAGGTAAGTCAGGAAGTTTCCTTAAATAAAAAAGAATACAAGGTATCTAAAGAGATATTTACTGCCATTAACAAGTTGGATACTTTTGCTAAAATTTTAAGAAAGAAAAGAATGTCAAATGGGGCACTTTCTTTTGATCGAGTAGAAGTTAAATTTAATCTGGATCAGGAAAATAATCCTGAAAGTATATTCTTTAAGAGTTCAAGAGATGCCCACAAAATGGTTGAAGAATTTATGCTTTTGGCCAACAGAAGAGTTGCTGAGTTTATAGGTAAACAAAAACCAATAAAACGTTTTGTTTATAGGGTTCACGATTTACCCGATAAAGATAAATTGGCCAACTTAAAAACCATCGCAAACAACCTAGGGTATAAACTCAATTTGGAAACCAAAAAGGTAAATAACTCCCTCAATAATTTGCTTAAGGAAACACATGGACAAAAAGAACAAGAGCTTATAGACACACTAACCATCAGGTGTATGAGTAAGGCTGTTTACACCACTGACAACATAGGACACTATGGTCTAGCTTTTAATTATTATACTCATTTTACCTCCCCCATAAGAAGGTATCCTGATGTTTTGGTTCATAGACTATTAGAGTTGTATATGCAGGGTCAAGAAAAAACAAATCCGGAAGTACTTGAGGAGGCCTGTACCCACTCTTCAAACAGAGAGCAATTGGCCACAAAAGCAGAGAGAGACTCCATCAAATACATGCAGGTGAAATTCATGCAAGACAAAATCGACCAATGTTTTGATGGCCTAATTTCCGGAGTTACCGATCGAGGAATGTATGTCGAGATCATAGAGAACAAATGTGAAGGAATGGTAAAGGTTTCTGAAATAAAAGGAGATTACTTCACCTATAATGAAAAGTCCCATAGTCTTGTTGGAGACAGAACAAACAAAATTTATCAATTGGGTGATCCTGTCAGGGTGATTGTAAAAAAGGCAGATCTTATAAAAAGACAATTGGATTTTATTTTAGAGGAACAAAAAGAATAATTAGTTAATTTTGATTAAACTTAACCCAATGAATATATTTCGCCATTTTTTATGTTCCATTTGTTTGGTGGGTTTTTCTGTCTCAATTTCCGCACAAGAACAAGAGCCACAAACAGATACGAGTTACGAAAGACAACTCAATGTGAGAGAATTCATCAACCTAAAAGTATATTCAGGTATAGAAGTTAAACTCATACCAGCCAATAAAAATAAGTTGTTGATTAGCGGAGAAGACCGTATGGATGTGGTTGCTAAGATCAAGGGGCAAACTCTTAAAATCAGGCACTCTCTAGAACACATACTCAACCCAACGTTTACCTATGTAGAACTATACCATACAGGATTGCTGGATGAAATCACATTGTATCAAGGATCCAGTCTCAAGGTAGATAGTACCTATAAACAGACCAGTATCTCCCTTAAGGTACAAGAAGGAGCTACAATGAATTTCAAATTTGAGGGCGAAAAACTCACTTCTATTGTAAGTACGGGAGGTAAGCTTTTTCTTTTAGGAAAAGTAACTAACCACCAATCATCCGTAAGCAGTGGAGGTGCTTGTGAAGGAGAAATTTTTGAAACCGAACAGACCAAGGTCAACGTTACAGCAGGAGGAATGTCTTATGTCTATGCCACCGAACTTTTGGAAGCAAGAGTAACTGCGGGAGGCATTATTAGAATCTATGGAAACCCTAAAAAAATTGTAACCAAAAAGACCATTGGAGGCCAAATTTTCGAAATGAAATAAAAAAAATCCCGTTGGTTCAACGGGATAAAGAGGCATCGAGCGGATTCGAACCGCTGTACAAGCTTTTGCAGAGCTCTGCCTAGCCACTCGGCCACGATGCCATGCGGCAAAAATAATAAATTTTAAGCTTTTTAGGCTTTTGTCTTAACCTTTTAAACGAACACACACTTCCCCAACATCTCCACCGATGGGTGGGTTCTGCTTGGCCACAGAGATCGCTACGCCCTCTACCTTGGGAAATTGTTTCAAAATCCTGTCCATGATTCGCTGCGCAACATGCTCCAATAACTTGGATCGAATAGACATCTCTTCTTTTACAATCGCATTGAGACTTACATAGTCTACCGCATCCTCAAGCAAATCCGATTTTGACGGCTGAACCATGTCTGTTTCTACCTCTAGGTTGACGATATAATCACCTCCAATTCGTTCTTCTTCATCCATGCAACCGTGAAATGCGTAAATTCTGATATTGTTTAGTAATACTTGTCCCACTTTTCGGCTTTTAACAAATATATAATATCAGCGTAATTATATTCAAAGAATTAAGCTTTTAATATCTTTGACAAAATTTCAGATGTCAGAAAAGACCCTCAATTTTATTGAAAACATCATAGAGGAAGACTTTAACTCTGGGCTTTCTTCCGACTTGCTTAGGTTCAGGTTTCCTCCCGAGCCCAACGGCTATCTCCATATCGGCCACGTAAAGGCAATATGCCTCAATTTTAATTTAGGCAATAGGTACAAAGCTCCGGTAAACCTCAGGTTTGACGATACCAATCCTGCTAAAGAAGAAACGCAGTATGTACAAGCCATCAAATATGACATCGAATGGCTGGGTTTTCGGTGGGACAAAGAGTGCTATGCCTCAGACTATTTTCCTCAACTTTTTGAGTGGGCTAAAACACTGATTAACAAGGGCTTAGCATATGTTGACTCTCAAACCTCCCAGCAAATATCCGAACAAAAGGGCACACCGACGCAGCCAGGAAAACCCAGCCCCTTTCGCAATCGCTCTAAAGATGATAATTTAACACTCTTTCAAGAGATGAAGGATGGAAAACACCAAGAAGGGGATCATGTACTTAGAGCAAAAATCGATATGGCTGCTCCCAATATGCTTTTGAGGGATCCAGTTATGTATAGAGTGCTATTCAAAACCCACCATCGAACGGGTGACGACTGGTGTATTTACCCCATGTATGACTGGACTCATGGGGAGTCGGATTACATTGAACAGATCTCTCACTCATTGTGTTCTTTGGAATTCAAGCCGCACCGTGAACTCTATGATTGGTTTTTAGATGCACTATCCCCCTTGGATACTATCCGACCCAAACAAAGGGAATTTGCCAGGCTGAATCTTTCCTATACAGTTATGAGTAAGAGAAAACTAAAAGCGCTGATTGACCAATCTCATGTGTCGGGATGGGATGACCCCAGAATGCCCACCATAAGCGGATTGAGAAGAAGAGGGTACACTCCCGAATCCCTAAAAAACTTTGTCAATACGGCCGGGGTCGCAAAAAGAGAAAACATCATAGATGTATCGCTTTTGGAGTTTTGTGTCCGTGAACATTTAAACAAAATTGCTCCGAGGGTAATGGCGGTTCTAAATCCGGTTAAGCTAACGATAAAAAATTATCCTGATGGACAAACCGAAATGCTCAAAGCCGAAAACAACCCCGAAGATGAAAAAGCAGGCTTTAGAGAAGTTCCTTTTTCTGGAAGCTTATATATAGAAAGAGAGGACTTTAAGGAGGAAGCCAACAGAAAGTTTTTTAGGTTGACCCTTGGCAAAGAAGTACGCCTCAAAAACGCATACATCATCAAAGGAGAAGAGGTGGCAAAAGACGCTCAAGGCAACATTACAGAAATCATTTGTAGCTATGACCCCTTGAGTAAGAGTGGTTCCGGCACAGAGGAAAGCCAAAGAAAAGTCAAAGGAACCCTACACTGGGTCTCTAGAGCACACGCTCACCCTATTAAGGTGAATATGTATGATCGTTTGTTTTCCGTCGAAGAGCCTGATAAAAATAAAGACGAAAACTCGGCCCGGTTCGTCAATCCAGAATCATTCAGTCAAGTCCGAGGTTATATTGAACCCGCTGTGGTCAGTGCAGCTGCAGGTGAGAAATTCCAATTCCAACGATTGGGTTATTTCATTCTAGAAAACAAAACCGATGAACATTTGGTATTTAACAAGACTGTTGGTCTAAGAGATAAATGGAAAAAAAGTTAGTCTACTCCCCCTCCGTTTTTCCTTTATTCTGCTTTTTTTGATTCTCTACTTTCATTGCTTCACCGATCTGGTTACTGGCCGTGAAGGAGGCCACCATATTATTCAGCATATCACTGCCGGCCTGTGGTGAATTGGGCAATAAAATCAGATTGCTATTGGTCTCTTCACCGATGGACTGTAGGGTGTCGTAGTGTTGGGTAACAACAATAAGGGCTGACGCCTCTTGAGAGTTTATTCCTACATTGTTAAGCACATCAACGGATTCCTCAAGCCCTCTGGCGATCTCTCTTCTTTGATCAGCAATCCCCTGTCCCTGAAGTCTTTTGCTTTCTGCCTCTGCTTTAGCTTTTTCTACAATCAATATTCTTGCAGCATCTCCTTCGTACTGAGCAGCGATCTTTTGTCGCTCAGCGGCATTGATCCGGTTCATGGCTGTTTTTACTTCTCCGTCGGGGTCGATATCCGTTACTAAAGCTTTAATGATATCGTAACCATAGTTAATCATTGCATCATTTAACTCCCCTTTTACTGCATTGGCGATTTCATCCTTTTTCTCGAAAACATCGTCAAGCCTCATCTTAGGTACAACAGCCCTAACCACATCAAAGACATAGGAAGTAATCTGGTCTTGGGGAAAGTCTAGTTTATAAAAGGCATCGTAAACATTATTGGGCAGTATTTTGTATTGAACAGAGACCTTCAGTTTTACAAAAACATCGTCTTTGGTTTTGGTCTCGACAATCACATCCAATTGAAGAATCCTTAAGCTTACCCTTCCCGCGATTTTGTCAATAATGGGAATTTTAAAGTGAAGGCCTGGTTTACGAATGGCAATGAATTTACCAAATCGTTCGATCACTGCAGAAGTCTGTTGTTTTACAACAAAGATACCCGAGATCAAAAAGAGTACTATTAAAAAAATAATTACATAAGTAGATAGGTCCATGATTTAATTATTCTGGTGATTAAAAAAATTTTCAAGTCTTCTTAAAGTTATCTCATTTCCCAATATCTCGCAAATACTAAAAATATCAGGTCCACTCAAATTGCCTACGATGGCTAATCTTAAACTTTGCATTATTGCTCCAAATGGGAGTCCCTCCTTTTCATTCCACTCCATAATTTTGGATTTCCATTTTTTTAAATCAACATCTTCTTTTATCATTTTACAAAATTGTTCGATAATCTTTTTGGGTTGATGCTTTTGAATTTTGTTCATTACCTCAATATCGTAATCAATAGGGTCTTCCAAAAAAAGTTCAGATTGGGTTTTTAGCTCCTCGAGCAAAAATAATCGATCTCTCAGAAGGGCATAGACGTCTTTTCTCTTTTTTTGAGACCACGTATTCGGAAGGCATTCCAAAAACTCTGGAAAACGCTCGAAAATAATTTTTTCATCTGTAAATCCTAAAAATTTGTGATTGATCCACCTCGCTTTTTCAAAATCGAACTTCGCCCCCCCCTTTTGAATCTTTTCGGTATCAAAAATTTTTATCAAGGAATCCATTTCAAAAAGCTCTTCATCGGTTCCAGGGCTCCATCCCAAAAGTGCCAAATAGTTCATTAGCGCCTCAGGTAAAAACCCTCTTTCTTTAAATTCTTTTGATCCTTCCCATGCCAAAGGAAAAACAGGGAAACCCATTTTGTCTCCATCTCTTTTGGAAAGTTTCCCTTTTCCTTGGGGTTTTAATATGAGCGGCAAATGCATAAACTCGGGAGCGCTCCATTCAAATGCATCATAGATCAGTTGGTGCAATGCAAGTGATGGTAGCCACTCCTCTCCACGAATCACATGCGTTATCTCCATCAGATGATCGTCAACAACATTGGCAAAGTGATAGGTCGGCATGCCGTCTGCTTTCATCAATATTTTATCATCAATTTCCTCACTTTGTACCTTAATGAATCCCCTTACGCCGTCTTTAACCTTTACGCTTTTCCCGGCACTTACTTTTAGCCTTACTACATATGGCACGGTTTTTAGTAATTCTTCGGTAGTTTCACCAGACAGGCTTAGTGCGTTTTGGAGTTCCATTCGATTATGGGCGCCATATTTAAAGGTCTTCTTTTGCTGTTCTTGTTCTGTTCTAAGAACAGACAGTTCCTCGGCTGTATCAAAAGCATAATAGGCCTGCCCTTTGTCAATCAGTTTCTCAATATATTTTTGATAGATGTTTTTCCTTTCACTTTGTCGGTAAGGTCCCAACTCCCCGGGTGTTACTGGACTTTCATCGGGTTGAAGACCACTCCAATTCAATGCCTCTATAATATATTCTTCTGCTTGCTCCACCCTACGGTTCTGGTCAGTGTCTTCAATTCTTAATATAAATACTCCCTTGTTCTTTTTGGCAAAGAGGTAGTTATACAATGCTGTTCTTAACCCTCCAATGTGAAGGGCGCCTGTAGGACTGGGGGCAAATCTAACGCGAACACTCATTCTTTTTTTTGTCAAAGATAACATCATGCCTTACCCTAATGAAATTATTTGTTTTTTCTTTGTTCTATATTTGCAAAAAAAAGCTTGATTCGGTTTAATCACAATAAATTTCTATCCTTACCGGAGGAGGACTTGGCGCTTTGGCTCAACAGCATTGTGGAGCAGGAGGGTTATACTGTCGAAGAATTGGAATACAATTTTGTTGATACAGACACCATGCTGTCGCTCAACCAAGAATACCTTAATCACGATACCGATACTGACATCATCACTTTTGACTACACCGAATCCAAGTCGATCAAGGCAGAAGCCTATATTTCGTGCGATGCTTTGAAAAAAAACGCTAAAATACACGCACAAACTATTGAAAGTGAGAGTCTTAGGTTGCTTTCTCACGCCTTACTTCACTGTTTGGGCTATAATGACAAGACAAATGAGCAAAAAGAATTAATGCGCTCAAAGGAAGAAGATTGTATAAATTTGTTCCACGTGAAACACTGATATGTTTGAAAGAGTATATGATGTAGTAGTAGTGGGCGGTGGTCATGCAGGAGCCGAAGCCGCTGCGGCAGCAGCCAATATTGGATCGAAAACCCTTTTGGTGACCATGAATTTACAAACCATTGGTCAGATGTCCTGTAACCCAGCCATGGGAGGAATTGCGAAAGGTCAAATTGTGAGAGAAATTGACGCCCTTGGGGGATACAGTGGAATTGTCTCAGACGAATCCGCCATACAGTTTAAAATGCTCAACCAATCCAAAGGGCCTGCCATGTGGAGTCCAAGGGTACAATCCGATAGAATGCTCTTCTCCAAAAAATGGAGGGAGCTTTTGGAACAAATCCAAAACCTGGACTTTTATCAAGATATGATCAAAGACATCATTGTAAAAGATGGCAAGATCGAAGGTGTGGTTACTTCTTTGGGAATTCCCATTCGCTCCAAAAGTGTGGTTTTGACTAACGGCACCTTCCTAAATGGCCTTATCCATATCGGAGAAAAAAACTACGGTGGTGGCCGTGCGGGTGAAAAAGCCTCTACCGGTTTAACCCACAGTCTGGAAAAGCTCGGTTTTGAGTCGGGTCGAATGAAAACGGGAACCCCTCCCCGGGTTGATGGTCGTTCTTTGAATTATAATGTTATGGAAGAACAAGCCGGAGACGAAAACCCTGCAAAATTCAGCTATATCACCACCACTCAACTAAAGCACCAACGTAGCTGTTATATTACCCATACCAGCCCCCAGGTCCATGACCTTCTGCGAGAGGGTTTTGATCGTTCACCCATGTTTAATGGTAATATTCAGAGCACAGGACCGCGCTATTGCCCATCCATCGAAGATAAGATCAATCGTTTTGCAGACAAATCCCGGCATCAAATTTTTGTTGAGCCCGAGGGTTGGGATACTGTGGAAGTCTATGTCAACGGTTTTTCTACCTCTTTACCTGAGGACATTCAATACCAGGCACTACGTTCTGTTAACGGTTTTGAAAACGTAAAATTCTTCCGGCCCGGCTATGCAATTGAATACGACTACTTCCCTCCCACGCAGCTAAAAAACAGTTTGGAGACCAAGCTTGTATCGGGATTGTTTTTTGCAGGGCAAATCAATGGAACGACCGGTTATGAAGAAGCGGCATCCCAGGGACTGATGGCAGGAATCAACGCTCATCTTAAAATCAATCAAAAAGATCCTTTTGTTCTTAAAAGAAACCAAGCTTATATCGGTGTATTGATCGATGATCTGATCACAAAAGGTACGGAGGAGCCATATAGAATGTTTACCTCCAGGGCAGAGCACCGTACTCTTTTGCGCCAAGACAATGCTGACTTAAGGCTCACCTCTTTGTCTTATGATCTGGGATTGGCCAAAAAGGACCGTCTGGTGGCAGTAGAAGAAAAAGCCACTAAAACCAAGGAACTAGTTAATTTTTTCAAAACCCAAAGTTATGTCCCGGAAGAAGTCAACCCCATACTTGAGAAAAAGGACTCCGCACAAGTAAAACAACCTGACAAACTCAGTAAAATTTTGTCTCGCCCCCGATTGAGCAGAAATGACCTGGCACACATTCCTTCTGTTAGGACATTCATCAAGGAACAAGAGATCACGGATGAGGTTTATGAGCAAGCGGAAATTCAGATCAAATATTCGGGATATATTGAAAAGGAAATGGCCAATGCAGAAAAGCTCAATCGTTTGGATCACATAAAAATCCCCGATGATTTTGATTACGATATACTTGCTTCGCTTTCCCACGAAGCTAAGGAAAAGCTAAATTACATTAAGCCCACCAACCTATCTCAGGCCTCAAGGATCAGCGGGATCAATCCCAGCGACATCAGTGTGCTTTTGGTCAAATTGGGTCGATAATTGTTCCACGTGGAACTTATTATGAGCAAAGCAAAAAAAAATAAGATAATAGAAGCTTCGGATCATCTGGTCAGCGGGGAGTCCTTTTTAATTCACTGGGATCCAATTCACCAAAGGGCCTGGACAGCGGTTGAGCATTTGGACTCACTCGATGCCTATTACGAATCTTCGGACTACATTTCTCATCGCTCAAAACCCGATTCACTCATTTCTCTCTTGTATGTCTGGGCTAGAGGTTTTATGTTGACCTATAAATATACCCTTCTTAAAAAGCACCTTCAACCCAATGGCCGTTTGCTGGACATTGGCTGTGGTACGGGTTCTTTTTTGGCCTTTATGAAGAAAAAAGGATATAAAGTCTCCGGTATTGAAAGCAATGCCAAAGCAAGAAACATTTGCCTTGAAAATAATATAGAGGTTCAAACGACAGAGGTGGAATTGCCTCCCGAAAGTTTTGACACCATTTCCCTTTGGCACGTTCTGGAACATTTACCCCATCCCGAAAACAGCATAAACAAATATAGAGATTTACTCAAACCGACCGGCCTTTTGGTTGTTGCGGTTCCTAATTTTGAAAGTCACGACTGCAACCATTATCAACATGATTGGGCCGCTTTGGATGTGCCAAGACATTTGTGGCACTTCACCGCCAAAGGCCTGATAAAAACCGCTCAGGGCATTGGCTTTGATCTGATCAAAAAAAGAGCATTAGGATTGGATGTTTTTTATATCTGCTATCTTTCTGAAAAACACAGGGGGAAATCATTCCCTTTCCTAAGGGGAATCCTAAAGGGCTCATGGTTTTCGCTTAAAGCCTTTTTTACCGGCAAGCATTCTTCTTGTGTTTATGTTTTTAGGAAACGGCTTCCTTAGCGTTTAAAAAACGCGTCATTGCCAAGGCAAAGTGACTGAAAAGAATTTTAGGATTGGCATTGCGTTCCAAATGATAGGAGGTGTCCTCCAGCAACCTTACCATAGAAGGCAAATTGGAACTGTGAATATAAGGAGCAAATTTTCGAATGTCAAACTCAGAATGAATTTTAAGATCATATAAGGCTTCAGATTGAAATGAGATCAGCATCGCCTGACGGATAAACTCCAGGGCATAAACCAAAAAAGCTTTTTGTTGTTCCCGTTCAAGGTCGGCAAGCTGTTCTGCCCATTGGATCAAATCGATGACAATGGCTTTATTTGCTTGCGCCTTAAATGCTGACCTCAGACATTGAATCCAAAGTTTTTCAAAATTAAGTGTGTGATCCGTAGTGTTCAGCTCCTCTAAAACCTTACGCCAACTTCCTCTGCTCGAAGACAATGTTTGAGGTGTACCCGAATCGGATTTCAGTTTTTGAAGTCCACTTTTGATGTCCTCCGGAGTCAAAGGCGTCAATTTTACCTCCTGACAACGAGAGACCAAGGTGGGCAACATTCCTTCTGTTTGATCACAAACCAGCAGAAAAAAGGTGTTTTTCGGAGGTTCCTCCAGCAATTTTAATAATTTATTGGAAGCATTTTCTGATAATTTATCAGCACCAAAGAGAACCATTACTTTGTTTCCACCATTGTGTGCCTTTAGGTACATCTTGTGATGCATTTTTGCGACTTCCTCTACTCCAATCATCCCTTGTTTGTTTCCAGCTTCCAATTGACGAATCCAGTCTTGAGTTGATCCATAGGGTTGGTGAACGACAAAATCATCCCAAGTGGCTTTATAATCATCCGAAACGGCCTTGGTGCCGCCAAATCCTTTATTGACCACCGGATATACAAAATTTAAATCGGGATGCTCCAATAACTTTTTCGATGGAGTTCCATTATTTTCTGCAGTTTCAAGAGCGTCGAAGCCATGCAGTAAACCAAAAGCACTGAAAAGGGCCAAAGGGAGACCCCCATAGCCTTTTGAGTCTATAAACAATTGACAATGAGGTACTTGACCTTTATAGACCATCTGTTTTAATTGATATTTCAATCGCTTTTGCCCGATGATTTCACTTGAATACATGCTGATTCTGATCCTAAAAAAGATAAAAATAATCAATCCATTTGGATTTCACTTTCTTCCCAAAAATTATGTTTTCAATACGGTCAAAACCTTTTGCCCAACGGTATAAAAAAGGTATTTTTGACAAAAATTTTAGCATGCGAACCCTAGCAAATCAAGACTTTTCAAATCGTAGAGCCATTGTCAGAGTAGACTTTAACGTTCCGATTGACGATCAATTTCAAGTGACCGATTCTACCAGGATCAAAGCGGCCAAAGAAACCATACATTACATTCTCAATCAAGGCGGTAGTTGTGTCTTGATCTCGCACTTGGGACGACCTAAGGGCAAAGACCCAAAATTGTCATTGTCTCACATTGTCAGTAAAGTTGAAGAAATTCTCCAAGTTCCTGTTAGTTTTTTCGGCGACTGTGTTGGCAGGGCGGCAGAGCAAGCTACGGCTTCCATTGCGCCCGGGGGTGTTACTCTTATGGAAAACCTACGTTTCTATAAAGAAGAAACCGCAGGAGATTTGGATTTTGCGGAAGGACTGTCCAAACTTGGGGACTGTTATGTCAACGATGCTTTTGGAACAGCACACAGGGCCCACGCCTCTACCACCATCATGGCACAATTTTTTAAGGAAGATAAATTCTTTGGCAGACTGCTCGAAAAGGAGGTCAAGGCCATAGAAAAAGTCATGAAGTCGGGAGAAAAGCCTGTTCTTGCAATTTTGGGTGGAGCCAAGGTTTCTTCCAAAATCACCATCATCGAGAACATGTTAGATAAGATTGATCACTTGATCATCGGAGGTGGCATGGTGTATACTTTTGCCAAAGCACAAGGTGGAAGCGTAGGTCAATCGATTTGTGAGGATGACTATTGTGATTACGCCTTGGAACTCTTGAAAAAAGCCAAAGAAAAAGGGGTGGAAGTGCATTTGCCAACAGATGTAATTATAGCAGATGATTTTTCTAATGATGCTAACCGAAAGGTATGTAAAGTAGGTCAAATTCCAGACGATTGGGAAGGCTTGGACGCAGGCCCTGAGACCCTGAAAAATTTTCAGTATGTGGTAATGCAGACCAAAACCATACTCTGGAATGGACCCCTTGGCGTGTTTGAATTTGAAAATTTTTCGGCAGGAACCATCACTCTGGGAGAGCATATTGCCAAAAGTACAGCAGCAGGAGCTTTTTCTTTGGTCGGAGGAGGAGACTCAGTGGCAGCGGTAAAACAATTTGGACTTGAGGACAAGATGAGCTATATTTCTACTGGCGGCGGTGCTATGTTAGAAAGCCTTGAGGGTAAAACTTTGCCCGGGATTGCTGCCTTATTGGAATAAGCCTCAACATCATGAAAAAAGTGGTATTTTTTGTTTTTATCATCTTCGTTACATCTTGCAAGGAACAAAAAACCAAGTTGAGGTATTTACCCAACTCCAATGCCAAGATCAACCATTTGACAGTGGTAATGCCCGAAAAAAGTTGGGCGGGTGCTCTGGGAAACAAAACCCGCACACTATTGGAAAGCCCCTATGAGGGTTTGCCCTTTGATGAGCCTCAGTTTACACTTAAGTATTTACCCCCTAAGGTGTTTTCGGGTTTTGCCAGAAACAGTCGAAATATATTGTGGTTTGTCAAAGACACCCTTGCCCGATTCCAATTGTCGGAGGATATGATGGCCCAACCCCAGACAGTGGCTAAGGTAAGCGGGGAGGACGATGACGAACAAGCCTATTTCTTGGAGGAAAACATCGACCTCTTTAAAGCCGTATTGACCGAAAAAGAACGCAAAGAAAAAATCAGAAGGATCAAAAAATCCCCTACCAAAGACCGCGATTTACAAAAGCGATTTAACATATCGCTGGTTTATCCGACCGCATACAAGACGGTAAAGGACACCACCAATTTTGTTTGGATTCAAAAAGACACCCCCAAGGGACATATGAATTTGATCGCCTACAGCCTTCCATTTTCAGGATTGAAGGGAAATGTAAAAAAACGCATCCCTGAAATCAGGGATTCTATAGGAAAAGCCTATATACCCGGTAGGCTAAAAGGTTCTTATATGATCACCGAAAAGGCTTACCGCCCCTATCACTACAAGACCCAAAAGCAGGGTAGGTTAACCTACTTGACCAAAGGAACTTGGGAAGTTGCCAATGATTTTATGGCAGGACCTTTTGTGAACTACATGATAAAAGACAACCTAAGAAAGAGATGGATGGTGATCGAGGGCTTTGTTTTTGCGCCTGCCTCTAGCAAAAGGGATCAGATGTTCGAACTCAATACCATTTTAGATGCAGTAGCTTTTGAGTAGACTACTTCTTGTCTATTTTTGAGTCAGAACTATCCTCGTCTTCTTTGGTAGCGTTTTTAAATTCTTTGATACCGCTTCCCAACCCCCTCATCAATTCTGGAATTTTTCTCCCGCCGAACAACAAAAGGACAACAACGACAATGAGAATGATTTGTGGAGCACCGATCATGCCTAAAGAGTAGATCATTGAATACATGGTTTTTTAATTTTAATCAAATGTAAATAATTATTCGATGTAATCTAAATTTCTTTACTTGGCCAACAATTTATTTTTAAGGGTAAACACTATCTTTGTTTCTGATGGCAAAAGAGAAAAAGAACAAACGTCTTTGGATTCAAAACTTATTGAATCGTTATCGAATGGTGGTTATCAATGAAACCACCTTTGAAGAAAAATTTTTTATTAGAATTTCTCAATTCAACATCATTGTATTGGTTCTACTGTTTGTTACCTTTACTGTCATAGGATCTTTTTTCTTGGTAGCCTACACGCCGCTTAAGGAATTTATCCCGGGCTATACCAGCCTAACAATCAGAAAAGAGGCCATTAGAAACAGTTTTTTACTGGATTCCCTCACGCTTGAATTTGAAAAACAAGACCGTTTTATAAGCTCCATCAAAAGTGCTTTAACCGGAGAGATCAATTGGGAAGAAAATTCTTTACTCGATGATCAAAGTCAGTCGCCAGAGGTACTCAATTCGGACAATGCAATGTCTGAGGCAGACTCCTTGTTGCGATTAGAAGTAATACAAGAAGACAAATACAATGTAATTCCCAATGACTTGAGCAATGTAAAGTATCTCCTTTATCCTCCAGCTGTTGGCCCCATCTCTCAGAAGTATGATGCAGATAAAAGGCATTTTGCTGTAGATATTGCACTGAAAGAGAACGCTCCGATTATGGCTGTTGCCCACGGAACGGTTATCTTTTCCGAATGGACTGCCGAAACAGGACACGTGATCATCGTCAAACACGATTATGGGTTACTGTCTGTATACAAACACAACTCCTCTTTGGAAAAATATCAGGGGGACTTGGTTAGAGCGGGAGAAGTAATTGCCAAGGCGGGTGATACGGGAGAACTGTCCACAGGCTGGCACCTTCATTTTGAACTTTGGATCAATGGATTTTCAGCAGATCCCACCGATTTTATTGACTTTTCGCAGGCCTTATGATAAAGAAATTTGCGGCAAAAATTTTTGCCAACTACATTCATAAGAAAAACCAAAAGTGGATCAACAACCCCCTTTCTGCCCAACAAAAAACATTTGATTATCTGATCCAAAAAGCCAAAACGACAGATTTTGGACAAGACCACGGATTTGATAATATCAAGGATTATAAAGATTTCCAATCTTCCGTACCGGTTCGGGATTACGAGGGACACAGGGCCTATGTCGATAAAATGCTGGAGGGCAAAAACTCCGTATTATGGCCCGGGAAACCCCTTTATTATGCCAAAACCAGTGGTACCACTTCCGGTGCCAAATACATCCCCCTCACCAAAGAGTCCATGCCCACCCACATCACGGCAGCTCGTGATGCACTGCTGAACTACATTCACGAGACAGGGAACACCGATTTTGTTAATGGCAAACAAATTTTTTTGCAAGGCAGCCCTACGCTTAACAAAAAAGACGGTAATATCATCGGGAGATTGTCGGGGATCGTTGCCCATTATGTGCCCAAATACCTACAAAAAAACAGGATGCCTTCTTGGTACACAAACTGCATAGAGGACTGGGAAACCAAGGTGGATGCCATTGTAGCGGAAACCTTGCCGGAAAATATGAGCTTAATTGCGGGGATCCCCTCATGGGTGCAAATGTATTTTGAGAAACTGATAGAGCAAACGGGTAAGGCCGTGGGTAAAACATTTCCCAATTTCTCCCTTTTCGTTTATGGCGGGGTCAACTATGAGCCCTACCGTCCCATGTTTGAAAAACTCATTGGCAGAAAAGTAGACAGTGTTGAACTTTTTCCCGCATCCGAAGGGTTTTTTGCCTACCAAGACCAACAAGGAGATAAGGGGTTGCTGTTGTTGTTGAATAATGAGATCTTTTATGAATTCATCAAAGCCGATGAATTTGGGGAGCAAAACCCCATAAGGTACACATTGGGAGAAGTCGCATTAGAGGTCAACTATGTTTTGATCCTTTCCACCAGTGCTGGCTTGTGGGCCTACAATATAGGCGATACGGTTCGTTTTGTTTCCCTTGAACCCTATCGCTTGGTGGTCACGGGCAGAATCAAACACTTTATATCTGCATTTGGAGAACACGTGATCGGAAAAGAAGTAGAAACGGCCATGCAAGAGGCTTGTCAAGACAGTCAGGTGCAAGTCAAAGAATTTACCGTAGCCCCACAGATTGATCCGCAAGAGGGGACTCCATTCCACCAATGGTTTATCGAATTTGAAAACCCACCCCAAAACATGGAGGATTTTGCTCAAAAACTCGATCAATCCATGCAGGAACAAAATGTGTATTACGAAGACCTGTTAAAAGGGAGTGTTTTGAGAACCTTAGTCATCAGTTCCGTTGCCGATGGAGGTTTTCAACAATACATGAAAAGCATTGGAAAGCTTGGAGGACAAAACAAAGTCCCCCGTTTGTCCAATGACAGAAAAATTGTCGACAAACTCCCCTTAAAGTAATCCATGTACGCCAACAATTCCCATCATAAGCGATTTCAAAAGACCTTGGATTTTTTGAATAAACATATTGATAAGGGCACATCCATACTGGATTTGGGGGTAGAAAACCCACTGTCGGAATTGATGAAAGCCCATGGCCATAAAGTAGAAAACACCCAAGGGGAAGACTTGGACGAAAATCAGAAGGTATTGGTCAATTCCAAGGCCGAAGTGGTCACCGCTTTTGAAATATTGGAACATTTGCTTTCCCCTTATCAAGTTTTAAAAAGCATAAAAGCCCAAAAATTATTGGTGAGCGTTCCTTTAAGACTATGGTTTTCAAGTGCTTATCGAAGCAAAACCGATCTGAGAGACCTTCACTTTCACGAATTTGAAGATTGGCAGTTCGATTGGCTTTTGGAGAAAACAGGCTGGAAAATTGTAGCAAGCGAAAAATGGATCAATCCACCGGAATCATTTGGAGTCCGATCCTTATTGAGGTACTTTACCCCCAGGCACTATATCGTTTATGCAGAAAAAACTAACGCATAAATCTTGAAAATTTACATTGTCATACCGGCCCATAACGAGGAGGATTACATTACAAAAACCCTCGAGTCGCTGGTTAATCAGCAGTTGAAACCTGCTCAAGTGGTGGTGGTCAATGATAATTCTACCGATCGAACAGCAGAAATCGTCAACGATCTCACCCAACAATACGCTTGGATACAGCAGGTTCACAAAAAATCATCGGAGGAACATCTCCCCGGAGCAAAAATTGTTGAAGCTTTTTATGAAGGCTATGGGGTATTGGATGAGGATTATGACATCATCTGCAAGTACGATGCAGACATGGTTTTCGAGACAAACTATCTGCTAAAGCTATCACAGCACTTTAAAGAAAACAACCGATTGGGTATGGCTGCGGGGCAGTGCTATATTAAAAAGGGCGATCAATGGGCAGTGGAAAACCTCAATAAAGAGGATCACATCAGAGGATCACTAAAGGCCTATCGAAAAGCGTGTTTTCTGGAAATGGGCAAAATCGCCAAATCGATTGGTTGGGATACTCTGGATGAGTTGATGGCTCAATATCATGGATGGGAGTTAAAAGTAGACCCTACGCTTAAAGTAAAACACCTGAAACCTACAGGTTTTAATTACAGTCCTGGCGCTGCTCGGCTACAAGGCGTAGCCACCTATCGCATGAGATTGGGCCTGATTTTGACCCTGATCATTGGGTTAAAAAGAGCTTGGGTTAAGCGGGAAGCAAGAATTTTTTTCAGCTATATCAAAGGATTTTTGGAAGCCAAAAGAAAGGGCATCCCGTTTATTGTAGACTCAAAACAGGGGAAATTCCTGAGAAACTTTAGATGGAAAGGGATTTTTCAAAGGTTTAAATCAAAATAAGACACACTTAAGTATATTTGTTTCCGGTGAAACCCTCATGGAGGGATTTAAACCGCCAAGATAAATTTCTCAACAAAAGGAAAGGAATAAATATCAGCGAATTAAAAAGACCTAAACGTGTGAAAAAATTGAATATACTGGTATTGGGCAGCGGAGGTAGAGAACACACCTTTTGTTGGAAACTCGCCCAAAGCAAAACGATCGATCAACTTTTTGTAGCACCCGGAAACGCCGGTACAGCTGCATTGGCCACCAACCTTGACATAGGCGTTAACGACTTTGACGCTCTGAAAAATGCAGTCATTCAAAACAACATAGACCTTGTGTTGGTCGGCCCTGAAGATCCATTGGTTAATGGCATCCACGATTTCTTTCTCGATGACCCTCAATTGAAGAACATTCCCCTTATCGGGCCACAAAAGCTGGGGGCTACACTAGAAGGGAGCAAAGAGTTTGCCAAGGCCTTTATGAGTCGACACAACATACCCACGGCTCAATACGGAAGTTTTACCCCCGAAAAGATACAGGAAGGCTACGCCTTTTTAGGGCAAATGAAAGCTCCCTACGTCCTTAAAGCAGATGGTTTAGCCGCAGGCAAAGGAGTTCTCATTATCAATGACTTAGAAACAGCGAAAAAAGAGCTTTCTAACATGCTTTTAGACCAAAAATTTGGAAAGGCTTCTTCCAAGGTCGTTATCGAAGAATTTTTGAGTGGGATAGAACTGTCCTGCTTTGTTTTGACCGATGGTTTAAACTATGTCACTTTTCCAATGGCCAAGGACTACAAGCGCATTGGCGAGGGAGATACCGGTTTGAATACTGGAGGAATGGGTGCTGTATCTCCAGTTCCTTTTGCCGATGAAAAATTCTATAAGGCCATCCAAGAAACCATCGTCCAACCTACCATAGACGGACTTAAAAAAGACAAAATCCCTTATGTTGGCTTTGTGTTTATAGGATTGATTCGGGTAGGAGATGCCCCTTATGTCATAGAATACAATGTCAGAATGGGTGATCCCGAAACCCAAGTCGTTTTGCCCAGAATAAAAAACGATCTGGCAGAAATGCTCTACGCTACAGCAACGGGCAAACTCGACCAAATTGAACTTTTGGTCGAAGACCAAAGCGCCACCACAGTGGTTGCAGTTTCTGGCGGATATCCAGAGGCCTACAAAAAAGGAAAAACAATAAAAGGCTTGCCGTCTTCATCCAACAGCACTGTATTTCACGCGGGTACAACTCTCCAAGAGGGTGAAATATTGACCAATGGCGGGCGCGTATTAGCAGCCACCTCCTTAGGGGACAACCATAAAGATGCACTATTACATTCCTACCAACTTTTGGAAGAAATCAAATTTGAAGGGATGTACTACAGAAAAGATATCGGATTCGATCTATAAAAATGAATGCGCAGAGGGGTCTTTATTTTCCTCTCCACTTTTGTCGAATTTCCGCAATTGGTTGATCCAATAAACGGCGGCAACAGATCCAACTGATAAAAAAAGAAAACTCATTCCATTGGCCAACCACCAACTAAAAGGTTCTAGTTGGGTCAGTAATTGATAGGGAAGAAACAATAGGTCTTCAAACAAACTGGCAATGGCTTCGAAAAAATTTTTCATTAACGTCTCTTTAATTATATTGCAAAAGTAATAAAATCGGATATGATAGTAAAGATTTTCAAGACAATTGGTCCTAGAACCTATCTCACTTCCATATTTCTTATCATATCTACGGTTTTGTTTTCTTTTCTATTGGAGAAAAACAGAGTCCACCTCTTGGATCAATGGCCCAGGATTACTGCCAAAGTCATCTTTATGATCGCTTTTATTATGATGATTACCCTACTGGAAACCCGAATCAAAGGAAGGAAATTCAATGGCATTCACATGATCGCTTTTCCCACGATTTTTCTCTTTTTCCCCACTTTTTACGACATAAAAACTATACCCGCTCTTCAGGCAATTCTATTGACCTACGGCCAATATGTTTTTATTAAAATACGTCATTCCAAAAACACAGAAAAGTGGATACTCGACCTTTCCCTGATTATATCAATTATCGTACAATTCAACTATGTTTTTGCGGCTTTTTATTTGCTTCCTCTTTTTATTCTTTTCCGTAGGGGTTTAAAAGACGTCAAACATCTTTTGGCTATATTGCTACCTGTTCTAATCCTTCCTTTTACATTCAATAGCCTTTCGATCATCTTGCCTTCTAAAACCTTTGCCCTTATAAACCCCCCTGTCCAGATGAAGTTTTTGAATATTGAACTTCTCTCCAATGCTGAAATGGTTTGGTTGATCACCTTGCTGTTTACGGTTGTGATTTGTGCCCTTCAGTTTCCACGAGGACATAGAAAATTTTCCTATCCCGAGCTTTTTTCAGGCTTCCTTTACATGACTTTTTGGTTGTTCTTTAGCATTGCTTTTGGATTGTTGGGCCTACAAACATCCTCCGAGCGTTGGTTTATCAGTTTTATTCCCGTAGCGTATTTTTTTGGCGTATTTCTCGAAAACATCAAATCGGATTCATTAAAAAAGATTTTGTTTACGACACTTTTTTTGGGCATTGTGATCTTCAAACTTTTTGACCATGGAATTATATCTTTAGAATTGCCTTTTCGAAACTGAAAAAATTGGTGATCAAATTGTATCTTCGTCCCAAGGAAAATTACAGACATGAGCCAAGATTCTACCAGCCAACTTTCCATTAATATCTTTAGAGAAAGTATTGATAAATACCACCTAATCGATGAGGTGGACCAAGCTTTCGAAAACCCTTATCCGGCCGATGCCTTAGAGTATTTACTCTACCGAAAAAATTGGATCGACACCGTTCAATGGCACTATGAAGACCTCATCAGAGATCCTGAGATCGACCCCGTTGAGGGAATGAAACTCAAAAGATTGATCGATGCTTCCAACCAAGACAGAACAGATACGGTAGAATACATCGACAGTTTTTTTCTCAATCAGTTCAAAGACGTTGAGGTCCAAAAGGGAGCCACAACAAACTCGGAAAGTCCTGCATGGGCTCTGGATCGTTTGTCCATTTTGGAATTGAAGATTTACCATATGGAAGAAGAGGCTAACCGAAAGGAAGCCGGTGAATCGCATCGCAAAAAATGTAACATCAAGCTTCAAGTATTGCTCATCCAAAGAGAGGATTTAGTTTCCTCGATTGATGACCTCCTCAAAGACATCGCAAGCGGGTCAAAATACATGAAGGTTTACAAACAAATGAAAATGTACAACGACGAGGACACCAACCCCGTTTTGTACAAGGACAAATCCTAGTCATTTATGAAAGACCCTCACCTGCTGTTGATTCGATTTTCCGCCTTGGGAGATATAGCAATGGCAGTTCCGGTGATCCGTTGCTTGTATAAAACCTATCCACAACTTAAAATAACTTTTGTCAGCCGACCTAATGTCGCTCCACTTTTTCAGGAGTTTAAAAACTTTAATTTCTATCCCACAGATTTTGATGGTCGACACAAGGGTATAAAAGGTTTGTGGACACTGTTCCAAGAACTCAAAACAATTCCTTTTTCTGCTGTTGCCGATTTGCACAGCGTATTGCGAGTTTACTTACTCAAAGTATTTTTTAGGCTGTGTGGCCACAAGGTCAAGTCCATAGACAAAGGCCGATTGGAAAAAAAGGCGCTTACTCGAGCGAAAAATAAAAAGTTTCAACCGCTTACCCCCACCATTTATCGTTATGCAGATGTTTTCAGAAAATTGGGTTTCCCTATTTCATTCGAACAACACGAATTTCCCGAAAAAAACGAACTTCCTCTCTCCTTATTACCCCTATACCAGGCCAGTGAAAAAAAATGGATAGGGATTGCTCCTTTTGCCGCGCATGTGGGAAAAATGTATCCTTTAGACCTTATGCAACAACTCATCAATTATTTACAAAAAGATCATCAGATTTTTCTTTTTGGTGCGGGAGAAAAAGAAAAGGAACGCCTTGAAGTGTGGGAAAAAGCCTACAAAAATGTTTATAGTACCGTGGGAAAAATCAACCTTAGAAAACAACTCGATCTTATGGCCTATTTAGATTTGATGATCTCCATGGATTCTGCCAATGGGCATATGGCAGCCAATATGGGAACCAAGGTGCTTACCCTATGGGGAATGACCCATCCTTTTTGTGGGTTTGCTCCATTCAACCAACTTTTGGATCACGCCCTCACCTTGGATAGAACCCAATATCCTTTGATTCCCACATCTGTGTATGGGACCTATCTTCCCCAAAACTATAAGGATGCATTCAGATCTTTGGACCCTAAAACAGTTATTGAAAAAACCTTGGAATTACTAAAGCGGTAATGGATTATACATCGTCGTAATCAACCACCAAATGATTACTGGCAGCATGTGCTTGGCAGGTCAAAACCAACCCTTCTTCGACTTCTTCGTCGGTCAGGATTTGATTGGTCACCATTTCTGCCGTTCCCGATTTGACCCTCGCGATACAGCTGGAGCAAACGCCTCCTTGGCAGGAGTAGGGTACATCCAACTTATTTTGAAGAGCAGCATCCAATACACTTTTTCCCTCGGTGTTTTCAATTTTATGCGTCAGTTCATCATAGATGATTTCCAAAGAAGCCCCTTCGATTTTTCCTTGGATTTGATCTTTTTGGGTTGATGTGCTAAACAATTCAAATAGAATGGTCTCTTCTTCCACTCCATTAGTGGACAAAGTTTCCGATACAGTTTCAATCATACTTTCAGGGCCGCAGAGGTAGAACTTATCGGCAACTTTTCCCATCTGATTTAGTGCATTTTTGGCTACTGAGGCTTCAATACGACCAAAGAGACTTCCCGCTTCATTGGCTCGGCTGAAGACCCATTGAATGGAAAGCCGTCCTTCAAACTCTTTTTCTAAACCCTTCAATTCACCCAAGAACATACTGTCTTCGGGCGTCTTATTTCCATAAACCAAATGAAAACGGTTGTCGGGATGATCCAGAAGAGCTGTTTTTAGGACTGACATGATGGGGGTAATCCCACTACCTGCTGCAAACCCGGCCAGGGTTTGGGCTTGGGCGGAAGAGACATATTGAAAGCGCCCTTGGGGAGGTGCGACCATGATATGGTCATCCTCATGCATTGATCTATTTGCATGGGTCGAAAAAACCCCGTTGGGAACTTCCTTGATCCCTACCTGAAGACCTTCATTCACACCACTACAGATGGAGTAAGAACGTCTTACTGATTTTTCATTTATCTTTGTTTCAAGAGTCAGGTATTGCCCCGCTTCAAATTGAAACTTTTCTTTTTCCTCTTCAGGAACCTTAAAAGAAATCAAAACAGCGTTTGGAGTATTTCTGGTGATTTTTGAAATCATTAGTGGATACATTTCTGACATAGCGTGTTTTTGTTTGCAAAGTTATTTTAAAAAATAATAATGACAAGATCAAAAAAAGGTTGGTTTGGTGGCTGCTTTTTTGGGTAACCTCCGATGTGCAATATTGGACGAGCCTCTTGCCAATCATGACCCTAGTTCCCTTATTCGATTTAAGGAAATCGTCAAAAAGCATATTTAAAACCGAGCAACTATTTTTTTGACCTCTAGCCACGATCTTGACCACATTACCGAGGTTTATGAAAGGATTGTTTTACTGTAGAAAGAACTGCTCATTAAAGACCTTACAACCGATTCTGAGACCTTTGCTCAATTGGAGTCATATTTTAATGCTTAGTTATACTAAACTGAATCTTTTACAGTTATATAAATAAACTTTTCCTATTGAAAAAAGCAGTGCATCTTTTGGCGACTGGAATAGGCATGATGCTTATGTTATGGGGCTGTTCTACCCAAAAAAACAAAATGCTTAACAGGGGATACCATTCCCTAAACACCCAATATAATGTTCTTTTTAATGGAAAGGAAGCTTTTAAAGTGGGACAATCCATTTTGGAGCAAGCCAACGATGACAACTTTTTCGAATTTTTAGAAGTTGAACCCATCGCCCTCAACGGTGAGCGTATGGACCAAACCACGATAGTCCCTGGTTTTGACCGTGCCGAGGAAAAAGCCGTAAAAGCCATTCAAAAACACTCTATGAACATCAATGGCATACAGCGCAATAGCAAAATTGATGAGGCCTATTTACTTTTGGGCAAAGCCCGCTATTACGACCGACGTTTTTTCCCCGCAATGGAAGCTTTTAATTACTTATTGGAAAATTACGCTGACGCTAAAACCTATGTCGAAGGGAGAATATGGCGTGAAAAAACCAACATTCGGATGCGCAATAATGAGCTTGCCATAAAAAACCTCAGGAGTTTGGCCCGATCCATAACTCCAAGCAGTAAATTCCACAGCCCGGCCAATGCTGCCATATCCCAAGCTTTTATCAACATCAAAGTGTTAGATTCGGCGATTTATTACATCAGAAACGCTGCGCTTAATGCAAAAGACAACCGTGATAAAGGACGTTATTATTTCCTGACCGGCCAAATCTATGAAACCCTTAAAAAGCCTGACTCTGCCCTTTGGGCTTTTGACCAAGTCGTGGGACTCAACAGAAAAACCCCGCGAAAATACTGGATCAATGCTCAGATTAAAAGACTACAAATCATAAGTTTACGGGACAACTGGGATCCCATAGAGTCCTATGAAAAGCTAGCCAAAAATTATGAAAACTACATTTTTGATCACTGGATCAATCGCGCCATAGGTATTCATTATTTTCAGCAACAGCAAGACAGCTTAGGGGAATATTACCTCGGTAAATCTTTAAAATCTGAAAACTTGGATTTACCCACCAAAAAAGCAAATTATAGGGATCTGGCTAATTTCAATTTTGCTGGAGGCAAATACGTACTTACCGGTGCTTATCTCGACAGCCTTCTCAGTACTCTGCCCCAAGAAACACTGTACAAAAGAAGAATACGAAGAGAAAGGGACAACCTCAATGCTGTGATCAAATACGAAAACATCGTACAAATTACTGATAGCCTGCTTTACCTCAGCGGACTGAGTAAAGCGGATCAAATGGAGTACTTTCAAAAACACATTGAAGAAAAAGAAGCGCAGGCATTGGCAAAAATTAAGACAGAGGAAAAAGGAATTTTCCCATTCTTTAGCAAAGGCGCTCAAGCCAACCCCTTTTATTTCTACAACCCCAAACTGGTTGTTCTTGGTCAACAAAAATTCCAGTCCACATGGGGTGACCGGCCCAATTCTGACAATTGGGCGATAGCATCGGCCATAAATTCAATTCGAAAGGAATCTCCTGGAATCAACGAAGAAGAACAGACCAAAAACGAAACTTTTTTTGTTGAAAAACCCGAGAATTATGTCAATGTATTGCCCCAGTCCAAAGTAGAAATCGACAGCATCAAAAAACTAAATCAAAATGCCTATTTACAATTGGGTATGATTTACAAGGAGAGTTTTAAAAACTTCGCTTTGGCACAAGATCGATTAGAGCATTTGCTTAGGCTCAATCCTCCTGGGGAAACCGCAGCCCCTGCACTCTATCACCTTTATAAAATTGATGAAAAAGTATTACCTCAAAAAGCAAAGCAATACTTCAACCGTATAGTAACAAACCATCCGGATTCGCCTTACACCAAAATTCTCACCAACCCTAAGGAATTTGGCCAGTCGGATCTCCAAACCCCGGAAAAAGTTTATGAGAGTTTGGTCAAAATCTATCAAAAAGGAGATTTTGATCAATTGGAAGAAAAAGCGAAATCTTTTCGAGTGCTGCTCAGTGGAACTGCTGTTCAGCCAAAATTCGATCTGTTGATGGCCAATTTTGAAGGTCGTTTAAAAGGAAGTAAGCAGTGGGAAGAAGCATTATTAAACGTCGCACAAAAATATCCCGAATCGCCCGAGGCCATCAAAGCACTAGAGATGATGCAGCAAATCAAAGGGAGAGATTCCATTCAAAAAAAGAATGTAGTATATCTCAATTATAAATGGATTTTTACCTTTAGAATCAAAGATACTGCATCTCTAAAAAAGACGAAAAACAGACTCCAAGACGCTTTGGAGGATACCCCAGACACACGATGGTTTTTGTCTGAAGACCGATTCGATCAAGATCAAACCTATTTGGTTTTGCATGGAATTCGCAACAGAAAAAAGCTCAATGAGTGGAAAAAGAGGTTTGATGGGCCTGAGCAAAAAATTTTAAGTACAAATAATTTTGTAGTTTTATCGGCCGATTATAAAAAAATGTTTTTAGACAAAATACAATTTATCAATGAAAAATAGTGAGATTAACGGCCACTACAGTCGGATAGAAAGCTCTACCAAAGTAAAAGGAGAAATTCTGTCTGATGGAGATTTCAGAATAGATGGAACCCTTGAAGGATCAATTAAGACCAAAGGTAAAGTAGTTGTGGGTAAAGAGGGCACTATAAAAGGGGCAGTGAGTTGTTCCAATGCTGACGTTGAAGGAAAAATCAACGGTAACCTGTTTGTATCCCAAACCCTAAACCTCAGATCGACAAGTGTTATCGACGGAGATGTTGTGATTGGAAAATTGATCGTAGAGTCGGGCGCCACCTTCAACGCCTCCTGTTCTATGAACAAGGAGGGTAAAAAGGTAGATTTTAAGGTGGTAAAAAAACCCGACGACACTCATGAAAAAACAGCCTAGAAATTGGCTGATCTTTTCCGGACTTGCTTTTCAAATAGGCACTGTCATGTACGTAATGATTTATTTGGGAGGCCGGATACAAGAAAAATGGGACATCTCTTCTAAATGGCCCACCCTGGTTACCTCATCCATAGGATTGGTTTTGGTGTTGCTCATCATCATTAAGCAAGGCAACAGAAGCTGAATCGGTGATTTCTACTTTACACAAGTTTTCCGTTAATCTCTTTATGTTGATGATCGGCCTGTTTTGGCTCCATACTTTTGCCATTAATCAGTTGGGATTGTCTGTTCAAGACGAGCTTTTAAGGGCTTGCTATCTCTTTAACACCATTATTGCGCTGGTTTTTCTATTTTTGTTGCTTTTTGTTTCAAAACTTGACCCATCTATATTGGGATGGGTTTTTCTCGTCAGCAGTGGACTAAAGTTTTTACTGTTTTTTGCATTGATTTACCCGAGTTTTCAGGATACTGGACTGTCAACAAAGCAGGATTTTTTGACTTTTTTCATTCCTTATGCCGCTGCTTTAACCCTTGAAATTTATCAATTGACAAAAATTTTAAATCGGGAGAATTAACCTTTTCCACAAACCACAAAAATATATTTTAAAAAGTATTTTATTTATAGGTCGAATGACTTACATTTGCACCACAATTAAACGATTAGTTTAGTGCTTATTATGCCCAAAGGACCGTACCTATATTTAGCAACATTTTTACTGGTTTCGTTCAGTACGCTAAGCGCAAAAGAGTCTAACTCAAAAGATAGTAAGCAAACTGGTGAACTCAAGTCTGAGATTAAGGCTTACATACTGCACCACCTAGAAGACTCTCACGACTTCAATCTCCTTTCCTACAAAGACAAAGCCACCAACAAAAAGGTCCATATTGGCATTCCCTTGCCCGTAATCCTGTGGGACGATGGATTGAAGGTGTTTTCTTCTTCCCAACTTAAGCACGGCAAAAAAGTTGTACAGTTGGGGGAGAATCACTATAAGCTCTACCACGGTAAAATTTATAAAACCGATGCTCAGGGAACGATCACCTATAACAACCATCACCATCCTACCAATATTAAGCCGATTGATTTTTCGATCACCAAAAATGTAATATCTATCTTGTTTACGTCACTGTTGATGTTTGTTTTGTTCAGAGGGTTGGCGCAATCTTACAAAAAGAATGGTTTGATCGCAAAAGGGGTAGGACGCTTTTTTGAACCCATTGTCCTTTACGTCAGAGACGAAATAGCCATCCCCAACATTGGCGAAAAACACCACAGGAGGTTTATGGGCTATTTGTTGACCCTGTTTTTCTTTGTATGGTTTTTAAACCTTTTGGGATTAACGCCTCTGGGGATTAACGTAACGGGAAACATTGCCATCACCTTTTGTTTGGCACTTATCACCTTTGTCATCACCACTTTGGTTGGAAAGAAATATTATTGGAAGCACATCTTTTGGATGCCCGGTGTGCCATGGCCCATGAAAATTATCTTGGCACCCATAGAACTTTTAGGGCTGATCATCAAACCCTTTTCGTTGATGATTCGATTGTATGCCAACATATCGGCAGGACATATTGTATTGATGAGTCTGATCGCCCTTATTTTTATTTTCAAAAACTGGATTGGATCAAGCCTGTCTTTTGTATTGGCTTTTTCCATCTCCATCATCGAAATATTGGTGGCCCTTTTGCAGGCCTATATCTTTACGGTTTTGTCAGCTTTGTATTTTGGCTTTGCCGTTGAAGAACATAATGAAAACGAAGATCATTAAAAAAGTATGTATAATTTAAATCAATAATTAATTATGGAAATTCCAGCAATAGTAGGAGCAGGTTTAGTAGTAATCGGAGTAGGGATCGGTATTGGATCCATAGGAAGAGGAGCCATGGAGGCCATCGGACGTCAACCAGATGCTACTGGAAAAATTCAAACAGTAATGCTTATTGCAGCAGCCTTGGTCGAAGGAATCGGTTTTGCCGCATTGTTTGCAGTTTAATCAGCTTTGTTTATAAGCCCATATTTTGGGTTAAAATTTTTAAAGGATGGAAAAATTAATCAATGAATTCTCATTTGGTCTTTTTTTTTGGCAGCTGTTTATTTTTATTGGGCTAGTCCTACTTTTGAGGAAGTTTGCTTGGAAGCCCATTTTGGATGCAGTCAACGAAAGAGAGACTTCTATCAAAGACGCCATGAATTCGGCCGAGGAGGCCAAAAAAGAAATTGCTTCCATACAAGAAGACAATCAAAAAGTTCTAAAAGAAGCTCGAGCCGAGCGTGAAGCACTTTTAAAGGAGGCCCGCATCAATGGTGCTGATATTGTTGCCCAAGCCAAAGCTGAGGCTAAAGCCGAAGCCGATAAAATCATCGCTCAGGCACAAGAATCAATTCAAAACGAAAAACGCACCGCACTAAATGAACTTAAAAATCAAGTGGCACAAATTTCTTTAGACATAGCCGAAAAGGTTATTGACTCAGAACTAGACAGCAAAGAGAAACAGTCCAAATTGGTCAACCAACTCATTAGTGACGCTTCTTTATAATTAGACTATGAAAGCAGGGAGAGCTTCGATTCGATACGCAAAGGCACTTTTGGAATTCGCCATTGAAAACCAAAAGGAAAAAGCTGTTGTTGAAGAAATGCAAAACATCCTTAGTGTTGTGGAAAGCAGTCCTGAGTTGTACGATTCACTTAACAGCCCTGTTTTACCCGGTTCACAAAAAAGAAAGATTATCGATGGAGTTTTTCCTAAAGCATCAAAATTTGTTCAAAACCTTTTTGACCTGTTATCACAAAAAGGTCGCGAAGGGATTCTTGGGGGAGTAGCTCATTATTACATCGAACTGTTTGATAAAAATCAAGGTAAAGTTGCCGCAGCTGTTACCACTGCAGTTCCCCTAAGCGCAGATTTGGAAAAAAAGGTACTTAAAAAAGCAGCTACTTTAACTCCTTTAAAGATCGAACTTAAAAACACCGTGGACCCCACCATCAAAGGAGGGTTTATCCTTAGGGTTGGAGATTTACAATACAACGCCAGCATAGCGGATCGCTTGGGAGCGTTAAAAAGAGAATTGATTACATCTTAATACTGAAAAAAAGAAAAAATGGCAGACGTTAAGCCCGCTGAAGTTTCAGCAATATTAAAAAATCAATTGGCAGGATTTGAAGCCACGGCTTCCCTCGACGAAGTGGGAACCGTCCTCCAGGTAGGAGATGGTATTGCCAGAGTGTATGGTCTTACCCATGCTGAATATGGCGAACTGGTCACTTTTGAAAATGGAATAGACGGTATGGTCTTGAACCTCGAGGAAGACAATGTTGGAGTCGTATTATTAGGGCCTTCCGAAGAAATCAAAGAAGGAAACACTGTTAAGCGTACTAAAAAAATTGCCTCCATAAATGTAGGGGAAGGTATTGTGGGACGTGTGGTCGACACCCTGGGAACACCCATTGACGGGAAGGGGCCAATCGAGGGCGAAACCTATCAGATGCCTTTGGAGCGAAAAGCTCCCGGGGTAATTTTCCGACAACCCGTAAACGAGCCCCTTCAAACAGGAGTTAAATCTATTGACGCCATGATCCCTGTGGGTAGAGGACAAAGAGAATTAGTCATTGGTGACCGTCAAACCGGAAAAACCACGGTTTGTATCGATACCATCCTCAATCAAAAAGAATTTTTCGATGCCGGCGAACCGGTATACTGCATTTATGTTGCTGTAGGGCAAAAAGCATCTACTGTAGCAGGGATTGCCAAAATATTAGAAGATAAAGGTGCTTTGGCTTACACCACTATTGTAGCTGCCAATGCCTCTGACCCTGCTCCCATGCAGGTATACGCTCCTTTTGCAGGAGCTGCCATTGGAGAGTATTTTAGAGACACGGGGCGTCCTGCATTGATCATCTATGATGACCTGTCCAAACAAGCAGTTGCTTACCGTGAGGTATCCCTTTTGCTTCGTCGTCCTCCGGGGCGTGAGGCCTATCCCGGGGATGTATTCTACCTTCACTCCAGATTGCTGGAACGAGCCGCAAAAGTCATTGCCGATGACGATATCGCCAAAGGCATGAACGACCTGCCCGAGTCCCTTAAAGACAAAGTAAAAGGAGGAGGTTCACTGACGGCTCTGCCCATTATTGAAACCCAAGCGGGAGACGTTTCTGCCTATATTCCAACCAACGTAATTTCGATTACTGATGGACAAATATTTTTAGAATCTGATCTCTTCAACTCTGGGGTTCGACCTGCGATTAACGTGGGAATCTCCGTATCCAGGGTAGGGGGATCGGCACAGATCAAGTCCATGAAAAAAGTAGCGGGTACGCTCAAACTTGACCAAGCCCAGTTCCGTGAGCTGGAAGCCTTTGCCAAGTTTGGTTCTGACCTTGATGCTGCTACGCTCAATGTGATTGAAAAAGGACGACGAAACGTTGAAATCCTCAAACAAGCCCAAAATGACCCTTATACCGTAGAAGAGCAAGTTGCCATCATCTATGCCGGGTCAAAAAACTTGTTGAGAAATGTTCCTGTGGAAAAGGTCAAAGAATTCGAAATCGCCTTTTTAAACACCCTTAAAAAGAAACACAAAAAGGCTTTGGCAGAACTTAAGTCAGGAAATTTGACCGACAATGCGCTCGACACCCTCAATGCCGTAGCACAAGAAACCTCCAAAGCGTTTGAATAGATGGCCAATCTAAAAGAAATACGGAATCGTATTGCCTCGGTCTCTTCTACCATGCAAATCACCAGTGCCATGAAAATGGTATCGGCCGCCAAGTTGAAGAAAGCCCAGGACGCCATTACTGCCATGCGGCCCTATGCCAACAAGTTGACCGAGCTCATTCAAAATCTCTCTGGAAACCTGGACGGGGATGGGCAAAAACCCTATACTACCCAGCGTGTTGAGGAAAAAATATTGATCATCGCCATCACTTCCAACAGAGGATTGTGTGGAGCTTTTAATACCAATATTATTAAAGAAACCCTCCGATTGGCTAAGGAAGATTATGCTGGTAAAACCGTTGAAGTCATGGGAATTGGCAAAAAAGGAGGGGACATCCTTTCCAAAACCCTACCCATCAACAGCCGTCACGATGCCATTTATGACGATCTGAACTTTGGCAACACTGCCGAAGTTGCCCTAGAGGCGATGGATGCTTTTGCCGAAGCCCAATACGACAAAGTTTTGGTGGTTTACAACCGTTTTAAAAATGCGGCCACACAGATAGTAACGACTGAACAATTCCTCCCCATAGTGGCCGAGGAAGACGCTGTAAAACAATCATCTGCCGATTACATCTATGAGCCCTCTCAGTCGGCCATTATTGACGAATTGTTGCCCAAGTCACTTAAAATGCAACTCTTCAAAGCCGTAAAAGATTCATTTGCCAGTGAACACGGAGCTCGTATGACTGCCATGCACAAGGCTACCGACAATGCTACCGAACTGAGGGATCAACTCAAACTCACCTATAACAAAGCAAGACAAGCTGCCATCACTAATGAAATTCTCGAAATTGTGGGCGGGGCAGAAGCATTGAACAATTAGAAAAATTCTAGCGGCCCTCATTTGTTTTATTAACTAAAACGGATTTTACCTTATAAATTCAAATTTTCACTACTTTTAGTTATCCCAATAGCTAAAAGTTAATGCTTCCATCATTCCAAAACCGCATCTGTTCCATAGACATTCTTCGTGGTTTTGATATGTTGATGATCGTCTTGGCAGACCAATTTTTTTCAAAATTAAACAAGGGGGTAGGATCAGATTTTACTGCGGCCTTAGCAAGTCAGTTTTCCCATCCCGAATGGTTGGGGTTTAGATTTTACGACATCATCATGCCCCTGTTTCTCTTTGTAGTGGGAGCAGTAATTCCCTTTTCGGCTTCAAAATACACACAAAACGCCGTTAACAAAAAACTCCTATTCTTAAAACTGACCAGGAGATTTTTTATCCTTTTTGTGCTGGGTTGGATCGTTCAGGGTAACCTATTGGATTTCGACCTTTCAAAATTTAAAATATTCAGTAACACCTTACAAGCCATTGCGGTGGGATATGTTTTTACTACCATCTCCTGTGTTTATCTAAAACCTATCCAAAGGTATTTTCTTTTTGCGGCTTGTTTGTTGGTATATGCCCTGCTATTGACCTTGCCCATTATACCGGATACAGGCCGGAGTACCCTTATTCCTGGAGCCAACTTTGCCCTATATGTCGATCATTTGATTTTTGGTCCTTTTGACGATGGCAAACAATATACCTGGTTTTTATCCAGTCTGGGATTTACCGCCACCACCTTATCCGGACTGTTTGCCGGTGAACTGATCAAAATCCAAAAAGATAAAGTAAAGGTCGTCAAAACCCTACTGATTTATGGAGCCATTGCAATTGGCTTGGGACTTCTGGGAAACATTTGGCATCCTGTTGTAAAGAAAATCTGGTCCTCCACTTTTGTTTTGGTTTCCTCCGGAGTATGTTATTTCCTTATGGCTGCTTTTTATTGGATCATTGACGTAAAACAGAAATATAAATGGGCCTTTTTTCTTAAAGTAATAGGTATGAATGCCATCACTGCCTATGTGATAACTCATGTTTTGCCTTTTCCCAAAATCGCAGGCTTTATCCTCTATGGCTTAGCCCCTTATACTGGAAACTATTACGAATTGGTCACTGTGATTGGAGGTTTTGCGCTACTTTATCTATTACTTAGGTATATGTATAAAAACAAAACTTTTATCAAGGTTTAAATCAATATCTGAACGATGATCTCTTTACACAATTGTTTACCTGCAACACTGCTGAAATTGTATATGAAATACTTAAAATCAGGGCTTAAAATCAGACTTGCTTTAACAATAAGCCTCTTTTGCTTTGGAGTAAGCCCTGCACAGAAACATGATTTTATAGATCTTTTCCCCCAAAGGGAAGGCATTGCCTGCTTCAGAATCCCCTCCATTGTCACCGCACCCAATAGAGACCTCATCACGGCCATAGACGAAAGAGTTCCCTCCTGCGCTGACTTGCAGGACAACAAGAACATCAACCTGATCATCAGAAGAAGTACCGACAACGGCAAAAGCTGGACCCCCATCGAAAGGATCATAGACTATCCCAACGGTCAATCGGCCTCTGACCCCTCCATGATTGTTGATCGGGTCACCAATACCATCTTTATGTTCTTTAACTATATGGACTTAGAGCATGAACCACAAATTTATTATCTGAAGTACATCAAAAGCCAAGATAACGGTAAAAGCTGGTCGCCCCCCGTGGACATTACCACACAAATATCCAAACCACAATGGCACAAAGACTTTAAGTTCATCACTTCTGGAAGAGGGATTCAAACCCGTAAGGGAACCCTACTCCATACCGTGGTCAATCTCGATCACGGGCTTCATCTTTTTAAGAGCGATAACCATGGGAGGAACTGGCAACTGGTCGATATCCCTCTTATTCCCGGGAACGAATCCAAAGTCGTTGAACTCAGCGATGGCAGTTGGATGGTCAACTCTAGGCTCAACAGAAAGGGATACCGGCAAACATTTACCTCGAGTGATGAAGGCAAAACATGGGCCTCCAGTCCTGACCAAAGCCTCGTTGACCCCGGTTGCAATGCCGGGATCATCCGCTACAGTCCAAAAAAACCAACGTCTAAAAGGGGAATTTTACTATTTGTCAATGCCAACCACAAAACAGACAGGAAAAACCTTACTCTTAAAATCAGTACAGATGATGGGAAAAGCTGGTCTGCGGAGAAAACCATTTATGAGGGCCCGTCTGCCTATGCCGCCATCACAAGGCTTGAAAATGCTGACCTAGGGATTGTTTTCGAAAAAGACAATTACACACAAAACACTTTTGTCAGAATTTCACAACAAGAGATCCAGGCCCTAATTGATTGAAACTTTATAATTTTGGCCAAACATTAGTTTCTGCTGCCTTACTGAGGTCAGTGGACAAAGTCCCCATCACATGTCCATTAAACTTTGGAAATATAAAATCAATCTATTTAAAAACCCTACGGTAAAAAAATTTATCTTCTTTGCCATAGCAGAGGTTATATTGGCGATGTTTGGTATCCTGCTTGCCTTGGAGGTGGATAACTGGAAAGAATCTAAAAGGATGATTTGTTTAGAAAAAACCATGCTAACAGGCCTCCATGGCGATCTCAGTCAAAACCTTAACAAAATTCAAACCATTATCCGAAGGGACTCCCTAAGAATTACAGGGAATCAAAAGATCATTGCCCTTTTAAATGATTCCCACTCCACTTATCACAGTCAGTATGATACCCTATTGGGACAAAACTTGGAGTACGATGTTTTCTTCAGTCAAAGATTGACCTACGAAAGTATCGACAATAATGGAATAATGGTGATCTGAAATGCCCACCTCCGAACCAAAATCGCTTACATTTATGATTACATTCTCAATGAATTGGAGTAACAAGGTAACACTAGTAAACAACTATTGGCAACTCAATCAGAACCCGTGCTTACCCGTTATCTGGAAACCGGAAAAACGTAGTTTCAAGATTTCCCAACGACTTTCAACGTCTTAAAAAAGAACAAGAATTCATCAATCATCATACCATTGCACCAGCCCATCAGCGGATGTTCATAAAATATTTTAAAGGCAACATACCCGAAATCCAAAGGGTGATGTTGGAAATTAAAAATAGTTGGGATCCCTTGAAAATTGAGTATTTCGTTGATATAATCTATACAGGCATTGAAAAAAAAAACAATTTTCATAAAAAAACATTAAGTCAGTGGAGAGAGCGTAAGGTTTCAGGGTGCTTTTTGTATTTTTACATAAACAAAAAAAATGGTTGAAATTCCCGTTCTCTTTTCCGGCAAGGGAGAATTGCCTCATTATGCGACTCCACTTTCTGCAGGTATGGATCTACGTGCCCATATCGAAGCCCCCATTACCTTAAAGACAATGGAGCGAAAAATCATACCGACGGGATTGTCCATTGCGCTACCGGAGGGCTATGAAGCCCAAGTTCGCCCGCGAAGTGGCCTGGCGGCCAAACACGGCATTAGCGTTCTCAATGCTCCCGGAACCATTGATGCGGATTACCGTGGAGACATAGGGGTCATTTTGGTCAATCTTTCCCAAGAAGACTTTACCATCGCCCCACAGGACAGAATTGCTCAATTGGTCATCGCCCAATACAGTCAGGTGGAGTGGCAAATTATGGAGGCCTTACCCGATTCCGAAAGAGGAAGTGGAGGCTTTGGCAGTACCGGAAAAAAATAGCTTAAACAAGTTTATTAATTAATAATATATAAAACATTGAAAATTATTGTCCCCATGGCGGGCAGAGGATCTAGATTAAGACCCCATAGCCTTACGGTTCCCAAGCCCATGTTGCCCGTTGCCGGATCGCCCATAGTGGCCCAATTGGTCAACGAAATTGCCCGAGTTGTTTACCAGCCCATAGAGGAGGTAGCCTATATTCTCGGGGACCCTGCTTTTTTTGGCCCCACCATAGAGGAGGAACTCAAACAAGTTGCAAAGGATTTAGGCGCCAAAGCCACCATTTACCGACAATTGGAACCCCTAGGTACCGGACATGCCGTAATGTGTGCCGCCGATTCCCTATCGGGACCCATTATCGTAGCCTATGCCGATACGCTTATCCGTACCGACTTATCACTTGATCCTACTGTAGATGGAATGATATGGGTCAAAAAAGTCGAAAATCCCAAAGCCTATGGCGTTGTTAAAATGAATGATGCCAATCACATTACCGCCTTGGTTGAAAAGCCAGAGGAATTTGTGTCTGATTTGGCAGTAATAGGCATTTATTATTTCAAAGTAGGGGAAACCATTAAGGCCGAATTGGAAAAAACCATGATTCAGCCAAGAGCCGAAGGGGAGGAGTTTCTGTTGAATGAAGGCATATTGGCCATGATGCAAAAAGGAGCGGTATTCACCCCCGGAGCAGTCAAAGAGTGGATGGACTGTGGCAATCCTAAAATTACCCTCCAGACCAATACCAAAATGTTGAACATACTTACGGCCGAAGGCAATAAATTGGTGGCTGAGGATGTTATAATAGAGAACAGTGAGATCATTCCCCCCTGTTTTATCGGGTCGGGGGTGATATTAAAAAACAGTACAGTGGGTCCTCATAGCGCCATAGGAGAAGGTACCCAAATTGAAAACAGCACCATCAGCAAAAGTTTGATACAAAAACATTCCCTAATCCAAAACGCTCAGCTCGAAGGGGCCATGATCGGGAACCATGTCAAATACGATGGAAAATTCAGTTTTGTCTCCATCGGTGATTATTCAGAATTATCATAGCCATGAAACACCTCAGCAGCAAATTTCACCTCGTTACCATCTTATTTTTGGCATGGTGGATACTGATGTTTGTAGCTTGTAAATCACCGGCATTGCCCTCCAGCAGAACCCCAATGAAAGACATTCAAGTAAAGGATTTGACTAAATCCATTGCCAAAAATCAACTGGATTATAAGAAATTTCGTTCTCGAGTCAAGACCACCTATGACAATGGCAAGCGAAAACAACAGATCATTATCAACCTGAGGATGGAAAAATCTAAATCCATATGGATGAGTGCCAATATGATCGTCCCAATTGCCAAACTATTGGTGACTCCGGAAAGGTTTTCCTTTTATGAAAAATTTCAAAAAACCTTTTTCGAGGGTGATGTCTCTTTTATCAACCAACAATTTGACACCAGTTTTGAATTTAAAGATTTACAAAATCTATTGATAGGCCTTCCCCTGACCAATATCAACAGAGGTCGATGGGAAACCATTTCGCATCCCAAATATTATATTTTGACTCCAAAGTCCAACAAACTGCGCTTTCGCCCCACTTTCTTTTTTCACCCCAATAACTTTCTTTTACTCGAACAGCGTTTTATGGTGCCGGGTACTCAACAGTCGTTGACCGTCAAATACGTCAATCACCAAAAACTGGATGGGGAATTTATCCCGGGAGAGGTGCAAATTTCACTTTTTAACGGCTTAGAATTAACGAGAATTAAACTGGAATATACCCGTGCCGATTTTCCCGACCGTTTGAGTATTCCCTTTGAAATTCCTGCAGGTTATGAACCAATTGAAATGTAATGTATCGCATACGACAGTTCTCTGTGGTCCTTTTTCTCTTCCTTGCATCTTTGGGGACGGCCCAGACCATTACGGCCCGACAGAAGACACTGGAAAACCAAAAAAAGCGACTTCAGGCAGAGATCAAACAAATCAACAGCCTGCTTTTTAAAAATACCAAAAAGGAAAAATCCCTGCTTTCTCAAGTAGAGGATCTCAACGTCAAAATATCCGTTAGAAGCGATCTGGTCAAGGTTAACAACCAACAGGCCAATCTTTTGACCCAGCAGATCAACATCAATCAAAGGAACATTACCAACCTGAGGAAAGAACTGCAAACCCTAAAGAAAGACTATGCCGAAATGATTCAAAAATCCTATAAAAGTAAATCTTCCCAAAACCGATTAATGTTTTTATTTTCCTCCGAGGATTTTTTACAGGCCTACAAGCGGGTTCAATACATGAAGCAGTATGCCAAGTTCAGGAGAAAACAAGGGGAGGAGATCGCAGAAAAAACTAAAACTCTACAATCTCTCAACAAAACCCTTTTGGAGCAAAAGACTCAAAAAGATGTTTTGGTGACAGAAAATCGAAAGGCACAACAGCAATTGCAGCAGGAGCGAAAATCACAGCAACGACTGATTCGGGGATTGAAAAGCAAATCGCGTTCGTTGAGCAGTGAGATCAGACAAAAGCAACGCAAAGCGGCAGTGATCGATCGAGAAATTGAACGTTTGATTCGAGAGGCCATTGCCGCCTCGAACAAAGCCGCGGGAAAAAAATCCAAAAACGCCTTTGCGCTGACCCCGGAGGCGAAGTTATTGGCTGCCAATTTTGTCGCCAACAAAGGCAAGTTGCCCTGGCCAGTAGAAAAAGGGATAGTCATCCAGCGTTTTGGCACCCAACCCCATCCGGTGGTTAAGACCACCATGATCAAAAGCAATGGTGTCACCATTGCCACCTCGCCCAAATCTGAAGCACGGGCCGTGTTTGAAGGGCAGGTCATGACCATTCTCAGTTTTAAAGGAAGTAATCCCACCATACTGATCAAGCATGGGAATTTTATCACCACCTACAAAAACATGGGCAAGGTCTATGTCAAAAAAGGAGATAGGGTAAACGCAAAACAGCCAATAGGGGAAATCTTTACCCATCCACAGACAGGCAAAACGACCCTGCAATTCAGCGTATTTAATGAATTAAAACCTCAAAATCCAAAAAGTTGGATTTACAGGATGTAGCCTAGTTTTCCTCAAGGTACCAGGCTTCTTCTTTGAGGGCGAGTCGGATGTAATTGTGTAAGTTTAAGGCTTCACGCTTAGAAGTAAATCGACCGTAGGCCACACGATTAAGGCCTTCGGGATTGACTTCTGTAAAAGCGGCATCAAAACCTTCGGCTTGTAACTGCGCCAACATCTTTTCGGCATTTTCCATAGATCGATAAGTACCTGCGATTACACTGTAATAAGTTTGTGCCAAAGGAGCTTCTTCGATCACCTTGGGATTGGACTCCAGTGTCAGATCAATTTCTGACAATGCCCCCAAGTCAAAAGTAGCTTTTTGAACGTTGCTTTTGATTTTCTTTTGTGCCATTTCAGTGGCCTTGGCTTTTTCATCAGCAATGTATTGATTGCCGAAATAATAGACTGCCCCAATGAGGGAAATACCAATTACCCCGATAATGGCATAACGCATAATCGGAGATCGCTTGTTTTCGTTTCCTGCTGGTGTAAACATTAGGTCGTCTTTGTTTTCGTTTTCCATGATGGTAATGGGTTTAGTTTCTTCTATGTGAATGGGTGGGATAAAGATAGGTTTTCTAATAAAACTAATGAGCCCAAAAGAGCTCAGGTCAAAATTAATTGATCCAAATGGAGAAAAATTAATTTTCTTTTGTGGGTTGAGGCGCATTTCGCCTATACCTGCAAAATTCAAATGCTGGGTATTTAGCTTTTGTTTCCAAACAATTACCTCTTTCTCAATTTTTCTCAAGGCTTGTTCATAAGAAACATTTTCTTTTTGAGCCATGTACTGAGCCAGTATACCGTCGTTGCTTTTCAGCAGATGGTTAAAACTCACTTCTTTACTTGGAGGATTAAAAACACCGGTTTCTGGCTGGATCAACACATTGATTGTCCGGGTAAGAAAAGCACCAAAATTGGGTACTGTAACACACTCGTGTTGGTATAGTAATTCTTTGATGTACTGTTGCAACTGCATACTCAAATATAGTAATATTTACTCCTTTATTATAACGATGAATATTGATGTTAGTATATTTAGGGGCACCAAAATTTTATTTTTTCTTCCATAAATCGACTACAGGCCTATCTTTTTTTGCTTTTATTTCTCGGATTCGCGAACATTCGTGCCAAAAAATTATGGGAGCTTTTCAGCAGTCCTTTGGCTGTTTTTGAGCGATCTCCTGAGGATTTCCAAACCCTTGGGGGTATAGGGGCAGCTCATATTCAACTCCTTAAAAGTTGAAAAAAATATTCTGATCGTGTATATAAGGTAGAAGAGAACTTCCATAAAACAACCTCAAAACCTTATTTTTGGGCGATGACGACTACCCTAAAACACTTGCTTTTTGTCCCGATGCACCCTTGGTTTTGTTTTACAAGGGAAACCTCAATTTTGGTCAGCTTAAGCTCGTCAGCATTGTTGGTAAACGATCTGCCGATCTCGATGGGGAAAAGATTTGTCTTGAACTGGTCGCTGGTATGCGGGAGTTCGATCCAATTATCATCTCGGATTTTGCGAGGGGCGTCAATATCATTGCCCACGATCAAGCCCTTAAATCCAATTTGACCACAATTGCTTGTATGGCCCAAGGCCTGGATCAAATTTACCCTCCCTAATACAAGTTTTTCTAATAAAATTGAGGAGGAAGGGGGATTTTATTTCTGAGTTCTCCACCAAAGAAAAGTTTAACCGTAAACATTTTTGATTTGCAACCGGATCATTGCGGCTTTGTCGCATGCCCGAGTGGTCATTCAATCCCAATCCAATGGCGTTAGTATGATTACCGCCAACTTTACCTACCAATACAATCGGGAGCTTTTAGCTTTCCCATGCGGAGTGGGCAATCCCCTTCATCAAGGCTATCACGATCTGATCCAAAGTCAAAAGCCCAACTGATTCCGGCGCGAAGGATCTTGTCAAAGTAATGGGGCGGGAGTCCGAACCATTCAGCTCGGGAGTCCAAAAAAATTGTTAATTGAACCTGACGAAGAGGAAAAACCATTTTTGAGTGTCTTAAATCTGTTACCTTTGAAATTTTGGACAATATCGCAATCACTTGGGGTTTTCCCATCGGGAAGACGGCGTTTTTACTGTTGCAATTGGAGATGAAAGGATACGTAAAACCAATGCCCGGGAAGTTTTTTGAATGGGTCTAAAACCCCAGTTTCCGCCTAACCCTCAGCAAAACTTCGTCGGCAATTTTACTGGCTTTTACCGCTCCTTTGGCCAACGCAACTTCTACCTCTTCGGGATGGTCTTGGAAGTAGTTGAACTTTTCACGTTCTTTTTTGAATTTTTCCACTATTAACTCAAACAAAGTCTGTTTGGCGTGACCATAGCCCATGCCTCCGGTCAAATATTGTTTCCTCAGGTCTTCGATGGACTCGGGTGATGCCAAGAGTGAATAGATTTTAAAAACATTACAGTTTTCCGGGTCTTTGGGCTCTTCGACCGTTTTGCTGTCGGTTTTTATGCCCATGATCTGTTTGTACAGTGCTTTATCGGGCAGAAAAATATTGATGATATTATTTTTAGATTTGGACATTTTATTGCCATCGGTTCCAATGATGTATTGGGTGTTCTCCTGAATTTTTTCTTTGGGCAATATAAAAGTTTCCCCCATTTGGTGGTTGAATCGCGCGGCCACATCACGGGTCATTTCGAGGTGTTGTAATTGGTCTTTTCCCACGGGCACCACTTCGGCATCATATATCAAAATATCGGCGGCCATCAACATGGGATAGGTAAACAAACCGGCGTTGACATCTTCCAGCTGATCGGCCTTGTCTTTAAAAGAATGGGCAAGGGTAAGCCGCTGGTAGGGAAAAAAGCAACTCAGGAACCAAGCCAGTTCGCTAACCTGACTTACATCACTTTGGCGGTAAAAGATTGTTTTTTCTACGTCCAAACCACAAGCCAACCAGGCCGCGGCCGTGGCAAAAGTGTTTTTGGACAACTGTTCCCCCTCTTTGATTTGGGTGATAGAGTGCAGATCTGCGATAAACAAAAAAGATTCGTTATTGGGGGGATCCGCCATTTTGATTGCCGGAATCACGGCCCCTAGCAGATTGCCCAAATGGGGAACGCCTGTCGATTGCACTCCGGTCAATATTCTTGCCATAACAATGGAATCTATGATTTCCTGCAAAGATATTTTTTTTCGACGGTTGCACAAAGTTTGCCCCATTTCCTTGTTGCACCATTTACAGAAAATGTATTTTTACCGTGTGATGAGGTTTTTGATCATTCTTTGGCGTATTTGGTTTTACTTATTGTCCTCCGTTCCCTTAGTGCTATTGTTCCCATTGTTGGCATTGCTATTGGTCTTACCCAATGGCTACCGTCCTTTTTTTTGGATCGCCCGCAACATTTGGTCGCGCTTTGTCTTGTTGGGGATGGGTTTTTGGGTAATCAAAAAATCTAAGACCGCTTTAGATCCCAACAAGAGTTATTTGTTTGTGGCCAACCATTCCAGTTATATCGATATCATGTTGATGTTTGCCACGGCTCCCAATCCTTTTGTCTTTGTCGGAAAAAAAGAGTTGGTCAAGATCCCCTTTTTTGGTTATCTCTTCAAGCGTGTGGCCATCATGGTAGATCGCAGCAACTCCAAAAGCCGTTATCATGTCTATGGGCGGGCTGGAAAGGTTTTAGAAAAGGGTTACAGTGTTTGTATTTTTCCCGAAAAAGAATATTTAGACGAAACCATTTTACTAAATTCTTTTAAGCAAGGCGCTTTTAAGATCGCCATCGAGCACCAGTTATCCATTTGTCCCATGGTCTTTTTGGACTGTAAAAGAAAATTCCCTTGGTACACTACCCACGGCTATCCCGGGGTGCTTCGTGTAGACATTCACCCGCCCCTGCCTACGGCTGGGCTTACGGGGGACGATATTCCTAACTTACAACAAAAAGCCTATGACCTGATTCACACCGAATTGCAAAACGATCCCCAGCAAAAGGCAGTCCAAGCCATTGACGCCTGGAAAAAAGCCACAAAAACCGCTTAGTATTCAAGTCTGTGTATGGGAATCATTGGTTGATTCATGTCCCTTAGGGCGTTGATCAGTTTTAGCCCTTGAAACTTTTTAAGGTCTTCCACCCCCACTGCTGTTTCCCGAATGACCCCTTGAGCCAAAAGCCGCATGCGGCAGGTACCTTCCAGCAGCGGCAAGTCTGGAGTCAACCAGTCTTTACCATCAAAAAAAACTACATTGGCATAGGAGCTGTCCGTAATCTTTCCCTTTTTGATGATCAATACATCATCGCAATTGCCCCTTTGGGCAAAGAGCTCCTCCAATTTTTCTCGCTCACTATACTTATAAGAATAATCTATTTCCTCCGTATAGACCAATCTAAGGCTTTGGATTTTTTGGATTTGGCAGTGTTCAAAATGGAAGTTTCGATCCTGATGGTTGTATCGAATTCGGAGCTTTACTTTGCCTTGTGCAAATTCGGCAGGGATGCTGAGGCCTTGCAAAAGATCAAAAGGATTCGAGTGGCCGTAGCAATGCCGGTAGGCCTTTTCAAACCGTAAACGGTGCCATTGTGCATGGAGCAGATGACCGTTTTGGACACAAAGGGATTCAAACAACGGGTACATAGATCTTTTCTATGAGTTCGTTGTATTCGGATTCCAGATCGCTAAGAAAGGTAATGCCACCGCCACTGCGGTAGAGCAGTTGGCCGTCCTTTTTTTCCAGGTAGCGGATGTTGACGGCACTGTCTAGGTTTTCTCCGTCAAAATACCCAAAGATCCCGGTATAATAGCCCCGTTGGTCTTGTTCCACTTCTTGGATGATGGATACGGTTTTGGCTTTGGGCGCCCCGCAAATGGAACCTGCTGGAAGCATGTCCAAGAGGATATCGGGCAACTGGCTTTTCCAATCGGGGGAAAGCTTGCCTCGGATCTCGGAGCTGGTGTGGTAGATCTCGTTTTTTTGTGTTTTGATCTTATCGAGATAGCGGAAGCGGGTGACTTGCACTTGATTGGCTACTTTGGACAGATCGTTGCGGATAAGATCCACGATGGTATTGTGTTCGTTGATCTCTTTGGGGTCGGTTTCCAGTTTCTTTTTTGCTTCGGGCAATTGGGCATCGATGGTCCCTTTCATGGGATAGGAATAGATATGGCCGTCTTTGATTTTGACAAAACACTCGGGCGAATAGACCACAAAGTGGTTTTGGTACAGTAATTTATAAGGGGCTTTGGCCCAATGGAAAACGTCTTCTAGATGGAGCGAGGTCTGGATGGCCGAGGGAAAGGTCAGGTTGACCAAAAAGGTATTGCCTTGATAGATCTCTTCCATCACTTTTTGGTAGGCTTGGGCATAAACTGCTTTGGGAACTGGATCAATGGACAGTGGGGTGGGGGTGGGTTTCTGGTCCTGGGGATTGAAATTGCGAAAGCCTTTAACTTCGAATTCAAAGCCCAGGCTTTGAGCGTCCTCCAAAGGATAGATCAAGGGTTTTTGCAGTTCGAAATCGATCAGAAAAAAAAAGGGCCTTTGCTCAGCTGCCAAGGCCGACATTTTTTCTTTAAATGCTGAGATGTCCAATTCCTTTGCTTGGATTCAAGAATGGATTATTCTATGGCTTTGACGGTTTCCATGATCTTTGTTTCCAACTCTTCCATCAGTTCGATGTTGTCTTCCAAGAGGGCCTTGACGGCATCTCGCCCTTGTCCCAATTTGGTATCGCCATAGCTAAACCAGGAACCGGATTTTTTGATGATCTCATAGTTGACCCCCAGGTCGATGATCTCCCCCAATTTGGAGATGCCCTCGCCATACATGATGTCAAATTCTGTTGTACGGAAAGGGGGTGCCACTTTGTTTTTGACCACTTTGACACGAGTTTTATTTCCCATCACTTCGGCGTCGCCACTTTTGATCTGTGTAGAACGGCGGATGTCCAATCGTACGGAAGCATAAAATTTTAATGCATTTCCTCCGGTGGTGGTTTCGGGATTGCCGAACATCACCCCGATTTTTTCGCGCAGTTGGTTGATAAAGAAAACGGTACAGTTGGTTTTGCTGATGGAGGCTGTGAGTTTTCGCAGTGCCTGTGACATCAATCGGGCGTGGAGGCCCATTTTGGAGTCGCCCATTTCTCCTTCGATCTCGCTTTTGGGAGTCAAGGCAGCCACAGAGTCGACCACCACGATATCGACGGCACCGGAACGGATTAGATTGTCTGCAATCTCTAGTGCTTGCTCCCCATGGTCAGGTTGGGAGATGATGAGTTCACTGACGTCGATGCCCAATTTTTCAGCATAAAAACGGTCAAAGGCATGTTCGGCATCGATAAAGGCTGCGATGCCCCCGGCCTTTTGGCATTCGGCTATCGCATGTAGGGTCAGGGTGGTTTTTCCAGAGGACTCCGGACCGTAGATCTCGATCACCCTACCGCGGGGATAGCCGCCCACGCCCAGGGCTAAATCCAATCCGATGGAACCGGATGAAATTGCTTCCACTTCCTCGATGGCTTCATCACCCAATTTCATTACGGCGCCTTTGCCGTAAGTCTTGTCCAGCTTGTCTAAAGTAAGCTGTAAGGCTTTCTTTTTTGCTTCATTTGCGTCTGCCATAATCCTCTTTTTTTAACGAAATTACTATTTCTGACCGTGGGGTACAATAGAGGCACCAAAGGATTATTAACAATATCAAGCTTATCTTTTGAAGCTAGGGCAGACAGGTAGGTTTTTTCGTTGCGGAATTTATCTTGATTGTTAAAATCCCTCTGTAAGGGTTTCATTTTATTCATGTTTGTTTTAAGATGGGGGTATCTATTTTGAGCAAGGAATAAAAAAAGGAGTAAAGAAGTGAGTAGGATTTTTCATACAGAATAAAGGAAATCAATTGGCATTTAATAAGATTTAAAGGGGTTTAAATTTATCTAATATTTGTGCAAGTTGGGCCTTAGCTCAATGAAAAACTAAAAAATAATGGGAATTGCTTAACTTTGACACTCAACACTAAAACGTTTATAGCATGCAACTGTATAACAAACTAAGTGCTGATGAACGACGCCTGTTGATTGCCGAAGCCAGAACCGAACGGCTTACCCTATCGTTTTATCAGTACCATCAAGTTGATAATCCACAGATATTAAGAGATCATTTATTCCTACACTGGAACGAAATGGACGTATTGGGCCGGATTTATGTGGCCCATGAAGGGATCAATGCCCAGTTGTCGGTTCCAGCACCCCGCTTTGATGACTTTAAAAACTTTTTGGACGGGATCCGTTTTTTAGAGGGGGCTCGGCTCAACATTGCCGTGGAGCAAGACAATGAGTCCTTTTTAAAACTCACCGTCAAAGTGCGGGACAAGATCGTGGCTGATGGGCTGGAAGATGCCACCTTCGACGTAACACAAATGGGAACCCACCTCAATGCTGAAAAGTTTAACACCCTTTTGGCCGATCCCAACACCGTATGTGTGGACATGCGTAATCACTATGAAAGCGAGATCGGTCATTTTAAAGGAGCAGTCACTCCCGATGTAGATACCTTTAGAGAATCTCTTCCATTGATCGAACAAGACTTGGCCCATCACAAAAAAGACAAAAAGTTGTTAATGTATTGTACTGGAGGGATCCGATGTGAAAAAGCGAGTGCTTATTTTAAACATAAAGGATTTAAGAATGTTTTTCAATTGGAGGGCGGTATCATCGAATATACCCGTCAGGTCAATGAAAAGGGTTTGGAAAATCAGTTTATCGGTAAAAACTTTGTTTTCGACGAACGCAGGGGAGAACGAATAAGTGAGCATGTAATCTCTCAATGCCACCAATGCGGTGCCCCTTGCGACAGCCATGTAAATTGTGCCAATGAGGCCTGTCACCTGTTGTTCATTCAATGCAATTCTTGTCAAGAAAATAGTCAAACTTGCTGTTCTGATGACTGCCAAGAGATCGTCAATCTGCCCATCGAAGAACAAAGGAAGCGGCGAAAAGGGAAACACAACAGCAACAAAATCTTTAAAAAAGGTCGATCAAAAGTGTTGATATTTAAACATTAATTTAGGATTTTGCATTTCCCCGATCCCTTGAATTAACCTTATCTTTAAACGATAATATAGATCTATGGCTTGCGCATCATGTGCCAGTAACGGAAACGGTTCCCCGCGCGGTTGCAAAAGTAACGGCACCTGCGGGTCGGACAGTTGCAATAAACTGACCGTTTTTGACTGGTTGGGCAATATGGAAATGCCCGGCGGCAAGCCGTCCTTTTCCACGGTGGAGGTGCGGTTTAAAAACAGCCGAAAAGAATTTTTTACCCTACCCGAGGGTTTGAGTGTGGCCGTGGGCGACCCCGTGATCACTCATGTAGACAATGGCTATGATCTGGGACTGGTTACCTTGACCGGGGAATTGGTTCGCTTTCAGATGAAAAAGAAGAAGATGGACCACGACAGTGAGGAGGTCAACAAAATATTGCGCAAGGCAAGCCAACAGGAAATAGATAAATGGCACGCCCTAAGAGACAAAGAGCCACAAATCCAAAAACGAGCCCGAGAACTGGCCATCGGTTTGGGACTGGAGATGAAACTCTCTGATGTGGAATTTCAAGGGGATGGCAAAAAGGCAACCTTTTACTATACGGCCGACAGTCGGGTGGATTTCCGACAGTTGATCAAGGACATGGCCCAGGCCTTTTCCATTCGGATCGAGATGCGGCAAATCGGTTTGCGCCAAGAGGCTTCGCGCCTGGGGGGTATTGGTTCCTGTGGACGGGAACTGTGTTGTTCCACCTGGTTGACCGACTACCGTTCGGTATCTACCGCTGCCGCACGCTACCAGCAGTTGTCCCTCAACCCCCTCAAACTGGCGGGTCAATGTGGAAAACTCAAATGCTGTTTGAATTACGAATTGGATGCCTATCGCGCTGCGCTTAAAACCTTTCCCAAAGCGGATTTCAAACTCCAAACCGAAAAAGGAGTAGCCGTATTGCAAAAAATGGATATTTTTAAGGAACAGTTGTGGTATGCTTACAAAGGCGAATGGATGAATTGGCACATGTTGTCCTTAGAGTCGGTTCATGAGATCATCACCAAAAACAAGAACAAAGAAAAAGTCCTCGGTCTTGAAGAATACACGACAGAAACAACGGTTTCAAAAGCGGAAAAACCCGATGTGGTATTTGAAAATGTGGTGGGTCAAGACAGTCTGAATCGCTTTGATCGCCTCAAAAGATCCAAAAATAAAAGGAGAAAAATACGCAAGCCCAACCGTCGTCAAAACAATGCTTAGCAAACACACCATACTTTCGGTATTGATTTTGGGTTTGATTTTTGCGTGTAGCAAGCATCCTTTTTTTATAGACTATCAGGATTTTGACGGGCATTGGCCCGCCTTGAAAAAAGTGGTTTTTGACATCGACGCTCCAAGCGATCAACCGGTCAATTTGATGATTTATATCCGAAACAACGGACAATATCCCTTTTCCAATCTGTTTTTGATTGCGCGTCTAAAAACGGGAGATTCCCTTTTGCTTTGCGATACACTGGAATACGCCATGGCCAATGCACAAGGCCAGTGGTTAGGGAAAGGATTCCTGGAAGTCAAGGAAAGTAAACTCTGGTGGAAAGAAAATTATGAATTACCCACAGCAGAAAAACTAAATGTTCAATTGGAACACGCATTGCGATTTAATAGTAGTGAGCAAGGTACGGATCCTTTGTTGGGAATCGTGGGCGTAGGTTTTGCCGTGGAGGAAATTTTAGAAAATGAGTAAACCCAAAAAGAAAAAATCGAACAAAAGGAATTACAAAAAGTTCATCTGGGCTTTTTGGTTGCTTTTTTTCACACTGTTATTGTCGGTGGTTAGTATTTTTGGCGTTGCGGCTTTGGGTTATATGGGTCCCATGCCTCCACTGGAGCAGCTGGAAAATCCCAAAACCAATTTGGCCACACAAATCATTTCCTCCGACGGGGTGGTATTGGGAAAATTTTACTTTAACGACAATCGCACACCCATCACTTACGACGAACTGCCGCAAAACATTGTCCAGGCATTGATCGCCACCGAGGACGAACGCTATTATGACCATGCGGGGATCGATTGGCGGGGGACCCTTAGGGCTCTATTTTATTTGGGAAAAAAAGGTGGAGCCAGTACCATTACCCAACAGTTGGCACGTCAACTTTTTGTCGGGGTGCGTTCCCGCAACAAAAAAGAAGCCCTACTCCAAAAGATCAAAGAATGGGTACTTTCGGTCCAGCTCGAAAGACGGTACACCAAAAATGAGATCATCGCCATGTACCTCAACATCTATGATTTTGGATACAATGCCGATGGGGTGCAATCGGCGGCCAAAATATACTTTGATACCACTCCCGAGGCCCTGACATTGGAGCAATCGGCTACCCTGGTGGGGATGCTCAAAAACTCCTCTTTGTTCAATCCCTTGCGACGTCCACGAATGGTTGAGGAAAGACGCAATGTGGTTTTTCAGCAAATGCTCCGTAATGAATTGATCAGCCCTGAGGAAAAAGATTCCCTATCGGCTCTTCCTCTGAAAATTGTTTTTTCGCCCGAGTCCCATCGTGAAGGTCTGGCCACTTATTTTCGCGCCTACTTGCAAGAATTTATGAAAAAATGGATTCGGAAAAATCCCAAAGCCGATGGTAAATCCTACAACCTTTATCGCGATGGGTTAAAAATCTATACCACCATCGATTCTCGACTGCAGGCCTTGGGTGAAAATGCTGTTTCGGATCATATTAAAAATTTGCAAAAAGAATTTTTTCTTCAAAATACTAAGGAGTTGAATCCCACCGCACCCTTTTTGGATTTGCGGGAGGGAGAAATCGATACCCTTTTGACCCGAACAGCCTACCGCAGTGAGCGTTGGCGAAAAGGCAAAGTTGCAGGGATGAACGAAGCAGCCCTTTTGGAAAGCTTTTTTAAGCCCATACCCATGCAGGTCTTCAGTTGGAAAGGTGAAATAGATACCATCATGACCCCCATGGACTCGATTCGCTACTACAAACACTTCCTCCGGGCCGCCATGATGTCGATGGAACCCCAAACGGGTCACGTCAAAGCCTGGGTAGGGGGGTTCAACTACAAGCACTTTCAATACGACCAAGTCAAGCAAGGCCGCCGACAAATTGGCTCCACCTTTAAACCTTTTTTATACGCTACGGCCATCGATCAGCTCAAGCTTTCTCCCTGCGACAAACTGCCTGACGCTTTGTACTGTATAGATGCCATGAGACATGGGAATATGGATCCCTGGTGTCCAAAAAATTCCGGCGACCGCTATGGCCGTACCCGAACCCTCAAAAACGCCCTGGCTAACTCGGTCAATACCATCAGTGCCAGGATCATGGACAAGGTAGGCCCCCGACCGGTGATCGATCTGGTCAGAAAAACAGGAGTAACTACCTATATCCCCAAAGTACCCTCGATCGCATTGGGAACCCCGGACATCAGCCTTTTTGAGCTGGTGGGCGCCTATGGTACCTTTGCCAATCAGGGAATTTATATCCAGCCCATTGTGATCACTAGGATCGAGGATAAAAACGGAATGGCTTTGTTTGAGGTGGTCCCCAAAACCAAAGATGTGATCAGCGAAGAAGCGGCCTATGTTACAGTCAATCTCATGCAAGGGGTAACCGAGCACGGATCGGGGGCCAGACTTCGCCACGCCGGATTGGAAAAAACCAATTATGTTTATGAAAATGTGGTGACAGGCTATCCCTATATTTTTGAAAACCCCATAGCTGGAAAAACAGGGACCACCCAAAACCAAAGTGATGGATGGTTTATGGGTATGGTGCCTAATTTGGTTACAGGTGTATGGGTAGGCGGCGAGGATCGCTCGATTCACTTTGAAGAAATTGCCTTTGGACAGGGCGCTACTATGGCTTTGCCTATATGGGCTTTGTACATGAAAGGGGCCTATGAAAATGAGGAATTGGGCATTTCACAAGAGGAATTTGTGGCACCTGATCAGGTGAATATTGTTCTGGATTGTAAAGAATATGACAATGATATCGATCCCATAGTTCCGGCCAAACCCAAAGCCGATCTGGATCAATTGGGCTTTTGACCCCTTGTCTTGAATAGGAATCAAAATATAATTTACATAGACGATTATGATCTACAGACGATTTGGAAGAACCGATTGGAAGTTGAGTGAAATAGGCTATGGCATGTGGGGCATGGGCAGTTGGAAGGCCTCTGACGATACCCAGTCCTTGCAGTCACTGCATCTGGCTGTAGAGGGAGGAATCAATTTTTTTGATACTGCTTGGGGCTATGGTGAGGGACACAGTGAACGACTGCTGGGCCAGTTGGTAAAAGCACATCCCAACACTCGACTTTATACTGCCAGTAAAATCCCTCCAATGAATTTTCGTTGGCCTGCCAAACCCCACCACCGCTTTGAGGAGTCCTATCCTGAACAGCACATAAGGGAATACACCGAAAAAACTCTAACCAACTTAGGATTGGAGCAAATTGATTTGATACAATTTCATACCTGGGACGACGCGTGGGCTGAAAAAGAGGAATGGCAGCGGCTGACAGAAGACCTTAAAAAAGACGGTAAAGTTTCGGCAATGGGAATCAGCATGAACCGTTGGGAACCCGAAAATGGAATCAAAGCTATGGAAACCGGACTGATCGATGCGGTACAGGTCATTTACAATATATTTGACCAAGCACCGGAGGACAAGCTGTTTCCTTTTTGCCAAGCCAATGATATCGCGGTCATTGCCCGGGTCCCTTTTGACGAAGGTACCCTAACGGGAAACATCACTCGGGAGACTACTTTTCCCGAAGGCGACTGGCGGGGGACTTATTTTGTGCAGGAAAACCTCAATTCCAGTGTCGACAGAGCCGACTTGCTCCGTTCTTTGGTTCCCGACCCTATGGATATGGCCACCATGGCTTTAAGGTTTATTTTGGAAAATAAAACCGTAGGAACTGTGATCCCCGGAATGCGAAAACCCAGAAATGTAAAAGCCAATATCGATTGCAGTGATGGGGTTGCTCTTGATAGAACGCTTTATAAGGCACTTAAAAAACACCGATGGGATCGAAAACCCACAGAATGGTCTCAGTAAATCGAGCGATTGCTTACTGATCCTCGGCATACCATTCTGCAAAAGCGGTACCCGTTTCACGAAGTTTTAAAGAATACAATTTTAAATGATTGGGTAGCTTGGTCTTAAGCTTTACTGCAAATTCTAAGATCATCATTTCGCTGGTGGGCTGATAGTCTACTCTTAAGATTTTATGGCCCCTGCTTTCCATTTCGTCAGCGATTTCTACATGAGGGGAGTTAACGTTGAGCACTGTGGCATGGTCAAAGGGATGGACAATCTCTTTATTGACAATGGTTTTAAGATCACCAAAATCGATTACCATTCCGTTTTTGACGTGTTGGGGGTCTGTAATAGGTTGGCCGATCACGGTTACGTCCAACTTATAACTGTGGCCGTGGACGTTTTTGCACAGTCCGTCGTAGCCGAAGAGCGCATGTCCGGTTTCAAATTTAAATTGTTTAGTGACACGAACTTTTTTATCCATTATTAGAGTGATTTGATCTTGTTTTGAGTAAAATCGGACAGGGCCAACTGCGCGGTGATTTTTGCATTTTCGGGCAAAAGGCTGTCCCAGTGTTGGGTGTTTTTCCAGTGAAGTTTTCGCAATGCTTGGCAGGCTTTGGAGGCGTAACCGGCCAGTCTTTCTGCCTTTTGGGTTACGGTTTGGCTCAAGGCTTCTCGATCAATGACACATTCGGCATAAAGTCCTTTGTCGAGCCCCCACTGGGCACTTTTCCAATGGGCGCTGTTGAGAGACAATTGGGCGAAAGCGGTGCTGCCGATTTTGCGGCTAACAGCGGGTTCAATCACATAGGGTCCCAGACCGATCGACAGTTCGGAGAGCTTGATCATGGCAGCATCAGTAGCAAAGGCATAGTCACAAGCGGCAACCAATCCTACGCCACCCCCTACGACCTTTCCTTGGACACTTGCTAATACAAATTTTGACATTTTTCGGATTGTATTGAGTAAATCGGCAAAGCCCATAAAAAAGGCGGTACCCTGCTCCAGACTTTTTACGCTTTTTAATTCGCTTAGCGAGGCGCCGGCACAAAAGGCATTGCCTTCACTTTCCAAAACGACCACCCTGATATCGGGATCTGCCTCGGCCGTTTCAAGGGCCTTAACCAGCTTTTGCAGAAGGGCGGAGGGCAGGCTGTTTCCTTTGGGATGGAAAAACCTGATACTCCCGATCTTGTTGTTTTTTTTTAAGTGAACGCTTCCCTCCATTGAATTTCAAAAATAGCCAATCTATTTTGTTTTGGGAGGCTCTGCTCAAATTGAAATCATTTTTGAAGGCGAATTCCAAAAATGATGGTTAAATTCCGGCATAATTGACCAATGAAATCTGCTTTTTTGCCTTTATTGATCCCATTGTTGCTCTGTTCGGTCTCTTCATTTAGCCAGCGATACCTTAACCTTGGTGTAGACAATGACCTTTATTTTGGTCTGGATCGTTACTACTCCAGTGGAATTTTTATCAGTATAGGAGAACTAAAGCCCAATGCCGAACAAGAGGAGGCCTATCCCAAAACATACGTGCATCTGACTTTAGGACAAGAAATTTATACGCCTTCTAATCGCTATACTATTGATACAAATAAATTTGATTATCCCTATGGAGGTTGGTTGTTTTTGGAACGCTCTTTTGAGAAATACAAAACCGCCTTTTCGGCATGGGGAGTATCGATAAAGTTGGGGATGACGGGCAAGGCTTCTTTAGCCCCCTATTTTCAAAATTTTTATCACGATAAGGTTTTGGGTCTGCGGGATGTGGCTTGGTTTAAGGCTTTGCCCCAAAGGTTTCACCTCAACCTCAATGTAATACAAAGAAAGCGATTGTCATTGGGGAATCGATTGGCTTTGTTGTGCGAGTTTTTTGGAAATTTCGGGACCCAACGTATGGCTGCTGGAGGGCGTTTGGGATTTTTGGTGGGGAGCGCTCAGGCCCTATCATTCTTGGGCAATCCTTTAGAGATGCAAACCAAAGGATATGGGATCTATCTGGGAACACGACAGGAATATCGCTTGCACGATTATATGATCTCCGGGAGTTTGTTTGACAATCAGGCCCCCTTTGTGTTAAAGAGCATTCGCTATAAAAACAGTCCGGAAGCCGGCTTTGCATTTTACAGCAATAGATGGAGGTTGCTCACGCTTTGGAGTAGCATTTCCAAAGACAATGAACTTCAGGTTAACGCACGCCATCCTTACCTAAATATTTCCGTAGCAAGGTTTTTCTAGGAGATTTTATTTTGGTTTTTTTTTTGGGTTAAGGACATAAAAATGAACGCCCAAAAGAAAGGCGTCAAAATTATTTTTTTGATCACTAAACGGATCCGTTTCCTTTTTAAAAAAACGATATTGTAGGGAGATATCAAATCTTTTCCAAATGTTGTATTGGGTTGCAAAAAGCCAACCAAAAGCATTTTTAAAAACTCCCTGGGGATATTCATTGATCCGGTTTTTTAGGTTGACGATTTTTGTGTTTTGGGCACTGAGCAGCCGGTTGTATAATAAACCCGTTTCAAAATGGATTTTTCTTGAGGGAAAAACCCGTAGGGTCATGGGGATGCTGAGGTAGCTCAGTTTATCATAGGTTTGATTTTTACTAAGGTTGTATTGATAGCTCAGATTGAAATAATCAGCCCCGGAATTAAGAGCAAATGTTTTTGAAAATTTGTACTGAATATAAGTCCCGACGGAGTAGGTGATTTTACGAACGGTATAGTTTTCCCGCATATTTCCATAAATGATATGGGCGTGGAGGTCAAAATTCCACTTGCGGTAAAAGGCATCCAGATCAGGCCCGCGATTGTATTGAAGCAATAAATTTGCATCGCCTTGGGCGAAACCCAAAGAAAACAGTGGCAGTAAAAGCCAAAACCATTTGATTTTTAGTACAGTCATTGTATTAAATATAGCATAATATTGCACGAATGTTGGAAAGGGGTTTCTAAATTTAATGCTTTGTTGTATTTTTGACTATATGCCAAAACGGGGATGTAGCTCAGCTGGCTAGAGCGCTTGACTGGCAGTCAAGAGGTCGTCGGTTCGAGTCCGATCTTCTCCACAGCGATTGAATCATGGTTTCCTTTGGGAGACCCTATTTTGTTCGGATTAGCCAGCTATTTCCTGAGCTGAAAAATAAATTCCTTAAAGAGCATTTCTTGAATTATGATACGGAATTTTAGGCACTTTTTGCACGTTTTCCAACTTCGTTAACGCAGATACTAAAGTAATCCGCAAGCTAAAGGTCACTGTTTAGAATGCTATTCTTGGCACGAATTCAGGTAGTATGTGCCGATGGAGTAGTTTCCATGTGCCATCAATTGATTTCCTCCAATATTAATTCTTTAATTTTCATTATTCTATTTAAACCAGTTGTGTATCCACTTAGATATAACCTAAGAATTAATTTATAATTGTACATGTGGTTTTTTAACCATATATCATTTTTCATTTTATTGATTTCCTGGTCAGAAAATTTATAAGATGTAGAACTAAAAGTCTTACCAATATTATCTAAATCCTCTATAGCAAGATTATCCATTCCCTTCACTTCATAATTTTTATTTAAGTAATGCATCAAGTTAATAAATAGATTTTCAAAAGCGTTAGAGTTATCTCTCATAATGTCATAATGGAAATCATAATGGAAAGATAATTCTCTGATTAAATCTGGGTTTTTTATGTATTCAATAGCCCCGGTGTTTACAAGAGAATTCATTGAGATTTGTTGCCCTTGAAAACCCCAGTAGTTTCTCACTTGATTGATTCGATTATTATCATAATAACCCATGATTAAAGAATCAGCTTGAATTAACCTGTATTTGAGAATATCTAACGCAACGTTGTACTGATTTATATCAGTCTGCATATCAATTAAAATACCTTTTAAAGTATCATTTTTAAGTTTTTCTCTGTCTTTCTCATTTAAAATATCCTGAATATAAAATGAAATTGTAACAGAAAATATAATAACAAATACCTCAAAAATATACCTGAATGCTGGGTTAGTTAAAAGAGTTTTTTTCATGAGATTTTAATAAGCTATTGAGAGATATATTCTATAGGCAAGATATACTCCCGTAACTCCCCAAATCCACCAACGGTTTTTCATGTACCATTCCATAAGAATAATATATAAATTGGAAAACAAAAGTGAAAATCCAACCCCAATAGCCAAGTTAAACCTGACCTATCCTTGGCTCAAATAATCAATCTTTTCTCAAGGACATATTTCTAAGGTCTACTCTCAGTTTGGGGAAATTATTTTTCTCTTTTAAAAAAGAAACGTGTAATAAAAATAGCGTCTCTCTCTTTGTCAGCACTTTCAACACCTGCCGCAACAGATACAAGTTCCCAGCCCTGTGACGACATCTCATTTAATTTGGCTCTCATCATGGCGTCATTCGTTGCAATATTATTAAATCTAATTCCAGCGATATTGTAAAAGTTAAGCAGCTTTGTTTCTTCAAAAGCCTTTGTTCTAATTTCGGAGCGGGATTTTTTAGATTTTTCTTTTTCTCCATCTTCCTTTCTAATGGTGGTCGCTTCCCTGTAATTTACCGTTTCAGTTTTTGATATCATTCTCGACCGTCCAAGTCCGTTTTGTATAAGTGATTCAACGACTGTAACAGTTTCAAATTCGTAAACTTTAGCTTGTTCATTATTGTAGTTATAACCTGTTACAATAAAAAAGATTCCAATTAATGTAAATAGTCCAAAAAAAGCTTCTTTTGATTTTTTCATGATTTTATAGTTTTAGTATTAACTAAATATAATGAATATATTTTAGTCGTTTTTTCCATTAAATTCATTGTGACTCCGTGACCAAAGTCCTTGGTTGTGTCTTCATCATGCTTTCCAGGGAATCCATAACCGCAAAAAATATGGACAAGTGTCAAATATTTATGTCAGGATATATTATCGACCCG
>CESO01013658.1_pt1 | contig 90612 bp, 65 predicted proteins | sample 356341 | NCBI WGS metagenome assembly CESO01 (sample SAMEA2621812, study PRJEB7988) | marine metagenome | biome: marine biome (ENVO:00000447); feature: deep chlorophyll maximum layer (ENVO:xxxxxxxx); material: "saline water (ENVO:00002010), including plankton (ENVO:xxxxxxxx)" | depth 35 m | reverse complement strand
GTTATGAATCCGACGCTCTAACCGGCTGAGCTACCTCGCCATTTTCAATGCGCAAATATAAAATTATAATTTTTAGTGAGGCTTTGAACATTCAAAAAAAATTACCTCTTTGAGTGGCACCTAAACTTTTTTGTATATATTAACATCAAAATATTGCCTTGATGAGTAAAAAGACCTTCTTTTCTGTAGAGTATGATTTCCAAGCCTCACCTCAATTGTTGTATCAATACCTTTCTACACCCTCTGGTTTGTCGGAATGGTTTGCTGATAACGTCAATTCAAGGGGTGAAAACTTCCTCTTTATTTGGGACGATACTGAAGAAAAGGCAAAGTTGATTCAAAACAAATCTAATGAAAGAATTCGATTTCAATGGGACAATGGTGAGGAAGATGCTGCCGATTATTATTTTGAATTTAAAATTGAGGTGGATGAAATCACTAAGGACGTCTCTTTGGTTGTCTCCGATTTTGCCGATGAAGATGAATTAGATGAGTCCAAACTTCTCTGGAATAGTTTAATCTCTGACCTGAAACAAGTTCTAGGTTCTGCCTAAACCTTTTTTGATGATTAATTTTGACGGGAACTGTTTTTCCAGCCTTAAGGCTGTGCCTGAGGAATTACTTAGCACCCTAACTTCTCTTCCGATTCACACGCACCATTTGATTGTATTTAAAGGTAAAATAAGCCTCTTGGAAGCGCATTATTTTTCGATTATGGCGGCCTTAAGAAGATTTAGAGTAGATATACCCATGCACTTTGCTTTGGACTATTTTCAGGAACAAACCGATCGCCTGAACTACTTTAACAACACCCTGGCAGATGTTCAAAAGCTTAGCCTGAAATTTTACAGAAAAAAAGATCCCACTCATGCAGCAGCAGTGACCCCCATTTGTTTTTTGATGCAAATCGATCAATCCTCATGGGATTCTTGCACACTGAACTTGACATTATTCAAAGACCACTATATTTTTGCCGATGATTATTCCAATCTTGTTCAGACCAATGCCTCTTTACGTATTCTGGGACAGGTATTTGCATACGAAAACGGTTTTGGTGCGGCACTGCTTATTAACAATCACAAACGACTGGTGGAGAGTACCCACGGTTCTGTTTTTTTAATTAAAAACGAAAACCTTCAAACTCCAGCACTTTCGGAGGGAGCAGTAAATACTGTTTTGCGTTCTGCTTTTATAGACTTTTTAAAAAAGAAAAGAAAAATCGAGGGAGTTGAAACGGAAATATCGGTATTTTCAATCCAACAAGCCCAGGAGGTATTTTTGATTTCTTCCGCCCATGGATTTGTAAACATCAGTCAATTTAGGAAGAAGAGATTTGAAACTCAAAAGTCCGAAGCTTTAGCTGAACAATTCCTAGATTACATGAAAAATCAATTGTGATAAGGATTTTCTGGCGTATTAGACCAAATGATATACTTACCTCCCAAGGCCATCATTTGATCTCTCCACAAGCGCTCTGTTTGGTGAGATAAAATCTTACCCGCAAAAGGATTTTCGACAACCACCCATGATTTGGCTCCAATTTCTTGTTGCAGCTGCCCTTTTGACCAGCCTGAATAGCCCAAAAAGAATCGGATGTCTTTAGGGCCGATTAGTCCGTCCTTGACCAGTGCCAGTACCTTTTCAAATTCCCCTCCCCAAAATAGTTTATTGTCTATTCTAATACTTCCCGGGATCAAATGTCCAACGTTGTGAATAAAAAACAAATTATCTTGTTCCACCGGGCCTCCATTGTAGAGAGGAAAATCCATTTGAATTTCGGGTAAAACATCTTTGATTTCATAGCTTAAGGGCTTGTTGATGATGAAACCCAGAAAACCGGATTCTTTTTTTTCTACCATTATCACGATGGATCGGTGAAAATTATGATCCCCAAACACCGAAGGTTCAGCAATAAGAAGTTTTCCTGATTCCATTAATTGTTTAATTGTAGGTTTTACAAACATAATTTAGTCAATTAATGATTGAATGCCAAAAAAAAAAGCCTCCCAATGGGAAGCTTTAATTGTTTTTGGTTTTTAATACTTAGTTGACAGAGCCAGACAATTCAGCACCAGCTTTGAATTTCACAACATTTTTGGCTGCAATTTTGATTGTGGCTCCAGTTTGAGGGTTTCTACCTTCTCTCGCAGCTCTTCTAGAAACTGACCAAGAACCAAATCCAACTAAGGAAACGCGTCCTCCTCCTTTAAGCGTTTTACCAACGCTACCAATTAAAGATTCTAGCGCTGCTTTTGCAGCGGCTTTTGAGATGCCAGCATCGGCTGCCATAGCATCAATTAATTCTGATTTGTTCATAATCTAATAGGTTAATTATTATATTCACAAATTTATACCCTTTCCTAAAAGACCAATGAAAATTCTGCTCAAATCCCCATTATTGTTAATAAAAACCACTATTTGTTGATAATGGCAGGACTTTAAGCTTAAGAAACTTCTAGTTTATTGGAAAATGAACTGCCATTCAGTAGGTCAATGGCACTCATTTTTTTTTTGTTGGGGAACTGTAAAATCTTGCAGTTGAGAAAACCCGACGAATGTGCGATTAAGATTTTTTTATCTTTTACAATGACTTGATTGGGAGTAAAATTGTGTTTTTCCATGAGAATTTCTGCTTCAAATATCTTAATGACTGCTACTTTTTGGTCTTCGATCCAATTAGATCTAGCCCCTGGGTAGGGTGATAAGCCTTTGATTTTTGCATGAATCATTTCAAGCGGTTGATCCCAATGGATAAAAACATTTTCTTTATTGAGCTTGGGAGCGACTTTTTCTGTTCCTTTGGTTTCTTGTTTTTGAGGGCTGATGGACGACTCAAATATCCTTTTAATGGTTTTACAAATCAATTCACTTCCCATTGCTGCCAGTTTATCGTGGAGGCTCCCGGCCGTATCTTGTTCTTCAATGACCACTTTTTCCTGAAGTAAAATGGCTCCAGTATCGATTTCTTCGTTGATGTAAAAAGTAGTTACTCCACTGTATTTTTCTCGATTGATAATCGCCCAGTTGATAGGTGCGGCACCCCTGTACTTAGGGAGGAGGGAGGCATGGAGGTTAAAAGTTCCTCGGGGAGGAATTGACCAAACGGCCTTGGGTAACATGCGGAAGGCAACAACGACCATTAAATCTGGCTTCAATTCACTCAATTGTTTAGTGATCTCTGGATTTTTTAGGTTACTGGGTTGTAAAATCGGAATATTTCGGGCTTCAGAAAAATCCTTTACCGCTGAGGTTCTTATTTGTCTTCCCCTACCTGCATTGCGATCTGGAGCTGTTACTACAGCAACTATATTGAACTTCTCTTCTACGATTTTCTCCAAACACTTGACCGCGAATGGGGGAGTTCCAAAAAATATAATTCTTTTGCTCATTTGAGGTAAAACTGATTGGTTGTATTCAAGCCGATGATGTTTTCTTCCAACATCTCTTGCAAAGCTATCACAATGGAATCATTTGATGAACCTAATTTCACCCCTATTTGATAGGCACTGTGAGCTTCTTTTTGAAGGATTTTTATGATTTCCAATCTGACCAAGCTGTCCGGCTTGCTATTTTTTTGGCAGCTTTTTGCCGAACATTGCCGACAAATATCTGACTTTTTCTCTCCAAAATAACGCAGAATTCTGTTGCGTTTGCATTCGAACCTTTCAAAAGCATAGTCGAGCATATAAGCTATTTTCTTTACCTTAAGTTGATTGTGGGCTGCGGTTTTTTTAAGAAAAGGATTAAGGGTGTAATTGTCTTCGCGCGCCACTTTCCAGTAGAGTTTGATATCGGTATTTGATTGTTGATATTTCACAATATTCTCTTTGTTCATCAAACTCAATTGTTTTTGAATTTGATCAAAACTCAAACCTAAGAGGTCGGCGACTTTTCCCAAATTGATTTTTTTTTCTTTTCTAAAAAGCTCCTCATAATTGCGCATTAAAAATTGAAGTATCGTGGCGGCATCGTCCCCTTCCTTAGACCTCCTTAGTGCCTCTGCAGGGCTGCCTATGATCTTTAAATGGGTTTGTGTGTCGTGGATGTATTGCATCTCCAAAACCCCTTCTCTATCTAATATACCAAAACAATACTGTGCTTTTTTTGGGTAAAACTGATAGGCATTACAAAAGTCCTTTAGATTGAGTTTATATTCCACTCCTTCGCCTTCACCATAGGCAATTTTGAGATAGTCACAAAGTTTTTTAAAAAATCGTTTAAGGTATTTGGAGTCGGGAAGATGACTCAAAAACTGATTTTCTAATCGATCTTTGTCTGCGGGATGTACTAAAAGAATTCCCTTCGATGGCAGTCCATCTCTTCCTGCTCTTCCTGTTTCTTGATAATAGGACTCCATGCTTTCCGGCATGATCAAATGAATGACTTTCCTGACATTGCTTTTGTCAATTCCCATTCCAAAAGCATTGGTCGCTACCATGATGTGCCGGATTTCTTTTTTCCAATCTTCCAGACCTTGTTTTTTTTGTCTGGCCTCCAATCCGCCGTGATAAAACCCCACTTTCAATCCCCATCTTTGGATTTGTTGCGAGGTGTTTTCAGTTTCGGAACGCGATCGACAATAGATGATGATCGATTCACCCGTGGAGTTAGTCAATAATTTTTTTAAGCTTCCCATTTTATCTTCTGCATAACACACTTGGTATTGAATATTCTCTCTTTCGAAAGACTTGCTAAAGATTTTGGGATGGATCAACCCTAAGGTAGTGCTGATGTCTTTCAACACTTTTGGGGTTGCTGTGGCAGTAAGTGCCATAAAGGGGGTCTGGGGAAACAGGAGTCTTAAATTTTTTATAAGCCTAAAAGCAGGCCTGAAATCGTGTCCCCATTCAGAAATACAATGGGCCTCATCGATGGCAATACCTTTGATAGGTAGCTTTTCTATTTGGTGAAGAAATTCCCTACTGGTCAGTCTTTCGGGAGAACAATAAATCAATTTGAAATTGCCGTTAAGGGCATTTTCCAATTGACGATAAATATCATTTTTACTTCCCAGACTATCAAAAAACATCGATTTGATACCACGTTGGTTAAGTTGATTTACCTGATCTTGCATCAGAGAAACCAGCGGAGAGATGACCAGAGTTTGACCTCGGTCTAGCAATGCAGGCAGTTGATAACAAATGGATTTTCCGCCACCGGTGGGCATTAAAACCACGCTGTCTTTTCCCATGAGAAAATGTTCGATCACTTCTTTCTGTAAGGGCCTAAAGGCATCGCTTTTCCAATAGCGCTTTAAGTAATCAAGTATTTTTTCCATGATCCAAGTACTCCAGCAGGGTCGAAATTCTTACATCCGGTGTTTGAATAGGAATTTCAACGATGGGTATATTGTTTTTTTGATAGGTGTTTTTGATGTAAAAATAAAGCTTTTCAGCTTCTTCAAAATCTTCCTTTCGCTCTTTGTCTTTGATATATATTGCTTTCCAAGGGGGGAGTAGCAGTGCCATATCATAAGCGCAATTTGATAGGTCAAATTTTTGTGAATCATAGGGTGCGCCAATGCATTCCAAATAGGCCACCACATCGTGTAAACCCCTGTCGAAAAAAACATATGGTTTTTGCGCTTTACCCAAGCTTGGGCCGGATTTTTTGTATTGATCCTCTCTTCCTTTCCATACTTCCTCACTAAAAAAGAGGGGTTGTGATTTGAAAATGTTGGTTTCTCCCTTTTTTTGAGAACTTTGGATTAGGATTCTCGAATATTCGTCAAAACATTTGTACCCTTTGTCTCGCAACAAGTTTACCAAAGTAGTTTTGCCACTTCCCGGTCCCCCGCTAATCACGATTTTTTTATTTTTAATAAGAGGCATGGAGCTTCTAAAATTATGGAGATATCAATTATATTTGTACAAAATAATATTCCTAGATGAATTCGAAGGGAAATCTCGATGATTTTTATGAAAGATTCCAACAACAGCTGAAGGAATCGCAAAACTGGCCCGGTCTTTTCATGTTCAAATTTATCGTAAATTCAAACAGTCATCAAATCGATAAACTCAAAGATTTATTCAACAACCCTTCTGAAGGTGTATCCTTGGTCAACTCCTCTAAAAATAAATTTCAAAGCCTCACCATCACTATCGAAATGAAATCTCCGCTGGAAGTGATTGCTATCTATAAAAAAGCTTCTGAGTTTGAGGGCGTTATCATTTTGTAATAAATCCTGTATTTAAATAGCCGATTATTTGAATTTTAGTAAATTGCACCTTTCCAACCCCACTTAAGTCAAATATTTTCCCTTCATGGAAACACTACAATACAATACTAAAAGAACCCAATTGATCATACCTGAGTATGGCAGGCACGTTCAGTTGATGATCAATCAAATCCTGGAAACCCAGGATCGTGAAGAGCGCAATAAAATGGCCAGTGCGGTTATTGGGATCATGGGTAATATGAACCCCCACTTGCGTGATGTTCCCGATTTTCAGCACAAATTGTGGGATCAACTTTTTATCATGTCAAATTTCCAATTGGATGTGGACAGTCCCTTCGAAAAACCACAGCAGGAAGTTTTGGAGCAGAAACCGGATCGCTTGGCATATCCTCAAAGAAACCCCAAGTATCGTTTCTATGGCAACAACATCAAAAGTATGATCAATGTGGCGATGAATTGGGAAGATGGGGATCTTAAAAATGCACTGGTTTACAACATTGCCAATCACATGAAAAAATGTTTCTTGAACTGGAACAAAGACACGGTACAGGACGAGGTAATTTTCAATCATTTACTCGAATTATCTGACAATAAACTTAAAGTTAGGGAAGAGGATCTTCCATTGACAGACGCCTCTGAATTTCTTAAAATTCGTTCCAAAAATGGCAATGGCTCCAAAAACAACCAAAAACATAGGAACAAAAGAAACAACAGTCGTAAAAGATATTAATTTGCAGTTTTAATGGGTAGTTTTCAGATTGAAGGAGGTCATCGTTTAAAAGGTAACATCACCCCACAAGGGTCAAAAAACGAAGCTTTGCAGATTTTATGTGCTGTCTTGCTCACAGAAGAAACCGTTACCATTTCCAATCTTCCTGATATTGTTGATGTCAATAAACTCATTGGATTGCTCCAAAAAATAGGAGTAAAAGTAGCCCAACAGGAAAAAGGAAAGTATGCATTTACGTCCGATGCAATAGATCCTAACTTTCTTGAATCCCAAGAGTATAAAACCGATGCCAAACAGTTGAGGGGGTCGGTAATGCTCGTTGGCCCAATGTTGTCAAAATATGGCAAGGGATCAATTCCACGCCCCGGAGGAGATAAGATTGGCAGGAGAAGGCTGGACACTCATTTTGATGGTCTTAAGCTACTGGGCGCAAATTTTAATTACCACAAAGAAGATTATTTTTACACTGTTACTGCAGATCAACTGCATGGTCGTGATCTGTTGTTGGAGGAGGCTTCGGTAACAGGAACCGCCAATATTGTAATGGCCGCGGTTTTGGCTCAAGGAACCACCACCGTCTACAACGCCGCCTGTGAGCCTTACCTTCAACAATTGTGTAAAATGTTGAATAGTATGGGGGCTAAAATTTCTGGCGTAGGCTCCAACCTCCTTACTATTGAAGGGGTAAGTAATTTGTCCGGAACAGAACACAGGGTGCTGCCTGATATGGTCGAGATAGGCAGTTGGATTGGATTGGCTGCGATGACCAAAAGCGAAATTACCATACAAAATGTCAGTTGGGATGATTTGGGGCAAATTCCAAACGTATTTTTAAAACTCGGGATAGAGCTTCAAAGAAAGGGAGATGATATTTTTATCCCTTTCCATGATAATGGGTATGAGATCCAAAGTTATATCGACGGTTCTATATTGACCGTTTCTGATGCTCCTTGGCCCGGTTTTACTCCCGACCTGCTGAGTATTGTGCTGGTTGTAGCCACTCAAGCGCGAGGAAGTGTATTGATCCACCAAAAAATGTTTGAAAGCCGACTTTTTTTTGTGGACAAACTCATAGACATGGGTGCCAAAATCATTTTGTGTGATCCCCACCGCGCAACAGTAATTGGTCATGATTTCAAATCTCAACTCAAAGCTACTGTGATGACTTCGCCAGATATCAGAGCCGGTATTTCTTTATTGATTGCTGCACTTTCGGCAAAAGGCACCAGTACCATTCATAATATCGAGCAAATCGATCGCGGTTACGAAAACATCGAAGGTCGCTTAAAAGCCATAGGCGCAAAGATTACCCGATTGCAAGCCTAAATACTATGAATGCCCCCATCCTTTTTTTTCTTTTACTTGCCTACAACCTTCAAGCTCAATTCATCACTGCTAAGGTATTGGACGCCGAAACCCGCCAACCATTGCCCTTCGTCAATATTGGTGTTTTAAATAAAAATTTGGGCACAGTATCCGATAAGTACGGGGACTTTTTATTGGAACTCAATCCAGAATTCCTCTTGGACACTATACGCTTTTCGATGATCGGTTTTGGAAAAAAAGATTTTGTGGTTCAAGATTATTTGGCACAAGAAAAGGCAGAAAACATCATTTTATTGAAAGAAGAAGCACTTTTATTGGAAGGGGTTACTGTAGTTCGAAAAAAAAACAAAAAATACAAGCGTAAGATTTTGGGAAATAAAACCGAATCCAAAACTTTGGTTGGCGGTTTTACCTCAAATGACTTGGGAAACGAAATCGGTTTTATCTGTAGGATTAGAAAAAGTCCCACTTTCGTTGAGGCTTTCAATTTATCCATTGCCAAAAATACATACGGCAGCGTTCGTTTTCGACTTAATTTTTACAGTCTCAAACAAGGAATACCCAATGAAAATCTATTGGATGAGACGATTATGATCGAGACGGACATCGAATCAGGTAGTGTCAGCCTTGACCTCAAACCCTATGATATTGTAATGGAGGACGATTTTTTGATTTCCATCGAGTGGATTGAAGATTTGGGTTCTGGGGAACTATTGTTTTCTGCGGGATTTTTTGGTTCCAACCTCTATGCCCGTGCTACCAGTCAGGGGACATGGACTCAGATGGGGGTAGCGGCCTATGGTATGAATGTAGAGGTTGTTTATTGACAACATTATGTACCTCCCCAATCAGCGCTTAGAAACTTTGTTGTTACTGATTCCTCTTTGACGGCTGCATTTGAAACGGTCTACTTCGGTTTCCCGCTGTTTGAGGTGCTTGGTTTTTCGACCCTGAACTCTGGCACGCCACATTTTAAAGCTGCTGGATTTCATTTCCCTACGCATCATTCGAATAACTTCTTCTTCCTTGAGCCCAAACTGCATTTGAATAGCATCAAAGGGCGTTCGGTCCTCCCAAGCCATTTCAATGATTCGGTCTATCTGATCCAGTCTCAGGTCAATCTGTTTTTTCATGTTGATTGTTTTCAATTGATTCTAATGATCTTTTTCGGGTGTTTTATCTCATTAAACTGTTTCGGTCTGCCAAAGTATGTTTCGCCAAAATTCTCTTCCCTTCTTTCCTTACTGGAGCACTTTTAGACAAAGGCCAAAGCGAGCTGGTTGCATGTTTCCTTGTCTTTTGTAAATCAACAATAGGGTGGGGGTAACCTTTTCCGGATTCAAAACCGTAAACACCGGCTTCAATTGGTGTCAGTTCCCAAGGACTGTGAACCATTTCTTCCGGTAGCATTTCCAATTCCGGTAACCATTGTTTTACAAACTGCCCATTGGGGTCGTGTTCTTGACCATTTTTGACGGGGTTGTATATTCTCAGCATATTGATGCCGGTGACGCCGGCTTGCATTTGCAGTTGGGGGTAGTGAATGCCGGGCTCAAAATCCAAAAATTGTCTGGCCAAAAAATGTGCACAAGCCTGCCACGGTTGCCAGAGGTGGTGGGTGAAAAATGATACCACCAGGGAACGCATTCTAAAATTCAAATAGCCGGTTTCGACCAAACAACGCATTGCGGCATCAACAAGAGGGACACCAGTTTGTCCTGTTTCCCATGCTTTAATGTATTCTTCGTTAAGAGATTTGTCCAGTTTTTGGTAACCTTTGTTGATGCTTTCAAACTCCATGGAGCACTCCATTTCAAATTTTTGAATAAAGTGAGATTGCCACCGCAATCGTGAACCAAAAGCTTTCAATGCAAAGCTTCTGTTGCCATTTATTGACTCATATTCTGTTTTTTGTAAAACTTGACGCATCGACAGGTTCCCAAAGGCCAGATAGGGGGAAAGCCGACTACAACTCCTGCGTGATAGGTCCGGTTTGGAAATGTGTTTTTGGTAATTCCTATATCGATCATTAAAAAAAGAATTGAGATACCTCACTGCATATTGACTCCCTCCCATTTGACGTTTGGGATGGGGTTTCACCTCCAACTCCATAGTTGGTATTTGATCCTCCAGTTGACCTATTGACCTTTTTGTAATCAGTACGCCCTTTTTGAGAGGGGTAGGAATGATGGTTTCATTCATCAAAGCGTCCCATTTTCTTAACCAGTTCACTCTGTTTTTCATCCCCCTAAAGACACCTTGTTGAAGGTGCTCCTCAAATGAAATGTGACTTTCATCGCACCATTGAGCAAGCTCATGGTCCCTATTGAAGGTGGTCATTACACCTGTCTCTTGATGGGCCCATATTTTTTCGATTCGGTACACTTTTGAAATGGATTCAAGTACTTTAGTCAATTTCCCTGTGACGGAGAGAACCTTGCTGTTGTAGGACTTCAATTGGTCATTCAATGTTTTGATTGATTGCTTGATAAAGTTAAAATGCCTGGGGCTGTAGTGCGGGTCCTCAAATAGTATGTCTTCAAAAACATAGAGCACTAGAACCCTGCGTTTTGACAATAACGCGTTTCGAAGAGGGGGATGATCCTCGAGTCGTAAATCCCTTTTTAACCAAACAATATGAATGGGTTCACGATCAGAATTCATCGGGATTTTCTATTATGGATAGTGCTCTGTTTTTTATCTCTTCCTTTTCCAGTACGGGAATTTTATCCAATAGCCTCAGCATCATGGCCATACGGTTATTTTTGCTGAAATGTTCCTTTTTGTCGTCCAAAAAGTTCCAATACAAGCTATTAAAAGGACAGGCGTTTTCACCAATTCTTTTGCTCCGGTCATAGTGACATTCTTCACAGTAGTTACTCATTTTATGAATATAGGAGCCAGAAGAGACATAAGGCTTTGTGGCTACGATACCTCCGTCTGCCCATTGGCTCATGCCACGGGTATTGGGTAACTGCACCCATTCTATTGCATCGGCATAGATGCCCAAATACCAGGCATCGACCTCATCGGGGTGGCACTGAATCAACAGGGCAAAATTACCGGTTATCATCAATCGCTGTATGTGGTGCGCATAGGCAGTTTCCAAAGAATCTGTAATGCTTTCTTTTAGACAATTCATTTTGGTTTTTCCGGTCCAATAGAAGTCAGGTAGTTGATTGAAGTTTTCCAGTATGTTACGGGTTTTGTAGTCCGGCATTTCACGCCAATAGATACCCCGCATGTATTCTCGCCACCCCAGTATTTGTCTGACAAATCCTTCAACTTGTGAAAGAGCAATGCGCTCTTGATTCTTTTGATAGTATTTGATGACTGTACACATCACCTCGAGGGGGTGAAGGATTTTAGTGTTAAGGGCAAATGAAATTCTCGAGTGAAAAAGATTGCGTTCATCTGTATGCATGGCATCTTGGTAATCTCCAAAATGAACCAATAGGTTTTCACAGAAATAGTCCAGTTGCTCAAGCGCTTCTTCTCGATCGGCCGGGAAAAGATAACTTTCGGCATCATAGGCTCCTATGGATTTAATTCCTGCCTTGATGATGGATTCATAAACTTGTTGATTTCCCTTTTTATCAGTGCGGTAAGGTTGGGGAATGGGAGGCTCCCCTTTCCATTTTTTACGGTTGTTTTTATCAAAATTCCATTTCCCTCCCAAAGGCTGTCCTTTCACCATCAAAAGATCGTATTTCTTTCGCATGTTACGATAGAAGAACTCCATGATAAGTTGTTTTTTTCCTTCAAAAAATGATTTTAATTCCTCTTTGGTGGTTAAAAAATGTTCCGTATCAACACTTTTTGAGGGTATATTGATGTTTTTACAGACGGACTTGAGTTGTTCGTCCAAACGGTACTCATCGGGCAGTTGATATTCAAATTTTCCAATATTTTTTTGGCTAATAAGGTCTTTGATGTTATTCTCTAGTGAATTTTTTGAGGCATTGCTGTTGATATCAAAATATAGTACTTGATGTCCTTGATTTTGAATGTCTGAGGCAAAGGACCGCATGGCAGAAAAGAAGGCTACTAATTTTTGAATGTGATGGACTACATAATCCGTTTCCTGATGCAATTCATAAAGGACGTATATGGTGTTTTCGTCTTGCTTTTCAAACCAAGAGTGCTTCAAATTCAGTTGATCTCCCAGTATCAGCCTTAGTGTAATCAAAATAAAGTTTTTTGAAGCCAGAGTTTCTGGAATTTTCCATTGGGATCATAACGCTTTGCTTGCCATTGAACGTCAAATTTTCGGTCTCGGGGGTCGTTGCCCACTCCTGAGACATACATCCAGTTGCCATAATTACTGTGTACATCGTAGTCTAACAAAAGTGATTCAAAATAGGCTGCTCCGATCCGCCAATCCATTTTCATGTCCTTGGCAAAATAACTGGCCACATTTTGTCGCCCGCGATTACTCATCCACCCGGTATGTTTGAGTTCTATCATGTTTGCATTTACAAAAGGTTTCTGGGTTAACCCATCGGCCCATTGTCGAAACCTTTCTAGATCTGTGTTCCATGAATAATCTCTCTCTAAAATCCCACCAATTTTGAAAATTTTATTTCCGTATTTCAAGGAAATATATTTAAAATAATCCCTCCAGATCAACTCAAAAATCAGCCAATAGGTTGATTGATTTTTTTGAATTTCATTTTCATAGCGTTTGATTTCCCAATAGATGGTTTTTGGCGATAGGCTACCATTGGCTATCCAAGGGGAGAATTTGGAGCTGTAATCAGTTCCCAAGAGTCCATTTCGGGTATTCTTGTAAAAGGATAACTTTTTGCTTTTCCAAAAATATTGATCCAATCGCTGCATTCCAGCCTTTGTTCCTCCCAAAAAAGGAAAAGCTGACCTTAGATCATTTTCTAGGGGAGGAAGCCCTAAATCGGCTAAAGTGGGAACTTTATCATCAACCACAATAAGGTTGGAGGTGGGCAAGGCGGCAGGACTGGGGAATGATGGCCGCAACTGAACTTCTTTTTCACAACGTTTTCTGAAAGTACCGAAGATCTCAGGTAATTGTGATCGACTGAAAGGCAAATCACTAGGGTGAAAAAGAAATTGTTCATAATGTCTGTTCCATGTGATGTTGGAATCAATTTGTGTTAATACGGCCTCCTCTTCTTTTTTTTCTTCTTCAGTCCATTCGTGTTGTAGGTAAATTTCCTTTACGTTGTATTTTTTTATCCATTCAGGGAGTACTTTTTCCGGAGTCTTTGTATCGATGATCAAGGAAATGTTCAACGATTTCAGCGCTTGTTGTAGAGCTTCAACACTTTCAATGAGGAATTGGGCTCTAAACCGGTCTGTTTTTTTGAAACCCCATGGATGGGTGTGGTAGTGCTTTGGGTTGAAAGTGAAGCAAGCCACAACTCTTCGACTGCTTTCTACGGCCTTTTTCAGTCCAAGATGATCCAAAGTTCTCAGGTCATTTCTGTACCAAACTAAAGCTGTGTTTTCTGTTTTTGACATTTTTTACTGCAATATTTGACGTTTTCCCAATTGCGTTCCCATTTTTTTCTCCAAGAAAAAGGTCGTTCGCATTGCGGACAGACTTTATTGGGCAGGTGCTGTTTTTTTACAGCTTTCATGCTGGGTTGAGTGCAGCTTTATATTCTTTTAAGCAGCGCTCTCTTGCAAATTTGTGATCTACTAAGGGTTCGGGATAAGTGAGTTCATTTATGTCTTTAACCCATTGATTGATATAGTTGAGGTTTTTGTCAAATTTTTTGACTTGCTCATGGGGATTGAAGATTCTGAAATAGGGTGCAGCATCCACTCCGCAACCCGCGACCCACTGCCAGTTTCCTAAATTACTTGATTTTTCATAATCAAACAGCTTTTTAGCAAAATAAGCTTCCCCCCATCTCCAGTCGATCAGAAGGTGCTTACACAAAAAGCTGGAGACTAACATCCTTACGCGGTTGTGCATAAAACCTGTTTGATTAAGTTGTCTCATGCCTGCATCTACTAGGGGGTAGCCTGTTTTCCCTTGACACCATTTTTCGAATTCTTTTTCGTCATTGCGGTACTCGATTCGATCGTATTGCTTTTTGAAACTTTGACCCTCTGTATGTGGATAATGCCAAAGAATTTGCATAAAGAATTCCCTCCAGATAAGTTCCTTTAAAAAAGTTGTATTTTTTCTTTCAGCACTTTTTTCGACCAACTTCCTAACGCTTTGGGTACCAAAACGCAAGTGTACACCCAAACGAGAAGTACTGTCTTTGGACGGAAAATTTCGGGTTTCCTCATATTGATCAATCAGTTCTTCATCAAATTCAAAACCTTTTGGGACCATCTTCGAAATCTCAAAACCAATTTCATCAAGAGATATTTGAGGGAGTGGCTTTTCGTTGTAAACGTTATCTAAATGGTCTTCAGAGGGATAGTGTTTTATCCCCTCTTGACGTAACTTGGCCATCCACTTTCTTGAGTAGGGAGTGTAGACTACATAGGGGTTTCCATCGTCTTTGGTCACTTCATTTTTTTCATAAATGACCTGATCTTTGTAGGTGAAAAAGTCGATGCTTTCTGCTTTTAAAAGCTTTCTGATTTCTTCATCACGTTCAATAGCATAAGTTTCATAGTCATGGTTGGTGATGACTTTTTCAATGGGAAATTCTCGAATGATTTTATTAAAAATAGCCTTGGGAGTGCCCCGATAAATTCCGACCGAGCATCTGTTCCTCTTCATAGCGTTATTGATGCCACCCAAGGCTTTTTGGATGAATGTTAATCTGTGATCATCCCTTGATAGTTTATCTATGATTCCTGTATCGTAGATAAAAATAGGGATGACTTTATTTTTTCCTCTTAATGCTACATAAAGCCCTCTGTTATCCTCTACTCTAAGGTCTCTTCTAAACCAAAAAATTGTGAACTTTTGCATAACCGTTAACTTTTTATACTTCCTATTCCACCATCAATTGTAAGGGTTTGGGCAGTAATCCAGCTGCTGTGATCGCTTAATAAGAATGCTGTCATTTGAGCTATTTCTTCGGAACTTCCGATCCTTTGCAAGGGATGTCTTGCTGCAGCATTGCTTTTTTTGGCATCGTTGTTAAGAAATTTTTCAGCCAGAGGTGTATTTATTAGAGAAGGAGCGATGACATTAAATCTGATTTTGGGGGCCAGTTCTGCTGCCAAGGAACGCGACAATCCTTCCAAAGCTCCTTTTGCTGCGGCGACCGATGAGTGAAAAGGCATACCCGTTTGCACAGCTACTGTGCTAAAAAACACCACACTGGCAGGTACTTCACTGTTTTGTAATCTTCCCAAAACAGCTTGTAGGGTCTTGACCGCTCCCATCACATTGATTGAAAAATCTCTGGAGAAGGCTTCCAGTCTTAGACCCTTAAATGGTCTTAGGTTGATGGTACCCGGACAATAAACCAACCCATGGAGGGTTTCTGGTAGGCTGGAGACCTCCAATTCACCATTTTCCACATCGTAGGGTATGAACTCGACCGATAGTCCATTTAATGCTTTATTGGTTCTGTTGGCAACAATAAGGTTATGGTCGAACTGTAACTTTTTGACCAATGATAAGCCGATGCCTGAACTTCCTCCTACAATCAATATATTTTTTCTCATTTTAGCTTTTGTATTCTCCGAACAATTCCACCAATTTCTTTTGTCGGTAATTGAATATTTCTTTCAGTTTGGGTTTGACGATAATGGGGTGAATCATTTGACCCAATATTCCAAAAGGTATTTTATAGTCAATAATATCCTCCATCTCAATTCCATTTTCTATGGGTCGTATAAAATGTTTGTGATGCCATAAGGCGTAGGGGCCAATCCTTTGTTCGTCAACAAAATATTCCCCTTCTCTAACGTGGGTGATCTCTGTTACCCACTTGGTTGCGATGCCCATTACCGGGGTTACAATATACTTGATGATCTGTCCTGGATAAATCATTTTTTCGTCACCTCCCAATATTTCAAACCCCATATAATCGGGGGTAATTGTTTTTAAGTTTTTGGGGTCACTGAGGAAAAGCCAAGCTTGATCCATACTGATGGGCAAGTTTTGAACCTCGTGTAATCGATATATTTTCATAACAAACTTCTTATACAAAGGTAATAATTGTTTAATGATTTATATCAAATATTAAACAAAATATAAACATTTTATAAAGAATTTGTATTTAATAGGTGTTTTATAAATTTGAATAAAAATATATTATGAAAATTACTTATTACTTTTTGCTTTTTAATTTTTTATTTGTGGGGGGGTTTGCCCAGGTTGTTACCCCTCCATCAAGTCCTAGAGGAAAAATTTCTCAACAATTGGGATTGACTCAAGTCGAGGTGGACTACTCACGTCCCTCTGCAAGAGGAAGAGACATCATTGGAGGTTTGGTTCGTTATGGCGACATCTGGAGAACAGGGGCCAACAAGAATACCACTGTTTATTTTTCGGATGCTGTGGACGTTGCGGGTAAACCCCTGGCCTCAGGGAAATACGCTTTATATACCCGCCCCTCTGCTGATCAATGGGAGGTTTATTTTTACAAGAAAAACAATAAGGGAAATGCTTCCAATAATTGGGAAGTGGATCAGGTGGCACTAACGGTGGTTGTTCAACCGGTCTATTTTGAACCCATGGTAGAGACTTTTACAATTTCTTTTTCTGATTTAAAAAGTAACAGTGGAACACTTAATCTGATATGGGAACATACACTGGTTCCGATTTTATTAAAAGTTCCAACTGAAACCAAAGCGTTGGAGAGCATTGAAAAAACCCTTTCAGATGAGCCCAAAGCAGGGGATTATTATCAAGCGGCGGTATACTATCTGGAAGAAAATAAGGACTTGAAAAAAGCCCAAGGATGGATGGAAAAAGCGTTGGACATGCGGGAAAAACCCGCCTATTGGATGTACCGTCAATATGCCCTGATACTAGCCAAACGCAATGATAAAAAAGCTGCGCTTAAAGCCGTTAAAAAATCTTTAGCTCTGGCCGAAAAAGCCGGTAACAAAGACTATGTCATTATGAATAAGGTATCTATTGCAACATGGAGTAATTAGTCGTTTTTTTAAATATAATTAAATCTTCCCCTCCCCATTGGAGGGTTTTTTTTATTTAATAATTCGGATTTAACCAATCGTTAAATTGAATTTATTTGGTAAATTTTGGTAATGATACTTAAAACTAAATCAATCTATTTCTTAAAGATAAGTTGAATCATAACAGCCGTTAAAACGGTAAGCACAGCTCCAATTACATTGAGCCAAAGAAAGCTTACCCATTCTTGGCTATGGACAATCAATACAATGATTTCGCTCAAAATAGCAGCATAAAATACTGGATTGGCCCTGATGGTTTTTATAAATATGGCGATCAGAAAAATACCCAGAATGGTTCCGTAAAAGAGGGAGCCGATGATGTTGACCAGTTGGATCAGGTTTTCAAAGAGATTCCCCACCAGGGCAAATGCAATTGCAATGATACCCCAAAACAGTGTAAATACTTTTCCTGTCCATACGTAATGCTTTTCGTCCCCAGTGCCATTGAAACGTTTATATAAGTCAACCACCGTAGTCGCAGAGAGGGCGTTGATCTCAGAGGCAGCAGAGCTCATGGCAGCCGATAGGATCACCGCCAATAGCAGTCCGATCAAGCCTTGTGGTAAGTAATTTAAAATAAAATAGATAAAAACATAGTCCTTGTCGTTGGATTCGACTTGAGGTTGGTTGGCCTCGATGATTTTTTTGGCCTCGGTCCGATTCCTTTGGGCCTGTTTTTCCAGTTGGAGGTATTTGGCTTGAGAGCCTGTATTAGAGAAAAAATCTTCTTTTTGGAGTTGTTTTTGTTTTTCTTGGTAAATGATGTCGTTGGCGATTTCAAGTGCTTCAAACTTGTTCCCTCCGGGGGTGGATTTTATTTTTTCTACCGCATAAGGGTTGAAATGGAGTGGTGGCTTTTCGAATTGGAAAAAGACAAAGACTAAAACTCCAATCAGTAGTATAAAAAACTGCATAGGGATTTTTAAAAATCCATTCATGATCAAACCCCTTTGGCTTTCGGCCAGTGATTTTCCGGAGAGGTAGCGTTGCACCTGGCTTTGATCCGTTCCGAAGTAGGACAGGGCCAAAAACAACCCTCCCGTGATCCCACTCCAAAAGGTATAACGATTGTTGGGATCTACACTGAAGTCTAGGACATTCATTTTATCATTCAATCCCGCCAATCGAAGTGCATTGGGGAAAGAAAGCGTTTCGGGGAGTACTTTTACAATAAAAATAAAGGCGGCTATCATACCCGAGAAGATGATGAACATTTGTTGTTTTTGGGTGATATTAACAGCCTGTGTTCCACCGACCAGTGTATAAAATACTACCAAAAAACCGATGACGACCACCAGTAGTTTAAGATTCCAGCCCAATACTACACTCAAAATAATAGCTGGGGCGTAGATTGTAATCCCGGCTGCCAGACCCCTTTGAATGAGGAACAAAATGGCGGTTAGGGTTCGGGTTTTAAGGTCAAAACGTTTTTCCAAAAACTCGTAGGCAGTATATACTTTTAGTTTGTGATAAACAGGTAAGAAAAACAAGCAGATGATCACCATGGCAAATGGCAATCCAAAATAAAATTGTACAAAGCCCATCCCATCATTGAAAGCTTGACCGGGGGTAGACAAAAAGGTAATGGCACTGGCTTGTGTGGCCATGACAGAAAGCCCAACGGTAAACCACGAAGCCTTATTTCCACCTCTAATATAATCCCTGATGTTTTTGTGAGCGTTGTTCTTCCAAACCCCATAAACAATAATAAACGTCAAGGTGAGGCTCAATACCGCCCAGTCGGTCAGTTCCATTAACTAAAAATTTTCATAAACAGATAAAAAAAACTCCAAAAAAATAATTGTGTCAACAGCAGTATACAATATATTTTAGGCAATTCTTTTTTCATGGTTTTGCAATAAGGTTAAAGAACAACCGATAGGCTCCGGGTACACCCGCAGGAAGTTGTCGGAAGAAACTTAAGCCAGTATAAACGATCCTACCTTTACCATAGTTGGAAACTAACAGAGAACCTTTTTTGGGAGATTCCCCAACATCATTCATTTGTAATAGAGGGGTAAATTGCGGATCCCATTGATTGGGAAAATACAAGCCTCTTTCTTGAACCCAGTCTTCAAAATCTTGGGCTGTAATTTTATTTGGATAATTAAAAATCGGATGTTTTGGATTGATGATATGAACTTCGGCACTTTCACTAGACACACGATCTCTTGAGATGTTTAAAGTAAAGGGAGTCAGTTTTTTGGTTTTTAATCTTCTGCTTGTGTTGTATTGGATCAAAAGGTTTCCACCGGCCGCAACATATTTCCAAAGGATCTTGTTTTTGTAAGCCAAAGCATCTTTAACATTAAAGGCCCTGATACCCAGGATAACCGAATCAAAAGGGTTCAATTTTTCGAAGGTTATATTTTTGGCTTTTAATATTTCTACCTCGACCCCTAAGGCAGTTAAACTTTGTGGGATGTTGTCTCCAGCACCTTCGATATAAGCAACTTTTTCTACCCCGGTTTTTAAATTTAAAGCCACCACTTTGGATTGGGCAGGGGAAACTAGATATTGTTCGGGGATATGGTTGTAAGCGATCTCTTTAAGGGAGGCCCCCAAGGTTTTTGTTTGGGTTTGAAGTAAGGGTTTTAAGTACCCTACGGTAGTTTCTAAAGGCGCTTTGATGTCAAAATAATAATCGCTTTGATTTCCCTTGCCCTTAATGGCCACCTGAATAGACTTTGGATTAAATTCCCATGATCCCGGGCTTTGTAATTTTAGTGTTCCCTCAATAGAGGGGCCTAAATTTTTGACACTCACTTTTACCCTACGACTCTCACCTGTAGAGAAAAGAAAGACGGGGGCTTCGAGTTGCAGACTGCCCTCCGGGAGGATGTGAAATGGTGTAACCACTTCCCCTCTTACCGGGTCAGTCCTTCTGAATTCAAGCGGCAAACGTATTTTTAGCTTTTTTCCTTTGATGGAAAAGCTGAGTTCAGCAATGTAGGCAACCGGGGATTTTGCGGCCCCAATCCATTCTGTTTTGTCGGTGGTATACATTCCTTGGCTGCCTTTTTGAATGAGCCAGTAGGGACTGCTGATGGACCCGGATACTTTAGTTTTGAAGCTTTTATTGAAAAGCTGGTTGGTCTTGAGCCTTTTATTTAAATCATACGACTGGTCTTTCCATTGTATGCCATTTAAACTCACAGACAGGGGGCTGGGATTGTTGACCAAAACTTTGATTTGGAGTTCTTCTCCCAAAACTCCATAAGGCATATTTGAATTGAGTTGAAGTTCGATTCCCAAGCAGTTAAGAATAAGGGTATCGACTTCCTCGTTTTTGACACTTTTCCAATGTTCGTCCTGTAGTTCCATGATCATTGCTTTTACTTCAAGTAATGGAACCACACTTTTGTAGGGGGCAGAGAAATCAAAATCTTCAATGATTTTTTCAATGGCTTTTCCAATAGGAGCCCCCTCTTTTACTCTTGACCATTGGGTGTTGATGCCTTCGAAAGGGTCATTGAGGGTCAATTCTTTTCCCTTGATCAATTCCAAGTATTCCATTCTTTCGCCGAGGGCTGCAGCACTGCCAAAGCCCTGCGACTTGTGCTGGCTTCTACTCAATGCGGCAATTTCTGAATTGGTTTTTCCGGATAGGGGATCAAAAACACCCGTATCGATGGCCAGCATGCCTTTTTTGTTGGCTTTTTCAAAATTTTCTCGACTGCCATAAAAATACCATGAGGTATTGTGGAACAGGCGTTGGGGGTGCCACGCAGTCTGATCTGTATGTAATTGTTCAAAAGCCCATTCACTGATCATGGCCGATGCGGTATGGTGTCCGTGTGTTCTGCCGGAGCTTCCGCTATTGAATCGGTTGATGATGATATCGGGTTTGAATTTTTGGATACGGGCAATGGTTTGCACCAAAACCTTATCTTTATCCCAAATGGAAAGTGTTTCTTTTGGATTTTTAGAATATCCAAAATCATTGGCCATAGTAAAAAACTGAGTCCCTCCATCGATTTTCCGGGCCGCCAATAGTTCTTGTGTTCGAATCAATCCCAGTGCTTCACGAAGTTCCGCTCCGATGAGGTTTTGACCTCCATCACCCCGGGTCATGGACAGGTATGCTGTTCGGGCCAATACATGATTGGAAAAATAAGAGATTACTCGTGTGTTCTCATCATCGGGATGGGCAGCAAGATAGAGTACTGAACCCAAAAAATTTAATTTCTTGAGTTGTTTAAAGATGTCAGAGGAGGATTGTGCACTGGACGAATTCATCCAAAAAATCAGTAATAACAAAAGAATAAAAGGTTTTGGTAATCTGGTTTGGGAGGGTAAAAAGCAACTGCGAAGTTTCATGTTGTGCTGAAGTAGCTCTAACGAGTCAATATTATATATTGGAATTCAATTGTCGGTTATGCTTCCACAAAATACGATTTTTGATCCAGTTGACTCATTACTCCTGAACCAAAATTGATAATTTGTCCTTTACTTGAGCGAGAGGGAGTCCAACCACATTGGTGTAGCTACCTTCGATATGGGTAACCCCTATGGCCCCAATCCAATCCTGAATGCCATAGGCTCCGGCTTTGTCTAAAGGTGATGCCTCCTCGATATAATGATCGATTTCTTGATCCGTAAAGTTTTTGAAATAAACTTTTGTGGCCTCTGTTATCATTTCAAATTTTTGGCTGGTTAGAAAACCTACTGATGTAATGACCTCGTGCGATTTTCCAGACAGAAATTTCAACATCTCTTTGGCTACTTTTTTGTTTTCTGGTTTTCCCAGATATCGATTCTCACACCAAACGATGGTGTCTGCGGTAATGACAATTTGCTTTGGGCGGAGGGAGTTGATAAAAGGAGCGCTTTTTTGTCGGACGATAAACTCGACTATTTTCTTTCCCTTAAGTTCTGGGGGAAAGGTTTCATCAACCTGATGGGTTTTGATGGTAAACGGAATACTCAAGCTTTCTAAAAAATCCTTCCTCCTGGGTGAACTAGAAGCCAGTATAATTTGATAATCGTTGAAGGGAATCATCGTTTTAGACTACTGATTTATTTATTAAAAACCCCATTTATTTTGTACCCTCATGACCTGTTCTATGATCTCTCTGACACATCCATCGCCTCCTTTTTTGTGGGATACATAATCCACAATCTTTTTGACATCGGCGACGGCATCCTGAGGGCAGGTAGCCACGCCTACCTTTTCCAATACAGATAAATCCGGTATGTCATCACCCATGTAAAGCACTTCTTCAGGATCGATATCGTAGTTTTTGACAAAATCATCAAAAGCAATGTCTTTTTCGAGTGTGCCCAAATAGACTTTATCAACCCCAAGTAGTTCGAGTCTTTTTCTTACCCCCTCATTGGTGCCTCCCGATATGATAGCGATTTTATAGCCTTTTATTATGGCATATTTGATGGCAAAGCCATCACGAGTATTCATTTCCCGATACATTTCCCCTTCGGTGGTTATCATTAATTTTCCATTGTTCATCACACCATCAACATCGAAGACAAATGTAGAAACAGTATTCAGTAGGTTTTTGTAGTTCTTATCGCTCATGTTTTTTTTGAATTGAAGTAGTCAAATTTAGGTATAGTTTTTTTAAATCGTAATCTGTGAGCATCTCCAAATGTTTATTTATGGTTTTTTGGTCATGTCTAGAGGCAGGACCAGTTTGGGAATTTTCAGGACCGTTATCCAGTGCTTTTTGATAAGTTTCTTTTATCAAGAGACTGAAAATATGGAAAGGTATGTTGTGTTTTTTAGAAAGTTCACTTCCTAGATGTAGTAGATGGTTTCCAAAATTATTTATCAATACAGCAATCATATGCATTTGGGCTCTTTTATCACTGTTAAACTCATGGGTAACTCCACCTAGTGCTTTGGCCAAATCTTCAAGAAGGATTTGATCTTTGGGATGGGAGGTTTCGATGCAAAAAGTAAGCTTGTTGAAACTCAAATCACGCCCTTTTGTAAAGCTTTGTAGGGGGTAAAATACGGCTTTTCTTGACGGTCCGCACAGTCGGTTTAGAGGAACCCCTCCGGCACAGTGGGCGATCAATCCATCGTTTTGAATATTTTCACTGACGGATTTAATAGCATCATCACTGACACAGATCAAGTATAAATCGGCAGTTTTGAGTTGAGACAGTTGGTTGGTCACCGCTACTTTTGATTGTGCAAAATCAATTTTTTCCAGCGATCTGTTGTACCACTGGATCAAATTTACTTCCCTACAGGTCAAGAATTGCCTATAGAAATGAAAAGCCAAATGGCCCGCTCCAATCAAAATAACTTTTCTCATTGATCAAAAATACATAAAGATATTTTTCTTAACTTTAAGATATCTAAATCATATTGTTATAATCATCTACTTTTCCCTCCGCAATCAATTCTTTACTTGGTTTTATTTGTGATCCCCATCTCCATCATTGTGTTGACCTCCTTTGGATCTTTTGCGACATATTTCATCACCAGCAAGGAAACCCTTCATTTTTTTTTTCAAATACTAATTTGTGTGTCGGCGGCCATTAGTTATCTGGCAGTTTTCTAGGCCAATTTAAAAAGGAAGTTTTGTTTAAGGTGCTGATGATTGGATTGTTAACAGAAACCATTTTTTTGATCAACAATTTGGTCTTTTGAAGTTATAATAATTCAATTTCAACCGATATCTTTGCACTGCAAATGATGTGGTGAAGATTGAGATGAAAGAAAAAATCCTTAAATATTTATTTTCGAACCAGTTGATGGCTTTGTTGTTTATTGCTTTTTCCTCAGCAATGGCATTTGGAACCTTTATAGAAAGCTGGTACAGTACGGATACCGCCAAAATATGGGTTTACAATGCATGGTGGTTTGAATTGATTTTGGCCCTTTTTATGGTTAATTTTTTTGGAAATATTTTCAAATACAGATTGTTAAAAAAGGAGAAGTGGGCGATTCTCATGATCCATTTATCTTTCATTTTAACTATTTTTGGGGCCTTTATTACCCGGTATTTTGGATACGAAGGGGTCATGCCCATTCGCGAAGGAGCTGCCCAAAACACCTTTTTGTCCGATAAAACCTATTTGACTGTTTTTATTGAGGGAGAGATCCAAGGTGTCCCCCAGCGTAAAACTTTAGAAAAAGACTTTCTTTTTTCTGAGCATGTCAATAATGATTTTGAGTGGGAAAATGAATTCAACGGTCAGCCCTTCTCCATCCGATTTGAAAATTATGCAGAGGATGTCAGTGAACAATTGATTTTGGATGATTCCGGTGAACGTTATCTAACTATTGTCGAATCCTCAGACGGTAGCCGTCACGACCATTCTCTCAAGGAAGGCGAGGTTGCGAACATCCACAATATTATTTTTACTTTAAACAATCCCATTGCCGGTGCTGTCAACATACGTTCAGAGGCAGGACTACATTATATAACAACGCCTTTTGACGGGACATACCTCAGGATGGCTGATCAACAATCCGGTTCGGTTGAGAAGGACAATGAGCAGGAATTACAATTGCGTTCGCTTTACAACCTTCAAGGATTTCAGTTTGTCATTCCTGAACCTCCACTTAGAGGAAAATTTGACTGGGTAAAATCCGAGGAGGGTGCCGCTGAAGTTCAGGATGCATTGCGACTCCAGGTAGCTACAAATGGAAAAAGTGAAACCATTAACCTGTTGGGAGGTAAGGGAATTGTTAACAATATGAAAAAAATCACACTGGGTGGACTTGATTTTTACTTAAGGTTTGGTTCTAAGCGCTTAGATTTACCTTTTAGCATTCGTTTGAACGATTTTATTGCAGAAAAGTATCCCGGTACAGAAAAGAGTTACTCCTCTTTTATGAGTAAAATAACGGTAGAAGAGCAAAATGCCTTCGATTATGATATCTATATGAATCATGTTCTGGATCACAAGGGCTATCGTTTTTTTCAGGCCTCATTTGATCCTGATGAAAAGGGGACAGTCCTATCCGTCAATCACGATTTTTGGGGGACATGGATCACCTATGCAGGTTATATACTTCTCTATTTAAGTATGATAGGTATTTTCTTTTTTGGGAAGACCAGATTTAAAGACTTGTCTGTTGCTTTGGAAAAGATCAAAAATAAAAAGAAAGCACTCGTTGGCCTTCTATTCTTATTAGGATCTGTGGGTTTAAATGCCCAAGTCCATAACCATGCCTCACAAAACAACTTTGATTTTGACTCCGTGGTCAGGGCCAATACTATTGCCAAGGAACATGCCCAAAAATTTGGTAGTTTGGTCATACAAGACCTGGGTGGGCGAATGAAACCGGCCAATACTTTTTCTTCCGAATTGCTTCGTAAGGTCAGCAAAAAAGACCACTATGGTGAGCTCAATGCAGATCAGGTGATGATGTCAATTTTTGAAAGCCCTGCCCTTTGGTACAATATCCCCATCATATACCTTAAACGAGGCAATGACAGTCTTCGTAAAATTGTAGGGGTAGATTCCAAACAAAAATACACCTCATTGGTTTCATTTTTTGACAACCAAGGTAATTATAAAATTTCTTCTCAATTGGAGGAAGCCTATCGTACTGCAGTTCCCAATCAGTTTCAAAAGGATTTTATTGAGGTAGACAAGAGGGTCAACCTTTTATATGCTGCATTGGAAGGAAAAGTCCTAAGGGTTTTTCCGATTCCCGGCGATCCTTCGAACAAATGGGTATCTTATCCCGAGCTGAATGAAGCTTCTTTTAAAGGAAAGGATTCCCTTTACGTCCAAAATATTTTACCCCTTTATTTTAATGCTTTGAGGCTGGCCAGAAGCGACGGTGACTTCGCCCAAGCCGAAAATCTATTGCAAAGTCTTGAAGGGTTTCAGAATAAATTTGGGGGTGCTGTTATGCCTTCTAAAGATAAAATTGAAGCCGAAATTCTTTACAATCGATACGATATATTTAAAAAACTTTTCAGTTGGTATCTCTATGCGGGATTGTTACTTTTTATGTTACTGATTGTTAAAATCTTTAGGGAAGGTAAAATTTTGAATTTGAGTATCAATGTTTTGAAAGGCAGTTTGCTACTGCTTTTCCTGTTACACACATCAGGGTTAATTGCCCGATGGTTTATATCTGGTCATGCCCCCTGGAGTGATGCTTATGAATCCATGATCTATGTGGCTTGGGCCACCATGTTTTTCGGATTGATTTTTGGAAGAAAATCTGAGTTAACCATAGCTGCTACCGCTTTTGTCTCCTCTATGGTGCTGATGATTGCCCATTGGAATTGGATGGATCCGGCCATTGCAAATTTACAGCCTGTTCTTGATAGTTACTGGTTGATGATCCACGTAGCTGTGATCGTAGGTAGTTACGGGCCTTTTGCTCTCAGTATGATCATTGGGGTGGTTGCACTTCTTTTGATTTCCATTGCCGGTATCAAGAACAAAGAAAAAATAGGTTTGAACATCAAGGAATTGACCATCATCAACGAACTTTCCCTTACTATTGGTTTGATCATGCTTACCATAGGAAATTTTCTGGGGGGTATGTGGGCCAATGAAAGTTGGGGACGTTATTGGGGTTGGGATCCCAAAGAGACTTGGGCCTTGATCAGTATTTTGATTTACGCTTTTGTGATTCACATGCGATTTGTTCCAGGATTGAGGGGGAATTGGACTTTTAATTTTATGAGCATAGTCGCCTTTGCCAGTATATTGATGACCTATTTTGGGGTGAATTTTTATTTGGTCGGTTTACATTCCTATGCCAGTGGTGACAAAATCATAACCCCTAGTTTTGTATATTACTCCATCGTTATGGTTATACTATTGGGAGCTTTTTCCTATTGGCGTTATCAGAAGATTTTCAAATAGGCAAACTGGGATTATTTTTATCCACTAATTTTTGGTTATTGAAAGTTAAATTAATGATTCAAAAAAAAACTTATTTATTGGCTTTTTTATTGTTGAATTGCAGCGAAAAAAAGATTGAGCCGCTCAACGATTTTGAACTTAGCAAAAACAAATGGGAGGCCTTGGCCGTTGATTCTTATAGCTATACCTTTCAAATTTCTTGTTTTTGCAGGAGGGAGGCTACTCTTCCAAAGGCTGTTCAAGTTGTCGATGGAAAAATAGTAAAAGTCGATGGAGCTTCCTATGATGAGTATGAGCATTGGGGGATTCAAACGATTGATCAATTGTTTGATCTAATAGAGGAAGCCGAAAAGGATAAGGTGCACAGGCTGGAGGCAGAGTACGACCCGGATAAAGGTTATCCCAGTTCGGTCTATATTGATAGGGACTTAATGATGGCTGACGAAGAAATGGGCTATTACGTAAGTGATTTGAAATATTAAACCTTAAAGGCCTCTACAAAATCATCTTGGTCAATTCCCTTTGCCACCATACTAAGGGCAGTTTCAACAACCTGATTGGTCTTTTCTGCCTCAAAGCCTAAACCAATTACCATTTTCTTTAATAATTTTTTTTCATTGTCATCGGCAATGTTATCAGCAAAAATCATTTTACTCAAGTCGTATAGTCTCTCTAGGCGGGAGTTTTTGTCGGCAGGAGGGTCGGCTTTATACAACTCGGGAGATTCCATAACTTTTTTGACCATGTCCGGATCAATTTCAAGATAGATGGCCAGTCTATCAATAAATTTTTTTTCTTCGTCAGAGATGTGATCGTCTGCCAGGGCCAAATTGACAATGGCAGCAAAATGGGCTCTATTTCTGTTTTTAAATCCTGGATTGTAAAGCTGGGAAAAATCCATATAAAATCAATTTTTTTTTAAAATTATAGAATTTAAAAGTAATGAGAATCTCAAAGATAACCGTAAATAAAAAATTAATTTTATTCCTTTTGTTTTGAAGGGAAATTAGGGTTGGAAGTATACTCAAAACACTCCAATTCAAAGAAGGGTATCGCAGCCAATAAATGATCGAATATATCGGACATAATACTTTCATAGTTGCCCCATACTTTGTCTTTGACAAAGGCATACACCTCAAGGGGAACTCCCTCGGGGGTTGGTGCCAATTGCCTTACCATTACCGTTAAATCACTGTTGATTTTTGGGTGGTTTTCTAGGTAAGCCGAAGCATATCTTCGGAAAAGCCCTATGTTGGTCATGTTTCTTCCATTGAGTAAAAGAGATTTATCCGCCTGATGGGTATTGTTTTCAGCCTCGATTTCCTTTTTCCTTTGTGTAATAAAAGGAGCAATCCGCTCAATTTTTAAAAGCTTTTGTAAGTGCTGTTCGTCTAAAAAAAATATGCTCGATACTCGGATCAATAATGCCCTTTTAATTCTTCTTCCACCAGATTCGCTCATGCCCCTCCAATTGACAAACGAATCTGAAACTAGTTTATAAGTAGGAATAGAGGTGATAGTATTGTCAAAGTTCTGAACTTTTACTGTAGATAGGTTGATTTCTATCACATCCCCATCGGCATTGTAGCTATTCATGGTGATCCAATCTCCAATTCTTACTGTATCATTGATTGTTACTTGAATACTGGCAACAAAACCGAGGATAGAGTCTTTAAAAATCAATAGGATAACAGCGGAAAGGGCTCCCAAAGTAGCCAGAAAGGTACCGATGTCTTTTCCCGACAAAATGGAGAAAACAAACATGATTCCAATAAACCATACAAAAATCATTATCACTTGAATGTAGCTGTCAATGGGTTTATCTTTGAAATTTTTGAGTGTTTTGAAAAAATCTTTAAATGAGTTTAACAACCGCCTTACCAGAATGATGGTAACAATTGTCCCCAATATTTCTAATAGTGATGCTACATTCGGTTCAAGTAGAGGGAAGGAGATCAAAGATTGGGGAAGAAATCCAATAAGAATAAAAAGCGGGGGGAAGAAGGAGAGGGTTTCCGGGATTTTGTTTTTGATTAAAAAATCGTCAAACTTCGATTTTGTCCTTTTTGAGATTTTTAGAAAGATCAGCCTTAAAATACGTTTACTGAAAAACCAAAAAATAGAAGCCATCAAAACAACAATCAGGCCAAATGTAATGGCCTCTAAACCCTCGGCCATGCTTCGATTGATTCCCAAACGTTGGTAAAAATCCAGCAGCAGTTGTTTCATAAGTTTTGATAATAATTGACTAAATTACTTAAAAATACTATTAGACCATAACAAGTTTAATAGAATAAAAAAACCCCTAAAAGGGGTTTTAATAAAAGCTTTTGTTAGGCTTAGAGAATTGTAATTGGAATTTCTACCCTTGCATTTCCCCAACCACCGTGAAGCACTACGTTGTTTCCTTCACCACTAAATACGAATGAGAAAGCTTCGAGATATTCGGTTGATTCTGTCACGGGTACTTCGATTCTTGCAATGTCTTTTGATTGGTCGTAGCTGTAAGCCCCCCAGACATTTGTGGCTGAATTAATGATGATCTCGGAGGAATTGTCTTTAGGGTAGGTATACATTGTATAAGTCCCTGCTTTAATAACTTTACCTCCCAGTTTGATTGACTTATAAAGTCTGAACTCTGTGGCTTCATTTGCTCCAGTTCTCCAAATTTTATAGGTTTGAACCACATCTTCTAGATTCCTCCCTCTCAATTGAGGACGGCTGTAAGTGATGACAACGGCCTTATCAGTAACCCTGTTGGAAACAGGATAAAAAACACGATCCATAGGGCTTTTGTCTAAACCTTTAAAGCCTTGTGCTTGTGTCAATGTAGCTGATGCTACGAGGATGATAATGAGTAGTTTTTTCATTGGGTAATTTATTAAGTTAAAAGATTAATTATTACAAACCATTTCAATACCAAAATAAGAGGGTGACTTTATTATTCCTTCACATTCGGGGCATCTGGAAATTTGAACTTCCACACCATCGTCTGGTCTAAGAATATTATCATCCAATGCTTGGTAAAGTTTGGCGTAACATGCATTGACCACCATAACACAGTTATTAAATTCTTATGTTACCATGATTTTTTTCAAAGTTAGTAAGTTTTCATAAATTTTGAAAATATATTATTTATTTTGATTATTTAACCGCAAAAGATGTTTTTCCGGCAGGAAAATCTTTTAGATGAAAATATCCTTTCTCAGCCTTTTTTTGCGTAGTTTGGCCGTTGATATACAGCTTTTTATCACCTTTCAAAGCAGGAATCATCAGGTCTCCTGTAACCCCTCCCGGTAGGTTGACATTCATCGCAAAAGTGTTGTCGGTTTGACGACACTCAAGCTCGACTGTTCCTGTGATAAAACTGGTTTTTAGGATTGCGAATTCAAGGGTGCCTATTTTGGGGTGTATTTTAATTTTTTGCGCTCCAGTGGTCAGGGGGGCTACTCCCATCATCTTTCTGACAATAATATTGGCAGGTGCACCGCCCCAGGCGTGGTTCAAATCCAAATTGGGTTTATACCTTTTGTCCCATGCCTCCATGGTGATGGTTGATCCATATCGGATCATGTTGTACCAGCTTCTTTCTGTTTTTGCGGCCATAAGGCCTATGGCATGATCCGCACCGCCATAATCAAAAAGCCCCTCCAGTAAAATTTGTGATCCATAGACGCTACAGGACATGTTTTTTTGCGCTACATAAGTCACTACATTTTCTATGTCCTTTTGCGGGATCAGTCCAAAAGTCAGTGCAAACATATTGGCGTGTTGAGATTTGTGGTCTGTATCTTCCCCATCATTGATCAAACCATTGTTTTTATCCTGAAAGGTTTCCAGATATGCTTTTTTGAATTTTTCACTGCGTGTTTGAAATAAGCTTAGATCCTCCTTTTGATCTAGATCAAGGGCAATTTCTTCCATTATTTTCAAAGCCCCATAATACAAGGCATTGACCACTGCATTGTAGGTTTGATAAACATAACCATCGTTTTCTCCCGGATGTTCTTTTTCTGTTCCTGTAAAATGCTTTAGATTCTCATAACCACCGGGAGGCTGCGCCTGAGGCCAGTCGACAATGTCTCTTAGGTTGTTGTTTTTTCCCCAATGATTTTTGTGTAATTTTTCAAAAAAGGCTTCCGTTTGTTTACCTGTCAAAGTGCTTATAAGACCTGTCTCATCCGACAAGTCCATCAGTGTTTTGATTTTTAATTCCTCATAATATTTTTCAATGAAGCGATTGTCTCCGGTATAGAGATAATCATACCAGGCCATCAGAATATTATAAAGGGTCCATTCGGTGGGCCATGTAGGATTGAATAACAAGTGCTTCATACTGCCCCTGGCAATGCCATACTCAGCGTCTACAGCATAGTGAGAAAGTTGATTGATAAAAGCATCGGCTTCATAAGGGATTCGCTCTCTGTCTCCATCTACATAATAGCCACAGAAACTGGTAGCTTTCATAGAATATTTACAAAAATCCCAAACTTGGTTTAAAACTTTGTCACTTGAAATAAAAGATGAGGCAGATTCCTCAAAAGTATAATTGATCACCGTCCTGATAGCTTGAGGGGCTTTTAAATCGCCGCCATAACCTTTAACCTCGACAAATCGGAAAGGGTAAACCTCTCCGATATAGTCCGGCATTTTTATCATAAAACGGTTACTGGCCCTTTTCTTGTTTACCGGCCAAGGGATTTCATACCAGTGTGTTCCCGGTTTTAATTTTAAGTGGGTTTGATGGTATCTGATGTTCCTTCCTGCTTGAGCATCAATCGATAAAACGTTTTTTTGTTTCATCTCACCTACACTTACCAGAATTGAATCTTCCTTTGATGAATTCAATTCGATTTTAAGTTTAGCAAAAGCAGCTTTTCTAAAATCAAGAAAATAGCTTCCATCTATTTTTTTGGTGAGCTCCGGAAATTCGTCTGAAGCGACCAGTGGTTCTTGTGAAAATTTTTCAGGCGATGCATTGGGGTCGATCACAAATGCTTGAGGTTCTGAATAGCCAGAACTTTGATCCTCATTTTCCCAATACCGGACTTTCCAGTAATAGACCTTGTTTTTTTGAAGTGGATTGCCTTTGTATATGGTTGAGGATTGGTGGCTGTATATTTTGCCACTGTCCCAGTGATCGCCTTTGTTTTGTTTTAATCCAGCTCGATTGCTGCTTAACAAGATCTGATATGCGATGGTGTTTTGAGATCTATCGTCCAGAATCCAATTAAAGAGTGGGTTTTCAGATTGAACTTTTGCAATTTCGTACCGCCCCTTGGTCAATACATCGTTTTGGAGTATAAGGGATTGTTTTTTTCCATTAAGTCCTACATAATCTGAATTACGCATCAAATCGGTTCTCAAACCTTTGGGTAGAATATTTTCTTCTCCACAGCCCAGAAAGAGCATTGCAATGAATGAAATTAATAGGTAGTAGAATGTTTTGAATTTCAATGTATTTAATTTTTATTTTTTATACAATTCTTTAAACTTAATGGCAAACCTTTTACCCAAAACCTCAAGACTTTTATGGTCGTAATGCGTACCGTCATATGTTGAGGTTCCGGCAGACTTTACCGATGCTCCATGGGGGATTTCGGTATTGAGTCTGTCTAGCATTTTTTTAAAATCTTCATTTTCAGGCCGGTTTTTATTTAGTTCAGAGGCAATGAATATCATTTTTTCATTATTAAACTCCTTTCTCAAAGTGTAAATTATAGATTTGAGTTTTTTGAAGTAGATGGCAAATTTTGGATCTTTATCCCCTAGATTGCCTTCTCCCTGAAGCCAAAAGGTAGCAATGATCTTTCCCTGATCACCAATTGCAGATTTGCCTCTTCTAAGGGCTTCCTTAAAGAAATGGGTTCCGGGAATCCATTGATCGATTTTGGTACCCCCTTTGGCATTGACCACCAATCCCAGGGGGTTGATGTTGCCATCAGCAATTACTTCCTTGGCGAAAGAATGCCCCAAATTGAATCTTTGTATACTGGCCTCTTTTCTAATCGAAGAGTGAATGTTTAGGGGACTTTTTAGTGGAACCCATCGATTAAGACTGTCGAACAGAAAAGCATTTTTAACGACTTGGTAGTCTTGCTTAATCATTTCGGCTCGCCCTGCCATATTTGATTGGCCTATTAATAAAATAATTTCTTTAGGCTGTTCTTTTATTGATTGGGCATTAATCTGAAAACCCAAAATTAAAATTGTATAATTCAAAAAGCACTTTCCAACGTTTTTTAATTTTATTTTCATTTTAGAAATAATGCTTTTATGATTCTGTAGGATTTTTGTTACTTCTTAATCAAAGTATTTGTTTTTTCCATTTTGCTTTAATATTCCAAAACGGTCAAATAATTCCCCTGTAGCAGTAAAAGATCGATATATCAATCGGTCTCCGTCAATAGAAATGTGTTGGAATAATTGGATGCGTTCTCCAGTTTTACCTTGAGTTGCTCCAAATTCATCCCAACCTGTTTTATTGACAGAGTACATTTTACCTCCACTAACAGATACTACATATACTGGTCCTATAATGTTTTGATTCTTAACATCATTTTTAACGACGATGGGTTTCTCATAAATAGCACCCCTAGCATAGGTATGGTCATGGCCTTGAAGGGCCAGATCAACATTATATTCCTCAAAAATAGGCTGCCACAGTAATCTTAGTTCTGAGTTATCTCTACCTGTAGATGCAGAAAATACAGGATGATGATAAGTAACTACTACCCATTTTTTATCATTACTCTTTAAAACATCCTTCAGCCATTTAGCTTGACGTTTTATATCAATATTACTATTAAGAGCTATTATTTTTAAATCTGGATAATCTACATAATAACAGGTTTTTTCCAATCCTTTTGGACCATTTTTAGGAAAACCGAATTGAGCATTCCATTGAACAGAAAGTACTTCATTCTGTGAAAATAAACTTCCATCAAGATAGCGATACTCATGATTTCCTGGGACTGCAATAGCTGGTATTTCGCTATGAATAAAGCTTCCAGCCGCAAACCATTCATTCCAATCAATCTCCTCATGACCATCATCAACTAAATCACCTGCATGGATAAAAAAATCAGCATTAGGAGCTGTTTTGTATGCATTCCTAATTACTCTGGACCATAATTCTAAAATATAATTTTGAGCATCTCCTACATATAAAAAAGAAATTGGAGTCGGCTGGTTATTAGCAGTTTTAAAATGATGCCATTCACTTTTAAAATGATAATTACCAACTCTGTAAGCATAAAGAGTATTAGGTGCTAATTGATCGATTTGAACTTCAAAATATGAAGCTTTGAATCCATCTTTGTATGCTTGCTCAGAATCTACTACAGTTCTTTCTGCTTTATATTTTTTGCTATTTTTTTTAAAGTAGGGTCCAGGTCCAGCAACTGCAAGCTCAACATAACCTATTTTATTACTGGCTTCAGTCCTCCAATTAACTCCAACTGATCTTGAGGGATCTTCAGTTGCACTTAAAACAACATGGTCTGGAAATTTTGTTGGTGACGCCCACTCTTTAACTATTTCATTGATTTCTGTTTTTGTAGTCTGTGAGTTACTCAGTAAAACTGAGAAAAGAAAAATACCAACGAAAATTTTTTTATTTAACATAATATAAGTGTTTGTTTAAGTAGTATATAAAATAAACCGCCAACGAAATTGTTAAACTCGATAGCGGTTTTATTTATATAAGATAACTTTAGAAACTGGCAATATCGATTGATTTATACCAGATTTCCATCTCTCTTCCGCTATGAAGCTGGATACCAACGGGGCCACTAAGATTTGCATCTTCCATACTGTAATCCATCACTTGTTCCCCATTTAACCATACTCTGTAGCGGTCACCTATAGCTTCAGCAACCATGTTATTCCAGTCGTTCATTTTGAGGAGTGATTTAACTTTAGTAGCTTCTTTGGGATACCCTTTTTTTGGAATGTAGGGAGAACAAGTCATATCTCTTTTTAATGAACCTGATACGCCTATTTGAATTTGAGGATTTAAATGGTCACTTCCTCTCATAAAAATTCCAGAGTCTATATTACCTTCGATGAATTTAAAATTAAGACGAACTCTAAAGTTTTCGAACGAATTCTTGGTCCACAGTGTTGAGCCCATTTCATCTGGGCCATTTTTTACTTTCAAAAGATTATCTTCAACAGACCACCATATGTTGTCATTCAGATCAATTTCCTTTACAATAACACCATCAGCCTCTCCTCTTCTAGTTTTTATAACCCATTGAGAAAGATCTGATCCGTCGAAATAGGTCTTATATTTATTATCAACTAACGAAAATTTACTAATGTCTTTTGGATCAAGAATTGATCCGTTATGTACCAACATTCTATAATGAAACGTTACTGACTCTCCATTTTGTAAAGAAAAATTCAGAGCTTCTTTCCCTTTTGAAAAAACTTCTTGACCTAAGGGGTTGGCCGAAAAAAGACCGTAGTCTCTGGCATGCCAATAGGTGGGATAGCCCACATTATTGGGGTTGTCCATGATGGTGATGGAAACGGGTTCTTCCTTTATTGTGCTGTAGAGTTTTACCCATTCGGCCCGGGTTCCCCAAACGTCATTTCCTTCCAATCCTTCACTGCTGAGGTAGTTCCCGTTAACACCAGTATTGTCCAATACCTTTACTTCTGTCGGATTGCCTTGTGCATCGACAAAAATTGCTGGTTTTTTGGCGGGTAATTCCATAGCACGGGTTACACGAACGCCAAAAACTCCTTCTTTATTGTCTTTAAATGAAATGTCTTGAAGTGCGGTAAGTGTGGTGTACCTATCAATAATTCTGGTATTGCCCTCTTGCGAGAATTCAAAAACGGTAGTTTCATCCAGCATGGATTCACCTGCAGTACTTTGCCAACTACTTTTAGTAGTAAGACTGCCTTGTTCTTGATTTATTTTAACAATTTCGCTGTGTACAATCTTACCGTAGTCTTCTAATTTTTCTTTTGGAATGGCATTAGAGTTGTTCCAGAAGTCCAATCCATTAACGTCTCCATAGTTAAACCAATGACCCATATGATGGGGGTGGTCAACACGTTCTCCCGGTTGAGGGTCAATAGGGAAACCTCTTGTGAGTGTTTTGCCACTGGCGGTAACCAAAGGAAAAAGAACGGGTTTGGGAAGTGAAGCTTGATAATGGTAACTGGTAAATAGCGTACCATTAAGTTGTACGTCAACTTTTTGGTTTGCTGTATCGTTTACAAAAACTACCGAAGCATATTCCGCTTCGGTAGTTTTGGGTTGTCCTTCGCATGAATTCATTACGACGCTTAGGATTATTATTAAAGTAAAAGCCCTAATCATAGTACTGTATTAGTATTTGAATACTTTTCCACCAGCCAACACTTCTTGATTTTTTTCATCGAAAGTGGCTTTAAGCCCAGTCCTCATAGATGCTGTAGTCATGATGTTGGCAATTGAGTGGTTATACCCAGCTTCAACCGGTGCATTGGTTTTTGCTCTGGAACGGACGCATTCCAGCCAGTTGAGCATGTGATTAGAAGTCATGTTATCCACTCCAGTATTGGCAGAAGTAACCACCTTAGTATCGATTTCAGACAATGAAAATTCTTTCAATTGATTGGGTTTCATGTTCATTCCACTAGAATAACGTTCTGTAAGTCCACCGTTGGGTGTTACTTTGTTGGTCTTCATGTTTAGTTCACCTCCATTGGAGTAGTAAATTTCTTTGGTTCCTCCTGCAGAATTGGTAAAGCGGGAAGAATAGACCACTTGAAATCCGGAGTTAGTATCATCCAAGGGACCGTAATCGAATACCGCGGTCATGGTATCAAAGTTGGTTCGACCATCTTTCCAAAGGTAGATACCACCATTCGCAGCTACACTTCTTGGATGCTCTAGGCCTGAAAACCAGTGAACAGTATCAATCTGGTGCGCCATCCACTGTCCAGGGATACCCGAGGATAATGGCCAGAACAAACGATATTCTAAGTATTTTCTTGGATCCCATTTTTGGTAAGGACGGTTCATTAGGTATCTTTTCCAATCCACATCAGATTCCTTGATGTCTTTTACTTTATTGGGATATACTCTCCATCTCCCGGGTTGGTTTACGTTCCAAGTCATCTCGACCATAACCACATCTCCAAAAGCTCCCGATTTCATATACTTGTCGGCAGCATGGTAGTTTTTCCCACTTCTGCGTTGTGATCCTACTTGAAGAATAATACCCGCATCATTGGCAGCTTTCTTTCCTAACCTGGCATCTTCCATGGTTTCGGCAAAAGGCTTTTCTACATAAACGTCTTTTTTGGCATTGGCAGCCTGAACGGTATGAAGGGCGTGCTGGAAATCAGCAGTCGAAATGATGACAGCGTCAATTTGATTTTTGTCATACATTTCCTCATTATTTCTCCATGTTTCGATTTTGTTGCCGGTTGTTTTTTCCAGAAACGCTTTTCCCACGTCTCTCCTTCTGTTCCAAATGTCAGAAACACCTACAATCTGGCAGTTTTGTTGTTTTGTATGTTGTTGAAAAGCGGGAATAAGCGAACCTTTGGCTCGACCTGAAAACCCAACGATTCCAACGTTAAGACGATCATTGGAGCCAATAATTCTTCTGTAACTCTGGGCACTCATCGCAGTGCTAGCAGCGCTAACACCACTTACCCCGGCAATTACCCCAGCCGAAACAAGAGAGGCATCTTTGATAAATTTCCTTCTGTTTAAATCCATTATTGTATTAATTTTAGTTGAATATACTTTTTGTGTGCGTACACATGTATCATACCAAAAATATAATTTTTTTTGAATATTGCTACCTAATTAAGTTATTAAATACCCTAATATTTCAATAAATAAGATTACCTGACCTTACTCGAAGTTCCGTTAAGCTCGTTTAGCCCATGATTTAGAACCCTAACAACATATTTGTTTGTGTCGGAATCAATAAGATTTTGTGATTGTTTTTCCAAAACTTTAAGCGCATTCTGAAAATCATCCAACACCAAAGCTGTTTGTAATCGCGTCCACTCGTTTTCTGCTTTTAATCCGCTGGATAATACTTTCATCAATTCTTTGGAGGGGGATTTATGCTTGAGTAATGCCCGAGCAGCACTAATACTTACATTGATAACGGAATCATTGAGTTTTTGGTTTAAACGGTCGATAGTGGCCTTTTTAATCTTTTTATCCAGATTGTAAAGCCCTTGCCCTGCCCAATATCGAATGGCTTCATTGGGGTGATTTAACCCTTTAAACAATATATTTTCATTTGCTGTTGAGGATATCAACAACAATTCATCATAAAAATCTTCTTGTGTCCTAATCCATTTGTAAATGGATTGATCGTTCTTTTCTTCCCAGTTTCTCATTATGGCCTCTGGAATTAGTCCAACGTCCAGTACTTGTTTCATCCATTGATCGTGAACGGCTCTAAGCCTTGCCAACTCTTCTTTCATTCTTGGATCATTGGCTAAGTCATTAAATTCCATTGGATCTTTACTCAAATCAAACAAGGATTCAGCGGGTTTTGTGGACGCAACGAGTTGCTGTCCTTCTGGCTTTAGCGCCCCTTCTTTTTCAGCCTTTCTTAGTTCTGTCATCAAAGGGCCTCCTTCGGGGGTATTCATGTATTGTATAAATGATTTTTTGGGTTCGTAGTAACGGAGGTATTTAAATCTTTTACTTCTGACCCCTCTTTGGATGTCATAGCGTTCATCCATTCTGCCTCTGGCCAAGAATACATAATCTCTTTCCAGTTTTAGATTTTTTCCCAAAAAAGCTTGCCCTTGCATGCTCTTTGGAATTTGAGCACCTGCCAGCTCAATGGCGGTTGGGGCCAAGTCGATAAAACTGATTAATTGATCTACTTCGCTTCCCGGTTCAGCGGGATACAACTCTTTGTATTGTTCCGGAATATAAACGATAAAAGGTACTTTTACCCCTGTGTCAAACAGCCATCTTTTGTGTCTAGGTAGACCTGTACCGTGGTCGGAATAAAAAAAGACTATGGTGTTTTTACTTTCCCCGGCCTCTTCGAGTTCTTGGAGTAGTTTTTCCACTACAGCATCCATTGTGGCAATATTGTCATAATGACGTGTCAGTAATCTTCTTACTTCGGGCGTGTCTGGATAGTAGGGGGGAACTGCTATTTTTTCGGGAACTGTTCTCAAGTGCTCAGGAAGGTCTTGGGTTAGTCGTTCGTGTTTTTCTTGATTGTTGATGCAGCTTTCATGCGTCATGGTCAAATTGAAAATTGAAAAGAAAGGGGTGTTTTTATTGGGTCTTTTTTTCCAATGAGCAGTTTTGCTGGATTCATCCCAGATTTCTCTTTTCAAATTAAAATTATAGTCCTCTTTGTTGTTGTTGGTGCAGTAATATCCAGCACTTCTCAACACCTCTGGGTAGAGTTTGATTTCTGTTGGAATTCTTCCCGAGCTTTTCATGGTATTGGAAAAAGAACGCATGTGAAGTGTACCCAGAGATGAGGGATACATTCCTGTGATTATGGCGTTTCGTGCAGGTGCACAAACGGGTGCATTGGCAATGGCATGATTGTAACGAAATCCTTTTGAGGCCAGGGCATCCAAAGTTGGTGTATGGGCCAATGGGTCTCCATAGCAACCCAGATCGGGGCTGATGTCTTCCACGGTAATCCACAAAATATTTGGGGGTTTTTTTTCTCCTTCCGTGGGGTTGGAACAGCCCAAAAAGAGTGAGCAGTTAAAAAAAAGAAAAAACATTAGGCTAGGTTGGCGCATCATATCAAAAATCAAAATCATCTTTTGGTAATTTTAAACTGGGCGGCCCAATCTTTATAGAGCGATTTTAGTTGTGCTGCTTTTTCTTTATCCTTGTCAATAAGGTTGATTTCCTCAACGGGGTCAGTTTCCAAATTGTACAACTCCCAGACTTCCTTATGTGCTACTAATTTCCAACTCCCATCCCTTACTGCTTTTCCATGTCTCCATTGCCAAAATATTGGGGCATCTCTTTTAAAGGATGAGTCCCCCAATAATTGAGGCAAAAAACTTTTTCCCGGGCTGGGAAAAATTGTATAACCATTTAAATGCTGAGGATAGCTTGCCCCTATCAGTTCCTGTAGGGTAGGAAGGAAATCAATAAAATGTACAGGTTTGTGGGATATAAAGCCTTTATTTTTTATTTTTTCTGGCCAATAGGCGATCAATGGGGTTTTTATACCCCCTTCATGACTCCAGTTTTTATATTCTCTGTAAGGTGTATTACTCACATTAGCCCAGTTTTTTCCCAAGGACTTCCAGTTGGTAGAGGTGCCAATTTCTCCGGTTCCTTCCGGGATATTGACTACCTCGCTCGATCCTCCATTATCAGAGGTAAAAATAATAAGCGTGTTGTTAAGCTTTCCCTGCTGTTTTAGCTTTTTCAGTATTCTGCCAATGTTCTGATCCAAACGATCAATCATGGCAGCATATACGGCCATGGTTCTGCTTTCCTCGGCTTTTTCTGCTGCGGTCAGGCTGTCCCAATCGGAGTGTTCAGATTTTGATAATACTGCATTTTTGGGAAGCACGCCCAATAGTTTTTGTTTTTTGAATCGTTTTTTTCTTATTGCTTCATATCCCTCTTTATAACGGTCATTATACTTTTCAATGTCTTTTGGCCAAGCCATGAGGGGGTCATGAGGAGCGGTGTAGGACAGGTAAAGGAAAAAAGGTTTTTCGTGTTTGATTTGATCCATCCAATCAAGAGCATAATTTGTAAAAATATCGGTGGTATAGAATTCTTTGGATTTGGGTGTATATGGATTGTAAACTTCGCCTTCGATTACCCAATTTCGGTAGGTAACGGGTGTATTTTTAAGTCCTTTTTGGGCCGGTTGTCCCTCACCCTCTCTTTTAATTCCCGGGTTAAAATGATTGGCTGCGCCATCTAACAGTCCACTGTAATGATCAAAACCTCTGTCCACAGGGTTTTCTGTGCTATGGTGTTTACCCGACCAAAGGGTAGTGTAACCCGACGATTGAAACAACTCTCCCAGTGTAATCGCATTACGCATAGGCTGCCTAAAACTTTCGTGGTACCCCATTTGCTGGGAATACAATCCCGTGAGCAGGGCAGCCCTGGAGGGAAAGCATTTAGATGTATTATAGGCATTGGTAAACCTTACACCATCCAAAGCCAGACGATCGATATTAGGGGTTGCTACCTCACTGCCATAGGCACCCAAGTCCGAAAAGCCCATGTCATCAACAAGAATCAGAATGACATTGGTAGGACTTTTCGGAAGCGGTGTTTCATTACAATTTGATAAACTGCTTAGAAGAATTAAAGAAATTAAAATCCTAGAACTCACGAATTTTTATGTTTTTAAACTTAACGTCTCCGGGACTGTGATCTTGAAGCAATATCCTACCACTGCTTCCCATTCCAAAGCCTTGGTGGTTTACGTATTTGCTTTTTTTAATCAGATTTTTCATCGATTGAGAAAAACGGTCATATTCTACAACTTTGATGTTGTTTATCCAGTGTTGAACTTTTCCACCATTTACAACAACTCTTGCTCTGTTCCACTTACCATTACTATTAGCTCTAATATCATCTCGATTTGATTCAGATAGGTTTTCAGCGGCTATTAGGTCATAGAGTGAACCGATAGTTCTGTTTCCACCAACACCACCATTATGATCTGGGTGATCATCATCTAGAATTTGAAATTCAAATCCAATGTTCCTACCATCCCCATAAGTTAATGCATCAACAAAATATTTGATACCACTATTACCTCCTTTTTTAACCATAAAATCAACCTCTAACTCAAAGTTATCAAATCTTTCTTTGGTAACAATAGATCCAGATCTTTTGAAATCTTTTGTTTTATCGTGTTTCAGAAAGTGAATGGTTCCATTAACTATTTCGATCCCGTGTTTTGGAAAGTAATCAGATTTAGATCCTTTCCAACCATTTTTAGTTTTTCCATCCCAAAGCAATCTCCAACCTTTTCGCTTCTCTTCTTGGGTGAGTGTATTGGTCAAATAACTAATTTGTCTAGCTTGGGGTTGATTTTTTGTTCTGTACCGATCTAGGTTTTCAGTTACAATTTTGATGTTTTTCCACTGGATGGTTTTTCCCTCTTGACCTTTTTCTCTGATGGAATGCACCTGCAAGGCAATAAAGCCTTTGTCGGTCATATCGTCCACAAGATTGGCACATTGAACTCCATTCATAAAAGTTTTGATTGAATTTCCAATGGCCTCAATTCTCACCTTGTTCCAGCCGCCATTGTTGAAGGCAGCACCACCCTTTGTGTTTATTGTAAGTGGATACAACCAACCTCTTCGTCCTTCATCATAAATTCCAGCAGACCACGCTCTTCTACTTGTATCCAGCTCAGATTGATAACCGTGAACACGACCATTCTTATATTCTTTTGATGAGTTTGAGCGAAACTGAATACCGGAATTCAGCCCAGGAGTAACTAACACCTCCAACTCCAAGATAAAATCACCGTACATCTTTTTTGTACACAAAAAAGTATTTGGGGTTCCGGTTCGTGAAGTACCTACGATGGCTTCATTGGTAATGTGATATTTAGCAGTTCCATTTTTCACCTCCCAACCCGACATATCCTTACCGTTAAAAAGTGATTTCCAATCTGATTGGGCGATCATATTTGAACATAAAAATAACGCCATGGTTAGCATGGGCAGTTGACTAAAAAAGTTAAATTTGATTTTCATAATATTATTTGTTAGTTGATTGTGTGCGTGCACGCAAATGTAACAAAAAAATAAATTCGATATCCTATTCAAAAAAACTAAAATATGAAATCTATATATCTGTGTTTTATTTGTTTTTTGGCGCTTAGTTGTAGTACTTCACCGGGTAAAAAACTGCACCGACCTCCCAATATTATTTTTATAATGTCCGATGATCATACAAGTCAGGCGTGGGGTATATACGGCGGTGTCTTAGAGCAATATGCGGTCAATCAAAACATCAAAAGGTTGGCTGCAGATGGGGTGGTTTTGGACAATGCCTTTTGCACCAACTCTATTTGTGTTCCCAGCCGTGCCTCCATACTCACCGGTCAATACAGTCATAACAATCAAGTCTTTACCCTTACCGATGCCTTAGATTCCAATCGACAAAATGTAGCCCAACTGATTCAAAAATCAGGTTATCAGACTGCACTTATTGGTAAGTGGCACCTGAAGGACAAACCCTCCGGTTTTGACCATTTCAATATACTGCCGGGACAGGGGAGGTACCACAACCCTATTCTAAAAAACAATGACAATTGGGAATACGGAAACAAAGGAGGTAAGGAGTACAAGGGATTCTCCGCCGATGTCATTATGGATGAATCGCTAAAGTGGTTGGATCAAAGGGATAAAGAAAAGCCTTTTATGCTGATGACTCATTTTAAAGCCACCCACGAACCCTTTGATTATCCAGCGCGATTCAGAAATTTATTTGAAAACGATACTATTCCCGAACCTGTCTCATTACTGGATTTTGATCCCCAACAGTCGGGACGTAGCTTTGACGGGCAAATCCTTGAGATTTTGGCAGAGCGGTGGCGACAGGCCTCTATCAAAGACAATGATCGCTATCCTGGTCTCCCATTCGACACAGAAGGTTTGGATGCTGTTCAGTCTAGAAAAAAAACCTATCAAAAATTTGTCAAAGACTTCTTGAAATCGGCTGCAGCTATAGATGACAATATCGGAAGAATGTTGACCTATTTGGATGATAATGGCTTGGTCGACAATACCCTGATCATTTACACCTCCGATCAAGGTTATTTCTTGGGTGAACACGGTATGTTTGACAAGCGAATGTTTTTGGAAGAATCTGCCCGTATGCCCTTTGTGATTCGTTATCCAGAGGAAATTCCAGCTGGCAAAAGGATAGACGACATTGTATTAAATATCGACTTTCCCTCACTACTATTAGACTATGCGGGTATCCCACAACCTGATCAATTCCAGGGAGAAAGCTTTCGTAAAAATCTCATAATGGAAACTCCCGGTCATTGGAGGGACAAGATGTATTATAGATATTACGCTCATTCAATCAATCGACCTGCTCACCTGGGTATTCGGACAGATCGCAACAAATTGATTTTTTACTATGGTCTCTCATTGGGACTTAAGGGAACATATACCGATAAAGCTACTCCACCTAGTTGGGAATTTTATGATCTGGTCAATGACCCTTTGGAACTTGAAAACCAATACGATAATCCAAATTATCAATCTACTATTAAGGAATTGAAAAACGAATTAATTCAATTGAGAGAGGATTTTGGTGATTCTCAAACAGATAGCCCTGAGATGCAAAATGTAATCTCCAAAAGCTGGTAATTTTTAATTAAATTTACTTATTTAGATGGCTTTAAAATTTATAACAATATTCTTTTTAATAATAACATCTCATTTATGGTCCCAAGAAAATGTTGAGAGCTTAAATTCGATATATTCTTTCGGTCAAGGGGGGAATTTAAAAATGTTATATGATAGGAGACAAAGGCCTCAAGTACTAAAATTAGGCGATACCCTTTATCTGGTTTACAATGGTAATAGAGTTAACTTGGATGAAAAGCCTAAAACAATACCAATGATTACTTCATTTAATGTAAAAACTAAAAAATTAGGGACCACCTTTAGTTTAGATAATAATTCATCATCTGACCATCATCATTGCCCTATAATTTGGCTAGACAATAAAATGAAAATTAATGTTGTGTATGGAACTCATAACTCTTCAGGTTATCATTTGATTTCAAAGAATGAAAGTTCAATTGGAAGGTCTAAAGATGATTGGGTGAAGAAATCCTTTTTAGACACAAAAGTATCTTACCCATCATATTCAAAATCAGCTTATGGTGACCTTGTTTATTTCAGGGAAGGAGGTCATACAGGGCATTGGAAATATGCCATAAAACAAGAAGAAACTCAAAGCTGGGCCTATGTTGAAAATACTACTACTAATCTAGATATAGGAGGAATGTTTGAATGGTCATCTTATCACTCTATTAGATTAAGCCATGATAGAAAGTTTATTCACATTGCATTTATATCATATGATGATAATAAGGAAAATAATCCTGGCAGATACTTTAATGAAAGATATAATTCAATTGTAACTAACGACTTTAAATACAATTTGTATTATTTAAGAGTTGATTTAAAAACCCAAAAAGCATATAATTTTAGGGGAAAACAACTTATTCTTCCAATCGACCTTGACTCGGCTAATAAGGATTGTATTGTTTGGAATACTCAGGGTAGAGGGGCTGGAATTCCACCTGAAATAATAATAGATAAAAATGGTAACCCAGCATTTCTTCATTTAATTACCGAGAAATCAATTGATGATTTTAATTATTATTTTGTTCAATTTCTAAATGGAGAATGGGTAAAATCTCCTATTAGAACTTCTAATCACCAATGGAATAATGGGGGAATTTTATATAAAGACAACAAATATTTTTCATATTTAATAGTTGGTGACAAAGTAACAAGGACTAAATATGATGATGCAATTAATTTCCTTAAAAAAAACAATCTTAAAAATTGGACAAAAATTAATCAAATGAATGGACACTACATGGATAAGCATGGCGGTGGAGACATAGAAGAGTGGGTTTCAATAGATGGCATTAATTGGGAATTTTCAAAAAAAATAACACCTATAAATAAAAAAAGTAAATGGAAATTTAATAATATCCAATTTATTAATGATTTCTCTGGAGAACAATTAAAAGATTACATTTTATTTTATGGATGGGAGGATAGTGATCCAAAAAAAACATCTGCTTTTATTTATTTAGAAAATTGATTTTTTAAAAGTTTTAAAAAAATGGTATTTATTTTAAAAAATAAATGGATTTTAATCTCTTTACTCCTTTTAGTAATTGCTTGTGAATCTGAAAGGCAAGTTTCAAAGCTTAAAACCCCAAATGTACTTTTTATAGCGGTTGATGACCTAAGACCTGAACTTGGGATATATGGGAATCAAGTTGTTAAAAGCCCCAACATAGATCAATTGGCAAGAGAGGGGAGTTTTTTTAGTCGACACTACGTGCAAGTTCCCACATGTGGAGCATCTCGTTACAGTCTAATGACAGGGCTTCGCCCACGAAAAAAAATTCATATTGATAATCGGGCCTTCTACAGTGAAATGGCTAATCAAGATGAAAAAGATCAACCAGAATCCATAGTACATCATTTTAGAAGAAATGGATATACAACTGTTGGTGTAGGTAAACTGAGTCATTCTGTAGATGGACTGGTATATGGATATAAAGAAAAACCTTCGGATGTAAAAGAAATGCCACACAGCTGGGATCGTTTTATATTCAATCCTGGCAAATGGAAAACCGGATGGAATGCTTTTTTTGCTTATGCCAATGGAGAAAATCGTCAGAGTTTAAATGGACTGGTGAAACCCTATGAAAGCATAGACATCGCTGATAATGGTTATCCTGACGGATTAATTTTAAATAGCGCAGTTAAGGAATTAAAAAAATTAAAAGCAGAAAATAAACCATTTTTTCTGGGTGTGGGATTTTTCAAACCTCATTTGCCTTTTAATGCTCCAAAAAAATATTGGGATTTATACGAAAGGTCATTAATTCCAATTGCTTCAGATCCCCTTATCCCTAAAAACGTTCATCCTAAAAGCCTTGGAAAAATGGGGGAGTTTTACAATTATAAATTATCAGACGAAAAGCCAACTCTTGAAAAGCCCGTTTCGGATGACTATGCAAGAAAATTGATTCACGGATATTATGCATCTATTAGCTATGTAGACCATCTTATAGGCAAACTTTTGAAAGAGCTTAAGGCTCTTGATTTGGATAAAAATACCCTGATTGTTTTATGGGGTGATCACGGATGGCATTTAGGAAACGATAGAAAGTGGGGCAAACACAGCCTCTTTGAGCGATCCCTTAAAAGTGCACTGATTGTTAAACTACCTAGAGTAAATCACGCTTCAAAAGAAATCAAGACCATCGTGGAGACAGTTGATCTTTATCCTACATTGCTGGATTTTTGCGGTATTGTTAAGCCCTACGAACTAGACGGAAAAAGTTTAGTGGAATTAATCCAAACTGGAAAATCAAACCATCGAAACCGGGCATTTGGTTTTTGGAAAAATGGGGTCAGTCTGAAATCTGATCGTTATCGTTTGACAAAATTTTTTAGGAAAGAAGAACCAAAAATAGAATTATACGATCATTTATTTGATCCTGAGGAAAACATAAATATAGCATTTGATCACCAAAAAACAGTTGATTCATTGATGCCAGCCTTGGAAAAGGTAACCCCGGAATTTTATTTCAAATAATCATTTATCATAAACTAGGCATCTTCAAGCAATTTTTAATAAACTATTTAGTTTGCCCAATTAGTCATTTAAAATCTTGATTATAATGACTCCATAATAGATTTTACAACCAGGTCTGCTAAAAATTTACTCCCATTTTCCTTAAAATGAACGTTATTAGGTATCTGAAGCTCACTAATCTTAGGTAAAACTAAGCTATATAAATCATTAACTATAATTTGATTATTGTTCATTATTTTGAGCGCAACTTGATTATATATTTTGGGCATTCCTGGAGAACGCATCTGTTTTCCTAATTTATCGGGATAGGGAGTTGTCGTAGCAAAAATAAGTTTAGCTCCAGTTAGTTGTAATTTTTTGATAATTTCTATAAGGTTTCTTTCATATTCTTCAGGTGAAGCCTGATGGGGATGACTTAAGTTCTTACTGTTTTTTCCAGTAACTGGATCTATATGCTTAATATCATGTAAACCAAAATTAAAATGAATAATATCCCATTTTTTGTTGCGTAAAAAGAAGTCTATTTCTTTTAATCCCTGAGTAGTTCCTCCGCAGCACCCTTTAGTTTTTCCGTTATCATCAATATAAGATGGCTGAAAAACTTTTGCTTTCCCTTTTAGACTTTCCTGAACAAATGGAAAATATCCTCCTGAAATAGAATCACCAATAATTAATATTTTTGGAGGTTCTTTATTTGGTTCTGAACAGCCAAATAGAATTATTGCAAACATCAAAATACATTTTTTCATTTTATTATATTTTGTTAGTTATTTAATTAAGCAGATCACTTATTTATCTTGAAAATCTGACTCCCAATGTTATTATTAAAGAGAAGACTTAAAATGTTTAATAAGACAATTTAATAATTAATATCTAAATATCAACTGAAAATCTACTCTAAACTATTTGGCTAAGAATCAATAGATGAATTAAAAAACTCTTCCAAATTTATCCAAATAAATTAATCAAACAGAACGATACCGAATGGCAACTTATTTTTAAGTGACTAAGCCCACTAGCTTTATTATTTATTCATTAAAAATACGAGGAACAGGTGCATTTATTTTTTTTACCCATTGATTCAATTGATTCAATAGTTCTGTCTTTTTTTTGATGTCAATTGCTGACAGGTCTTTGGTTTCTGATATATCTTCATCTAAATTATAAAGCTCAACTTTATCATATTCATAATATTTGATTAATTTCCATTTATCTTTCATTACAACAGTTAAAGGAACGGCTCTCCAATAATTTTCTTTTCCTTTATATGATGGTAGCCCTTCACCTCCAAGGTAAAGCGGAAAATGGAAGAATATCGGCTTAACCCTCTTATAATCTTTTCCCCAAATTAGAGGAACAATAGATTCTCCATCAAATTTATCTTTTTCTATGTCAACTCCTGAAATTTCTGCAAATGTAGGCATGAAATCTACTCCATTGATAGGTTGGTCAGAAACTCGTCCTTTTGTTATTACACCTTTCCAATAGATGAAACATGGGGAGCGTATTCCCCCTTCATAAAAAGTGCCCTTTCCCTCCCTTAAAGGATAGTTTTGTGTATTACTTGGAACCCCACCATTGTCAGAAGCAAAAATAAAAAGTGTATTCTCTAAAAGGTTTTCAGATTTGAGTGTTTCATAAATTCTTTTTACGCTCACATCCAACTGTTCCACTTCAGCAGCATATTCTGCATTAAACTCTGAAAATCCTAAGCCTTCTTTTTTCTTCTGGTAATAAGATATTCTATCTTTTCTAGCTTTTTTAGGTCCATGAACCTCCCAGTGTGCTAAATAAAGGAAAAAAGGTTCCTTTTTGTTTTCTTTAATAAAATCAATTGATGCCGTTGTCAATTTCTCAGCTACCAATGTGTCAGAGTAAAAACGTTTCTCCGAATTTCCACGATTAGTTACATAGCCTTTTTCTCCATTTGCAGAATTAATTTCAAAACCTTGGTTATCCTCGCCAATATGCCATTTTCCATAACGTGCAGTTTTATAACCCGCTTGATTTAACAACTCCGCTAAAGACATAAAGTCGGGTTTTAGTTGATTAATACTAACAGGAAATGTATTAAAAGAGGAGTCTGCTTTATGAGTTGGAACTTTGAAGCGCATTTCTTCAATAGCCCCCCCTCTTGACAGACCTTGAGGAAGATAAACCCCATGTTTTGGGGTATACATACCACACATCATACTAGCTCTTGAAGGAGCACAATTCGCTGCGGAAGGATAAAAACGATCAAGAATTAACCCTTCGGAAGCTAACTTGTCTATGAAAGGCGTTTCATAAAACTTACTGTATTTATTATAACCAACATCAACCCAGCCCAAATCATCGGCATATATAATTACAATGTTTGGTGGATTTTTTATTTTGTTTATTTCTTTTGTTTTGCACGATATCGATAACCCAATAAATCCAAGCATTATCAACAATTTTTTCATAATACATTTATTAACTTAATTCAACTACTTTTTATCATTTCAATTAATTATAAATCCGTTTAGCCAAAACTCATTTAAAAAATTTCCTGTTAAGGTATGAGTTTTGGAGAAGGGAATGTGATTTTCTTTTGTGATAATGAAGATACTTAGAGACACTCTCATTAAGAAGAGATAGTTAAAAACTAAAAAAAATACAACAAAAATTTTATGGATATTTAGTTGGTATTTATAATTGGATGTTTTAAAAGACGATATCACTCCCAATTACAATTTCTAGGGATTTGGGAATAACAAATAAACATATTGAAGATTACGAAAGAGGTATTACATATTAGATGAAAATATTTCATAAATATTTGTAACATTAGAAATATCCTAAATTTAAATAACCCTATTAAAAGTGTGGTGATTTTTTAATATTCAGCAATTGCATAGTGTGTGTGGCCATGTCAATTTCCACTTTTGCATTTCCGTTATTATCCGCAACAAAATCTTCTTTTCGTCTTGAATCCAGTGAGGCAGAATCCTTTAGTTTTGCGATCTCAGCTTTTAATAAAGATGCAGGACTTCCTGCTTTTTCCCAGGCTGAATAGGTATTATTATTGTTTTGGTCTAATTTGGTTTGTTCAACATGATATGTTGAATTTGGTTTTAAACCGGTAAATTGCAGGGTCACTTTCTCCTTGTTCTCGCCTGCTCTATCTGTCTCGTTGTAATTATAAGTAATAAGTGCCATTTCTCCATTACCTGATTTTGTAGCTAATACGCCAAAACGGCTGTCCTTTTTCTGACGTGATACTTGAATTCGCTTCTCCTTTAATTGAGCAAGCATTTCAAATCCTGTTTGAATGGGTTTTGGAATGTTTCCTGCAATAGTAAGTTCGCGCTTTCCTGCAAAAACCTCGTTGGAATCTGCTTCTCCACAAAATCCCCAATACAACAATATGGAAATTGGAAAATTGTGTTTATCTTCTATTTGGTACAAGGAGTTAACTAATTTCACTAAAAAAAGAGGGGATTCTTCATTATTACGATAAACCAAATCAGGATGGTCCTCAACCGTTCTATAAAAATTAGAAGACATTCCCCACTCGTTAATATGGAACTCGGTACCTTTTAACTCTGGGAAATCTTTCATTAAGCGTTTTAACCAAAGTATAGATTGCGAAAAACGCTGAACCTTTGGTTGAATATGTGGCTCAGAGTTTAACCATTTACCGGATAAGCCATAAATATGATAAGAAATAAAATCAATACGGGTTCCATTTTTTCCTGTTACATGATTGGTTCCGTTAACCACATGGTTTAAAAAAGGGCGTAGAAAATATTCATGGTAACAAGCAGGCCCTCCAACACGAAACTCATTATTAACCGAAGTGACTGCATCCACAAAAATATCATACATTTTGTAAAAAACATCCATTTGGTCTAGAGGCCAGCCATCGGGTTCGTTCCATACTTCAAAGTACCAGGTTCGAACTTCTTCTGCACCAAATACATCGATAAAATTTTGGGTAGCCGCTTTCATAAGGTCAGACCATTTCTTCCAATCATTAGGGCCCATATTTTTCATTTTCATGCCCTCGTCGTTTCCATTTGAGCCTTCATTGGTTTTGTTTTCCAATTGCTTGGGCAGATAATCGTACTCAACAACAGGCTTTAAACCTCGTTTTACATATTCTCCAAAAACTTTATTCACATTTGAAAAATCGTAAACAGGGTTACCGTTTTTGTCCTCTGAATATACATTTTGTCCACGCAGCACCCCTTTTTTCCTATCCTGAACAAAAGTGTGGTGCGTTCGTAAAAACTTATGCGATTTTGTTGCTTCCATTCTATCAAGCAATGACTGTCCCGATGGACGTGTCACATGATAAAACAGATGGTCGGAACCGGCAGCTTTCCAAAATTCTGTGTTTTCACCTACTACTTCCCCTGCATCAATGGTAAAAGTAGTCTCAGGTTTCTGCCCTTTTACCAGGCAAGTCATCACTAAAAATATTAAAACCGTAGTCCTCATATCTATGCTCTATTTAAGGCTTCAAGTAAATTTCATCAATAATTCCATAGAATCCTCTAAAATCCTATCATGATCTAAAACAGGTCATCACAAGAGAAATTAAAAAAAAAGAGGTACAAAAAGACCTCCATCGTTACAAATATATTTTAACAAAGTCAATTTTTTTACAACATTTAAGAAAAATTTAAGAAAATTTGTATATTGTGCAAGGTGGTTACTCTATATTTAAAATTAAAGATAGTTTGGTAACACAAAAAAATTTAAACAAATAATTCTTACAAAAATGAAGGGAAAAAGTTTTAACAATTATGTGGTCATTTTACTTTTTTTGACATTCAATTTTACATTTGCGCAAAGGACAATTTCAGGAAATGTTTCTGATGAAGAAGGAGTGCCTTTGCCAGGTGTTAATGTTGTGATCAAAGGATCTGACATAGGTACGTCTACCGATTTTGATGGTAATTACTCTATATCTGTTTCGAACTCCGATGTAATTACATTTTCGTATGTTGGATTTATGGATCAAGAAATTGAGGTATCCAATGCTGATTCATTTGATATTTCTTTAGAATTGGGGTCAGATGAGCTTGATGAAGTTGTATTGACTGGTTATGGAACAACAAAAAGGTCAAATTTAACAAACTCAGTATCCAAACTAAATACTGAAAGTCTTGTTGATAGACCTATAATGACATTGGGAGAGGCTTTTTCTGGTCAGCTCGCTGGGGTTTATGCTCAGCAATCCTCGGGTTTACCTGGATCTGAGTTTAATATTAAGGTACGTGGTACAAATAGCATAACAAGTGGTTCAAACCCATTGTACATTATTGATGGCATGCCTGTCGAAAGTATGAGGGACATAAATATAGGTGACGTTGAATCTATTGATGTATTAAAAGATGCATCTGCTGGAGCAATTTATGGTGCTAGAGCTGCTGGAGGTGTTGTTATCATCAAAACAAAGCAAGCTAAAACCGGTGAGACCAAAATAGATTTAGATTTTTACACAGGGATGGAAGCTATTGCCCCTGGAAATACTCTTGATATGCTTAGCGGTCCAGAGTACATAGAATATCGTGAATGGGGACAGACACTGAGGTATATTAATGATAATGGCGGAGTTTATGATGGAACAACAGTAGGTGAAAGATCTAACAAATATCACCCTAGAAGATGGTGGTATACAAATCCAGAAGACATTACTGATACAAATTGGCAGGAGGCTATAACTCAACAAGCTGTCAGAAGAAATTATCAGGTTTCAATCTTTAAAGGAGTTGAGGGTGGTAATTTTATGATATCGAGTAATTATAATGCTACCGATGGACTTGTAATTAATACCAAATATGAAAGGTTTTCTTTTAGAGCTAATGGAAATTACAACATCAATGATATTGTCTCTGCTGGTTTAAGTTTATCTACTACTGTTTCGAGAGAGAGTGGCAGAAGAGAGGCTGAGAGAAAAGAGGGTGCTTATATGCGAGCTATAGTTTCAGATCCAACTATCCCCGTGGATTTTAATCACAGAAATCACCCACTTGGGCTAATTGATAACCCAAATCCAGTCCTTCAAATGTTAAATATCAAGGATTTTGGTAAGAGAAAAAGATCCCTGGTTACATCTTACATTTCAATTCAGCCAATTGAGGGACTTAATATTAAAGGTCAGTTTGGTTTTGACATTGAGGATTTCACCTATGATTGGTTTAAACCGATGTGGGTTAACAAAAAGGCAAGAAGAGAAGCCAGAAACGAACACAGAAATGACAACAAATTCTTATATCAATTAACAGCTACGTATAATTTATCGGTTGGTTCTCACAATTTAGATTTTTTAGTTGGAGCCTCTGCTGAAGAACAAGACTGGGAATACACTTTTCTTGATTCATGGGATTTTGGTAGTGATGACATTAAAACATTTAATGCAGCAACTGCTTTTAGGCAATGGGACGATTATGAAATGGAGGCTTCATTGCAATCATATTTTGGAAGAGCTGTTTATAATTTCGATGATAAATATTTGTTTAATTTCACGATAAGAAGAGATGGGAGTTCAAAATTTGGAGAAAACAATAAATGGGGTATATTCCCAGCCGCATCAGTTGCCTGGAGGTTAAGTAATGACATTATTGATAATCCTAATATTAACCAATTAAAAATTAGGGCAAGTTGGGGTCAAGCAGGTAACGACAGAATTGGAGCCTATTCTTCATTTGGTCAACTCTCTGGAGCTAACTATTCATTTGGTAATAAATTGGCATATGGATTTGCTCCTTCTACCGCGAGTAATCCCGATCTAAGTTGGGAGACTACCACAACTCAGGGTATAGGTATAGACTTTGGTTTTTTTGGGAACAGAATTTATGGTTCACTTGATTACTATAAAAACGTAACCTCAGATGTATTACTAGAAGTTGAGCTTCCTGCTGTAACCGGATTAACTCAAGCAAGTGTTTTAAATTCAGGTGAAGTTGAAAATTGGGGGTGGGAGCTTGAACTTAACACTAATAATATTGCCAAAGGAGATTTCTTTTGGTCTAGTTCATTGAATTTTACAAATAATGAGAATAAAGTAACTAAACTAGGTTACGGAATAGATCAAATTATTGGAACATCTAGAAATCAGCCAACTCACAGGACAATGGTTGGAAGGCCCCTTCATAGTTACTATATGTACAAAACCGATGGCATATATTCAGAATCTGATATTTCTAATCCGTCTCCAAGTAGACCTTTGATAAAAAATGCAGTTGCTGGTAACCCAGCAATAGCTGATACAGACGGTGACGGCGTAATAGGTATAGGAGATAGAACTGAACTAGGAAACAATACTCCTGACTATATAATTGGCTTTACAAATACTTTTAGATACAAAAACTTTGATGCAAGAATATTGACAACTGCTATTTTAGATTTTAAGGCTTATTGGTTCTTTGGTAGATATGCTGATGCAGGTCAACAAGGTAGAAACCAATTGGCAATTTGGGCGAATGGTGCTAGACGACTTCCCTCAGTTAATGGGGTTCCAACAGGTGAAGCTTATACTGCTGGTAATGGGACATACTTTAAAGAAGAAGGTGGTAGACTTCCCGATTTTACTGATAGGTGGCTCTATGATGGAGATTATATTAGACTTAAAAACATCACATTGGGTTATACTTTTGATAAAGAAACTATCAATCAAATTGGTATGAAAAACCTTAGATTATATTTATCGGCGGATAATGTTTTAAATTCAACTAAATATCCTGGAGGTAATCCGGAGGCAAACAACTCTGAAGTAGAAAACACATTAACTACAGGAGTTGATTATGCTGGGTATCCATTATCCAGAGTCGTTACATTAGGATTAAAAGCAACTTTTTAAAATATATAAAAATGAAAAAATTTAGAATTTTATTTTACAGCTTAATAATTACAACAGTATTTATTGGTTGTGATGAAGAAGATTTAGATTTAGCTCCGATTTCACAGTTGACTACCGGAAACTTCTATCAATCATCAATTCAAATAGATCAAGCGTTAACTGGTGCTTATTCATCTTTGAATTCACTCTATGATGAAATGATGATAAGAGCTGCAATATGGAGGGGAGATAATTCGTCACAGACTCAAGGATATGCAAATAATTTAGAGTTAAACATATCTCAATATAATGAAAATGCTGGTTCTCAAGTATCAACTGATATTTGGAACACGTGTTACTCAATCATAAATCGTGTAAATATAGTTATACAAAAATCTGAAGATATCGAGGACTATGCTCAAAAACAAAGTCATATTGCACAAGCTAGATTTTTAAGGGCCCTTATGTATTATGAGTTAGTAAGACATTTCGGAGACGTACCCTTGGTATTGAAACCTGTAGGGTTGGAGGAAAGTTTTACAGTTGGAAGAACAGCACTTGCTGAAGTTTATGCATTTGTTACTTCTGAATTTGAGGCTATTTCTAATCCATCAGCTGGTCTAAGTAGTAATCAAAATGATAAAGGGCGTCCAACAATTTATTCCGCAAACGGTATGGCTGCAAAAGCATACATTCAACAGGGAAATTATACCTCAGCTAAACCTCATCTCAAATCAATAATAGATAGTGGTAAATTTTCAATGCAATCAGATTATGCTGAACTCTTTAAAGAATCAAATGATAACGGACCTCATGTTGTTTTCTCTATACAATATGACAAGACAGTTGCAGGTATGGGAAATGGTCAACCTCAGCAAGTTCCCAAAATGGCTGCTGAAGTTCCATTAAATGGAGTTACCCGAAAACAAATGGTAAGTGATGATTTGTGGTTTTCATATGAAACAGGTGATTTGAGAAGAGATCTAACCATTCAAAATGGATGGACATCAACAGAGGATGGTGAATTTGTTGCTGATGATCGTTTTTGGATTAAATATGCAAAAAACAATTCACCAGCTACTTTCCAAGAATGGGGCGTTGATATTCCAATAGTAAGGTATACAGATGTTAAAATGCTTTATGCTGAAATATTAAATAGTGAAAGCTATCCTAGTGCTGAGGCATTTAGCATATTAAATGAAGTAAGAACAAGAGCTGGATTAGCTGATTTAACTTCCACTGAGCTCTCTAGTCAGTCTTCTTTTTTAGATGCTATTATAAATGAAAGGAGATTTGAGTTTGCTGGTGAGAGTAATCGTTGGTGGGACCTTTTAAGAACAGGAAAAGATGAGGTAGTTTTATCAGCTTTTGCTCTATCCGCATACCCTTACAGTTCCGTAAAAAGACTTTTTGGTATTCCTGAAGCTGAAATTTTGAAGGTTAATGATCCTTCAATACTATCCCAAAATCCAGGATATTAGTAGTAAAAAAAAATTAAAAAAAGGGTTTAGAGGAATTTTAAAACCCTTTTTTTAATTTCTTTTACATTATATCTATTCAAAACAGTATTTTTACGGTAAAAAAACAATAATTTTTTTAATAGGAATTAAATTTAATGACTAGTAAACTAAATAAATCTAAAATAATTAATATGAAACAATTTAACTACAAAATTGTTCCCCTTGTATTTGCATTAATAATAACAAATTTTGTGTATGCTCAGAGGACTGTATCTGGAATCGTCACCGACGAATCAGGAGTTCCTTTGCCAGGAGTTAATGTATTAGTCAAAGGAACTGAATCAGGCACTTCAACAGATTTTGATGGAAATTATTCAATTGAAGCGTCAGAATCTGACTTTCTAACATTTTCATTTGTTGGATTTTTAGATAAGGAAATTGAAGTGTCAAAAGCAGAATCATTTAATATTTCTTTGGAAATGGGCTCTGACGAGCTAGAGGAGGTTGTTTTAACAGGCTATGGATCTATTAAAAAAAGAGATTTAACTGGAGCAATTGCCCAGATTAAAACTGAAGTTATTCAGAGAGCTAACCCCATTCAAGCTGCTGCGTCCCTCCAGGGACAAGTTGCTGGTGTGGTGGTTACCAAGACAAAAAGCAGACCTGGGAACGATTTCGACATTAATATTAGAGGTCTAAATAATTTTGATGACGAAAAAACAAGACCTTTAGTAGTCGTTGACGGTATTATGGGAGCTAATATCAATGATATTAATCCAGGAGATATTCAGACTATTGATGTTCTTAAAGATGCTTCCTCTACTGCTGTTTACGGTGCTCGTGGAGCAAATGGGGTTATTATCGTAACTACTAAAAAAGGTGCATCAGGAAAACCTAGTGTGTCTTACAATGGTTATTATGGAGTTAAAACAAAGGCTCACATTCCAGATCTATTGAGTTCAAAGCAATTCTATGAATTATATAAAAATGAGGATAGGTTCGGTAGAGGTTTTACCGCTCAAGAAATGTACAATATAAATAATGGGATCACCACTGATTTTTTAGATTTGGTAACACGTGATGCTATTCAACAAAATCATACTATTTCAGTTTCAGGTGGATCTGATTCAACAACTTATAATTTTTCAGCTGGTAAACAATTAGAGGAGGGACTTGTTAGCAATGCTGATTATGGCCGGTTAAGTTTGAACGCAGGTATTGAAAGTAAGGTATCAGATAAATTTAAAGTTGGATTTACTGCTTATGTTACCGAAAATGAAAGAAATTGGGGATCCACAGAAGCGGTAAGGTCTGCAATGAGAGCAAGACCAACCGGTACTCCTTATTTTGATAATATCGTTGAACCAAATAAACGTGACACTAATTTTGGCCCTGTAGGTGATTTAGCTTTCTATATGGGTATTAACGACTCTCAGGTAATTAATCCATTGATTGAAATTGATCCTGATAACTTTCAAAGACAAAGAAAGTCTAACTCAATGATTGCTAATGTGTATCTCGAATATGAATTATTTCCAGATTTAAAATTAAAAACTTCATACTCAGCATACACAAATAATCAGAGAGAAGGAGAATTTAGAGGAACCTACACTAAATCACGTAAAGGATCAAGAAGTCCAATAGGGTCAACAATTCAAAACAAAGCTTCCAATTATACTGTTGATAACACCCTTAGCTACACAAAGCAATTTGGAAAACATTCTATAGACGCAACAGCTCTATTCAGTGTATTTGAAGAGTATAATGAATCAATGAATATTGGTGTAGAGGATCTTCCTTATAGTTCACTATGGCATAGTCTTGGAACTGGAGCAACAGTTACTAGTTATGGTTCAAACCTAACTGATTATTCAATTGTTTCTTACATGGGGAGAGTTAATTATGGTTTTGATGGTAAATATTTAATAACTATTACTGGCCGACGTGATGGAGCATCTCAATTAGCTGATGGAAACAAATGGGCTTTTTTCCCATCAGCCGCGATTGGCTGGAGAATGTCTGATGAATCATTTGTTCAAGAACTTGGAGTTTTTGATAACTTAAAACTAAGAGCTAGTTATGGAGAAGTTGGAAATAATGCAAGTATTAGTCCATATGCCACTCAATCAAATATTTTTCAGACCTTCTACGATTTTGGTGGAAATCCTGCGTTGGGTTACACAATAAACAGTCTTGCAAATCAAGGAGTTGTTTGGGAGAGGAGTAAAGAGATTAATTTTGGTTTAGACTTTTCTTTAAGTATCATTAAACTAAGTGGAACAGTTGAATATTACAAAAGAAATACTGAAGATTTAATTTTAGATGATAAAGTTCCAAATTCCACAGGATTTAATAATGTACTGGATAACGTGGGAGAAATTGAAAATAGTGGTATTGAAGTCTCACTTAACTCTGTTAATTTAAGTAAAGGAGATTTCAAATGGTCTTCTAACTTAACTTTTACCGCTAATGACGATAAAGTTGTAAAGCTAGCAGGTGGTCTGACCGAGGACATAGGAAATAAACGATTTGTTGGAGAGTCCGTAAGAGCTTATTATAGTTATAAGTTTGAGGGCATTTGGCAACTTGGACAGGAGGCTGAAGCAGCTGAATTTGGCCAAGAACCAGGACAAATTAGAATTCGTGATCTCAATGGTGATAAAAAAATTAATTCTGATGATAGAATGATAGTTGGTAAGGGTACTCCAGATTGGACCGCTGGTTTGAGAAACCAGTTCAATTATAAAAACTGGGATATGTCCTTTTTTGTGTATACTAGGCAAGGTCAAATGTATTCAAATGCATTCTTGAATGGTACATACGGTGATATTGCAAGTGATCGTTACAATAGATCTGCAGACATTGATTATTGGACTCCTGATAATCCAAGTAATACATACTTTAATCCGGTCACTGGTCCGGGATTAAATAGTAAAAACGAAAGTAAGGGAGGTACTTCTAGAGTTGGATTGAGTTACCAATTAGCAGATTTTGTTAGAATTTCAGATGTTACAATGGGATACAGCTTACCTAGTCAGATTTTGAGTGAACTTGGAGTTTCAAGATTTAGACTTTATGGTCAAGTACAAAACCCATTTGTTTTCACTGATTTCCTATCCTTTGACCCTGAATATAATTCAGGAGGAAATGATGATGATCTCCCTGCTCTTACAGTATTGTTTGGGGTTAACATTAATTTTTAATTCTAAATCAGCGATACGATGAAAAGTTTAAAAGAAATTATAAAACAAATGAAAACATTAAATAAAATTTTAATCGCTTTCTCTTTATTGGTTGCAATGAGTTGCGAGCCTGAATCTATACTTAAAGAGGAAAGCATTTCAAATCAAACTGCTGGAGATTATTTTTCTACTCCTTCCGGTTTTGAAGATTTGAGTAAGTCAATTTATCCGCTTTTAAGACCTATAGCTCAACTTAGGGCACTAACTCTAAATGGAACTGATATTTTTTCACGTAGTGGTGGTTTTAGAAATGTTGGTACTGAACCTAATGTTAACATTGACGTATATGGACCTGAATTCACCTCTGGTGTATCTGAAGTTGAAGACTTTTGGGTTTATCATTATAAAGCCTTAAATAGAGCAAACACTGTTATATCACGTTCAGATAAAGTTGAAAATACCGGTTCATATGCTAATACCTTATCTATAAGAGTTGCGGAAGCGAAATTTATAAGATCTTACTGCTTATTTTCTTTAGTTCAGCAATTTGGTGATATTCCTATGCCACTCGAAGAAACAACTGGTGCCAGCAAAGAAGTAATTAGAGTTCCTTCCGCGGAGGTTTACTCTCAAATAATTACTGATTTGACTGAAGCTGAAGCAGCTTTACCCCCAGCTGCATCTGATTATGGTAGAGCCAACAAAGGAGCAGCTCAACATCTACTTGCAAGGGTTTATTTAACTAGAGGTTGGAATTTTCAGAATGCCTTAGGTGGAACTCCTGCTGATTTCACATCTGCAAGAGAGTATGCTGATAAAGTAATAGCTGCCCACCCTATGGTTGACAATTATAAAGATATTTTTCCAAAAAAGAATGAAGATGTAACAAATCAAAGTCATGAACCTGGTAATCAAAATTACAAAAATACTGAAACAATATTCTCTGTTCAATATTCCAATAGTCCACTTACTAGTGTTGGGGAAGACTCTTATTCAGCTGGTGGGGAAGGAATTTCATCTGATTGGGGTAATAATGCACATAGTATTTTTGGAGGATCTCATGATGAATGTCCTGGTAGTCCAGGCAGAACATCTGACTACAACAGACAATTGGGTATTCATACTACTGTCCCTGGTGTTTGGAGACTTTTTGATCCTGAGACTGATACAAGATATCATTTAAACTTTGTTGAAAAGGTTTATGCTGTCGTTGATAATCCTGGTTTTGTTCCTGCAGATGGTGTCGCTGCCATTGATATCAAAAAGGGCGATGTAGTTGTCGAGTATAGAGATTGGAATAATCCAGCGACTACCCTAGCAGAGAGAGGAAAGGATGTAGGAGGAAATATGGATTACGCCGTAATTAATGTTGACCAGCTCGGAAAAATAGATGAATCTAATTATCACAACAACAGTAAACACCCAATGATGTGGAAGTTTTGGGAGCCAGGTATCGACTATGGTAACGGGTTTGGAGAGTTTGACCAACCCCTTATGAGATCTTCAGAGGCATACCTTATAGCTGCTGAGGCAATTGTTAAGGGAGCTAGTAATGGATCTATCGGTTCGGCTTCTGATTATTATAATGCAGTTGTTGATCGTGCAGTTGGTGGATCTGGTGCTGATGCCGATATGGCTGCTGACCCAAATGATTTAAGTTCAACTGCCGCCAAAAGCTACCGAGCATCAGGTTCTGTTACAATTGAAATGATTATGGATGAAAGAGCACGTGAGTTTATGGGAGAGGGACTAAGATGGTATGACCTTAAAAGAACAGCTACTTTAATTAGTAGAAGTAAAGCATTCAATCCATGGATAGGTGCCCTCAATTATATTGAAGAATACCACTATTTAAGACCTATTCCACTATCTGAAATTGATCTAGCAACAAATGATGTAAGTCAGAACCCTGGATACTAATTAGATTAATATTCTTTAAAACCCGTTTTTGATTTCAAACAAAAACGGGTTTTTTTATATTTTTAATTATACAATTTACTATTTAGTTTTACAGTATGAGACGACTATTCATATTTCTATTCACTTTTTTCAGCCTTTACCTTTCTGCTCAATACAATTTTGAAAAGTTAGATCAAAGGATGCGCCAATTTGTTTCCGACGGTGAATTAGTTGGATTTCAAACATTGATCATAAAAGGAGGAAAAGTAATTCATACCGATTTATATGGTCATGACAACCTTAAGGAGGGCAAACTACTTCAGCAAAACAGTATTCATAGAATCGCCTCCATGACTAAATGCATTGTTGCTGTAGCAATAATGAAGCTATATGAAAAGGGATATTTTGAGTTAGAGGATCCCATTGGTCTCTATATTCCAGAATATAAAAACCCAATGGTATATCAAGCAGATGGAACGCTCAAACCTGCTTCAAAACCTATTCGCGTGATAGATGTTCTAAGACATACCACTGGTATTGGAAAAACATACCCTGCGTTGAGAAAGGAATTTGATGTATTAAAATTCAACCCCTCCTTTGATTTGGAGACAGAGGTAAAGAGGATGAGTGAAATTCCACTCGCTGCAGAACCAGGAACCTTATGGATATACGGGCCCTCAGTCAGCATAGGGGCTTATCTAATTGAAAAACTAACCGGACAGAAAATCGATGTTTTTTTAAAAAAAGAGATTTTCGACCCCCTTAACATGCAAGATACTTTTTTTGAAATTCCCAAGGAGAAACACCATCGTCTTGCATCGGGTTATTTTTTAGAAAGACCTGGGTATCACAGCTTAATTGATCACCCAATGAGCTCGCCATACACACATAACGTAACCTTTTATAATCCCGCGGGAGGTTTGGCCTCTACCATGCTGGATTTTTCTATTTTTTGTAGGATGCTGTTGAACAAAGGGACCTATAAAGGAACTACAATTTTAGAACCAAAAACGGTAGCATTAATGACCAGTGACCAACTGAAGTTAATCAAGAACACCAAACGTAGTAATGACAATCATAAACCCAATAATGCTATTGGATTCGGCTTTACATTTAATGTGATTAAAAATATTAAAGCATATCCTTTTCCTGGCAGCCAGGGAAGTTATGGCTGGTTTGGATCTTGGGGACCTTATTTTAGAATTGACCCGAAGGAGGAAATGATAATGATACTGATGACACAAATGAAAGGCTGGCATTACTCACGTAGAGAAATTTTTGAAAATCATGTTTACAATGCTATATTAAACCAATAAAAATTCATTAGTTTATATCTTTAAAAATTATGATTTAAGGGTTTTTAGAACTAATTTTAAATGCATTTGAAATTAGGTGAACCAGAATTAAGAAAGATTTAAACAGATGAAAACCCTTGCAAAATATTCAAATAATGTGAATATAATTTTTGTAACATTCATTTTTGTATTTTCATCTTGTTATGGTCAAAAGGCGAATGAGAGAAAACCAAACTTTATTGTGATCCTAACCGATGATCAAAGTTGGGTTGGAACCTCTTTTTTAGCCGATCCAAATGATCCGCGCTCCAAAAGCGACTACTATCAAACTCCCAATATGGAACGATTAGCAAACAATGGTATGCGCATGACCAATGGATACTCACCCGCGCCCTTTTGCTCACCTACCAGAAAAAGCATATTAACCGGGTTGACTCCTGCAAAGCACGAATATCAAAAAGACAGGGAGAATTGGACAAAGACATTTAGAAAACAGATGACTATACCCAAAATTCTAAAAATGGTAGACCCTGCATACGTTACCGCTCATTTTGGGAAATGGGATGCCCGCTACGATAATTTTACCCCTGAGGAAATGGGTTATGATTTCAGCGATGGGCTCACATCAAACAATACTGGAGGGGGAAAGAAAACCCTTCAAAAAGAGGGTAAAGACATTCCTTTTCCCATGGGAGAAGCCTGGCCCAAAGCCTACAATGATCCAAAATTAATTTTCTCCTTGACCCAAAGATCAAATGATTTTATCGAAACTCAAACAAAAAATAATAAGCCTTTTTATCTTCAAATCTCTCACTACGCAGTTCACTTGGCCATCACCCATTCCGAAAAAAACATTAGTAAATATAGTAAGTTAAAAAAAGGACAAAAACACCTTGTACCAGCCTTTGCAGCAATGACTGAGGATATGGATGAAGGAATAGGGATTTTGTTGGATAAAATAGCATCGCTTGGAATTGTAGACAACACTTATATTTTCTTTTTGTCTGATAATGGCGGAAGAACCTCAATCCCCATTGGACCTAAGCAAAGAATCGACCGAAACTTTCCTTTAAGAGGGGGCAAAGGATCGATGTATGAGGGAGGTCTTAGGGTACCTTTTGTGGTCTGTGGGCCTGGAATTTCATCTAACGCACATTCTGATGTTCCCGTTACTGGATTAGATATTTTACCAACAGTGGCCCGACTGGCAGGCTACAACGACTCACTCCCAGAAATTATAGATGGAGGAAACTTGGAATGTATAATCCACAACAATGGAGTTGGACGGGTGGAGCGCAACTCTCCTTATTTAATTTTCCACCAGGCCGCCAACAGAAAACCTATTTCCGCCATTCGCTGGGGGGATTATAAGTTGGTTAAAAATTGGGAAACAAACGCACTAGAATTATTTAATTTATCTGAGGATGTAGAAGAAAAGAATGATCTTTCAAAACAAATGCCGGAACGGGTGATCAAACTAAACAAGGCCTTGGGGGAATTCCTCGAAAAGGCTAATGCTGAAACAAAACGAACTGAAATTTAAATGATTTTATGATTAATACTAGAAGAAAATTTATAAAACAAACCAGCGGGATATTGCCCTTACTTCTGGCGCCCAGTTTTTTATCCCCGCGATTCACCCCCTCGGCAAAAAATATAAAGATCGAAGAGATTAATTTATTTTTAATCAATGTAAAAAAAGAACGTTACTTTAGTTTTGGTGTTTGGAAAAACAGGCAACACGTGATGATCAATATCAAAGGAGCTAATCAAACAGGCTGGGGTGAGACAAAAGTTTCCAGTAACCAACCAGATTTTGACCTGTCCAAATGGTCTGAGGCTTTTCAAAAAATCAAGGGGATGAACTTGATAGACGGCATAGAAGAAGTCAGAAATCAATTTTTACAGGGGCAGTGGAAACCCATTGTAACCGAAGGTTTACTCATGACACTTTATGACTTAATGGGTAAGATTGAAAATAAACCAACTATCAAAATCTGGGGGCTTGAAGGCCAAGATCCTGTGCCCGCTATCTTTTGTATTTTAGAAAAAGAAGAAGAGATGGTGGTCAAACAAGCCCAAATTGCAAAAGATCAAAACCTGCACCGTTATGTCAAAATTAAAATGTTTGGTGATTTTGAAATGGATAAAAAAAATGTGAGTGCTTTGCGAAAATTTTTAGGTCCCGATGCTTTTATCTTGGGAGATCCGAACCGCGGCTATGATCATGTCAAAGATCTAAATGAATTGTCACAGTTTATGGTGGCTTTGCATGAAGCGGGAATGGATGGGGTAGAAGATCCTTCCAATCTTAAAAAAGAAGAACTTATCTTTTTACAGTCCAACGTAGGGAAACTTTCCATCGTCCCGGATCATATTATGAGACCCGCAGCGAAAAGTATTGAGTATTTCGATGACAGAATGGGAAATTACTTCAACCTTCATCCCAAATGCATGGGTACTTTTGAGGAGGTAAATCAATTGGCCAAAGTCATCAAAAAATCTGGAAAAGGAATCATGATCGGCGACTCAAGTCTCATTGGTGCTGCCTGTACTTTTTGGCAACAAATTGCCATTGGCAATAAAGCCTCCTGGGTAGAAGCTATGGAAAAGCCCCAGGAACAAGACGCATTTATAAATTGCATCGAAGAAAAAGCAACGCAGTTAGATGCTCAGGGAAAAGTCACTGTGCACTTTAAACCTGGTTTTGGACTTAAAGTGAATGAAACTAAACTAAAATCCTTTGCGGACAAATATCTAAAAATTTAATAATGAAAAACACATACTATTTTTTAATTTTTTTTAGTGCATTAACATTTGCTCAGCGACCTGTTGATCTAGTTAATCCCTTAGTAGATTCTGCCAATTCCAGGTGGTTTTTCTTTACCTCAGCAACACGCCCTTTTGGAATGGTCAACCTCAGTCCCGATATGGGGACAGCCGGAGCATGGGCCTCGGGTTACCGATATAATGAAAAAACTATAAATTTTTTCAGTCATATTCACGCGTGGCAATTGTCAGGAGTTCCAGTATTACCTACAACAGGGGCCATCAAAGCACATTTGGGTCCCAAGGTTTACGGATCAACTTATTCCCACGACAGAGAAACGGTGGAACCTGGTTATCACTCTGTAATATTGGACGATTATAATGTCAAAGTTGAGCTCACCTCAACAGTCAGAGTAGGCTTTCATCGGTATACTTTTCCAAAATCTGATCAAAGTGTTGTAATTCTAGATCTTTCAACCCAATTGGGACCCAGTGGAACAGAAAGTGGATACGTTAGGCGGGTCTCCAAGAAAAAAATCCAGGGCTATGCGGTTATGGAAGGAACCATCAGACGTCCTAAATCTACTAAAGTGTTTTTCTCAATCCATTTTGACAAACCTTTTCAAGCACTTCACGCATTTAAAGAAGGTGAGCTTATTGGGGAAGTAAAGAAATTCGAAGGAGAAAACGGAGGGGTGTATCCTGTGTTCAAAACTGAAGAGGGTGAACAGCTGCTCATGAAAGTTGGAATTTCCTATGTGAGTATTGATCAGGCCGAACTAAACCTCCAAACAGAATTAAGTCATTGGGATTTTGATGCTGTTGTTGAAGATTCCAAAAACCAATGGAACGATTACCTCAGTAGAATTGAAATCAAAGGAAATACAAAAGACCAACAGGTACGGTTTTACACCGATTTGTGGCACGCTCTGCAAGGCCGTAGAATCATTAGTGATGTCAATGGCAAATACAGCGATATGACAGGAGAAAAGAAGCGAATTGGTCAAATTCCATTGGATTCAAAGGGAAACCCTAAATTCAATCATTACAACTCTGATTCTTTTTGGGGTGCTCAGTGGACCCTCAATACGTTATGGCATTTGGTTTACCCAAGAATAACAGAGGAATTTGTCAATTCTATGCTGATGATGTACAACGATGGTGGCTTGATTCCCAGGGGCCCCTCAGGCGGAAATTACACTTATGTTATGACAGGTGCCTCATCAACGCCTTTCATTGTTAGCGCCTACATGAAAGGCATAAGAGGATACGACATTGATAAAGCCTATCAAGGCCTGCTCAAAAATGCCCTACCAGGAGGAATGATGAGTAAAGTCGGATATGAACACAATACCACCAAAGGTGGTGGAATAGAGTTTTATATTGACCGTGGATACGTTCCTTTTCCTATGTATGAAAGGCAATATGGCTACCATCAATGTGGTCCAGGTGTTACCATGGAATACGCCTATCAGGATTGGACTCTGGCACAAATGGCTAAGGCACTGAACAAAATTGATGATTATGAAATGTTGTTAAAGAGATCAACAAACTACAAAAAAATATATGACCCATCATCGGGTTGGATGCGTCCAAGAACCATGGATGGCTCATGGATTGAACCATTCGATCCTTTAGTTTACGAAGGGGATTATAAAGATCCTTTAGGTTCAGGGTTTGTTGAGGCTACGGCTGCTGCGGCCACATGGTTTGTCCCTCATGACTTGGCAGGGCTTGCTGCTTTAATGGGCGGGAAAAAAACCGCAGCCAAAAGATTAAATCAATCGTTTCTCATCGCAGAGCAACATGGATTTGTAGCCCACAATTATCGCAGTGACTCATTTGTCTCTAGCCACCGCAGAAGGGCATTTATAAACTACGGAAATCAGCCGTCTATGCAAACGGGCTATATCTTCAATTATTTGGGACAACCTTGGTTGACACAAAAATGGATTAGAGATGTTATTGAAGACGTTTACAGTGACAACAGTCCTCAAAAAGGTTACAGCGGAGACGAGGATCAAGGGCTAATGGGATCCTTAGCTGTTTTGATGAAAATGGGACTATTTGAAATGAAAGGCGGAACGGAAATCAAACCTGCCTATGATATATCAAGTCCCATATTTGATGAAATCACGATCCACTTGGATCCTGACTATTACCCAGGCAAAAGTTTTACCATTTCAACTGAAAATAATAGTCTGAAGAATAAATACATTCAGAGTGTTCAGCTTAACGGAAAAAACTTGGATCAGTCATGGTTTTACCATACAGATTTGATAAAAGGAGGTAATTTAGATTTTGTTTTGGGTGAAGAACCCAACTACGATTGGGCAACCAATATTGAAACACTTCCAACCAGTATGTCGGACAATTATTAATAACACCCAATGGAATCTTCAGTCGGTTTTGGAATAATAGGAACAGGAAATATTGCTCTATTACATGCTGCTTGTATTGAAAAAATATCCAATGCCGAACTATTGGGTGTATTGAGTAAGTCCCAGTCAAGAGCCTTACAGATGGCGCCAAAATTTATCGCACCTGTTTTTTGGGAAGAAGATTCTGTATTGGAAAACCCTAAAGTTGATGTGATCATTATTTGTAATGAAAGTGGACTTCATGGAGAAACCATATCGAAAATAGCAAAAGCTGGAAAACATATACTATGTGAAAAACCACTGGAAACCAGCCTTGAAAAAATTGATGTCATTGAAAGTGTAGTCAAAAAAAACCAAGTCAAACTGGCTTGTGTTTTTCAAAATAGAGAAAATCCAGAATTCAAAAAGCTTAAAAAATTTTTAGCTGAGGGGGTATTAGGAAAACCACTTCTTTGTCAAACGTCAATCAATTGGTATCGTCCCGAGGAGTATTATCATGATTCCTGGCGGGGGACCAAAAAACTAGATGGTGGAGCAGCATTTATGAATCAGGGCATTCATACCATCGACTTGATGCTCCACCTGATGGGTGATGTCAGTGAAATTAGTGGGTATATTGATACCCTTCACCACAACATCGAGGGGGAAGATGTTGGGGTAGCCTCCTTTAGATTTAAAAACGGTGCACTGGGAACTTTATCGGGAGGCACTGCCTTATTTCCCGGTTTGCCTGAGTCCATTCATATTTATGGGACCCTAGGAAGTATTTTTTTCAGTGGAGGTAAAATCGTTTCCTCTACCGTAGAAAGTGTTCAAAAGGAATTAGAGAATAGTACAGTTGATTCTGGCTCTGGGGCATCAGATCCTATGGCCATTAGTGATGAATTTCACCAGGCGGTAATCAAAGATATGATTGAGGTTGTTACACTAGATAAAAAGCCCAAAGTGGATTTGTGGGAGGCCAAAAAATCAGTTGCCCTGATTAATGCAATTTATAAATCTAATGGTAATGCGTTACTACTAAAATCATTACAATGACTATTAAAAATATTTTGAAATGTTTATTGATATTGCCTCTTTTGGTCGTTTCATGCCAAGAAATACCCCCCCAAACTCTAAAGCCCAACGTTATCTTGATTATGGCTGATGACATCGGATATGAATGTTTGAGCATCAATGGAAGTTTGTCTTATAAAACTCCAGTATTAGATTCCTTGGCTAGTAATGGGATCAACTTTGTTAACTCCATTTCACAGCCTTTGTGTACCCCTTCACGGGTTAAAATAATGACGGGTAAATACAATTACAGAAACTATGAATATTTTACCTATCTCAATCCACGGGAAAAATCATTTGGTAACCTATTCAAAGAAAATGGATACAAAACAGCCATTGTTGGGAAATGGCAACTAAATGGAATTGAACACCAGATCGAGGGTAACGATGACAATACAAGACCTTATCATTTTGGTTTTGAAGAATATTGTCTGTGGCAATTGACAAAGGTCAAAAGAGAAGGAGAGCGTTTTGCCAACCCCTTGCTGGAGCAAAATGGGGAGGTATTACCAAGAGATGAAAACGCTTATGGCCCAGATGTCGTTTCGGATTATGCTGTTGATTTTATAAAAAAAAACAAAGACCAACCCTTTTTTATTTATTATCCCATGCTGTTAGTTCACGATCCTTTTGTTCCAACTCCAGACACGCCAGAATGGCAATCGCTTGATACTCGATCAAAAAGAGATAACCGATTTTATGTCGATATGGTGAAATACATGGACAAAATAGTTGGAAAATTAGTTGAAGAGTTGAAAAATCAAGGGATAGCTGAAAACACCTTGGTCTTGTTTGTCGGTGACAATGGCACGAAAAAAACATTAATTTCAAAAACGGTAGATGGCCCTATTAGAGGGGCAAAGGGGAATACCATTACCCATGGGAATCATGTTCCTATGGTGGGCAGTTGGCCGAATAAAATAAAAACCCCCATGCGTTTTGAGGGACTGATTAATTTCACGGACTTTTACGCTACCTTCTGTGATATTCTGGGGGTACCCAATACCAGTGACGGTGTGAGTATGATGGATATTTTTAGAGGGGAAAATATCAAAGTACGACAAACAGCTACGACTTACTACGACCCCATGTGGAGTGAAAGTGTTTGCAAACACAGAAATGTCTACACTCAAAATGCTAGGTACAAACTGTATAAAGACGGTAGATTTTTTGACATGAGGCAAGATATTTTGGAGACCGAACCATTAAAGCATAAAAACCTGACTGCAGAACAAATTGAGATTAAAGGAATTTTGGCATCTGAGTTAGCGACCTTTCCGGATCTTCCTGCAACGTCCTATGTCAGAGGACAAAAAAAATAAATCAATTGGTGCCAACGAAAAAAATATTTTTATTGTTCCTGTTGCTGTTAATCGGCTGCTCTTCGGGATTGGATAAGCTACAACAGACCCAGCCAAATATTGTTTTTATATCGATTGACGATCTCAACGATTGGGTTGGTTTTTTGGGATATGAACAAGTAAAAACACCCCACATGGATCGCTTAGCAGCCCGTGGGTTTTCTTTTATTAACGCCCATTGCCCTGCTCCAGTGTGTGGACCTTCCAGAACGGCTATACTCAGTGGAATGCGCCCGGTCACTTCAGGTATATATGACAATAATATCAAGTTCAGTCGTGACCTGCCTCAGGTGGTAAGCCTACCCGAACATTTTAAAAACAATGGATACCAAGTCTTTGGTATTGGTAAATTATTTCACGGCAGTACTGCCAACGTTCCAAGCACAGCTTTTGATGCCTATGGTGGTAAATTGGGCTCTGCAGCACCTTTTACCTCGTCTGAGCTACAGATCAGCAAACAAAACCCCTTTCACAAGGTTTCCAAATTAGGTAAAACATTTAAACTCCCCCTTAATGGTATGCCTGCAGATCGATACTGGAATCGGGCCCATACTTTTGATTGGGGACCTGTAGATTTGCCAGACAGTCTTTTTTCAGATCGTAAAAGTCTGGATTGGAGCGTTAACAAACTCCACAATATCAATGACCAACCCTTTTTATTGACCTTGGGCTTTGAACGTCCACACCAACCCCTCTTCAACCCCAAGCGGTTCCACGATATGTATCCTATTACTGAGGTTGAATTACCCAAAACCCTTGTTAACGATCTTGGGGATGTCTCCTATCGGGCAAAACAGCTCGCTTTGTATCCAAAAACCTCTGGAAAACATGAAACCGTATTGAAATACGGGCAGTGGGAGAATGCGGTAGCTTCCTATTTGGCCTCAGTTTCTTTTGTTGACGAGCTTATAGGTGATCTTGTAAAAGCCCTTGATGTGTTGGAGTTGAATAACAACACATGGATTGTAATTTGGTCAGATCACGGTTGGCATCTCGGGGAAAAATCTCATTGGGGAAAGGCAACTGGCTGGTATAGAAGTACTCGGGTACCATTTTTAATTATTCCTCCACTGGGCACAACCGATTTTAAAAAAACATCAGAGATTAAAAACATGGTCAATCTATTGGATTTGGCACCCACCATGGCGGACATCGTAGGAATTCCAAAAAAAACATCCTGGGAAGGAAGGAGTTTAATGCCACTTCTCAGAGAGGAAGCTAGCGACTGGGAGGAGTTTAGTTTAACCACTTTCTCTATTGGATCGCATACTATATCTACCCCAGACTGGCAGTTGATCTCTTATTTCGATGGAAGCTTTGAGCTGTACGACTTGATCAACGACCCCAATCAATTCAAAAATATTGCTGATCTCCCAAAAAGTAAAGTGATTGTAGAGCAATTAAAAAAATATATCCCTGATGAACCGCTCTGGAACTATTTTATTCGCTTTGGCGATTACAAAATTTTAATTCCTAAAAACGGAAGTATTCAAATTTTTGATCAGATGCTGGAGGGAAAAAATGACAAGGATATTGCTGGAACCCTACCCGATTTGGTATTAAAAATAGAAAGCTATATCGAACGACATACCCCCCAGGAGAAGAAATTTATAATAACAACTTTACAATAAAATAAGTATGATTAAATCACTACATAATTGTATTTTATGTTTTAGTCTCTCGATTTTGGCGCTTAACCTTGCGTCTGCTCAAAACCAACCCAACATCATTTTTATCATGGCGGATGATTTAGGGTATGGGGACGTAAGTCTTTATGGGCAACAAAGAATTAAAACTCCCAACATCGATCAATTGGGAAGTAGGGGCATGAAATTTACAGACTATTACTCAGGCGCAGCAGTTTGTGCTCCCGCTCGAAGTGTGCTTATGACTGGTCTTCATACGGGGCATACCCGTGTCCGCGGAAACTTTGGAAAAGGAGGCGTCGTAGGTTTGGCTGGAAAAAAGGGTAGAGTCCCCCTTAAAAAAGAAGACCTTACTATTGCTGAGGTACTAAAGTATCACGGCTATAGAACAGCGATGATAGGGAAGTGGGGATTAGGTGAACCCAATACCTCGGGGGCGCCCAATAAAAAAGGTTTCGACTATTTTTATGGCTTTTATAACCAAAGAAGAGCCCATTCCTATTATCCTGAATACCTTTGGGAAAATACCAAAAAAATAATACTATACGGAAATGAGAAAGAGGCGAATCATCAGTATACACACAACCTATTTGCCGACCAAACAATCAATTTTATCGACAGAAATTACCGCCAACCCTTTTTCCTTTACCTGCCAGTTTGTATCCCACACAGCCGATATGAACTTCCTGATGATGGTATATATACAAACAAAAAAAATTGGACCGACCTTCAGAAAAAGTACGCGGCAATGGTTACCCGTTTAGATGAGACTGTGGGCAGGATTGTAAAACGGTTAGAGGCATTGGGAATTGCCGAAAACACTTATATTTTCTTTACTTCCGATAATGGTCCAGCAGAGATTTATGGAGAATGGGACGTGTTTAATAGTAATGGTATTTTTCGAGGAATGAAGAGAGACCCATATGAAGGGGGCATTCGGGTTCCTTTTGTGGTGTACCACCCAAAAAAAATAAAAGCGGGTACCCAAACCAGTCAAGTAGGCTATTTTGCTGATTTTTTCCCTACGGTGATGGAATTGTTAGGCATTAAAAGCGAGGGCCCTTTTGATGGCCAAAGTATTGCGGGTGTGTTGCATGGTACCCGAAAGGTTGAAGAGGTTCCCCCGCTATATTGGGAATTTTATGAGAAAAATGGCTGGCGGGCAACGCGTTTTGGCAAATGGAAAGCCATCCAGAATAACCTCCATAGCGGGGATCGAGGTCTTATTGAACTCTATAACCTTTACCTAGATCCAGGAGAGGCTTTTGATGTGAGCCAGAGACACCCCCAACTCATCGAAAAAGCAAAGAAAATATTTAAATCCGAACACACTCCCTCAAAACATTATTTTTGGAAGTACCAACAACAAGGCTCAGCAGAAGTATACAACCAGTAGAAAAAACCGATGAAAATACAACAACAGATATATATAATACTTTTTTTATTATTGAGTTACCCCCTGGTGGCGCAACCACAGCATACGTCAGAACAGCAGGTCATCGCATTAATTGATAAAGTCATCGGTTGGCAAAGTCAACAGACCGATCATGTTGAGAAATTTACATTGACCAACTGGCAATTCGCTACCTACTACATCGGTATGATGAAGGCCTACAAAACCACAGGGAATAAATCCTATCAAGAGTTCCTAATTAAAATTAGTGAGGACCACCAATGGGAAACTCCACCAGATATGTATCATGCCGATAAAATTGCCATATCCCAGGTTTATCTGGACCTATACCAACAAATCGGGGATGCAGCACTAATTAAAAATACCAAGTGGGTTTTGGATGCTCATTTGTTGAGAAACAAACCTAATCCAGATGTGAGGTATAACAACAACCCCTATAAACACGAATGGTGGAGTTGGTGTGACGCACTGTTTATGGCGCCCCCTACTTTTGTAAAAATGTACGAGATCACTGGGGAGGAGGAATATTTAAACTATGCCATTGACCACTGGCTGATCACCACAGACTATTTATGGGACAAAAATGAAGATTTAATCTACCGTGATGATCGTTATTTTGGTAAAAAAACAAAATCTGGAAAGAAAATTTTCTGGAGCAGGGGGAATGGTTGGGTTTTTGCAGGTTTGGTCCACATGTTGGAAATCATACCGGAGGACCATCCCAAACGCCAAATCCTTGTTGATCAGTTTACATCCATGGCCCACAAGCTATTAAAACTTCAGGAGCTCACTTCCGATGGATTGTGGCGGTCTAACCTATTGGATCCCGGGGTATTTGCCTACCTCAATAGAAAAGGGGATAAATTCATTCAAACGGCAGAAATAGACATTCCAGAGAACAGTGGTAGCGCCTTTTTTTGCTATGGTTTTGCATGGGGTATCAACAATGGTATATTGGATCGCAACCTATTTGAAAAACCGATGATTGGTGCTTGGGAAGCTTTGACCAAGCATGTCAATAAACAAGGAAGATTGGGATTTGTCCAGCCCGTAGGAAAAGATCCAAAACCTTACACGGCAGATTCCTGGCAGGAATTTGGTACCGGCGCATTTTTGTTAGCTGCCTCGGAATTCATCGAATTTTTGAGAAATCCTATTGCATTCAATCCTATTGAGTTCAATAAACAAGACCTTATTTATGAAAACACCTTTTCATCTAAAGCAGATATTAGCGACTGGAGGTTGGAGGGTGCTGCAAAAGCCCTGATCAGAAACAATTGGTTAGAAATGTACTCTCCTGATCAAAAATCTCATCACGTATTTTGGTGCCCTCAGGAGTTACCCTCCAATTTTATGGCGGAGTGGGAAATGCAGAATCTCAATCCCAAAGCCGGCCTCTGCATCGTGTTTTTTGCCGCCAAGGGAGTGAATGGGGAAGATGTTATGGATCCCGCACTGGAAAAGAGAACAGGAGTTTTTAGTCAATACACCAAGGGAGATTTAAACAACTATCATATTTCTTATTACACGAACAACCCTAAAAAACCTAATCGTCCTTTCAGTCATTTAAGAAAAAATAAAGGGTTTAAGACAGTGCAATATGGAGCGCGAGGGATACCAGTCAATTCAACTGCTACACACCAGTTACAATTAATAAAGAAAGAAAACCAAATCAGTATGTATGTTGATGATCGTTTGATCATTAACTGGAAGGATGAAAATAAAGAATTGGGTCTTCCATTAGAGGAAGGGAAATTTGCATTCCGGCAGATGCAATGGTCACATTTTACATATAAAAATTTAAAAATATGGAACATAAATTAACATTGATAAAGACTATTTTTTTAAGCTTCACAGCAGTTTTTTACTTAAACGCTAATGTTGTTTCCGCAAAAAAAAAGCCCAATGTAATAATTATATACACGGACGACCAGGCTACTTTGGATGTAAATATTTTGGGAGCCAAAGACTTGGTGACACCCAACATGGATAAACTCATGTTGAGTGGGACTACTTTTACCCAGTTTTATGCATCTCCTGTTTGCTCTCCTTCCCGGGCTTCCTTGCTGACAGGTAAAACCCCTCAAAGGGCAGGAGTTCCAGGAAATGCAGGGCAAGACTTGAGCAGAAAATCTGGACTTCCCCCATCTGAATTCACCATGGCAGAAATGTTTAAGGAAAACGGTTACAATACTTATTTGATTGGTAAATGGCACCTTGGATTTCAACCAGAAATGCGTCCCAACCAACAAGGATTTGATTACAGTTTTGGTCACTTGGTTGGATGTATAGACAATTACTCTCATTTTTACTATTGGGGAGGCGACAACAACTATGAAGGTGGTCCTAATCGTCACGATTTATACAGAAACAATCAGGAAATCTTTTTAGATGGTCAATATTTTCCTGATCTTATGTTACAAGAGGCAAAACAGATCATAGAGAACAAGTCGGAGGATCCCTTTTTTATTTTCTTCTCAATGAACACCCCTCACTATCCCTACCAAGGCTATGCAAAGTGGATTAAATATTACCGAGAAAAGGAAGTTAAGCACCCACGGGATCTTTACGCTGCTTTTCTGACCACCCAAGATGAAAAAATCGGAGCGCTTATAGGGCTCCTTGAAGCCCATAGCCTCAGAGAAGACACCATCATTATATTTCAATCGGACAATGGCCACTCTACAGAAACCCGCGCCTACCACGGTGGGGGATACACGGGCCCCTATCGCGGTGCCAAACAATGTTTGTTTGAAGGAGGTATTCGGGTGCCAGCAGCCATATCTTGGCCTGGAAAAATTCCTTCCAATCAGTTCAGAGATCAAATGAGTGTAAATGTAGACTGGATGCCAACACTTATAGATCTATGCGGATTTGACACTGACACCTCTAATATGGATGGAAAATCCCTGATGCCCATAATTTTAAATAAAAATGCTCCCTCCAATCATAAAGCTGGTTATTGCTGGGAGTTTAAATGGCGTAATGGATTAACCTGGGTAGCCCGAAAAGGGAAATGGAAATTATATTCAAATCCCTTTGATACCAGCAGGCGTGATTATACTTACTCAGAGGATTTTGTACTTTTTGATTTAGAAAGCGACCCTGGGGAATCCAACAATTTATATCGCCGAGAGCCAGAGGTAGTCGCGGAGTTAAAAGATTTATACAAAACATGGAAAAGTCAGCAGTAAAAAAGAATTTTTTACCCATAACCTTATTGATTCTGTTTTTTCTAAAAGGCAGTTTATTGCTCTGTCAGGAAACTCCAGTTGTAGAATCTGAAATTCCGAAATTGGTATATCCTAAGTACCGCAGGTGGATGTCACCCGACAATGCTGAGGTGGTAAGATTTAACAGCCCAAGCTTGCAGTGGCCTTCCAAAAAATTTCAAAAATTCGACGTTAGACTTTCCAGAGACAGCCTTTTTAAAGAGTCATTGTTTCAGATAAAGGAGATTCCATTCTCAATGATCAATATACACAAAAGCCTTGCAGCGGGGGAGTGGTATTGGCAATACAAGGTCTCGGGTAAGGAATGGAGTGATTTTGCATCATTTACCGTCAATGATTCTTCAATAGATTTTGCTCCAGCAGGGATTGAAATTCTCATTAAATCCATACCTAAAACCCACCCTAGGGTCATGTTAAAAAAAGATGATTGGTCGGCTTTGATGATAAAAGTAATGCCCTATAAAGAGCGGTATCATATTTTAGAGCGGGCGAATAATTTAATCGGTAAGCGAATCCCAAGTGAAAGAGATGCGTTAATTAAATTTGAGGGAAGAGATAAACAAGAGACAGATAAAATTAAGAAGAATTTCAGCAAAGAAGTGGGGTATGAATTTGGAAAATCATTACAAACATTGACTCAAGCGTATGCATTAACGAAAGAGAAAAAATATTTTGATACTGCACTTTTGTGGATGCGCGAGGCCACCAGCTGGAATCCAGAGGGACTGACGCGAATTAATGACTTTGGGGACTCTTATATTATGGAATCTTTAGCACTGGCAGTAGATGTTTTTTGGGAAGAATTGGATATAATAGAGAGAAAAGCCATTCTTGAACAGGTGGCCGCACGTGCAAATGGTTTTTATAAGAAATGGACTAATTACTTGGAAAACCGAAACTCATCCATGCATGTTTGGCAACACATACTTCACAGAATGTTTCTTACGTCCTTGGCCACAATAGACGAAATTCCTGAAGCGGAAAAGTGGTTGACCTACATCTATGAATTGTGGCTGGCGCAGCATCCCAAAATGGCTGAAGAAGATGGCGCATGGTTTAACGGAACAGGTTACATGCGAATGAACGTTATGACCTTGTTGGACATCCCCTTGAAATTAGGAGCCTACACTGGACAAAACTTTTTCAGAACACCTTGGTATAGTAATTTTATGAAGTGGCTCTTTTATGCTTACCCTCCTGGGGCTACAAGTGACGGCTTTTGTAATGATGGGAAAAAGTGGCCTATGCCCAATTTAGAATACGGAGCTTTTGCAGATGCTTATGCAAGGATCACTGGTGATCCGGTTGCCTTGCAATATTCAAAGGCAGTTTTTTCGAAATTGGACGCCTTGGAGGAGCCATTAGTTGATTTAGATTACACTGGAGGACCACTTGAAAAGGCTGTATTATCCGATGATCAAGATTACGCATGGTTCAGGATCACCGAAGGATATGACATGCCGCTTCCCTCAATGGATGAAAATATAAAGCTAAGTGATGCAGCTTTTTTTCCTGATGTTGGAGTGGCTTATTTTAATTCCAATCGAAAGAATATCGAAAATAATCTAAGGGTTTCCATCAAGAGTTCACCCATGGGACCTCTGGCCCATACCCATGCCGAGCACAATACTTTTAATATTGCGTATAAAGGAAAGCGATTGTTTTATAATTCTGGATACCGTCCATGGATGGGTGCTCCCCATACTCTTGCGTGGTACAAACACACTCAAGGACATAACGGTATATTGGTCGATCAACACGGACAACCTTATGATTCAGGGGCATATGGCTTTATTCCCAAATTCATCGAGGGAAATCAGTTGATCTATGCCGTAGGGGACGCATCCCATGCATACCAAGCACACGAATTGTCACCAAAGGCTAGAAAAGACAATATTCCAAATGATATGGGGGTCAAGCACTTTAGAAGACATTACCTGCTTTTGAAACCCAACATCATTGTGGTTTATGACGAGATGGAGGCGCACAAACCAGTTGACTGGAGTTGGTTGATTCACAACTATCAAGGTCTTAAAATAAACGATGAAGATCAGACTGTGGAAACCACCTATGAGGACCGTGGAGGAAAAGTCTCCCTTTATGGCTCCACTCCCTTGGACAGAGAAGTTACCAATCAGTTTTCAGTAGCGCCCAAAAACTTCCTGAGAAAAAAAGACGGCCGTGGCAACTTACTTACCTATAAAAATCATTGGCATTTCAAAGCAACTACACAAAAAAAACAAGATAAAATGCGTTATTTAGCCATTATACAAGTTAGTGATGACTTAAAGTATAAAGAAATATTTCAGATAGAGGATAGTGACGTATTTGAAATAGAGGGTTGGAAAATCAGTGCTCAAATGGATACAAATAAATCTGCTAAAATATCGATTGAACGTAAGGATGGAAAGCTAAAATTTTTATCCCATACTGGCAAGCTAGATAAATTTTATAGGCTCACTGAAAATGTCAATGGAAAAACAGTTGTAAAAACAGCACAAGATCACTATCCTAAAAGTATAATTAACGCAGCAAAAAGATGAGAGCATTAATAAGATTGTATACTGCACTTAGGGTACTTTTGTTTTTTTCAATCACTGGCTGTGGTTCATCACCAGAGAAAGATCCCCCCCTCAATGTATTGATGATTAGTATAGATGATCTCAATGACTGGATTGGGGTTTTAAAAGCTAATCCGAACGTAAAAACACCAAATATTGATCGCCTTGCCCAAGAGGGTATTTTGTTTACAAATGCCCACTGTCAAGCACCCATATGTGGACCTTCGCGCGCTTCATTACTTTCTGGACTTAGGCCTTCTAGTACGGGCATATACGGTCAGATCAAAGACCAGAATCTTAGAAAAGGGAATCCATCAATGAAAACGGTTCGATTTTTACCCCAATACTTTAAAGATCACGGCTATAAAACCCTCGGTGTTGGGAAAATTTTTCACAATCATGCTCCGGAGGGAGTTTTTGACGAGTCAGGGGGGAGGATACAAGGTTTTGGGCCCCTTCCTGAAAAAAGAATAAAGTGGGACAAGAAGGGTACTTCTACGGACTGGGGCGTGTATCCGAGTCAAGACAGCTTGATGTATGATTACAGCTATGCCCAATGGGCGGAAAAACAATTGAAAAAAAGTCACAATCGTCCCTTTTTCATGGCCGTCGGATTCATTCGTCCACATGTTCCCTGGTATGCCCCAAAACAATGGTTTGATCTTTATCCTCCAGACAAATTGACATTGCCCTCTTACCTACCCAATGATTGGGACGACCTTCCCGAGATCGCAAAACAAATTGCCTTTAAAGGGATGATGCCTACCACAGACTGGGCCATTGAAAGTGGAGAGTGGAGCAAAATCGTTCAAGCCTATTTGGCTTGTGTTTCTTTTGTAGATCAGCAAGTTGGTGTGGTACTCGATGCATTAGAAAACAGCGCCTACAAGGATAACACCATTGTTGTACTTTGGTCCGATCATGGCTATGAACTTGGTGAAAAAGGATCTTTTGGTAAACAAACAATCTGGAGTGAATCTACCCGTGTTCCGCTGGTATTTAAATCTCCAAAAATAGATGTACAGCAGTCGATTCCCCAAGCCGTAGAACTTCTTGATGTGTACCCTACACTTATAGATCTGGCAGCATTACCGCCAAATCCAACCAATGAAGGGAAAAGTTTGCTGCCTCTTATCAATCAACAAATAGATTCCACGGCCGTGGCTATTACAACCTATGGGCAAAACAATCACAGCATGATTAATATGCAGTACCGCTATATTTTTTATGAAAACGGTGCTGAAGAGTTGTACGATTTGCAAAAAGACCCTGAGGAACGCTACAATATTGCAAATCATGAAGCATTAGATGTTCTGAAAACGGACATGCGAAAAAATCTGCCTAAGATAAATGTAGATTGGAAAGTAGGGAGTAGCCATATCATCAACGATTATTTCAAAAGAACATCAAAGCAAATTAAAAATCAAAAGAAATGAGCATTAAAACCTTTTATATCCAGATCGCAACTTTTTTGTTAGTACTAATCATGACTCCTTTGGGGTTAATGTCTCAGTCAGAAAGTGACCAAGGTCCATATTTCGCTACAGGTATCAGGATTGGCGATGTGTCTCAAACTGAAGCTATTATTTGGGCGCGATTAACTAAAAATAAAAAGCGCGTAAATGACGCGCCCCTACCCATCTCGTTATACACTGATCCCGCTACTAACAAAAGGCACTTGAGAAAAACAAGGAGAGATAAAAATGGTACGGTATATTTTCCACAAGGCTATGATATCAATACAGTCGAAGGAGCCGTTCCAGGAATGAAGGGAGAGCTTAGGGTTCATTTCAAGCCCAATGATACATCCTCCTGGCAGTCTACCGCTTGGGAAGGCGTGGACCCTGAAGCCAATTACAGCAAAAAATTTATTTTGGATAAATTACTTCCCGGGAAAACTTATGAACTGTTATTAGAGGCCCGTCCTATAAATGGAAAAACCTCCGCCCAAATTAAAGGAAAATTTAAAACTCCTCCAGATACCAATACCTCTCGAAAGATTGTTTTTGCGGCGAGTACTTGTCAAGGTTACCCCGATCAAGACCATCCCGATGGGTACAAAATATATCCATTTCTAGAAAGTCTTGATCTCGATTTTTTTGTTCACGCTGGGGACATCCTCTACTATGATAATTTGGCGAAGAACAAAAGCATGGCCCATTATCATTGGGACAGAATGTTTAGTTTACCGACCAATAAATCTTTCCATACACAAGTTACCAGTTATTTTGAAAAAGACGACCACGATGCTTGGTTTAACGATTGTTATCGAGGGATTAAGTCCTCTTTTATGGGGGATTTTACCTTTGACCAAGGTTTGGCTGTTTTTCGTCAGGAAATGCCGATCAAAGACAAAACATACAGGACCTTCCGCTGGGGAAAAGATTTGCAGATATGGTTAGTTGAGGGGCGAGATTATAGAAGCCCCAATACCCAAGCCGACGGCCCAAATAAAACCATTTGGGGTAAAGAGCAGATGGACTGGTTTAAGCGAACGGTACAAGCCTCAGATGCTACATTTAAGATATTGATCAGCCCAACTCCTATAATTGGTCCCGATCGCAGCCAGAAAAAAGACAACCATTCCAATAGAGGCTTCTATCACGAGGGTGAAATCATTCGAAAATTTATTGCATCTCAGCCCAATATGTATATAGTTTGTGGTGACCGCCATTGGCAACATGTCACCAAACACCAAGATTACGGTATAGTTGAGTTTTCAATAGGTGCCAACAGTGATGATCACGCCTCAGGCTGGGATCAAGAGGATGTAAGGCCCGAACATTTGTATTTAAATATTGTGGGAGGGACCATGACAGTTACCATTGACCCCAAGGGAAAAGGAAGTATCTCAGTAGTTCACTACGATGTGAATGGAAATCCACTCAATGAATTTTTGGCCGACGCAAAGTAGTTTTGTAAAAATATAGCATGATAAAAATGACTTTAAAAAAGGTATCCTTAGTTTATTATTTTTTTATTTTTTTGGGGTGTACTGCCGGGGAGCAGCCAAAACCTAATCATCCCAATATAATTTATATTTTGGCAGACGATTTGGGTTATGGTGATTTGAAATATTACAACAACAAAAGTAAAATTAAAACACCCCATTTAGATCAGCTGGCACACCAAGGAATGGCTTTTATGGACATGCATTCTACTTCTTCTGTTTGCACCCCTACCCGATATAGTATACTGACAGGAGAATATGCGTGGCGTACCCGGCTTAAAAAAGGAGTGCTTTGGAGTTATGGACCTTTGATGATTCCCGACCAAAAAGAAACGGTGGCCAAGCTTTTACAACGTAATGATTATCAAACTGCTGTGGTGGGTAAATGGCATCTGGGATTGGACTGGCAACTCAAACCCAATTACCGAGAGGACCAGGTCAAAAGAAGAGCCCCTGGGATTGTCACTGACTATCAGGAAGAGATTGTTGATTTTTCAAAAAATCCAACCAAAGGTCCCATCGATGTTGGTTTTGATTACAGTTATATCCTGCCTGCTTCACTCGATATCCCGCCCTATGTCTATTTGGAAAACGAAAAATTTACACAACCCATTAGCGACTTCAGCGATGGGAGTAATTTAGACGGTGATAAAGACTATGATTTTTGGCGTCCTGGGCCTATGGCCGAGGGCTTTGATTTCTATAAAGTGCTTCCGACCTTTATACAAAAAGCTAAAGCCTACATCAATCATGCTACTCAAAAAGAAGCTCCTTTTTTCCTGTATTTACCCTTGGCAGCACCCCATACCCCTTGGGTACCCAAAGAAAAATATCGGAACAAGTCAGCAGCTGGTATGTACGGTGAATTTGTTCAAATGGTGGACGATCAGTTGGGTCAGCTCCTCGACCATATAGATGCCAAAGGAATTACAAAACAGACCTTAGTAGTTTTTACCAGTGACAACGGTCCTTACTGGAAACCACAACATATAGATGAATTCGGTCATCGAGCAGCTGCCAATTTACGCGGTATGAAAGGCGATATTTACGAGGCGGGTCATCGCGTACCATTTATTGTAAAATGGCCCGGAAAAGTAGCACCTAATAGCAAAAGTAATCAGATCAATTCATTGGCCAATTTTTATGCAACTGTGTCCGACCTTTTGGGTATCCCCTCAAATGCTCCAGATAGCTTTAGCCTCTTCGATGAGCTAACAGACGCGACTGATGATTCCCTTATTAGACCGATCGTTCACCACAGTTCAGAAGGACATTTTGCCATACGTTATGGGGATTGGAAGATGATAGAAAAAAGAGGTTCTGGAGGATTTACCCCACCTGCATTTATATCTCCACCTCCGGGCGTATTCGAAATGCGTTTATTTAACTTAAAAAATGACACCAGTGAAAAAAATGACCTTGCAAAAGAATACCCAAATCAATTAGAAATAATGAAATTCAAGCTTGATTCCATCAGGCAACCCAACTAAAATTATATATATGAAATTACCCATCAAAACACTAGGCTTATTGGTCTTTATTTTATTACCATTGTTGGCTTGTTCTCCCCCGACCAAAAGCAAGAAAAAAACTCCCAATATTCTGATTGCCATTGCAGACGATCAGTCCTATCCACACACAGGTATCTACGGCTTTTCAGAAATCCAAACACCTGGTTTTGATTACGTTGCCAAAAATGGTGTATTGTTTCACAATGCGTTTGTCGCAGCTCCCCAGTGTAGTCCGTCACGTGCGGCTATTTTGACTGGAAAAAATATATGGGAATTGGAGGAAGCGGGAACCCATGCTAGTAATTTCCCAAAAAAATTTAAGGTTTTTACTGAGATTTTGGCAGAGCAGGGATATTTTGTCGGCTACACAGGAAAGCCCTGGGGCCCCGGGAATTGGGAAATTTCTGGGAGAAAGCAAAACCCGGTAGGGGAGGGTTATAACCAGCATTTGTTGGAAACGCCACCCACCACGGGGATCCGATCCAATAATTATTTTAAAAACTTTCAGGAATTTTACAGTAAAAAAACTGCTGAAAACCCCTTTGTTTTTTGGTTTGGTTCCCATGAGCCCCATCGTGTTTACGAGTATCAAACAGGGGTAAAAGCAGGAAAAAGCCTCGATAAAGTAGAGGTTCCAAAGTTCCTTCCAGACAACGAGGTGGTTAGAAACGATGTTCTCGACTATATTTTGGAGATAGAACATTTTGACAACCACCTACTTCAAATGATTCAGTTTTTAGAGGAAAAAGGAGAATTAGAAAATACCTTTATCATTGTTACTGCTGACAACGGCATGCCATTCCCCTATGCTAAAGCCAATGTCCAGGAATTTGGAACACACGTTCCATTGGTCATTTCCATGCCGCACGGCATCAAGGGAAAAGAAGTCCATGAACCTGTGGGCTCCATCGATATAGCACCCACACTGATGGAGTTGGTGGGGACTACAGATCGAATGGACACCACAGGTAAGAGTTTGATGTCGGTATTAACCGAAGTAGAGCATCCTAAGCATCGCGAGTATGTTCTCACCGGCCGGGAGCGTCATACCCATGCCCGACCCGACAACCTTGGATATCCAGCCAGAGCTATCAGAACCAGTAATTATTTGTATGTACACAATTTTATCCCAGACCTCTGGCCACAAGGAGATCCAGTACCAAAAAACCCAGAAAATGATCGCAGGAGCAAGGTAAAAGGTTTCAAAGCCCTTTATCCAGGCTACCACGATGTTGATGCTTCGCCTTCTAAGGAGGCGATCATGGCCATGCAAGACACTCCATATTTTGATAGGGCTTTTGCTAAAAGACCAAAAGAACAATTATATGATATTAAAAAAGATCCCCATTGTACTCAAAACATTGCTATGTTCCCTGAGTACAAACAGGTGTTAATCCAACTTAAACAACAACTGTTGCACGATCTAAAAGAACAGGGCGATCCCCGTGCTTCTGACAATCCAATATTTGACAGTTACCCGCGATATTCGTCGATGCGAAACTTTCCTGGATTTAACTTAAGGGGACAATACAACCCGGTATTTGCAAGATGAATTTTTTAACTGAGCAATTAATTTGAAATAAATACCTCTATTTTAATAAAATTTATTTTGTGCGATCTTTCCTTTTAATTTTTATTTATTTATTAGTTTTTCAATTAAAAGCACAGACTTTTAAGGTTTTTGTTGATGGTAATCGTGTTAAAGTTCATGAACAAAACGATGTTCCATTGACTCACGGTCTATCGAGCTTTAAATTTGCTCGTATTACCTACACAGGTAAGCCTATTAAAATTAAGGTAGAGTCCTCCGATCTTTCTTATAATGCTGATGAATGGTCGATCTCACCCAAGCGATACAAAATAACGGGCGATAAATCAGGAAATGAACTTTCTTTCAGTATAAATCGACTGGGTTATGTCGTAATTCGATTTAGTCAAGATCAAGATTTTACAAAACGTTTGGTTTTATTGTTTGAAAACCCTGAAGTTGTTCCGGAGAAAAGTGTAAACATAGTTGATGAATATGGTATTGACAATAGCGGTCAAATGAATGAAACTTTAAAAATTCAAATGGCTTTGAATAACATTTCTGGGAGTGAAAAAGTACTTTATTTCCCCCCTGGAAAATATAAGACAAATAAACTTGAGTTTAGAAGCAATAGCCATATTCACCTTAGTAAAAATGCAAGAATTATAGCTGATGACAATTCCCTGATTAGTTACAATTCAAACGACAATACAAAAATCAATCATTTTATTCTTGTAAAAGATGTTCAAAACCTCAAAATTTCTGGCTTGGGAACAATTGATGGTAATGGGACCCAAATTGTTGCACTATCTCATCCTGAGAAATCTAAAAAGAAAAGAGATATAAGGCTGTTGTTCATTTACCGCTCAAGTAATGTTCAAATAGAAGGAATAATATTAAAAGATGCTGCCCGATGGAATACCCATATCCTCAACTCCAATCACATTAGTTTTCGATATTGTAAATTAATGAACAACCCTATTGAAAATAAATATCTTGGAAGTTTAGATGGATGGGATCCTGACAGTTCTAGTGATATACTAATTGAAAACTCATTTGGATGGGCTGGAGATGATATAGTTGCTATTAAATGCACTGGTTATGGTGAAAACCAAGATAAGATACCCAATGTAGAGAGAATTACCATTCGTAATAATGTATTTTTAACAAAAAAAACAGGCTTAAAAATTGGAACTGAAACCTATTGCGATCGAATGCAAAATATTATTTTTGAGAATAATGATATTATAGAATCAGACCGTGTGATGGGAATCAATGTAAGAGATGGAGCGTTGGTAAATGAAGTATTGTTTAAAAATATTCGTGCTGAGTTTTGTCATCAAGATAGAAAGCAAACCGGTATCAATTTTTATATTACGAAAAGAAATAGAGATACTTCTTCTTTGGGTAAAATCCAAAAAATAACCCTTGAGGATTGTACTTTTGAAGTGGCCTTTCCCAAAAAATGGGCTTTTTACAGGCACTACCCCCAAACCCAAAAGAATGATTTAAGCGTTCATTTAAAAAATGTTTTTGTTCGTGGAAAAAAAATTGAGAGAATGGATTCTGAATTTTTTGACCTTGAAAAGAATAATGGAGAATTAACTTTTAACTAATTATTCAATTTAATATTGATTTGCAAGCGACACAAATTAAAGAGATTGGAAAAACAATTAATATTTTATTGGATTAATAAACATTTTAATGAAGTTAAAAAAAGGGACAATATTTTTATTTTTTTTTACAATATGTCAACTTTGCATATGTCAAAATAAACTTTCAAGTAAAGACGGTTTTATATTTCCTGAATCAGAATCCTTTGAGGGACGAAAGCCAGAGGCAAATTGGATTTGGGATTCTGGAGACCCGAATCCAAAAAATTATTACTTACATTTTCGTAAAAGTTTTACCTTGATAGGCTCAATAAAAGAGGCAAAAGCATATATATCAGCCTTTTCCTTCGCCGAGCTTTATATAAACGGTGTATACATTGATCGTGTTCCAACTAACCCGGATCCTGAGTATCAAACCTATGAGGAAATTGATATATTTCAATATCTTAAATCAGGTAAAAATACAATAGCTACTCTTGTTTATAATGTAGGGGAAGGATTACATCACAGAATGAATGGGAGAGGAGGCTTTTTCTTTCAATCAAAAATAATCGACAACGAGGATAAAATTATCAAGTTAAATAGCGATAAAAGTTGGCTAGTTGCAAAAGCAATAGCGTGGAACAACAAAACAGATCACCGTCAAATTGATCACACTATAGGAAGGCAAGAGAAGTACGATGCAAGACTTGCATATGATAGTTGGGAACTTAACCGTTTTGATGATTCGAATTGGGTAAATGCTACTGAAATTGGAGTTCCTCCAATAGATCCATGGAATAAGATTGTAGTAATTAATAGGGAGCGTACTTTTTTAAAAATTATCACCCCTAAGAGAAAATGGAGTAGAAATGGTTTTCATATTTATGATTTTGGAAAAGCCATCACCGCATATCCCCGTTTTGTTGCTAATGCAAGAGAGTCAGGATTAAAACTTGAAATTGGGACAGCAGAGACTCTCGGAAAAGATAGTGTTCCATTAATGACTGACAATGTAAATTATATTGACTCATATATCACTAAAAAGGGACTTCAAAGTTGGCATCCTGTTACTTGGAGATCCTTTAGATATTTGGCTATAAATCAAAATAAAGACGTTAAAATTGAAAATGTTTTAGCAAAATTTAGGTCATTTCCAGTAAAAAACAGAGGATATTTTTCATGCTCAGACAGTATCCTAAATGATATTTGGGAAATTGGAAGGTGGTCAATGCAGATTTGTGCCCAGGATACTTGGATGGATACACCTTGGCGTGAGCAAACTCAATATATTGCAGGAGATAGTCGATATATGGTTCGCTATTCAGCCTATAGTTTTGACACTAACATAAAATTATTAAATGATTACTCCATTCTAAGTGGTGCATTCTCCCAGAGATTTTCTGATAAAGGGGCTATTCGTGGTCGCCATCCAACAGACTATCGTTTAGGGCCAAAAACTTCTACTTATATACCTGATTATCAATTAGAATGGATTCTGATGTTGAAAGAGCATTTTATGTTTTACAAAGATTTTGAATTAGTCAGACAGGTGTATCCGAATTTAAAATTATTATTGAAATATTTTGAAATTTATGAATCTGATGAAAGAAAGCTATTAGGGAAAGTTCCAGGTTGGGTTGTTTTAGATCATCCCGATACTTTTAAGATGGATGTAAATGGAGAAAATACTGCAATGAATTGTCTGTATTTTGGCGCATTAAATTCAGCAGCATGGCTAGCTCGCAATATAATTGGTGACCAAAACCAAGCGAAATTATGGTATAAGAAAGCTGAAGAGATTAAACAATCTGTACAAAAATTCATGTGGCTTAAAAAAGAAAAGCTATTTAAAGACGGATTTAAAAGTTCTAGAATTACACAACAAACACAAGTCTATGCCCTAAAATATGGCATTGTTGAAGAAAATTATAAATCTTCTTTGGTAAATTTTATCGAGGCCCAGGGCAAATCATGTGAACAATCTTTTTCCTATTGGCTTCTGAATTCTATGTTTTCTGAGGGGAAAGGACAATGGGCTTTAGATTATATAAGAAAAAACTGGGGAGAGCAAATGAACAGAAATGATTTTAATGGGGCATGGTTTGAAAATTGGATTCCAAAGTTGGGAAGATCAAAATCTCATGCTTGGTGTTCTGGACCAACAGCTCTTCTTCCAGAAAAGGTTCTGGGCATTGAACCAATTCTACCGGGTTGGAAAAAATTTAAAATTAAACCTAATTTATATGATTTAGATTGGTGTGAGGGATTAGTCCCGTCTTCAGCAGGTGATATAAATGTTAAGATAAAAAAGCTAAGAAAAAAAAGCTTAGAGGTAGGATTACAAATCAAAGCTATTATTCCAATGAATACCTCTTCAAGGATATACGTACCAATTCAAAAAATCAAATCCTTCGTAATTGAAATAAATGAAAAAGAAATATGGAAGAATGGTCAATATTTACAAAATGATTCCAATATAAGTTTTCAAAAAAAGTTTGATGATTATGTTGTTTTAGAATTTAAATCTGGTGATTATACTGTAAATGCTTTAAATAAATAAAATGAAGAACTTAATTCTGAATTAAAAGCGGATTCACTAAGTAATTTTTTGTTTTTTTTAACATATTTTATTTATCTTGCACAGTCGTACGCACAATTAAATAAAACATGTGTGCGTGCACGAAAGAAAAAACAAATTAATTACTAACCAAAATTTATTAAAGTATGAATTCTATTCACTTGGGCATCTGTAAAGCCCGTGGAAAAACACTTTCACTTTTTAAGAAAAGTGTTTTAAGTTTATTGTTCTTAGTAGGTTCTTTTGCTTCTGCGCAACAATCTGTTAGTGGAACTGTGGCTGACCCATCAGGCGTTCCATTACCTGGGGTTAATGTTGTCATTAAAGGAACTAATACAGGAGCATCAACAGATTTTGATGGAAATTTTTCAATTCAAGCTGCTGAAACTGACGTATTAATTTTTTCATTTGTAGGTTTTAAAGATCAAGAAGCTACAGTAGGGAATAATACCTCATTTAGCATTTCGCTTGAGGAGGAAGCAAGTTTTCTTGATGAAATAATTGTTACTGGTTATGGAACACAAACCCGAAGAGAAGTTACTGCTTCGATTGTAAGGGTTGATTCTGAAACAATTGAGCGTGTAGCTGCTGGAAGTAGTGTAGACGCTATTAAAGGTCAAGTTGCTGGAGTAGATATTACTTCTCAAGGTGGTAGACCTGGACAGAGTCCTCAGGTTCAAATTCGAGGAAGAAGGTCTATTTCTGCATCAAATGACCCTTTATATGTTGTGGATGGAATCCCTGTTACAAGTAGTGTAGACGGAGGTGCCATTTTTGATATTGCACCACAAGACATTGAATCTATGGAAATCCTTAAAGATGCAGCAGCAACTGCGATTTACGGTTCTAGGGGTGCAAACGGTGTAATTATCATCACTACAAAAAGAGGTAAGCAAGGTGAGCAAACC
>CESO01030555.1_pt1 | contig 93073 bp, 70 predicted proteins | sample 356341 | NCBI WGS metagenome assembly CESO01 (sample SAMEA2621812, study PRJEB7988) | marine metagenome | biome: marine biome (ENVO:00000447); feature: deep chlorophyll maximum layer (ENVO:xxxxxxxx); material: "saline water (ENVO:00002010), including plankton (ENVO:xxxxxxxx)" | depth 35 m | reverse complement strand
AAAAATGAAAAAAATTATAAGGGGCACCTGTCCCCTTATAATTAATATTAATAATTATGCATCAAAAGTAATAGCAGCTCCTACAAGACCTTCGTCTTTAATAGCACTACCAAAACCAGTACCTGCTCCATCTACTAAATCGTAAATATCACTAGTAGCACCTTCATCAAGATAAACTTTAATTTCACGCATGTTATCAACTCCATTAATTTGATTTGGAGCATCATTTTTAACAATGAATTTAATTAAGTGATAAGTATCACCTGATACTGCAACAGTAACATCTGCAAAAGTATCAAATGCAACTAATCGATCGTACCCAGAGTACTCACGACCTTGTTGTAATTTTTCTTCTTTAATAATATCAGCACCAACACCAACACCAGCTACTGCATTTGTTTTAGCATTTGATATTGCTACTGTTGAATCCTGAGCATCTAATGCAAACTCAAGACGCATACCGTCTTTAGCTATAATAGCACACGTTCCTGTCGGATTACTAGAAGATGCCATAATTTTAGAAGCAACACTTCCTTTAACCGCAATTGCTGCCGCTACTGCAGTATTAATAGCTGTAGCTGTAGCATTAACTGTAGCTGTAGCAGTAGAAATTTCAATATTTACTCGTGGAAACGGCTCATAACCTCCAGAAGTTTCAATAATTTTTAAAATAAATTTCTCATTAACTACACCCGCAGTTGGCGTTAGCGTACTAGTTTGCGGACTAGATGGTGCAGTGTGTGTTGCCACGCAAGATTGTATTGCTGATTTTCTAAAAGGAGGAGATACTTGTGCCGCATTATCTGCGTCCCCAGCTTTAAAAATTCGGTATAATGGATCAACATCTGTTGAAACTGCTGCCCATAAAGTCCAAACACCATCAGCATTTAGAACTTGAAATTGAGGTGCGCCTACCGACGTTTTTGCGCTTACTCCCGCACCTACTTTACTTACTATTACTTGTCTCATATTTGACAAAAATTTTAATTAATATATAATTTTAATATTATTCGTTTTTACCTAACTCAATTTGCTGAGTTTTGTATCTTAGATCCGAAATACCTTCTAAGATGCTATTAATTGTCATATCTACAATCTCTTGATGTGTGTGCTCTGCAAGCTCACAATCAACAGATTCTATACCAGTATCCAAAGATAATGAAACTTTGGCAGGGTTTTTTATGTATGTTAATTTTAAGGAGTCTATTATAAATATATCATTAGTGTAGGCTTTTATTCCATTACCTTCAAAAACAATTAATGGTTTATTTCTTTTAGTTGTATTAAATGGATCTGCTAAAAACGAATGGATGTCATCATGCTGAACAAATTTAGCTGATACTAATCCTATCTTTCTACTATTACCTGGAATAAGCTCTTCTAGAATTTGTTGTTGCCAAGTTAAAGTTGAGCAACTTTTATTGCAATAAACAGTGCATAATGTTTTAACTAAATACCTGTAATCGCTTGGGAGCTCATCTGAAAAATAAACATGCGAATTGTGCACAGATTCCTCAAGGTATTTAAATTTTATTTTTTCAGTTTTTACAATAGCTCTAAGATCGTCAACTCTTTTTTGAGATTCTTCAAAACCTTTACCATATAAATTGTTTTTACCATATTTAAGATTAATAAATTTATCAATAGCTTTATTAAGCTCTAAATCTATTTCTTGAGGTAAAAGCGTGTCAGCTTGGAATGAATTAATCTTATCCACTCCTTGCTGAACCGCCAAATGCATTTCCGTAATATTCATTAGTATATTATTCCATTACATTAAATTGCTACTTCTTTAAGTTTTGCTCTTAAAGTTGTTAGTTTTCCTGAATTCTTTTTATTCTTTAAAAAGACTACAGTATCTTCCATTGTTTCACCTAGCACTTCATCTATAAAAATAACTTGATTACCAATTTTTCTTAAAACTCCTGCAGATACCATTTCTTCAATTTCTGCTTTAATTTCTAAGTGTTTATCAATAGCTATTTTTATAAATCGCTTAGGTTCTTTATCTTTTATATCATACAAAGTTGTTTCAATTTGCTCATCAGTTAATCTATCTGGATTATGATCAGATATTAATCGTAATACACGCTTCATACCTTTCTTATCAGATGATAATTTAATAAACTCCTTATCCGCATCTTTTCTAAGTTGGATAGAATTGAATTTACTTTTCTCTGCTTTTGTTGTGTCAAGAATATAAAATTTTTGTCTTCCTGTCATTTCTTTTTCTGACATAGCAACATAAGGATGTTTTATAGCAAATTGATATTTAAGCCAATCCATAATTCTAATAGGATCCCCTTTCGAGTCAGTCCCAACTTCTAATTCAACTCCTGTAAATCCTACAGGTATTGATAATTCTGCCCAATATTTTTTTGTATGTTTTGGCCAGTCTTGATGGTCCGGAGAAACATCTAAAATACCGTTAAGATATTTTTTTTCGTCCTCTAGAGATAATCCCTTCAATGGTTGTCTATTTACATAGACACTACTTAATTTAGATACAGCATCAGCTAGTATCTCTTTTGGTAAGTGATTATTAATCTCCTTACGTCGTAAAAATATTTTTTTACTCATAATCTAGTACTTTTAAAGTTTTAATTAATGGATGTAAAGTATAACTCTCCTATAATTAAGTTAAAGAAGTGGGGGATTACTCCCCCACAACTCAACCAAAAAACCAATATATAGACACGCGATTAACGCCTTCTTATAGTGATACAGCTGTACATTCAATGTCAAGAGACGTGTCGAATCGTTTAAGAACGATACCTGCAGTCTTTAACATGTGTACAGAAGCACCATCCACGTCGGATGCTCTAGCAGAACCAGAATCAAACCCACGAGGTACAACTGAACCGGCAACACACCATCTCATCATTTCACGACCTTTCTTAGAAATCATTTGTACGTTTGCTTGACCGTCATAGTTAGACTGATCAACAAATACCATACGGTATGATTCAAGAGAGTATCCTGTAACAGGGTGCTTAGCACGAGCATCAGCAATAGGACCATGATCAAACATAGGTAGTTTAACTACTTTTACTGAATGACCATCTACGTGATCATAAGAAGTAAAGTAACCAGTAACACCTAAGCTACGACCTGAACCTGTGATAAAGCGGTTTTCACCACCAACTTTCCAAGAGTTACCTCCATCACCCATGTGACCTTTAAGAGCTTCGTCAAATTCACGCGCTCCACCAGTACCTGTGTACAAAGTAACTTGCTTAGCATTAGCGTCTGTCATTCCGTAGAATAAGTCACCAATGATATTTTTAATCTTAGCCTCCGTTAAGGTAGAGTAAGAATCTTTATTTACAATCTGCTCTAAAAGACCAGGACCAACAACAACTGGTTGTCCGTTTTCATCTTTCATAGTAGTTTTACCTGTAGAGTCATAAGTTTTTTGACCGTACCAGTAGTACATTTCACACTCTTCTTTGAAGTTAAGCATGTGTTGATATTCTTCGTAGTCCATCCAAAGTTTTGTAGAACCTCCACCTCGCTTAGGAAGTGTAAATTCAGCTACAAAGTCTTTAGCATTACCAGACATGTGGTATGATTTACGAATAGTACCAATCTTGTTACGAACCTTACCAGGAACTTCCCAGTTAGATGCATTACCACGAGAGAAGTCAACTCCTACAGGCGCATACATTTGAGCCCAAAGATCTCCAATTTCACCTGCTGTAATTGTAGCTGATGGATCTGGATTTATTTGTTGTACTTGGTAACGATAATTAGAACCTACTGCTTCTGGAGCAGCCATAATTCGTACTTGTTCTCCGTGTTGATTTACTAATACGTAATCTTTAATAAACCATTTATCAGCAAATTCTAAATAAAAATTAGAACCTGCACCATGTGCTTTTGCGAGAGGTCTAGTAGTCAACCTGTGAGTCTTAACACGATATTCATATTCAAATCTATCAATAGATTTAACATTTCCTACACCCTCAGTTAAAAATGAAAGCGGAAAACGCTTATCTTCTTTACCAGCTAGGTGTGTTATTATCGGTGACAATTCAGTTGGCTTAGACATCATAGCATTTGCAAGACTGTTCATATCAGTCATTTGCGAATCATTGTAGAAATTCTTTCTAACACTGATGTTGTTTCCGTTTACTGCCATTTTTAATTAATTTATATATGCAAAGTTTAAATATTGCCGTTATTAAATACTAAGATCTAAATCATCTACATTAAACTTAGTAGTTCTTCTTGTAGCTTTTTTAGCGCTTTTAATAGACTCCTGTCTACCTGAAAGCTTTTCTCTTAGTGTTCTTGCACTCTGAGTTTTTGCTTTTGAGTTTATTAACCCTTTTAAATCAAACCCTTTGTACATTAAATAGTCAATCGCAAGTTTTACATCAATGTCTGCTTCCGAATGATCTATATCGCGTTGAGTTAATCCATCTTGATTCACAGGTTTAGAGATGTAGTTAAAAAACTTATTTTTTTCTCTCTGAGGTATAGAAATACCTGCTAAATCCTGTGACTCTTCTATCTTTCCTGCAATGCCATCCCAAAACTGCGTTTTCTCTTTTTGCGATTCTATGTTTTGTTGACGTTGCTCTTCATACATCTCTTCACGTTGTTGCTGTTGGTACTTTCCTAAAGCTGCCTTGGCCGCATCTGCCTTTTTATAAAGTTTACCAGTATCTTCGTAATCTTCTAGTAACTCATTTATAAATTCTTTATCATGACCTTTTAATTCAAAATAATTTGAAAGAATAACTTTCTGTGACGCTGCGTCATCTTCTTCTAAATTAAATTTTTCATAATCCATATTAGGATCATGAGCTGTCATAAATTGTTGAGATTCTCCTCCTTGTAACACATACTCTAAGTGTTGTTTTACTAAAGGAAAGTTCTCTAAAACATTATCAATCCTTTCATCAGCCATTTGGGATGCAATATCTTTTGTCATTGCAGCTAATCCTTCGGGAGTATCTTCGTACTCTTCTTCAGGGTCATACCCTAGCTTATCTAAAACTTCAGAAACTACAGTAGCATTACCTTCTTCATCTTCTTCATCTTCTTCTTCTTCTTCCTCCTCCTCTTCTTCAGGTATATCCGGATCTATACCATCTAAAACATTTTCTTCTTCTGTTTCTTCTGTTTCTTCTGTTTCTTCGACTTGTTCAGGCTCTGGAGCTTCCGGGTCTTCAGGCTCCGCCATTGGTAAATCTAGGCCATCTGTTATTGCGTCTGCAGTATCTCCTGCAACTACATCGTCTATAGTGATGTCGTCTAGCGCAATTTCATCGTGTTCTTCACTCATATTCTTGGTTTTTATGTTAACAAAAATAGATAATATAAGTAATACTTTTACATATTACTTATTTTTTTGATTTTTTATTATTATATAGCACTTTAGGTCCTCCATGCATTCTTAAAAGCGGTGAAAGATCTTTTAGCTTATTATAATCACGTTGTACGTGCGGATCTTTTTTAGTAGTAAGGTCGTCTAATATTTTACCTTTATACTCTCTAGATTCCTTGTTAAAATATTTAGAAAATTCAGTATTGCTGTAAATATCAACACCTCTAGCTTTTAATTTATTTAATTTCTTTCTTGTTCTATTAGGCCCCCAATTATAAGCTAATAATGCTTTAGCTGTTTTAACTTCGTCTGAGCCTTTATTCCATTCTCTGTTAAATAAATTTTCCATGTACTTTTCTTGAATGTGCTGTGAAATAGAAAACCCATCCGCACCAGTAAGATCCTTCATTTTAACATCATTGCCTACCCAACCTTTATCTTTTGCATATTGCAATGTATCTGGCATTATTTGCGCAGAGCCTATAGCTCCTGCTTTACTTTTAGCATTAGTATTAAAACCAGACTCAACAAATCTTTGCTTTTGTAACATCAATGGCCACTCTTCTTCTAGCTTAGCATCTGATTCTGTTAAAGGTTTAGGAGCTTTAGATTTTGGTCCACCTGTTTTATATTCAGGTCTAGGATACTTAGGTAGTTTCCAGCTGCCTTCTGCAAATTTTATTGCCTCTTTTTCAGTATCAAACTGTATACCTTCTCCAGCATTCATCGCGTCTCTAAAAGATTGCGGCTGATAATTTGCATAAGGAGCTTTTTTATTTGTTATAGAAGGCACAACATAATATTTTCCATCAGCTTCATACGTTGTCGCTAAATGCGTAGAATGCGAGTTTTCTTTTTGACCTTCAAAATACTCACCTTGTGCAGGGCGCATCATTCTAAACTTTCTGGCTTTATCTGCGTTAGATGGAGGATCTTTTTTACCGCCTGTTTCATATTCACCAGGCTGTATAGTTTGACCATGACTTGTTCCAGCCATTTGATTTAATCCTACTCCTGTTGAGCCAGGTTCAATTAAAGATCCCATCTCATCATACACTCGTGGTATAGTTTGAGCAGGGGGAGGGCCCACAGGAGTCTGCGGTATTTGTGATTGTTGTTCAGACTGGGGCGCTTCCTCTGTAGTAGATTGCAAAGCTTGTTGCTCAGCAGTTTCTATAGCTTTGTATGCAGGGCCTTCTATTTGCCCTGCAATTGATTGTTTAATAATATTAAATTTCTCTTCACTACTTAGCATTCTTCGACTCTTTCTTAGCTGCTGCTTTTAATTTTTTATCTTCGTTTTTAGAATCCTCTTGAATTTTAGTACTGTTTGAAGACTCATTAGCTCTATTTGACCTAGTTTGTTCTGAGGCCTCTCTATCTTTTGTAGAAGCTTCTTTATCTTTTATATCTAGCTCTCTATCTTTAGATTGCTGATCTATTTGATTTTTTTGTTCAGCAACTCCTGCAGATATTTTTGCTACTTCAATTCTATTCTCTCTATCTTTCTCTTGATTCATATTCTCATTCTCTACTTCAGCTTGTTGCTGTTCTAGTTGAGCTTGAGCTTGCTCTTGTTGAGCTTTTTGCTGTGCTTGCTCTAATTCTTGTTGTTGAACTTCTGCAGCTTTAATTTTAGATTTAATTTGAGTAAAACTCTTAGCATCTAACATTTCTAACACAGCTGAAGCAGGTAATCCGTTTTGAACCATTGATTGTCCAAGTTGTTTAGCTACTTCTATTCTTTCTGATTCATCTCCAGAGTCAGTAACCCAAATACCATATTCAGATTCCATATGCTCCATACTATCTACATCTAAATACTCTAAAGTTCCATCAGGCATAATAAAAGAAGATTTTTTACCAGTGATCCACGCTTCCTTAGAGTAATCTAAAAGAGCTTGTAAATCCCGTTGCTCCATTCTGTTAAATTTACGGAACAAATCTTCTGTAATATGAGAAGACTGGATTATAGCTTGCTGAGACGTAGATTTTCCTTCATAAGCTCCAACTTGCCCTTGACGTTGTCTATTAACCCCAGAAAGCTTCTCCCACTCTTCCATGATAGAATTTAACAGTACTATATACTGCTCAATAGTTTTAATTGACATATCTAGCACAGATTGATGCTGTGGAGATAAGGTTACCCCTTCTTTATTATAATCTACCCATGCAATACCTGTACCTTCTACATAATACATGAATTTATCCATGTCCCACTTTTTAGGTATCATGTTAATATCAAATTGTGCAATAATATCTTTTGAGCGAGCGATAGCGAGCTCGAGCCGATATTTATACACATTATAGGTTAACTGATAAGGTATACCTAACGATACTAAAGATATATTGTCAGAGTTTGTATCTGAATATCTTCTACCATTAATAGGTAACTTACAAATAGATGGATTATCTATAGACTCTCTTTGGTTTGGTAGGGGCTCTATATCAATAAAAATTCTACCATCAATTTTAGTTCCTTTCCAAACTTGATTTACCCATAACCACTCTAGTTTAGCTCCAATAGCTTTTAACTCAGCAGGCATTTTAAATCCATCTTCTACTTCTATTTCTTCAGGCTCTCCAGTTTCAGGATCAATAAAAGATACAAATCCTATTCGTTTTCTAGATTTCCAATATACATTTATAACCTCAATTAATCTATTGTTAAATTGATTAGCGTTAGGCCCTGTAGCTCCAATTGATAGCCAAGGGATATGAGAATTACCCATACCGTGAGGTTCTTCTAAGCTAACAACTTGTTCGTCAGTCAATAGCTCATGATAATAATCAATTATAGTTGAAGCATGTACAAACTTTCGTACTAATGCCCAATCCCCGTCTTCAACAAACTCTAAGTCTGGATCAAGATCATAATCTATATCTACTGGATTTAAAACCTCATAAAAAGGATCTCCATTACGTACACCTCTATGTGTGTAACATTCTCCAGAAATTAAATAATGAAACCAAGCTTTCTGAAGTTTATCTTTAACCTCTTGCTGAGCCATTACATAATTTAACGAGTTTTGCCCTATAATAGCTCTGTTATCTACATAAGTATTGTTAAACAAAGCCTCTACATGTTCTGGTAATTCCACATCTTGTGGATCCATCCCTGTATCTATTCCTGCTTCTGCTGCAGCGTTAGCAAAATGCTGCTGAAGATTCTTTAAAATTGTTTGATGCTTTTCTTCTTCTTTTCTAGTTACTGAATCAGCATTTAAAATACTAACAGTAAAATTTAAAGGTCGTTTAGCTTTTTCTCCTAGTAGTAAATCTATTATAGGCTTTATTATAGGGAAGTTACGTAATGTAGAAGGAAAGTTTTTACGAGTTTTACCGTAAGGTTTTAATAACTGTGTGTAGTCACCATCATCTATATATCCATTATACATATCATAGTAACGACGTAAATCATCTCGTCTTTTAGAAAAAGAAGATGTATTTGCAGATAAATTTATGTACCCATCTACACATTCTTCTCTCCACTTTTTATTTTTCTTCGCTATAGGAAGTTTTTGTCTTGGTAAATTATCGTAGCTCATAATCGAACAAATTTAAGAAATTTTAAGCCTACTTAAAAATATGTGTAAAATTTTCCTTTATATTTATTAATATGCCATTAATAATAATTGGAATCAAACCAATCATCGGCAGATCTATCCTCTAAAACGTCTTTTACTTCTGAATTATAAAGTTCTCTGGTATGGTACATACCTATCATAAACGCCATAACACGGTCAAAGTTACCTTTATGGTTAAATTTAATTAACTCTTGTAAAAAAGCAAGATCGTATATCTTATGTAAATTTAATGTTTTTTTGCCATCTGCATCTGTAGCTCTAGGAGTACTTAACCAATCTCTAATGTATATTTCTCCCTGCCTTTTGCGTTGTTCTGTCATATGCATACCATACTGACGTTTTACAGTTCTACTTCTAAGCTCTTTTTTATCTAACATCTCAAACTCTTCTTGTAGTTTATGCATCTTTCTATATCGTTTAGCATATGCTATGATTTCTCCACGATCATTCTCAAATCCAATCTTACACCCATAATAATCTGCTAACATAAATAAATTTCTGTTGTATTCATCAGATGTATCAGGTCTCCCTACATAACTAGCAACAATCATGTCGTCTGGTCTAGATATGTTGTTGGGACGTTTAATAACATATGCTGCACCTAAAGATGAGGAATCTGCAGATTGATTTTGGCCGTACGGGTCATGGCAGATAACATACATATTCATAGGAACTTGTTGGCTAGCATTTTTATAAGGAGATTCATAAATAATTACTCCTCCAGTATTATTATCTTCTCTTCTATGCGGGTATCTTAATATCTGTTTAAGATCTCCATTTAGTTTAAACTTTACATTACCATCTTTATCGTGATATAAGTTACCTATAGTACCTAAAGAATGTAATCCTCTAGATTTCACATAATTATATTGCTCTTGCAGTGAGGCAACATCAAATAAATTAGCTGTAACTTGTAATGTAGCTTCTTGTGGAGAAAACGGGTGTTCTGCTATGTACTGATCTAATGATTTAGCATCTGCAGCGCCTTTCTTTTTATTTCGCATGTGCTCTTCATGAGAAATTGCTTTTTCTCGTAAAGAATTACCATTAGTATCAATAAAGCCATCTAAGTTTTTATATATAGGTACAAAATACCCACATCTAGTACCCATAGAGCCTTCATCCCAAATATTTTCATAGTCCATACAGTCATATGCTACAGGATTGTAAAATATCTCTTCCATAGCCTCAAAGTCTGCGCCTTCTGTACCACCCGTACCAAATGCTATCATAAGTCCTAATGTTTTAGCCCCTTGACGCATTGTTGGCATTGTTACTTCCCAAGCTTTTAATAATCCGGGGAAGGAACCGGCTTCCTCAAAGAATACAAGCTCTCCCGCCTTTCCCCTTACTTTATCTGGGTTATCTTTTAAGGAAACACCCATTATCTGAGACTTCATTCCTAATTCTATCTCAATACCATTAATTTTTTTCTTATATCCTGACATTTTACTCATCTCTCTATCTCTTAGACGAGGTTGAGCCCATGCTGTATTATCATCGATAAACGATAAAAACTCCCACGCTTTAGATAGGAGTCCATCACCAATAAGGTATTCTTTTTGTGCGGCAAATACAAAGTTTTTAGAATTACGTACAAAAAAATAATTACGAGCTAGCATTGAACCAGCTTTGTACGAATATCCTTTACGACGAGCTTTAAGTACAACCATATGACGGTTGGTAGCTCTAGCATCATCTATCTGTGTAAAATAATCGTGATCCCCATCGTAAAACGAAGGGAATGTTCTCTCACGTTTAGACTGTATAGATCCATCAGGCATGACTTCGTCTACCGCTCTATCAATTGGGCAATAATTTAAGTAAAAGTAGTGGAAACCAGTGATGTAAAGGGCATCTTCGGTGCCCTCATCAGCAGTATAACCATATAAGCAACGCTCTTTTTCATTATCCCAATATTCATAATAGTCTCGAGTACCTGGAAGAGTCTTTGTGTAATATCCGTGTTTCTCAAAATGAACTGCTGCTGGTCTTATTCTATTTATATTCTTAAACTGTGACACTCTTTTGTTTTATCCTTAATAATACTTGACATTTTTCGTATTCTTCTAAATTTTCAAAGTGCTCAATTAAAAAGTCTAAAGTATCTGGCTCTCTCCCGGTTTCTTGCTCAGGATCAAAAGGTAGTACATAACTATTTACTCCCCCTATACTTAAATCAGTTACTAATGTATCTAATGTTACTTTTCCAGTTATAAAATCATAAGCATTATCCATTGCGGTGTTAAATTCTTCAATATCTTCTAAAAAATCCATATTACATACTATATTTGTTTACTTCGACACCACCTCTATTTGGATTACTTGCTTGTTCTTCTTTTTTGACTATCTCCTCCAGTCTTGCAAGTCCATCTACTACCTTACCCATTTTTTCTAGGTTAAGTATAAGATCTTTAGCGGTGTATACAGGTTTTCCTCGTTCATCTAGTATTGTTAAGTCTACTGTTCTAAAATATTTCTCTAACTTAGTAACAGACTCCGTAGCAGCTTTTAGTAATTTAACTGCAGAGGTTTCTATTAGAGCTGCATATTTATCACATGCTTTTAACACTCTATTTGAGGGTTCCCATTTTTTGTCTTCTCCAAATATACTATTTTTTACTTCAATTACACGCTGATCCCACTCATAAACTGAAAAGGGGGACCGATGGTCCACCATAAAGTATATAAACGTAAGATCTTCTACTTTTAATTTTTTAAACTCTTGTATCTGAAGAGCGTATGCACTTGGCATAGCTTTATTGTCTTTTATATGTATTAGATCATCTTTTAGTTTCATCTGTAAGTTTGTTTATATGCTTTATTCGCTCTTTCTTTGCAGAAAATTTCCCAAAATAAGGAAGACGCACAGACTCAAAGTCTCCTTTCTTCATTATTTTTTGTACAAATTTAAATTGAAAAGAAACTATTTCTTCTATCTTACTTATTGGCAAATTATATTTTGTAGCTAACTTATATATTATCTCATCCTTGTTGCTCACCATCTTCTGCCTGCTTTGGTTTAGGTAAATTTGAAAGATCTTGAGCTTTCCATTTACCATCTGGACATGTAGTTGTTTTCCATTTAGCTTTATGCTCAACTAGACATCCACATTTACCGCAACGCATTAAATGTCTCATTAAATGAGGGCATGCATCACAAGTTAATAATCTTTCTTTGTAATCCTCTTTACTACAATTAGGAGCTCCAGCTAATACATATTTAGATAAATCTTTACTAAAAGACTTCATCATTTTAAATACATTAGGCGGTTTAATTGGAGTAGCAGGTTGCGCAGGAGTAGCTGCAGCTTGTTTTGGTTTTGGCTGCATTGCTTTATTAACAGGTTTAGCATCTTTTAAATTAAGATCCTGTTTAGTCACAATTTGTTTCTTTTTCTTTTTACTCATAATGTTGTTCAATTTGAAATTCTATTAATTCACCATTACCATCTTGCACTACTATTAAAGTGTAAAATGGATGAGAATAAGTAGAATATATATAGTGTTCATCACCTATTATCTGCATATTTTATTAGTATTTCTACACTAGATGTTTCCGGGTCAAGGAGTTTATTTAAAGTGTAGTGTTTTTTCTTTTTCAATATAACACCTTTCTTTTTAAAACGCTTAACATAATTATTTAAAGTGTTGTAATCTTCTATCTTAAGATTCTTAGCCACAATCTTTTTAATTTCTACGTGACAAGCATTTTCAAATTTATTTCCAATCTCTCGATTGACGTCAACAAATTCTGCTAGTATTTTTAACTCTTTAGGGGTTAGATTAAAAAGACCGTTCCATAATCTAATATACTTATAAGTAGTGTCAATCTTAACTGTTATTCTTTTTTTACTGCTCATAATCGTCCTCCATTTCTACCTCAATGCTCACTTTAAATCCATCTTCTGTTATACTTAAATGTGTATCCCAATGTTTTACTGAACCTACAGCTTCAAGATCACTAATCTTTTCTTCAAATCTTAGTACAGTTCGTATCCACTCAGTAGGAGTATCTAATATTACACTACTAGTTATCATTGCTTACCTACTATTTGGTGTTCTCCAACTAATAAGCAAGGTTTGCCATCAATATCTAATTGAATTGCTTCTGTCCTAGGATCTATTACTGCGGTATCTCCAGGTTTAACAAAGGTACATTGAGGGCCAACAGAGATAACTTCTAGAACATTAGTAGCTCTAGACTTTCTTGTTGACTCATCTAAAATAATTCCAGATTCTGTTGTTTCTGATGTTGGGTCGGGTAGAACTACCCACGCGTTGTTTGGTTTAAAAGCCATTTTATATAGTTTTATGTTTCCACAAATATATAAAAGTTTTTACTACAATCCAAAAAAGCATAGGTATCCCCCTTGGATTTTAGATTTCAAGTGTGATTTCAGCGTTTAGCAGTGCTCCCGATGGGGACCCAAGGATAATAATACTGATGTTAATTCACCGCACTTACCTGTGTGCAATTTATCCTAACTAAAGCCTATACGTTACTCTTTCGAAGCTATTGGAGAAAACTCTAGTTCTATTTGAACCTACAATCCAACGTCTGACCCCTTATTGGCTACCTGGGGGGTGATACTCTATGAGTGCTTCTTTTGCAAATATAATAAAATTAAGTTAACTCCCGCAATTTTCACAACTTTCTTGATCTTCTATAGAACAAGTTGGTTGCTCATCATTTGTGAGATCTTTAATGTAATCTTCGAAATTATTATTATTTTCCTTTGCACATTTACATTCTTCATTTTTTCCACATTTGCATGCCATAACTTTTTTATTTAGGGGTTAAAAAAGACCCCGTTGATAGCGAGGCCTTCAGTATTTTCCGAACCTATAAGAATGTAGTGCAGTATAAGAACACAGTGTGAAGACACCTGCCCAGCCGTCGTAACATAAAACTCATAAGAGAGCGAAATTCCTTGTCCTTACAAATATAATTATCCTGGGTAGAATAAAAAATTTTTGGGGGAAAAATTTAAAAATTTGTTTTAGATTCGAACGCGTAGGGGTATTCAAACAACACCCCCCTCCTGTTTTAGGGTTCCAAAGGTCCCCGTCAAACTTATTAATTATAAATTAACTTAAATATCTTCCACTATGGCTACAGCTAAAATTGTTCGTATACACGACAAAACAATCAACAAGAATGGTGTTGAATGCAGAATCGGTTTCACCGCTGATTTCATAAAAGAGAATATCTTTCATGAAGGTAAATTGGTGTACACCGAGAACAAGGAATTGTTCAAAGACTTCAAAGTCGGGTTAGAAGTACAGCTTAAATAGCTGTATTTCTAATTTTTTAAAAAGCATAACTATTGATAAAAAGGTCTGGCGTGACCTTGGAGGGGAGGCACTGAGTGTCTCTCCCAACGCCTTATCACCATATTTTAGCATATTTTGGCCATCAACCATAAGTATCTAATTAGATATTATAGCACAAGCGGTTATCACAGAGATTAGCCCTTGCACATTAAGCATGACATTTTTGTAAAAACATTAATAACCATCTTACAGATCATAGGTTAAAAATGTCAGCTTAATGATTTTATACAAACTAACATAAAAATTCAATCTATCTTAATCATTAACCATTATGACACAGACAACTTCTCGTAAAATATCTGAAGCTCTTATCCAAAAGGAAATTGTAAACATGTTACAATCAGAAAGAGTTCATTTCAAAGGTAAAATCCCAACAAGTATTAAGGATTTGCCTAAACGTTATACAATGCCATCGTATGTAAATACAAAAGGTGTTAGAATTATCAATAAGTATTGGCGTAAAGCTTATTCTAGTATTGCTAATAGCACTCGCAAACCAAAGTTTGATACTGAAGTTTGTGAAACTATAGAACCACGACAAGAGAAAGTTGTGGCACCTATAGAAATGGTCATAACTCTTCCGGGAGAAATGAATGCAAGAGAGTTTGTAAACTTTCTTACACTAATCAAGAAATCAGGCGCTCAATTAAAGAGCGTTTGATTTTATTTATTCCCAAAATAGATTAAGCAATGAGCTTAGGACGCGCACAACTCGCGCCCTGTGATAACTGACGAGTTATCGGGACAGCAGGTAGAAAAAAGAATGTAGTCTTGTGCGATCTAACACAAGCAAATATTTACGCTTAAGAGCATCTCTAGAGGTTAGCACAATTCTGTGTTACAGAAACATTGATGCCAAGGCAACACCTGAGTAAGTGTGATAAACTGCTTGTTTTTATTTATTAATTAAAACCCTTAACAAAATGAAAAGACTAAACTTAATTGTTCTTGGATTGTTAACTCTGTCTCTTATGATATTGACAGAAAAACTAAACTTATCAGATGGTTCTGATAAACTATTATGTACAATATTGTGGTTAGGCTGGTTAATATCAGCACTTGCAATTTATTTATTGCACACACAAAATTGGAGATTTAATCACAGTGTAAATGGTGGTTGGATACTAGGATGTGCTATTGCTATTGAAAATAATAAATACACAAAAGGAGTTCATATTGTAATCCCATTTATGACATTAGAATTTAAATGGACTAGACTAACAAAAGACGACTAATCATGGCACATAGTAAATTCAAAAAAGATATAAGACGAGCTCTTGCCAAAGACAGGCAAGATGCTCGTGACTCTTTCATCAACAAAGATGGATTAGATGCTTATGTACAAATACGCAAAGCATTACAAATCAATCAACCAAATGGTGCAAAGAAAGAGAAAGCTAAATTAGATAAAATCATTTCAACACTTACACGTAATAAGAAATGATAGCTAAAATAAACTGTTCAGAGTGTGGCCACGATAAAGGTCATACTCTTGAACACGTTGGTCATGATACACTTGCAGAATGTGCAAATTGTGATCACGTCAACGATGTATTAGGATATATAATTGTAATAGAGTAAATGGTTAGTGCAGGTTCGATTCCTGCTACTCTTCTGAGGGCTGCAGTATGACGTCTGCAAGGCTTTTGCACTATTGAGTATTTCTTAGCTTGCGAGTTAAGAAAGAAATAGAATAAAAAAAAGGAGAAATAGCATGCGTTCTCTGGCGAGAGTTGATAGGAAAATATTAGATAAGTTTGCTAGTGCATAGCCAATTTATCTATTTATGTTTTTCGTGCAGCTGAGAAATTATTAAAAGTATGGGGCGTGGCCCGATAAGCACAGCAATGTGTGAAAGACACATCAAGGGGAGAAATACTCTTGATGTGTTGCCATTTATGGTCAATCTACGCAAGCAGAATATCACATTGAAACAGAGGGCTATCGCCTGAGTGAATGTGTGACATTAGTGCCAACTAATGTTGAGGGAGTAATCCCAATAAGAATAATCTGTAGAACAAGTTCAGAATTAGTCCGTCAGGCTATGTATGGGTATTGTTCAATAATATAGGTGTCCTTAAACTTAAGGATGTCTTGACTTATCGTGATTTGACAAATCATATGGGCTCGTGTTGTATTTACATCTCAAAAGGATGATAGCAATTTCCGCTGCACGCCCCCAATAATTGGCAGTTGATTAACTAACAACTTAAAAAAAAGCAAAAGACAGTGGACGATAGTGCTGAAAGGTGACTAATACTACACACTTAGGTGAATGTAGTGCATTTTATACTCGCAAGGTATAGGTGTTCGCACAAGAAACATTTGTTTTAGGGTTCGCTACTCTATTATAGATTTATTATTGTGTGAGTAGGTATTATCGATAAGAGTGGTTAACTATACTAACCGTCACTGATGTGATACACTTCAAAAGAGTGTGGATAAAAAAGGGAAAGACCTTGGCGGGTTATAATCCTATCAAAGACACATCAATAATACTTGTAATCTCAGAGTATTATAAACCTGAAGCATATGGTATAAACATGAGTTCGATTCTCATGTGCTTCACTAAAAAGGTTGCTAGTACACCTTCGAAACTAGCATAAACATTTAAAATCATGTACAAACATGGCAAATCAAATCAACAGTGGATCATTAGATACACTTAAAAAAGGCGACACTTTATTAGTAAATGCTCGCAAAGTAAATGGTGGTAAAATTCAATTAGAATTTGCAGAAATCATCAAAGCAACTAATACAGGAGTAAATGTATTAGCATTATTAAATAAATCAGATGATAGATTTACATCAGGTGCTAGACGTTGTTGGATGTCTGTGGAAGTAGTTGATGCAGAAGAGTTAATGAGTATAAACTTAGGTAATGATCAGGCTTGGTATACAAATAGCAAGCAACAAGAGATATTAGACTTAAATGTACTTAATCCAGTTATTCAAGATACTAGAATGCGTGTTCTTATTACAGAGAGTACTGAACCAACTGAGTATCAACAAGATAATTGGGAAACTCAAGCTAAACGTCGTGGTAAAGATGGTGACTATATCACTCATAATGGTGACTATATCTTTACACAAAGTACTATTATTCTAACTAATGACATGAACGATCAAGTTCATACATTCTTAGAGCCAGATAGTACTAGTCTTAAGACTAAAGTTGCTGCTTTTGAGTCTGATGATATGGAACTAATGTAAAATGTGTAATTCGTGGGGAAGAGTGGAAGCTTCCCTGCGTTTCTTTTTATTATGTCACATATGAAATGGATTTATGCAATGATAGTAGATAATAGCTATTATGCATTTAAAGCAATTGCAGAAACAGCAGAAGAAAACAATGTTGATAAGTTTAAGTGGGAGAATACTTGGATTGATACAGTATATGCTAGAAGTGTTATTACATTTGTAGATAATAAAGCAATGCCTGATTATGACAAGCATCTTACTAAACAACCAGATCAACTATGATATATTTTGTAACTTATAATGACGACATGTTTGATAGTGACTTGTATTTTGAAGCCACTATCGAAGATGCCGTTAATTACTGTAAAAGCAAAAATATTCTTGCTGTAGATACAGAAACCACCGGTCTTAATTTTGTGCGTGATGACATGACTATGTTTCAAATTGGTGATGATACTCATCAATATGTTATAGATGTGCGTGATTATCCATTAGTAGTGTTTAAAGATATTTTAGAATCACCAAACATACTTAAGATATTTCACAACGCTAAATTTGATCTTAACTTTATCCGTTACAACTGCGGTATCAAATGCTCAAATGTGTATGATACTATGCTTACAGAAAAAGTTATAAACTGTGGTAAAGAACTCAGTAACAGTCTTAAAAATACTGTTAAACGTTATCTCAACATTGATCTTAATAAAAATGTACAATCATCTTTTATAGGTGGTATAAATAAACGATTTACACCAAGTCAAATTGTTTATGGTGCTAAAGATGTTCAGTATCTTATTCAGATACATGAAAAGCAACGAGCACCTATCATTGTTAACAAGCTTAAAAATGTTGTAGAACTAGAGAACCGTGCTGTGTTAGCATTTGCTGACATAGAATTTAACGGTATTTCTCTTGATCGTGACAAATGGATTAACCTTAGTAAGAAATCATACTATGATGCTGAACTCTTGCAAGATGTCCTCAATCAATATGTGGTTGAAGACCATCGTATGCAAAAGTTTATACCAACGTATATTCAAGGTGATTTGTTTGACACTGTTGAGAAACAAGTAGATGTCAATTGGGACTCACCAAAGCAAGTGCTTGATGTGTTTCAATGTATTATACCTAAACTTGAAAATGTAAATGGTAAAGCCATGTACAAGTATAGAAACAAGTATCCTCTTATCAATGATTATGTTAAATACAAAGAAAAGATGAAGATAGCTACAAGCTATGGTGAAGCTTTCTTAAAGAATATTAACAAAGATGGTAAGATACACACTAGTTTCAATCAAATACTTGACACCGGTCGTGTAAGCAGCTCTAAGCCTAACATGCAGCAAATACCTGCAGACAATGCATTTAGAAACTGCTTTACTGCTCCAAATGATTGGTCGTTTGTAAGTGCTGATTATGCTTCCCAAGAACTGAATGTCATAGCTTTTGGTAGCCAAGATCCCGTGTGGATGAAAGCATTAGAAGATGGTCAGGACTTACACTCAACCTGTGCACAGCTTGTATACAAGAATGAATGGGACTTTAGTGCTGAATATGATTGCTCTTACTTAGTTAATAAAAGTAAATGTAATTGTCCAAAGCATAAGAAACTGCGTACTAATGTAAAGACTATTAACTTTGGTCTCGCATATGGTATGGGTCCTAACAAGCTTGCTGATACTCTCAACATATCCAAGGATGATGCAAAGCAACTCATTGAAGATTACTTCAGTGCGTTCCCTAACATCAAAGGATTTCTTGAGAAGCTAGCCAGCTTTGGTAAACAATATGGTTACATTAAAACCTTTCCACCGTTCAACCGGCGTCGTTGGTTTGTTAACTGGTTTCCAAAGATATGGTCAGATGAATCAGCATCGATGGAGCTTAGTAGTATTGAGCGTGCATCCAAGAATACACCAATTCAAGGTGCATCAGCAGACATGACTAAGCTTGCACTTGTATACATTTATGAGTATTTAGCTGATAAACAGCTGCCTGTTAAAGTTGTAATGACTGTACATGACCAGATAGATACTATTTGTGCAGACAGATATGTAGATAAATGGTCAGAAACTCTTACATATTTAATGGAGAAAGCAGCTAAGAAAGTAGTTACTAATGGTCTGCTCAAGGCAGATGTAAACATAAGTAAAGTATGGGAGAAGTAAATCAACCAACTACTATTGAAGGCAGAGCTAATGAGACTTACGTAGTTACACCTTTTGATTATATATTTAAAGGTATTCGTAAGGAAATGCATGTAACTAAAGAACAGATACTAAGTAGAAAAAGAGATAGAAATATAGTAGAGGCTAGACAAATGTTTTGTTTGTTAGCCAGAAGATTTACTAATAAAACTTCTGTAGACATAGGTAAAGCTATTAATAGAGACCATGCTACTGTGCTGTATTCTGTCGCTTCTATGGATAGTCTGCTTCAGGTTACTAAGCGATTAGCTATTGCTAAAAATTATATTGAAATGGACCTTGTACCTCAATTAGGAAAAGTTGAGGAGGTTAGAATTTGTGAATGTTGTAAACAACCAATCTTAAATGAATAAAGTTAGAAAAACTCAAGTAGATGCATTTGCTGGTATTCAACAAAAGTTGGGTGCTAAGCAAAGAGCAGTTGCGCATGCTCTCAAAGTATTGGGAGAAGCAAGCAACAAAGATCTGTCTAAAGCATTAGGGTGGCCAATCAATCGTGTGACTGGTCGTGTGACTGAACTAGTTGACCGTGGTATTGTAACCACTAACTCAACTAAACGAGACCCTGAAACTAATAGGACAGTAACAGTATGGAGACTGGCGTAAAAACACACGCGGTTAAAGACACAGAACAACGAGCTGCATTGAATGCGTGGGCATCCCACAACTTTAGAGGTAGTATAATAGCTGGTACTGGCTTTGGTAAATCTAGATGTGGCGTAGTTGCAATCAACTATGTACTACAGCAGATACCTAAAGGCAGTGCACTCTTGCTTGTACCAACAGTACAACTGCAAGATCAGTTTAAGCAGGAGTTCATTAAATGGGGGTTTGATAGTTGTCTTGACCGTGTAGATATTATATGCTACCAGAGCGCATACAAATTAGTAGATAATCATTATGATATTGTAGTATGTGATGAGATCCATCTTGGGTTATCACCACAATATCGCAAGTTCTTTAAGAACAATCAGTATGATCGTCTATTATGTATGACTGCTACTCCACCTGAAGAGGAGGAGTACAGATTACTATTATTTAAATTAGCACCAACAGTATATAGAATAAGCATTGATGAATGTGTACAACTTGGATTAGTATCACCGTACGAAATCCACTGCATACCTATCAACATGACTAATGAAGAGCAAACAGAATACAAACGCATCAATAGAAAGTTTGTTAAACATAAGCTAGCTCTTGGTCATGATGCATTCAATGCTGCAAGAATAGTACTAGCATCAGCTAGCAGTAGTAGTGAGATGAAAGCTCATGCTGCAGGCTTTTACAGTGCTATACGTGAACGCAAGAAAATTGTAGACTGCGCAACTAACAAGGTTGAGAAGTTTAGAGAGATTGTGTACGCTAATCTAGATAATAGAATAATAACTTTTGGCGGTAAGAATTCATTTACCGATGAGCTAGCAGCAAGTGTTAGTCCATTAGCTGAAGTATATCATAGTAAGAGAACCGCAAAGCAACGTAGAGAAGCATTGCGTAAGTTTAAAGAGGGAGAAGTTAACGTACTTTGCTCAACTAAAGCTCTTAATCAAGGTTTTGATGTACCTAACGCTAATGTGGGTGTCATTTGTGGATTGACTAGTAAAGCTTTATCAATGGTCCAACGTGTTGGTAGATTGATCAGGTTTGAAGAAGACAAAACAGGTATAGTCTATGTCCTGTATGTCAAAGATAGTCAAGAAGAAAAGTGGCTTAAGAACTCAGTCCAGAAGTTAAATGGAGTTAAATGGTTGTAAAAAAAATATTAATAAAACATTTGACATGATAAATTATTTTATTACATTTGTGAATGCGTTATATGCCATTATAACAAAATCTTTTATATGCAATGACTGTTGAACTAGATTTAAATATGCTTAAAGAGGTAGGTATGAGTCCAGATGACTTTACCTACCTTTATCTAGTTTATAGAAAAGGTCAAGCATTTATACCACAGCTTAATCTTAAGCCAAACTTAGACAATTTACAGGAAAACGGTTACGTTAAACTCGGAGACACACCAGAAAATCATGTTGTTAGACATAAATTTTTAGACTTATTTTTGGCTGACTTTGACAAGATGTTCAACGAGTTGACGTTAACCTATCCTATGAAGGTAAACTCAGAAAAAGGTGTCCGCATTTTACATGCTAAGGATCCTAACTCTAAAGCAAATCAAAAAGCAAAATTACGTTACAAGAGAATTGTTGACGGCAAGCCCTATGTCCACAGAAAGATAATAGCTTGCCTGAACACTCAGCTCAAATTAGAACGTAGTAACTTAGGTTATTTGCAGAATTTAGAAACATGGATTAATAACCATACTTGGGAAAAGTATGAAAACTTAGACGACAATGACACACGAGACCAAACCAAACCGCGCATCACAAGATCCCTTTAAAGATAGAGGTTTTCGTAGCATTGCAGACTCAGTAAATAAATCACTTAGTGAGATAAAGAAAGGTATGCTTGGCAAGCGGATAGTTTACCCCACTAAGTGGACAAGATTAAACAGAAACCTATTAGGTGGTCTGCAACCAGGCAAGATGTATGTCATAGCAGGTAGACCAGGCGTAGGTAAGAGCGCATTCAGTAATCAGATGATCTTTGATCTTCTAGATAATAACTCAAAGAAAAACTTAATGGTATTGTACTGGTCTTTCGAGATGCCGGGCCATCAGCAAATATTACGTGCTGGTGCTAAGGATGTCAAGAAAGAGGTAATGGATTTATTATCTGTACAAAAGAAGTTAAGACAAGATGAGTATGATCTATATGAAAAGAAAGTTACTGCATATACTGAATATCCTATTTACTTTAATAATATACCAAGGAATATAGAGTACATAAAGAAGACTAATGAAGAGATAGCTATGTACTATCCTGATACTTTGGTCATAAATGTTTATGATCACTCACGTCTTATTCTAAGTAAGGCTGATACAGAGTTGCAAAAACTAAACCAAATATCAAAAGGTTGTATGTGGATGCAAGCTAAGATGGGCGTTATTAATATATTATTATCACAATTAAATAGGAATATAGAACAAGAGCATCGTGCACGCAATCAATACCAACCTCTTCTAACAGATTTGTTTGGTGGTGATAGTATAGGTCAGGATGCTCATGTTGTAATGATGCTGCAGAGACCATTTGATCTCTATGGTATTACAGATCTGTACTGTGACGAAGAGCCAGAAGGCTTGCTAGCAGTACACATTGAGAAGAATAGGGACGGCATGTTAGGTATGATACCTTACGAAGCTGATCTTAGCACATTTACTATAAACGAACGTAAACATGATAACAAAAGTAATTAGACAAGCGATGGACATTAAGCCAAGCGGTAGGTCTACAGACTTTATATCACCGTCGTTTGGACATGGATGTTTATATAATTGTAGCTATTGCTACATGAAACGTAATAAACCTGCAGGACTATCAGTTGCACAAAACACAGGAGATTTGCTAACAGCAGTAAATAACCATGCATACTTTACGCCAGTAGATAAACCTAATCAGACGCACGCACAGTATACTACGTATGACATTAGTTGTAACGAAGACTTTGCTTTGCATTTAAAGTATCATGATTGGGAGAATATATTTGAGTTCTTTAGGACACATCCTATTGCTATGGGCTCATTTGCTACTAAGTATGTTAATCCTAAATTGATTAACTATGACCCTGAAGGTAAGATACGTATACGATTCAGTCTTATGCCTCAGCATATGGCTGACATACATGAGCGTGGCACATCTAAAATTATAGATAGAATTAAAGCTATCAATGCATTTATAGATGCAGGATATGATGTTCATGTAAATTTCAGTCCAGTTATTTATACAAATACGTGGCTAGAAGATTACAAGCAACTGTTTGGGATGTTAAATGACTATGTTGACTACAAAGAGCAAGTTCTTGCAGAAGTTATATTTCTAACTCACAATGAGAACAAGCACAAGTTTAACTTAGAAACAATGCCTGAAGCAGAAGCACAGTTATGGCGTCCACTATTGCAAGAGCCTAAAATCTCTCAATATGGTGGTAGAAACATAAGATACAAAAGACAGATTAAACGAGAACTAATTAACCAATTTACTAACCTTCATGATAGCATTATACCATGGAATAAAATAAGATACATATTTTGAAAAAAGGATACCACGATTACGAACCCCTAGAAGGCAAGCCAGAGTTTGTCTCTAAAGGAAGACTCCCTGAATATAACAGAGAAAGAAGAGCAGAGAAGCTAAAAAAAGCAGAAGAGGCAAAGAAATCTAAATTTATAACTGATGATGTATTTACTCTACAGTTTGGGTTTACATATCCTAAAGCGTATGCTAAATCATCTACAATAAATAGTGTGCCATACCCTAAAAATACAGGGAGTAATGGCAAAATGAGCAGAAGGCATGGGTGATTAAGAGTTAAACCCTAATAATGACAGCTACTCTTTGTAAGACTTCAGAACAAAACCTGTCAGCCTACGTTATAACAGCTAGTGGTAATGTCTCAACAATACCAATAAGACCACAGGCTGTAACAGGTATGGGTATTCCCTACTAAGACATCTAGCGCACCTGTTTAAAATACGTGAGCAAGCTACGTGAGTGCTGCATACTTTTGCTGTAATTGAGGGGGAGGGGGTTATAAACTTGGTCGTCTATGCGGTCTTCCCCTGATTACTTTATTTTAAATTATATATTATGGAATGGATTCCAGTTATAGTAGTAGGAGCTGTATTTAGCTTCATACTTTATCACACGTTAAAATCACCATTTAACCCAGAAGCTTATGAAAAAAAACACAGGGATCATATCGAAGATTCTATGCGAAAGCCAAAAAAGAAGAAAAAGCCTGCAAGTCGTGCAAAGGCTACTAAAGTTGAAGCACCGCATAAAAGTAAGTCTTACCGCACTAAAAAAAAGAATAAGGCATGAGTAAACTACCTAAGAAGAAAGTAAAAGCGAGTAGAAAATCACCAAAGAACATGATTATTTATGGTGCTCCTAAGATAGGTAAGACTACAGTGTTATCACAACTAGATGACTGTCTTATTATAGACTTAGAACAGGGCTCTGATATGTTAGATGCATTAAAAGTACAAGTAAATAGTCTAAAAGAACTGGGAGAGGTAGGTAAAGAGATATATACAGAAGGGAAACCTTACAAGTATGTAGCTATCGATACTATCTCTAAATTAGAAGAATGGTGTGAAGAAGAAGGTAAACAGATTTACCTGAAAACTCCAATGGGTAAAAACTTTGAACAAAAGAATCCAGGTATGTCTATTCTTTCATTGCCTAACGGTGCAGGTTACCTGTATCTTAGAATGGCATACAAGAAATGGATAGATAGATTAAACACGCTTGCCGATCACGTGATCCTTGTTGGTCACTTGAAAGACAAGATGCTTGAGAAGAAAGGTAAGGAAGTGGCTGTGAAAGACCTCGACCTTACAGGTAAGATTAAGCAAATTACATGCGCAAACGCTGACGCAGTAGGCTATATCTATAGAGAAGATGATGTTACTATGGTATCATTTGATTCTTTAGGAGATGTAGTAGCCGGCAGTCGATGCGAGCACTTAAAGGGTAGGACCATGCCCATGGAATGGTCAGATATTTTTATAGATTAACTGTTAAAAATTTAACACAATGATTGAAACCAATCAAACCACAGATCAAAGCGTTGAGTCACAACCGACTCCGCAGAACATCACGACTACTATGATCATAGAAGATCTAGAGAATGGGATTGACCGTAAAGGAATCCAAACTAAGTACAGCCTAGAAACCTGGGAAGTTGCTGAAATGTTTAAACATCCTGTACTTAAAGGTAAAAAGGTTAAGAAAAAGCGTAAACTATCTTTCAATTTTATTGATGACTCATCAAATATTACAGATCCAGCACAAGTAACTGTGCAAGATGTAATTGATGATGTTATGGGTCCAGATAATAATATTGCACAAGATTTTCACGAGCAAGCAGATTTAAGAACTAAAGATGCTATTGGTGATACAGATGTGTATACCGATGAACAAAAAGAGCAAATGAATGGGCAAGCTTGGGAAGAAGAAATCCAAGGACGTCAACAAATGGATGCTCAAGATCAATTAAATGAATTTAATAACGAAGAAGACGAATTTTAATTATGGCAATTAAATCAAACGCAAGTACGCAAGAAGTAGTAGGCTCAGGTATGAAGCTCTACTCAGGATTAACTAACGTAAACGTTATAGCTGTTAATCCTACAATGGCTGAATTACACGCTCTTGACATTAAAGTTAAGAGTGAGCCAAACTATGAAGTATCATTCAGTGACCAAGAATATAACAAAGTTGTATTTTGGTTAGGTAATGAGGATACTAAAGTTAAACTAGAGGTATTGGTACAACCAAAAGCTCGTGTATCTCAAAATGGTAAGAACCAGTACATTAATGCTATTGGTCAAACTACATGGTCAGAAGGGAAACCTACATTTGACTGGTGGAAAGCTACCGGTGAGAGACATGCTTTTGTTGGTGAAGAAACTCTTATCAACTTTGTTAAAGCGTGGGCTAACGTAGCCAACGGCGATGACGTAAGCTTTGAAACAGGCAAAAAGATCTCTAACGGTGACGTATCAGAGATTAAAGCTCTTGTTACTGTGTTGAAAGACAACCAAGTACGTGTATTGGTAGGTGTTAAAGATGACAAGTACCAAACTGTATATACTAAGCACTTTGGTCGTGTTAAACCACAACGTGATGATTTCTTTGTTCGTAACTTAAACGACGACTATGGATCATTTAACGCTGACTTTAATGCTGACTTAGCATGGGGTACGCATAATCCAACCATTAACTTGGTTACTCCTGACTCTAAAGAAGATGAAGATTGGACTATGCCTGATAAGCCTGCAAACAGTACAGACGACGAGTCACCGTTTTAATGATTGCGTCACGGAGTAGTGATGATTACCTGCATACAGATGTCATACTTAGTAAAATTACTGAGTATGACATTTTCAGGTATTATATCAGAGGGTTTAAAGAACTTAACAAAAAGTTCTGTAGTGAGTTACGTGAAGACAATACTCCAACCGCTGCTATATATGTATGGAAGAACGCCTTGTTGTACAAGGATCACGGTCATCCAGAGCATACTTTTAACTGCTTCAGATATATTCAGGCCGCATACACATGCGACTGGATTACTGCGCTACGTATGGTAGACAGAGATTTTGCTTTAGGTCTTTCTTATACTAAAGACGACGGATTATTTTCTATGGGAGCTCAGGGTGTTAAACGAAAACAGCCTGATCTCGTAGAAAAACTTACTCTTATACGTAAGAAACGTCGTAAGTGGAATAAGGAGGATGCAAAGTTTTGGTCCAAATATTATATAAGTAAAGATATTTTAGTTAAATTTGGCGTCGAACCTATAGATTATTATTGGGTCAACGAACATAGATTCAGCTGTAAAACAATCACTTACGCATATAAGTTTGGTCAAAGATTTAAAATCTACGCACCAGAAGAAACAGAGCGCAAATGGACAAGCAATGTTAAAGCAGTAGACACTCAAGGTTGGAAGCAATTGCCTGATAAAGGCAATATAGTTATTCTAACATCTTCGTTAAAAGACATCATGACTCTATACTCTGCAGGGTATCCCGCAATTGCTATGCAAAGCGAGATGCAAATACCAGCAGAGAAAGTGATAGAGAGTCTTAAGGAAAGATTTGAGAAAATCTTGGTACTTTATGATAATGATTATGATAAAGCAACCAATCCAGGACAGATGATGGGAAATAAAATCTGTGATAAATATGGCCTAATAAATGTATGTATTCCTAGTAAGTATGAATCGAAAGATCCATCTGACCTGGTTAAAAATACAAGCATAGGTCTATTAAAGCAGATAATTAATGAACAAAGAGGAGATAGTTGAATTTTTAAAAGAACGTACAGGCTATTTGAAAAAAGGATCAGCCTGGTTAGCAAAGAAATTCGAAATACCAGAAACACTAGCGCATGAAGCGCGTCGAGAAGCACTAGGCATTTATTCTAATGACAATGTGCATAGCCCACAATTTCATGAACATTTAGCGGACAATGGCTTAACTATGTCAGATGTAAAATCTGTAAAGTTTTGGCAGTCAGCTAATGGAGAGCAAAGATACTCTGTTGTAACTCAGAATCAGTGGCATCAATTTAAGAATATGAAACAAGAATTCATAGAGCTTATTAGAGAAGATGCACCTAAGTTTGAGCCAATTAAGTATGATAATCAGCTCACAGATCCAGTAATGTTAGAAATATCTTTACCAGATATACATTATGGTAAGATTACAGGAGAAGGACCTAAAAAGTTAGTAGATGATTATTTAAAAGTACTAGAGAGATTAATATCTAGAACTTCAGGGTTTAATGTTGACAGGATACTTCTTCCAATTGGGAACGACGGTATGAATTCAGAAGGATTACGTAAGAGCACTACAGCAGGTACGCCGCAAGATGATTACATGGGGTGGCGAGAGTCTTTCCGTGGTTATTGGCAATTAATGCAACATGCTATTATGTATCTTTCGAATATAGCACCAGTAGATGTAATTGTAGTACAAGGTAATCATGACTATGAACGTATGTTCTATGTTGGTGATTTACTAGCTGCAAGGTTTTCAAATAATCCAAACATTACAATAGATAATAGTTTGAATGAACGTAAATACTATCAGTATGGAACAAACATGATATTGCATTTCCATGGCGATAAGGTTAAATCGGATAAAATCCCTTTACTTATGGCTACGGAGCAACCAGTCATGTGGAGCGAGACTACGTTTCGAGAAGCTCATTTAGGACATTACCACAAGGAAATGTTAAATGAGTTTATGGGAACTAAAGTCAGGTTTATTCCATCTATATGTGGTAATGACGAATGGCATAAGAATAAAGCTTATGTTGGCACTAAACGTGTAGGTCAGGTCCATATATGGAGTAAAGACAGAGGGTATGAAGGGAATTTCCAAACTAATGTTGTAGAAAATGGCTTATAAAAGAAAACCAAAAGGTAAAGTAAAAGGCGCTAAGAAAAATGTATACAAAGGAATTCAATTCCAATCCCTTCTAGAGAAGCATATGTATAAAGCTCTTGATGATGAAGGTATTAAAGTTGATTACGAAAAACATACATTTACTGTATTCCCTGGAATGGTATACCCACAAGCATGTTATGAAGGAACAAAAGCTAAGCTGTGTAATAAAGGTAGTAAGATACGACCTATTACTTACACGCCTGACTTTGTTGATCCTAACGGTAAGTGGATTATTGAGACAAAAGGATACGCTAACGAGTCATTCCCTTTGAGATGGAAGTTGTTTAAAAGACATCTGAAAGAGAATAGCCTGACGTACGTTCTATTCATGCCTAGAAATAAGGCACAATGTATGGAAGTTTTAGAATTAGTACAACAATTATGACAAGACAAGAAAAAGTGAATGCTCTTCAAAAAGGAGACATTATAGCCGTTGTTCAATACAACGGCTTTTCTTTTGCCATATTTTGGGGATGGGAAGGTAATGGCTATACATCAGAAGATGGTCAAGATCGTAAAGCTTGGTATTATACAATACCTGAGTGGAATGAATCTGTAACTGATGTTAGAGAGTTTTTAGATATTATTATAGCAGGAAAAAATAGATTCTTTCCTGGTAATATATCTTGGACAACAAACTATGCTGAACAAAAAGTATTACCTATACCTAAAACCTATCTATCAGAATATCAACAAGAATATGTTAATTTATTAAATAACCAATTGAGATGAGTATAAAAACCATTGACACACAAATCAAAGGCTCTAAAGGGATCGAGAAAAAGATCAACGAGGGAGCAAAACGAATGGTCTTTGACATTCTTCAATCAACACAGTACTCTATGCCAATTTCGAGTACCATCCGTGAGCTCACAACTAATGCTTGTGATTCACAGAGGGAGAAAGAGATAGCATTAGAAATACTAAGTGGAGAGAAAAAGGCAGAGGACTATTACATTACGCGCTCAGGCGCACAGTATGAAGACAGTAACTTTAATCCAGATTACTACAATGTTCTACATCTAAACAAGCATAAGAATACAATAGATCTTACCTATACTGAAGGTGAAGGTATAGGCTATTGTGATACATTTGCAGTATTAGATTGTGGTGTAGGTATTGGTGCACGCAGACTAGAAGGTGTCCTAGAATTAGGCTATTCTACTAAGCGTAACACATCAGAAAACTTTGGTGCGTTTGGCTTAGGTGCTAAAGCAGCATTGTCTACCGGCGTTGATTTCTATACTATAGAAACTGTCTACAACGGAATGAGATTTAAATGTAATTGTTACAATTACAAAACTGATTTCATTATACCAGCTTTTAATGTAGAAGCAGGTAAACAAAACCCATTTGTTACATTCTCAGATGGTACTAAAGTATATTATGAAGAATCAGATTCTAAGAATTACACGGAAGTAAGCTTCAGAACTAAGAAACATAATAGACGTAAGTACAAAGAGGCTGTAGAAGAGCAACTAAATTACTTAAACAATGTTAACTTTACAATTGTAACTGAAAGTGGTTATAGAGATGAAGTTAATTTTAAAAACGATGTAATTTATACCTCAGACCATCTTGTTATTAGTGATGGCTATACGTATTCTAAACCACATGTACTTGTGGTAAAGAACCCGCAAGCTGAAACAGGTATCAACTATGGTCACATAGATTTCCGAGAATTAGAAATGGAGCAACTGTATGGCGCTATTGCATTCAAATGTCCTATGAGACAGGTTGTAGTAGATGACAATGGCGTAGAAACAGTTATACAAGAAGGTGTTGACGTAACTCCGTCGCGTGAGAAGGTAATATGGAACGAAGCTACTAAAGCGTATGTTCAAGGTATTATCAAGAAAGCTGCGATAGAGGCTACTAATGTAGTCCAGGAAGAGCTAGACACTAAGGATTTCATTGATTGGATTTCTAAGACTCGTGCGCTTGTTAGTGGTGCTCGTAGTGAGAATCGTGTTCTAAACAAATTATCTAACATTATAGATAAAGACATGATTAGTCCTACGTTCCCTGGTGATAAACGTATACGATACGCAGTTCCTACTAAGTTATTCGAAGGATTTAAGATTACTAAGCTTTTATATGAAGTTGAGAAAGGTAAGTTTAAATCTGTAAGAGATGACAAGTTAATAGTGTGGGGTGGTATAGAGCCTAAGCATTTCTACTTTAAAGAAAATGTATCTTTCAATAGATTGACAGATGCATATCTTATTAAAGGTGGAGAAGAGGAATGTCGTCCTTCAGTATTTACTCTAGAAGATCTAGATGCTAAGTTTAACCCTAAGATTGCTATAGCTCAAGGAGACGCTAAGCTTGCATTAACTAAAGAAAAGAACAGAGTTGAACGTAAACGTGCAGCTGTGCTTAAGTACTTTAAAGAGTCTGAGTTTTATCACTCTTATGATGATGTAGTAGTACCTGAAGACTGGACTACGGAGTTCACTACAGAAGAAGAGCAAGCTATGGAAGTATCCAAGTTTGATAACATTTCTCCTGCAGAGCGCCGTGAGATAGAAAAGCGTATGGTTGCTTATTCTCTTAGATTTGACAAAAGCCGCAATGATAGTAAACAGTACACCCTTGACAAGATAGAGCCAAAGGCCAAAGATCTTATGGAAAGCGAGTCTCGTATTTATTATTGTACTAAGGCGGATGAAGATCTAATGCACCTAGCAGCTAAAATCCTACATGTGCAAGCTCCTAGCTTTAAAGAAGTTTACCCAGAGAATACATGGTCTAGCTGGAATACTGATCAGCAACATCCAATATTCTATTATGAAGAACCAGCTGTTTCTCTTAGAGAGACATATGGAGACAACAAAGGTAATTTCTATGACTGGACTGCAAAAGCAGTTCGAGCATGGGATACACCACAGTTGATCAGGGTAAGTGAAAATAAAGTTAAATACATCAAGAAGAATCCAAATTGTAAACACATTAGTGAGTTCTTCCTACAAATGAATGATAAAGGAGGATACACAATGGACGATTCAATGATTACATGGTTTACAGCTACTAAAATAACTGAAATACAAGATCTTAAATTCTTATCAAGCTTTAAAAGGATTAATCCTGGGCTTCACAAGATCTACAAGAAAGTTATTAAAGCTAGAGAAAGCTCATTTGAATACTACAGACACAGAAATTTAGACGAAACTGATGTGTTTAAGCAAGCTGAAAAGCTTATGGAGTTTCAATTGTATTGTAAACAAGTAGAAAGCGAAGCTAACTCAGCTGAGCTAATTAGTAACAAAAGTAAGGAATTGTTTGTTCTATCTGATATAGGAGAATGTGTAGGCGTTAACATGGAAGTGCTAGATATGTATAATAACATACTAGAATTTTCTGAAGATGTTAAGCATTTACTTTCTGCTATAGAAGGTATAAACGAAGATAAATCTATGACTCTAGACTTAGAGAAAGAGATAATTTCTTACTTAGAATGTAAAGGTAAAAACCAGTGGGATGTTAGTGACGTCCTGCCGGAAGAACCTGAATTAGAGGAAGATAGCGCACAATAAGTTGCGCATCTTCTTAAAATTTTGTAATTTAGTAACTCAATTTAATAAACAAAAAACAGATGATTACAGTTAACGTTATCGACGACAAAATCTGCGGCTCTTACGGCGACACACCGTTTGCAGTGCAGTACACTGAAGACACCTACGCATCAATGATGGCACTCGTAGATGAGGCAGATTCAGTAACAACCATGGAGACCTACAAAACCATTATGAGTGAGTTTGCAGAGCTATGTGTTGTAGACTATACTAAAACAGTAGAGTCTAAATGTGCGTACATCCATGTAAACAAGAATACGGGCGAGTTCTTCCTTAAGAGTGAAGGAGTTGTTTCTTCTATTCCTATGCCTCAAGCATTGGTAGATAGAATATTCGAATCTATTGACAAGGGTATATCATTTGAGCCACTAGTTAAAATGTGGACCAGATGGCTGCGTAACCCTGTATTAGCAAAGAAAGCTGAATGTGATAGAGGAGTTGATTTCTCTAACCGTTTCTTTAACTTTGTTAATATGCAGTATGTACATCCTAAACTTACAGAAGAGCTCATGGAAGAGCACGGTCTAAGTGAGGATGTTGCAAGACAGAGAGCTACTATGTATCAAATGAAGATTACTCGTGAGGGTCTTCTTAATGGGTATAAAGTATCTACTGAAGTTTTACATAAGTTTGATACAGAAACAGGAGAAAAGGTTGATCGCTACAAGCGTACATTCAATCCTGACACTGGTGAAATTGAGGGAGATGGTTTACCTGAGCACGTAGAGGACCGTCTATTTGAACCTGCCGTTATGGGTTCAGGTGGAGATGCGTTCTATTGCGAGGGCGATAACGGATATTCATCTCCCCAACATTTCATTAAAGTTGGTTGCGTCCACAGATTAGCTTCTTGGGATCAAGTCAATACTGATGATAATCGATCTTGTGTAAAAGGTCTTCATATTGGTGGCCTCAAGTATATATCATTCTATTCAGGTGAGATCCACAATATATTTGCGGATCCTATGCACATTGGTGCAGTGCCTGATGATGTAGATGGTGCTATACGTTGTAAGCAATACTTTGTTCATTCTTCTCTTGCAGGAGTAAATGGATCGATTTACCACAGTTCAACCTATGCAGCTCTAACTGACGCCGAATGGCAAGAGATGAGAGCAGAAGCAGTAAAGGTTAAATTAGAGAGCAAAACTCAAGTTGACAAAGAAGTCGCTGAGTTGAATGCTCTGTGATTTGTGTGTTAAATTGGTTGATTGGGGGCCTTGTGCCCCCATATCATTTACTTAAAAAGAAAAGAAATGGAACGTATGACGGTTACAACAGCTCTGATAGATGCAGATAGCTTGATTTATTTTGAAATGAACAAGCCTACTCTAGAAGAAGCGATAGCAGGTATTGATGAGAGAATTGTCAGTATACTGAAAGAAACTAAAGCTGATGACTTTGCTGGATTTTTGACAGTAGGGAGATGCTTTAGATATGACAGAGCAGAAACACGAAAATACAAAGGAAACCGTAAAAAGACAGATCGACCTATAATATTTTACGCATTAAAAGAATACTTACAACAAACTTGGAAATTTACGTATTTAACAGAAGTAGAAGCTGATGATTTAGTGTGCATGTATGCAAAAGATCCGCCGATGTGGGCAACGATTGTAGTATGCAGCCCAGATAAAGATGTTTTAAAGCAGCTGCCTGGCAGGCATTATAATTATCGAACAGCGGAATGGATTGAGACTACCCCTGCGGAAGGCTTACTATTCTTATGGAAGCAAATGCTTATGGGTGACCCTACAGATGGGATACCAGGAATACCTAAAGTTGGTGAAAAGACAGCCTCGCTATGGTTGAATGACGAATGTATGGCAGATTATCCTAAAATTGTACTAAATAAATATATAGAAAAATTTGGTATACACGAAGGAATTCTTAAATTTACAGAGACATTCAGATTGGTCTACATCCTCAAAACTGAGGAGGAGCTCGAAAGAGAAACCGGGATCAAGCTACCAGAGCTAGTGCTACATAAATTTGAAACCAATAAAGACTCCGAGCTATGGCGGTAACTTGCGATAAACTAATCTACACACCTACTAATGCATTATCATTCAGTATTACAGGTGGAACCAAAAATTTAATCCCCCAGACTGATAATGGAAAGATTATCTCCCTAGAAGGCCCCAATAGCTCTATTGAGCTGGGGCTTACTCTAGAGATACAAAAGCAGAGGTATAAAGTTAATATTATCGAGCAGAAAGTAATAAATGGAAGAACCATGTATTTACTATCTACCGCTAAGAAAACTAAATCCTCTACTTTTCTCTTTCCTATGTTGGGTGGGACAAAATCGAACTTCTTTTGGGATAGATTATTTATGAATTGTTTTATTGCAACTGAGTCAGATAGTTATTGTATTGCATTATTATATAGATGGTCAGGCGATCCTATGTTTATTCAGTTTGAGAAAACACTAAGTGAATTCCCAAACTTTAAAAAAACATATGACCCTGACACTCAAACAGTTATGTTTGTATTTGATATACCTGCTAAGCATGAAGATGATTATAGATCGTTTTTAAAAGGGGGGTACTCTAAATTAACTACAGGCTACAAACAGGAAATATTAGATTTTCATGGATTAACACGTCATAGTGAAATTGGTCAAATCCTCTATAAAGATGCTAAACGAAGAGAACGACTAAGCTTTAAATTAGGAGTTAAACTTCATGAAAACGCAGAACTTTTAAGTATAATTAATTTTGAAGACGAAACTTTTAATCCAGAAATATACAAATGTCACAAAACTCTATAAAATACGAACTTACTTCTGATTTTAAAAAGCTATTAGCATCAATAAGTTCACAAAACAGAAATTGGTTATTAGAACAATATAACAGAAATAGACCATTTGAAGATCAAGTAACAGCAGATAGATTCAATGAAGGTAAAATGGCTTGGGAATTAGTTGATTTCGAAGCTTTAGAACCTATGGTTGAAGTATTAATGTTTGGAGCTACTAAATACTCTAAAGATAATTGGAAAAAAGGACAAGCTATTACCGAGTTATTAGGTAGTCTATTTAGACATATTATTGCTTTTCAAAAAGGAGAAGATTTAGATGAAGAAAGTGGTGAATCTCATATTGGTCATGCAATGTGTAATTTAATGTTTATTCAATACGTATTAAATAATCATAAACATTTTGATGATAGAAAAAAGGGGGCTTAATCGCCCCCTTTTTGTTTTGCCCCGCTCTAGTACGTCGAGTATTTAAATTGTTTACTAAACTCTCCAAATTTTGCAAGCGCTCCTGCTCCAGGAACAAATTGCCAACTATAGTGAAATCGATCTACTTTATCTCCTCCCATATCTTCACCAAAGAAATAATCTCCTATTTCGTCAATAGTATTATCAGACCATCTAATTAAACCGTTTGCTAACCCTAAAATAGGTAATCCTGATGCTCTAGGCCCTGTCATTTCTCTAGGATCTAACAATACAGCAACCTCTCTATAAACTCTATTTAATATATTATGAACTTTTCTTCCTGCAAAAGATTGTCTTATATCCACTTTTCCATCATCGTCCCAATCTGCTCCTAACATAGCACATGCTATAGCTAATAATACTACATGGCGAATCTCAGCAAGAGCTCCACGTATATTACCTCTTTTCATTTCTATAAACCTTTGAAAAGCAGCCTCTTTAGCTTCATCATCCTCAAAAGCATATTCTTCATTTTCTATATTGTCTATGATATGCAACTCAAATTCATCTCTAGCACGAGCTTCTTTAATTTCGTATGAACTAGTCATACCAAACGTAGCTATATCTAATCCTATTTTTAATAGATCTTGTCCTACTGCACCTAAAGTTTCAACTATAGTTAATTCTGTATTTACAATTTGACCGAAATCATCAAATTGTTTATCTGGACCTATATTTTTCCACATACTCTTCCAAGTACCTTGATCCCAATGATCCATAACATGGTCTATACGCAGATTACCAAATCTTTCATACGCAATACCTGGTAACCAAGATCTATAGTGCATAAAAAATCTTGTGAGCAGATTCATGTTTGCAGTATTTATTTCACCGGCACCATTTGTACCTTTAATTTTGTTACCCATTCTTGATACACGAGCTCTAAAATTATTATAAGCTTTATCTGTATCAATATCTATTTTTACTTTGTATTTATCAACAGCTGAATTTGGGCCCCATAATTCATTTTCTTCAAACGTCATTGAGTCAAACAATGATTTTGCCCCTTCAGGAAGATCTTTTAGTCTTGCTAATTTACCAGTTTGTTCATCTACTCCGTGATTCAACATCATAGCAACTGTTACTGCACTATCAATTAACTTATCAGCTTGAGCTAACATCTCAAACCATCGATCAGACGTCATATACTTACCTCTAACTGTAGATGCTAGTTTTTCACCTCTACGTTGTGATACATCTAATACAGCTGTTTCGTAATACTCCATCGCAGCTCTTACTTTAGGATCTGCAGAAACAATCATTTTTGTAGCTTCATTTAATTGGTCAGTAGTAAAATGAATTCCTTTAGCGGCTTGCCCATAAGCATTCATAGTACCTGCACCTAATGCTCCTATTGCTACAGGAGATCTAAGACCTAGCGCATTAATACTAGCAAATTCTTTTAATGCCAATAACGTTTTATTCCTACTGTATTTTTCACCAAAAACTGTAAACTCTTTGTCTTCAGTTTTTATAGAGCGGTTGTACAACATGTTATCAACCATATCTGTAAACTTCTCTAAGTTTGTATTTTTTTGGATATTACGTTGAACCATATTAAAAGCTTGTTTAATAGTACCACCTGTAGTATCTTCTTTCACATTCTTTAAAAGTTCTGTGTCTCTAAGTAAAGTTTCAATCATTAACAGTTCATCTTCTACACCTGTTTTGTGCTCATACTCCATTGAAGCTCTACCAAGTAAATATAAAGATCTCCCTAATTCTGTAGATCTTAAATTTCTATCTACTTCACCTTTAGAATTACGCAGCTCTGCTACAAATAATCTAGGTATTTCTCTAATATGACTTCCGTCTAAATCTAATAACCCAAAAGACATATCGTGCTCTCTAATCTGTAATTTGTCTTTTAAAGATTGAGACATATTACCAAGAACATCTCCTGATTCAAGAATAGAGTCTGTTAAACTTTTGTGTACGTTAGGTATAAATGTAGCACCTAAATTTTTACCGTACCTCTTACCAAACTCTTTTATTTTTTCTTGATGAAAATCATAATATTGTTTTAATGCAGGAACTTGTGCTATTTTTCTATACTCAGGGGTAATAAATTCTTCTGCAGTTTTGTTTTTATTTAAAAAGAGCTTGCCTCCTACTCCAGTCCATGCTGTTTTGTAGTTTTTGACATCATAGTTTTGATTCCATTTGGCTTTTTCCTTAGCAATCTTTTCTTTATTATCTGAAAAATCTTTTTGAATTCTTTGATATGCTCTTGCTTGCATATTTTTGAATTCCTTAGCATAATAATCTTCATTAATTTCGTGATACTTTTGCATCCAAATTAAATCATTTTTTTCAAAAGAAGTGTTTCTGCTTTCATAGTACTGCGGAGAGTACTTTGCATAAAGATTTTTATTTTGAGGATTAATAAGCATTTCGTACCCATCCTGCAAAGTTAAGCCTTGAGACTCAGCGTATTCTTTAAGTATAGCATCTTTTTCTGCAATTTCTTGAGCTAGACGTTTTTCATACTTAATCATAGCTCCTTTCATTTCTTGGTTAACTTCATGAATATACCTACTGTAAGGATCTGATACAGAGCCTGCTGACAAAAATTTATTCATCACGCTACCTGCTCTGTTATATTTAAAATTCTTTATACCTCTGTTTTTGGCTTTTTCATCCATGCGATCTAACATCACTTGCTCTAGATTTACGATAGTTCTACCTATCTGCGCAGTTCCGTTAGTCATCTCTTCAAGTATTTTAGCAGCTTGCTTACTTTTACTATTTTTAAGCCTCTTTACAATATCCGGTAAAGTAGTAAAAGCTTGGAAGTGTTTTAATTCTATATACATCTGACGAAGCTCCTCATCACTTATATACTTAGGATTTGGGATCTCTTTCCCATTCTCCGTAATATACTCTTCAAGCTCAAACATGCCTTTTTCAGCTCTGTTTTTAATTCTATATGCTTCTGTTAAACCGTTTGTTACATTTTTATTTAGCTGTAATTGCTTTATAATGTTACGAGACACAGACATTCTAGATTTTATTGAATCATATTCATCTGATTTTGCTCTTTCTAATTTAGATGCAAGCATTCTAAATCTAGCAAATTCTTTAGACAGTACTGCATTTATAGATTGGCTCTCTGTCATCTCATGAGCTACAGGAATATGCTCTAAATATGCGCTATCTAGATCTTCGCCAGAAAACACTTGTAAGTCATTTACAGAATCTTTTAAAAATCCTGTCTTCTTGTCTCTAGCATATACTACTGACACTGGTATAATTCTAGATTGTCTAATTTTAGTTACTCCGTACTTTGACATTAAAATATCTCTATAGTGCCCTAATTGCAAATCGTAACTCTCTAAAGAAGGAGCGTACATATCTCCTGTTATCTCAATTTTACCTTGCGTTCCATATGTAGCAGTACTATACTTACCTTGACCAAACTTAGGAGATTTAAATTTATAGTCATATATAGATGCAGAACCATCACTATAAACTACAAGTAAATCTATAGTACCCCCTACGCCAGATTTTGCATCTGCAACAAATTGCTCTGTAATAACAGTAGCTTCACCTTTAGTGCCATTCTTTTTATTGATAGCATCTTGTTGCTCTTTAATTTGTCGTTTAGTATATTCTACAGATTTATTTAATTTTTTTAATTGGCTTGCTGTAAAACTAGATCCAGCACCATTAGCCATAATATCATTTAAAGATTGCCTAGAATTATTAAAATGTTTGTTAATTAAAGCCTCCATAACTTTGTGGCCTTTAGTTCCCATTTCTGTTCTTACTTTAGCATTTTGATCATACCTTGCTTGATCTTGATCTGAAATATACTTGGATTTACTTTTATTTGCATACTTAAGACTCCCTTCATCGGAAGGCCTAACTTTTAATGTTACCCCTTTATAAATTCCTTTTCCAATGTATCGATTAATTTTTAGATCTTCTCCAGCTACTTTAGTAAAATACTTTTTAAGATCTTTATCACTAACATCTGCAATAGTTACTTCAGCTTCTTCCCAATTTTGAGACTCTTCTCTTAATTTATCTAGGATTGATTTTGAAGAATCCTGCTGATAAAAAGTACCAGACATTAAAACATTAGAAGGGTCTGCACGCAATACTTGTTCTAAATTATCATTTACAATAGTTAGCGCTGCTTCAGTAAAAGGATCATTAGTAATAACATTTATTTTCTTAGTTAGCCAAGCCATAACTCTATCAAACCATCGCTGTAACCGCGATACTTTACTTTTGTTTTCGCTTTTAACATTACCATCAACTAAATGCTTACTAACAACTTTTGCAATCGCTTCTCGTTTTAATAAGTCTGTATCTCCTCCATACTTCTGATAATAAAAACTTTCAGGACTTGCTATACGCTTGTATTCTTGGTAAGTTTCAATCTTGTCGTACATAGATTTGTACAAAGGATTATCTTCCGCTCTTAACATTTCTACTAAAAAGTGAGATGCTTCTTCTGACAATGCAGATATATCTGAGCCTTTCCCTAATTGCACAACTCTATTAGTTAAATCAGCCAAGGCTACGGCGCTTAGCGGAGTACCGTCTTCGCTTTTTAAAGTATCAATTAGCTCTACCTTTATATTAGCTTTATCAAAAAAATGCTGTAAAGAGTCTGCTAGATCTCTATTTGTTTCAGTAAATCTTAATTCTTTAGCTATAGCATCCCAAGCAACATAGTTACGCTCAACTTCTTCTACTACATCCTGCACAACTCCTCCTTCAAATTCTGGCTCATTTCTTAGCCCCATTGAAGCACCTTTATTTGCTGCAGTTAAATAAGCTGCATAGGCAATATCAGGATCATCTAACACAGAGTTAAGCTTATTATACAAATCAGATTCTTGCCCGTATTTAGTATTAGCTCTTGTTATTTGGCCTTCGTTGTTTCTTTCTACTCTACACGCCATTTTTAACAGTTTTGAGATTCATCATTAATATTTTTTGTAATAGGTTGAGTATAATCCTCTAAAAGCTCTTCTTTTGTAAGATCAGCTAAAGCTGCAAATTCGTCTTCAAAGATAGCTGATCCTGTTTTTTCTACTTGAATTTGTAACAAGCTAGCAGGGGAACTATTTTTAACAAAACCTTTTAAATTTTCCGCCATATGAGCGTAATCATTAAACCCAGCTTTTTTAGCTAGTTGTGTTTTATTTGTAATTTCTGCAGACTTTAGTAAATTTTTGTTATTCATTAAAGTCTGTATCTTTATTACATTCTGTAAAGATATGACATTTATTTTTGTGCCATCATTAAGAACGTATCTACCAGGTTTTATTTCTGACTCTGGCGTACTTAAATGAATTGTCTTTTCTCTAGAAATAATTTTTTCTGAAGCAGTTTTATCGAACACGTTAGCAAATGAGTAAGGCACAGGGTTTATATTTGCAGGCATTAAACTTGTATTACCTGTTTCTATTATTTGATTCTTTTTACCCATTTTAGGTGCTCTTCTATAACCTGATTTAGTAAGATCTATAATTCCATCTTTATCAAGCACTGGTTCTAATCTATAAAAATTGCTTTGGTATACGTCGGATTCAGGTCCCTCAATCTTAGCATGCACTGTTACATACTTTTCACCTTTATATGACGTTCCTGATAAATAGTCTTTCTCTATTTCTTTTGCTTTTTTCTTATTTAAATAAACCTGTTTAACAATTCTACCATTATCCCAGTTATTACTTATAAATTTAGAAAATACAGTTGGAAGATCTACCGCATAGTTAGGCATTCTGTTTACAGCTGCAAACGCCTCTTCTGTAATATCTAAAATATCTTTTCCTGGTATAATTTGTTTAAATGCGTTTGGATTAAAATCGAACCCAGATTGTAATATACTAAATACTAGCAAGTCATTATAAATATCTGGATTAGTTTCTTTTAAATCTTCCATTGCAAATGTTAATTGATCTAAATCATAGCTATCATATTTTCTAGCTACTAATTTAAGATTATCTGTAGTTGATTTAAAAGATGCTGGATGATGAGGATCTAAAATAGGCAATAAGTTATTTATTACTAAATTGTTAGACTCACCACTATTTTGAAGTTTTAAAATAGCTTTAGGTAAACTACGATTACCTCTAAATAATTCGCTAGCCATATTTCTAATCTCTACCCCATTAATTCTAGCGCCGTGAGTTATGTCAGCAAGCATGAAATTATCAAACTTATTTATTGTGTAAACTATATCATCTTGAGATTTCCCTTGTCGAATTAAATCTTTAGCAAAGGATTTAAAAAATTCTTTAATTTTTGGTTTACTATTCTTTAAATCTACTTCTTTAAATAAAGTTTCTGTCCCTCGGAATACTTTCTCAATAGGATCCAACATAGATTCTGTTACAATCCTGTTGTTAAAAACAGGTATTGGGTTCTTTTTTAGTAAATCATCCTCAGCATATTCAACATCATCTACAAAATATTCATCTTCTTTTACTACATCAGCTAAAGCTTCTAAGTAAATAACTTCTGCTCCATTTTTTAATTTAGTTTTATCATAAGCATTTACAGTTTGCAGATTACGCAATTGGTTTGCATACTCTTTATACCGTAAATAATCTTCTAAAATTTGAAGCTGGTAACTATTTTGAGCTGAATTCATTTGGCCAGCTTTTAAAGGTAACATTTCTTCTAAAAGCTCTATATCAAATTCATAGTCAGTCGATGCCTCTCCTGGAAACTTAGCTTTTAATATATTTTTTATAGCTTCATTACTTTTAAAATCGCCTTTAGCTCTCATAATCATACTTTGATCAGTGCCTTTAAGAGCAAGATACTCAGTTATAATAGGTTGAGACATGAAATATAAAACATCATCTAAAGGAATACCACTACGTAATAACAACATATGCACTGCTGCACCTTCTTGCCCCGCATTAACATACATTACAAACGGATCTTTTTCACCATCCACATATCCTGTAATATACTGCTGCATTTCATTATTAATATATCTGTTAGAGTTAGCAGATTTTGTTGAAGATAAAGAAAAATCTCTATTGTAGTTTTTAAAATTAAATTTTATAGGTCGTTTTTCTGTAGAATTCCACTTTAATCCTGCTTTTTGAGCTTTAGCACCGTGTGTAATTCCAGTAGCAACAATACCAGTACCACCCAATGTTTGGTACATTGTAAATGTAGTTTCTACTATATTACCAAATGTTAACTTGTCATGTAATGTTTTTGATGCTTCTATTAGTTTACCATTTTCTCTTTTCCATCGACTTGGGTTTACTATTTCATCAATTTGTTTTGCTTTTTGAGCTAAGCTGTAAGCTCCTACAGGAGTAATTAGCTGTGGGAAACTTGCAGGGTGCTTTAATACATCCGTTATAAAAAATAGCATTTCATTTTGTAACACTTTTTTAGGTTGTATAGATAATATATCTTTAGTTCCTTCTTCAATAAATCCTGCTTCTAACAAAGCAGCATCAATTTTAAGAAGCTCAGCTTCTGTCTCTGCATTAATATCTTTAGACTCTTGCACAGCTGGTATACTGTTAAACTCTTTGATAACTTTATCAAGCTCTGCTGAAATCTTAGATCTTTCTAATGTATCTGACGATTTCTTAAATCTTTGTCGTAATTCTTTTATATACGCTCTTACCTGTTGTACTTGTGGATCAGATTCTATTTCTGCTTTTAAATCTTTTGCTACTTCATATTTACTATAAAGAGCATCTAATTTTGTCATTTGCTTAGCAAGCTCTTTTGGTTGGTTTTGCATTAATTTTCCCCAAATAGACTTGTAGGCATTTAAATCCTGATGGCGTAATTTAGTAGCTCCCGCCTCTGATGCCGCAATCATAGGAACAACATCAATTGATTTAGTCTTTCTATTGTATTTAGTATTTGGAAAATACAATGTTAATTTATCAATATCAAAATCGGCCCCTGACTTAGCTACAATTTCAGAAGGTACTATTATAGTATTTCCTGCGTGCTGAGGTAAAAAATCTTTAATAATTATGTATTCTACAGAATTAAGACCTTCCGTAGGTATACGGAATCCAACAGCTTGCAACGCTTTTACTGAAATTTTAGTGCCCGGTGGGACATTTTGACCTAAAAACTCTTTATATTGATGTGGTAAAAATACTTCCATAGCTGTTGTTGGTGCAGCTGCTTTAAGTCTTTTTATCTCTTCTGCAGATTTACCTTTTAAAGTTTCTGGATTAATATCTTTACCGTAACTTTTTAATTTTCTTTCTAGAGGTACATTCTTGTCTTGCTTTCTTGCTTTAGACATAGTTTCGTACCCAAAATTAGACTGTAAAACTACCATATTACCATTCATCTTACGACGAACAACAGTGTTAGTTACAATAGCATTAAATAACGTTTCAATTTTATTTTTTTCAAATAGTTGTCCTGAAAAAGTTACTTCTCTACTAAACAAGTCTATTATAGAAGCTTGCACGTTTTCAGGTATATCTCGTTTAGTCATTTCACCTAAAATAGTATCAAGCATCTTACGATTACTTCCTAAAAACTGGAACTGACCATTAGGTGTGTAAGAAAACCCTAGCTCTGAAGCTAAAGTTGAAGCTTCTCGAGCAATTAATTCTTTATTTATATTGTGATACCGATCTATAGCTTGCTCCCATGTTTCTGTATCTGAGAACTTTGTATTTGCGTATTCATCAGAAACAACTCCATTGTTAAAAATATTAGTAGGAAGCATAGATGTACTCTGCGTACCTAATGTTACAGATTGCCCAAATTTTCCTTTAGGATCCATTTGCATACCAAAGTACTCTAATCCATATTCCTGCACAGAAGTTAAATTTTGTAAAGGTTGATAGCTACCAACGTCATCAATTAATTTAGAAAACTTCTTAGTATTTTTTTCTTTTTTAGCTCCTAATTTTACAGCAGACTCCATAACAATATAATCTAAGTTATGCTTATTCATGTCTGCATACATTTCATCTAATACATTTGCGTTACCATCATTTATATCAGTAACTGTTTTTGATAAACCAGGGTGTATTGGAAAAAGTGCAAATTTGTTAAATAATCGTAAATCTATTTTATCTTCAAATGCTTGTGCTAAAACTTGAGGCTTTAAAGGGTCAAATAAAGCAACTTCTTCTGGGGTAATTTCAACTCCATCGATTAATTTATTATACACCGCTTCATCTTGTTTGCTCCAAGAAGAGGTTAAACGTCTAGCTAATCTGTAGAAATCTATATGTACTAATCCTCCACCATCAAAAATTTCCATTTCACTATAAGCATCGTCAATTGATTCGTAAAGATCTTCTCGATTAAATACAGATAGTATGTCCTTATAATCATCAAGATACTCAGACGTTTCAGTAACTTCTTGCATAGTTACCATTCTAACTTTACCATCTATAAATCTATTAGGATTTCCTCTATTACTGTAATTTTGTTGAGCCCATTCTAAAATTTCTACATCTACTGGCGGATATTTTTTAGGACCTACTAGACCAGATGTACGTTTAAATATATCACCATACACTGCAGGGTGCCCAAGCAAAAATTTAAATTGCTCATGTATACTAGTTTGACGTATAATAAAAAATTGTTCTGCAACTTTATCAACAAGAGTATCAGTTAATGTTACACCCGCAACCTCACCAATTGTTTTAGCTATTGCTGAAAGCTGATTATTATCTAACCCAATATTAATATTGTCTTTACCTATGATATTATAAGTACGGAACACATCTTTAATATCTGATATTTCATTATCAATGTATTCTCGTAACTGTTTTATAGTATTTAAATCCGATACAAACGCATCTACTGCATTTATATCTAAATTAGGAGAAGCAATTAAGCTTTCAGCCATAGGCTTTATAGATGCGAATTTTGGATCATTAAACATCTGCAACTTACCTCCATCTTTATCAATACCTTTTATATTGTTTGCTGCGCCAGAGCGTATAGCATGCGCAGTTAGAATTTCAGAACGTAAGTACCCAGCTAATCTATTAGCCATATCGACTCTAGTCTCTGTATAAGTAGGTTTACCTACTCTTATAGTTTTTTCTAGTTTCTTGTTTCCAGTTCTAATTAAAGGAACAAATCCATCTAGGATAGAAGAGACTTGAGCTGAAGTAATATCCCCGCGGCCCATTTTAGAATAGTCTTTAGAGTCTGCATTATTCACATTTACAGTTCCCATTAAAACTCCAATTTCCATTTGGATATTTGAACCAGGTGAGTACATTTGACTTGCCCAATAAGACCCCTGCATAGTAGGAGACATAGCTAGCTCATTAAATAGCTCTTGATCTGAATTTAGCCTATCTGCTATTACATTTATAAACCCTTTTTGGGAAATAGAATATATTTTTCCTGTAGGCCCATTAAATTGTAGTGACCCTAAAGCTTTAGATGTATTTAGTTGGAGCTCAATAAGTTCTCTAAGCCTTCCTTTCTGATCTTCTTTATATAACTCAGCTATATTACTTTCTCCTTCTGCTAAATATTTAAGTAAGTTGTGCGTAAGTTCTTTAAAATCATCTCCTTCGTTTACATCCATTACTTGCTGCATTGCAAGCGCTGGATTAGTAAACTCAATACCTAAATATGATAAATATTCAAAAGCTTGTGATACATCATTAGGACCTTTTTTAAATAGGTTTTCTAAAGAACGTTTATCTCCTAACTGTGTAGTTATAGTTTTACTTAAATCTAGTACAAAAGTACCATCTTGTACTTTACCATATTTAAATCTTACTCTTTGTTTAAAGTTTTGAGACCACTTATCTTTAACAATACGCATATCTGAATCATTGTTTGCGTTTATTAAGTTACGTGCTCCAGAATCTGATATTTGCATTAGAGTGTAAGAATTCTCAGCGTTATTCATTGCCGTATTAAATTCTAACAATAACTCTCCTGTTGTAGCAGTTTGCTCCCCAATAATTCCATCGCCCACAGAAAGTCTATCTAAAAGAACTTGGAATTTTAAATCTTTTTCATCTCTAATGTGATTTACAATTGCTTCAATTTTAGAATCTAAACTAGATTTATTTGCTGTCAATCGATACAAAACAGATAAAGTTTGCCCAAAATCAGCTAATCTTGGTAATCCTACTTTATTAGTACTAAATGTATATCCTCCGCCTTTTGCTCTTGAATCTACTTCAGGTAATGTTTTTAATAAGAGTTTTAACTCTTTACTCATTCTGTTAATAGGACTGATTTGATGATCTGCTGTAATACCAATACTATCTCTAGAGTTAATTTCTTCAACTAATTGATCTAGCCCTACGTCATCTAATCCTACTTTCTCTAAACTAATATCAACTTCATACTTTTTAAGAAATGTAACATTTGAATCTATAAGTTCAGTCCAGTTTTGAGCTAGCAATCCTGACTGCACATTTAATCCGGTACCAGAAATACCTATAAGTATACCTATAGATTTCATTTCATTAGCAAGCATTTCTTGTTTACGTCCTGTAGACATTTGCATTAAAGCGTGTAGATCTTTATATTGAGAAATATAATACGCAATAACTTCATCAAAAACTGATGTAGGGTCTTGTAAGTTAGATACTTCAAAGCCTTGAGGTGTACCATACAAACTATTAAAATATTCTGGATTTTCATACTCTAAAACTTCACTAAGAGTTTCACCTGAGTATGTAGAATCTGCGTACACAGCATCCATAAATAAAGCCGCCATACCCTCATTTGTAAATTGCAATCTTTGAGGAGATATTCCAGCTTGAGCCATTTTACCATTCTTTTCTGTCTGTCGGCGATCAAACTTTAATGTTAATACAGTTGCTATACTACCTGAAGACGTAGCATTAAACATATCTACATTATTTTCTAAGCTATCATAAAACTTATATAAAAACTCAAATACTTTTTCTTGAGTAGGAGTTAAATCCTCAACTGCTTGATTAGAAGCAATATAGTCTAAAAACTGCGAAGACATATATTCGCTTAATTCAAGCTTTGTAGCTTTATCAAACTGCACATACTTATCGTTATACATTTTAGCTTTACCTTCTACTGTACGCACCTCATCATGCAGAGAGTTTATCTCTTCTTCAGATAATAATTTTACTAAAGCGTTGTTAAACGAATTTTCATATACATAAGATCTCTCGGCTGACTCGTTAAACAGTACATCTTTAATTGCTTTTTGACTATTTAAAGTAGTTCCCAATATAAAAGACCCCACTTTATCTGCAGAGTAAATTAATTCCCCTGAAGCATTTCTAGGAGCTTTGTCTTGTATTGCTTTTTCAGTAATTGCATAACTATCATCGCTTGCAGATACTGTATTTATACTATTTATACAACTCATTTGTTTATTTTATATGCATTCTGCGTTATCATCTGGAGTAGAATCATGCTTAGTATCTAAGCCTAATATATCATTTAAAGATATATCTGCACTACTAGACCCTTCTGTATCACTAGTTCCCATTAAATCTGCTAAATCATCTACTGACATTATTTTTAATCCTCCTATATCTGCACCACTCTCTTCAGGCGGTTTAGACTCAGTATTAGTAGTAGTCTCAGTAGTAGTTTCAGTATCTGAAGTGTCATCAGTATTTGTCTTTTTAAAATCTTCTAAGTTAGTCATTTTACCTATATCATACCCTTCTTCATACTGTAAATATGTATTTAAGAACTGTGGAGTACTATAAGATTTATTTTTATCTTCTGACACATAATCATTTAAATACGAGTATAAAGGTATTTCTTGAGGTATAGATCTTCTAGACTCAGCAGTACCATCACCTAATAGATAATCTGTGTAATTTGCCCAGTCAGTTTTAGAAACAGTAAGATCATCATTAACAGTGTATTCTACATATCCTTCATACTCAACTTTTGCATTTGACTTTCTATACGCATTAGCTAATTCCCATTTATCTAGTTTTTCTTTATTATTCTTTACTCTTTTAGCGTATTCTTTTCTAGCTGCAGCGTAAGTACCTTTTTGTTTTCCTTTAGCTCTTGCTCCTTGATCTGCTTTTAAAGTGTAAGCATTTACATTATGTCTAAGGCTTCCTATAAAAGATTTTAAGTCATCATTTAAATCCTTATTATTGCCTGGATCTAATAATTTAGAAGTTTCTATTTTTAAATCCCCAAAGTAAACTGTACCATTCTCTTCTGCTGATGACACAAAGAATTTTCTTTCTCCTCTATTTTGAGTTTCTAATCCAAAAAATACTAAATTTTGTAAAACATGAGTAATTTTTTTACTGTTTGGGTTAGTAGGCTCAACTAATTGAGATTGTGCATAATCTATTTCTTTGTTTTGATATTTCTTTTGATTAACTGCATACAGCTTTAAAAGATTAAGTACATTTTTTTGGTACTTGTCTGTTAAAAAATTACCATACATTGGTACAGGTTTACCTGCAGCTTCTGCTACAACTGTACCAGCACTAAAATTATAAGATCTACCAGATATAGATAAACCTGATTTCATATTTACTTTTAAATCAATATTAGAAGTATTACCTTTAAATGTTTTGCTTGGTCTACCAATATTATCTCCATTCACTTTGTTAACCATTGCAAAACTGTTCTGAGTAATCTTACGTATTTTTGGCTGTGGGTCAGTCAATAGGTCTGTACGTAATTTTGTATACTCTTTAACTCTAGCTTTAGCTGTTGGAGTAAGCTCTCCTGTAAATACAGTCTTTGTGTATCCCTCTTCATCAATAATTTCTTCTTCTACTGGGCTTATTAGATCGGCCTCCCCGTACTTATATCTCTCAATAGATCTTCCATCAGATGTTTGTTTTGTTTCAAACACTTCTGCTGTAGGTATAGAAGTATAAAGCATCACACCATTTACTTTATGTGGCTCTCCATCTTTATTTAATACAATTGCTTTAATGTCTTCTAAATTCTCTTGCTTTATAGTTCCAGTAGTAGCAGGAGCTAATACATGTTTTCCTTCATCAAAAAATACTAAGTCAGATTTTAGCTCACTAGGTAAATTGTGTCTATTCACTAATAATAAACTAAAGTCTCCTTTACCGTCTTTATATTTTCTTGTATTAAAATTATTTTCAGAAGTAAATTTATAATACGCTGCTGCAGATTTAGCTAAATTATACTCATTAGTCTGCTCAGCATCTAAAGGAGTTCCTTCATTTACTTGCTTTTCTAATCTTTGTATAGTTTTTAATGACGCAACGTTAGAGCCTGCAGTTTTTAAGAACCCGTGTTTTGTTATAGGAGATCTATAGTGTAATACGCTTTTGCTTTTAGAGTTACCAACTTTATTTAAAAATTCATCAGGAGTAAGAGCCATCATATTAGTGTCATGGTAACCAGACAAAGACTCTTCTTTAAGATTAGGATTTTTATAACTGTCTATTAAAGCTTTAATTGCATATAAATTATCTTTTAAAGAAAAAGCTACATCTGCAATAGAATTAACGCCGCGCTGAACATTTAGAAGCTCTTCTTTAAACATAGCTTTTATGTTTGCAATTTCTTCTAGTTGCTCTTCATACTGATTTTTTGTCTCTTCTAATTCATCAACTAGTTTACCTTCTTCAAGTTTAAGTTCATTTATTTTTTCAGATAGTTTTTCTATAGTTTCTTTTAGAGCAGCAGAAGAAGATTCTAAATCTGCTATCTTAGGCTCAAACTCTGTTAAGATTGCTGTAGTAACATCTCTACCATCTCTTAATATTTCTGCGTATCTCTGAAGTTTATCATTATCTAAGCTAGGCTTACCATCAATCGATGTCATAATTAAACTCTTTACAGAGCTTTTATTTATTAGCTCATATACTTCTTTGTATTCGCCAATTTTATCAAAATTAAATAAGCTCTCATAAATACTATTCATTAATTGCTCTGCTTGCGGCATAGTTGTAATAGTACTTACTTTACCTTCAAACCTTTGTAGAACTTTTAAATTAGTTTTTGTCTCACTAACTGTTCGCTTAACTTCTACTATCGCTTCATTTAAAATATCAATATCAGCACGTAAAGATTCTGTCTGACCTGCTTCTACAGAGGTTGGGTCTTTTAGTGCTTCTGTTAATAAAGCTAGTTTACTATTTAATCCTGATAATGTTTTATTTGCTTTTTGTAGATTAGACTCTAATTCAATATTTACTAAATCTACAGCTTGATTAACTTGTTCTTTTACTAAAGCTGAATTTTCAATAACCTTAATATTAGAAGCTTTATTTAATAAATTTAATGTTAGAGTTTTACCTACCTGTTTAGATTCTAAAGTTGCAGTAATGTTTCCTAACTGTATATCTATATTTGCTAAGTTTGTTTGCGCCTCAGAATAATCTGAAGTAGTAGTAGCATCCGCTAACCTTTTAATTACAGATTCTAATCTAGCCTTTCTATCTTCTAAAGCTTGTTTTTGAATAGATAATTTAATTATATCTGGAGTAGGCATTTGTCTTAGTACAGATGCGTTACCGTCTTCTATATCTTTACGTTCTACAAAAACTCTGTATTGAGTAGGTTCTGTATCCCCTTCTTTAGTGTATTCAAACTCAATTGTTTGATCACTAAATCTACGATAAAGGTCATGCAATTTTGGATCATCCTCAAATAAAGCTTTATTCTCTGAAGCTTCACGTTGCACAATCTGTTGCAATCTAATTTGTGGAGGAGTAAGTAAAGGCCCTTCACTAAATAAAGTTGCGCCAACATCTCTTTTTTCTAGTAATTGATTGTACATGTTAATTGCACGGTGTCTTCTAGCTCTAAGCTTACGTAAATCTTTTAGCATTTGAGTTACTTCTTGAGCACTAGAAGCGTATCCTGTAGGATCTTTCTTCTTCCAGTCATCTAGTATTTGTTGCTCCGCACCTCCAATATTAGGGTCAAGACCTTCATTAAGATCTTTCATTAATTGTGACCTTCTAACATCTAATTTCTTTTTGTCTGCTGCTAACTTTATTAATTTACTGTCCTTTTCGTATTTATCTATTTTATCATTATGCCCAAGTTCTTCAATTTGATTTTCAAGATTCATGGCATTTATAGTAATCTCTCTAAAAAGCTCTTCTAAATGAGTTGGATCTGAAAACTCTTTGATTCCTAACCTTTGTTTAACAGTTTGCGTTTCAGGCAAATTGTTAATGTTTTCCATATGCTTCTTACTAAACCTAGACCATATGTTTTTAAGTCTATTTTCAGTATCCTTCTGTTCTCTAGCATCTGTTTCTTCTCTTGGAGCTTCTACATCAGTTGCTAAAGGAGCACCTATAATTTCTTCAGCTCTACTAATAAGGTCGTCCTCTCGCATATCAGAGTCTTTTGCTACAGATAATGCATGTACAGCTGCCATTTTTTGTTCAGCAGACCAATTAATAAACGAGCGATCCATGACATCCATAGTCTCTTTTACAGATTCTAATTTCGCCTCTAAAGCAGATGCAATATTATCTCTACGAGCTTCTAGCTCTTTATCTGAATATGTATTAGCTTCATTGTAATTAAACGCATTTCTAAACTCTTCAGCAGACATCTCTCTTACATTCTGTATATCATCTAAAATGTCTGCTTCAAATCCTGCTTCCATTCTAGAATGCAAGTAGTTAAACACATTATCATGCTCTGCGTTTTGAGATATAAATGGATTATCTATGATAGACGCGTAATCAGTAATATCCTGATTATCAGTAGCTCTCGCCATAGTATCATAGTTCTTTTTAAACGCGCTTAAAAAAGTAGGATCTTTTTCTAAACGTTCTCTAAGTTTACTAATAGCTTTTTGTTGAGATTTCATGTCACGCATTGTATCCCAAACACCACCCTGCATTTGTATTTTTTTCTTTAGTTTCCCGTCTTTTCCTCTAGTACTTACTCTACCAGGTAAGCCCAAAGCACCTAAAATAAGTCCAATCCCAATTTCTTTTTGCCCTTCTTTAGAGCCATACACATCAGAAAAAGAGTCTTCAGTTTGTATTAACATTTCTCCTAGCATATCCAGAACTGCTGGATTACGCTTAGATAAATAGAATTCTTCTGCTGATCCTTGCCCTGTAAGATCTAATAACTTTTGGCCCCCTTCTTCTACAAATCCTTCATACAAAGGTACACTAGCTAATTTCCAAGCTTTTCTAGTCATTACCTGACCTTTGCTTAAATCTTTAAATACTTCAGAATAAATTTTCTTTTTATCTACAATTTGCTGTTTAATCTTACCAGCCATTGCTCGCTTAGTGCCGTTTAGACCTTTACCAAATATCTTTGGAAACTGCATAAAATTACCATAACCTACTAAAGCCATGTTTCCTGCAAAAACAGCATTAGATGATTTAGTAGCTATATCAGCTAGAGCCGCCATCTCTTGATCTGTTGGAGGGTTATTATTATGCTCTGCTTTATGGGCGTCTATTAACATTTCTAATGTAGCATCATAATGATGTCTTGCTTCAACCCCAGACTCGTACATAGCACCAGTACCTAACTGACGAATAGTTGTTAAACCATTTTGTAATTGTTTAGATCTTGCTACAGCGTTTACAGCTAAATCGCTATTTTTATTTGCTGCTTTAAGCCAATCTTTACCTTTAACTCCAGATTTTTTAGCTAAGTTTTTAAGCAAAGAACTAGTTCTACCTGCTGTAAGTCCCTCAGACAGAACAGCTCCAATAACAAATGATAGTCCTTGAGCAAAATCATTAGTCCACATATTTGCAGTACCCAAACTTTGAAGAAATCCATACTCTTGCTCTTCTTTGGTATAATAATGCGGAAGTTTATTATCCATCCACTCATTAACCCCATCTAAACTTCTTTGAAAATTATTATCAAAAAATGCTTTAGTAGCTGTGTTAGAATCTTTATTAATCATTCCTTCTAAGAATGCAACACCTCCGTATACTAACCCTACTGTAGATCCTAAAATATTTGTACCAACACTACTTACAAGTTTAGTGGCTCCATATCGCAGCTTCTCTCCAGTAGATTGATTTGCTGCTCTAAGCTCATCCGCGTCATCAGACACAAAAGAGAAAGGTCTATCTATGTAATCCGCATAATCTTCAACTTTAACTCCGTCTAATTTAGTACCGTACAAAGGGTTTAACATTCCAGAGCTTTTTTCTGCATCTGTTAACGTACGGTTAGTTCCTGCTTTTTTTAAAGCAAGCTTTTCCATTTCATAATTAGGCTCTTGAGTTGTAACTTGGCTTGGCGTTGCAAGCATATTATTACCGCTAAGCTGCGCATTAGTGATGTCTTCCGGAGTAACTAAATAATCCGATAAACTTAATGTTGGTTCTTCTGTTGCCATGTTATCTTAGTTTTATATCTGATCTATGTACAAATCCTGGCTCAACTAAAGTATTTTTTCCATTTATCTTTTCAAATGTACCAAATATTCTTTGATCTAGTATTTCTTCGTAATTTGCTCGCTGTCTTTCATCCATACCAGTAAGCGCTCCAGTCTTTGGATCGTATTCTACGTTAGTTGCTACTGCTGCATAATCCTCATCAATACTTGCTTTCCAAGGATAAAAACTTTTACCCATTTCACCTAAAACTAACCTCATTGCATATTTATACGATTGTATAATCATTGCATCTTCTTTTAACCCAGCTTGTTGAGCTACTAACAAAGTAGATTGCATCACAGCGTCAGCTGTTTGACTTATATCAGGGCTAACTTTGTCTTGTAGCATTTGCTGTGCATTCTCAATCACAGCATATTGTAAATTACCTGTAGCTTTACCAAATTGACCTGCAAGTGTTTCTAATCCTGCAGCCCCTTCTGCTATTTTTGGCTCTAAGATCATTTGTTTATCTCCCTCTTTTCCTTTTCCTGGACGTATAACAGATAATCTAGTAGGAGTATTAAACATTAAAGATGCAGGAACAATACCTTTTGAGATATAGCCTTTAGTACTTACTTGAGTACCATCTTTAGTAAGATCTTTCCATTCGTCGCTAGTTTCTGGAAACTCCATAACTCTATAGTCAGTTATACTTCCATTATCCATAATGTAGTTTAACATTTTTGCACCAGCTTTACCATTATCTGTACTAATGTCTGGCATTTCTACAGCGTAATCAACAGCTCCACCACCATTTTCATCCATTATCTCATCTATTATATCTCCATCATTTTGCATGTATGTAAGATAGTCTGCTCCTATAGTTTTTATTAGATCTGTATCTTGAGGAGTTAATGCGTCTTCACCTTTTAAACCAAAGACTCTGTTAATTTGATCTACATCTGAAAGATTCTGCATTAAATCTTCCATCTCTGTATCTAACCCTAAGTATGATCCAAAGCTGTCTTCAGATTCAGGATTCATAAATCCACGAACATTACCTCGTTGGTCAAAAGCTCTACCTATACCTCCTTCTATTAATTTGTATCCCCCATAACCTACAGAAAGACCTGCAGTAACAGCCCAAATACTTTTAGACACTAAAGGCATTCTAAGTAATTTACTACCTAAAGAGCTACCAGCTCCTATAGGTAATCCTTTTTTAAGGAACTCTAAAGATTCTTGTTTAGCGTTCTTCATATACGGATCTAACGTAGAACCATCTCCAATTGGAACTTTCGTAGTAGCATATTTAAGATAAGCTTCTACAGCTAAAGATTTGTTTTGTGAAAAATCTGCATTTTTCATTACTTCAAACAATTCTATATTTTTTTCTCTATATAATTTTGCTTGATCTGGAGAAACATGCCCATTTATTTCAAGACGATCTATTATTTTTCTATGGTTTATTTGTGTATCCCTAGCTGCTTTCATATCACCATTTTTAACATGTGATATTAAAGAAGACATTGTTGCTAAAGTTGTTGTTTCACCTGTCATTGCAGATATTTGATGACCTGCATCAAAACTTACACCAGCTTTATTTATAGATGGCTTTACTCCCATCATCTGCTCATATAAGTCTAGCTGTCCTTGTTGATATTTAGTAGGCTCTTTAGGTTTAGTTTGTTTAGTATGCAAATGATTACTTGCAAAAGCATTTAAACGATTCTTTATATCTTTTTTAGCCATCTCTTTTCTTTGCTCAAAAGGTATAGTCTCATCGTATTCTAACTCTACTAATCTTCTAAAATCTTGGCTACCTTCTCTAGAATTAAGATAAGCTCCATACATTCTATTTACAGCGCCATTTACATCATTTTGATCTATACCCCAAGAATTAGCTTTCATATTTGAAAAAAGAGTTTTCATCTTTTCCCCATATTCAAGTTTACTCTCACTTAACGGTTGATAGATATTAGTTGCAAATGTGCCATCTTCGTTTTGTGTGTAAGATTTATGCCCTTCTCCTTGGAACTTTCCAAAATCTAAAATTTCAATTCCTTGTTGGCGCTGTTTTGTAATAAACTCTAATTCTTTTTGTCTGTTTTCATATGACTTCTGTGCAGCTTGCACTCCTTTATCCCCTGCTAATCCAGTTATAGCTTCTTGTATTGCAAGTCCAGCGTCTTCATAAGCTCCAGAAGAGACAACTTCAGATAACTGAGTTCGAATATCTGTTTTAGCATTTTCCATTAAATACTGATCTCCTTGCATTACATTCATGCCTGAAAGAGTTCTATCTAAGAGATCTTTTTGTGCTTTATTTTTATCGTATCTCTCTCTTAATATTTCGTTAACTTTAACAGATCCAGGGTCTACATAATTACTAACTGCTGGTCTTAAAGTATATTTACTGTATTTATTAGCCATTGTTGTTTAATTTATTAAGTAGTGAAGTCATAAGCTCTCTTTCGTATATACCTGTCTTACCAGATTGAGCTTGAGCAACCCTTTCGTTAGAAGCGTATTGAGCTTTATCTCGATATATTTGATTAATATTAGCAGCGGCAGTTTCTACAGCATTTAACTTTCTATCAAACGTCGCAGCGTCAGCTCCTCTATTAAACTCATCTACAACCATTTTATTCTGTGTATTAGTTGTATCTGCTGCTAATATATTTCTAGCATTAGTATCACTAGCGCTAAGAGCATTAGATACATTTCTAGCACCTATCTCTGCATTCTTTATTGTTTCCTGATTACTTATCTGCGCATTGGTTCTATTTTGATCAGACTTAATCTCTCTATCTGCTTGTTTCTTTTTAGCAAATGCAGCTATTTTATTTGCAATATTACTAGAGCCTCCACCTGAAGTTTCTATAGCTTTATTTAATGCATTTGCGTCAGAAGCATTTCTAGCTAATAAATCAGAGTTATCTACTCTATCCATATTTACTTTAGCTTCTCTTCCTGCTACAACTACTCCTGGCTTTACTAACTCAGGATTTTTCATGTAATCAGGTTTATCTCTTAAAGCCATTCCTACAGCGGCCATATTAGCAAGATCCCCTATAGTATTATCTGGAGCTTCAAACGTTGGAGTAGCTTCTTCTTCAGGTGTTCCACCCGCAGAAGTACCTCCTCCAGTACCAGTATCATTAGAAGATTGAGATACACCTGCATCTTGATTAATAACCTTATCTTCAGCAGGCTTTGCAACTTCAGTAGTTATACTATTAGTGTACTCCCCATGATCACCATCTATACCTCTAGCACCTTTTCCTTCAAATCCAACACTTTTAATATATGCATCAGCATCTGTAATACCTTTACCTGCTAACTCTGTTCTCAGCTCTTCATTATTTTCAAAATTTTGTTTATAGTGAGTATTAACTTTTTTCTGAAACATTTCAGCATGCTTCGAAGGGTTATAGTCTTGGTAAGAATGAATTCCTAAATCTTTTAATATTGACTTATTTCTATTAAAAAAATCTTTACGTTCTTCTTCTTCGCTTATCATATTTGCGTCTGAGCTACCAAAATATCCTCCACCTAATCCAGGCTGCATAGTAGCTATACCTTCGTTACCTAAATTCTTACGTTCAGGCCCGCCATTAACCATCTTTTTAAGTCCTCCATATGGAGGTTTTGCCCCACCTTCTTCCATAATCATATTAGGATCTCTTCCTGCTTCTCCTTTATTTTTAGCAGCAGCTTCTTGCATCTTAGCTAAGGTCATAATCTGCTTTTCAGAACCACCTTCCTCTGCCATAACTTTAGCTGTATCAGCAAATGTTCTTCCGCCGTATTTTAATTTATCAGAAAAAATATAATCAGAACTAGATCCATCAGACATAGGCATGTCTGAGTATTCCATTTCCCCGCCTTCTACTTCAATTTTTTGTCCTCCAGTTTGTAATTGTTGCAGTTTAATACCGCCTTCAGCATGAGATTTGCCAACATATTCAGACATACGTTCTGTAATAGGCTTCTGCACGCCTCCATCATGCTGCACAATTCCACCCATACCCATCTCTTTCTCTTCTTCTTGTATATACTCTAATTCTCCTGCTGCATTTCTTTTAATAGTAGATTTAGGTACTTCTTTATTGTCATTAGAAAATCCTGGCATATCAGTAATTTTAGGTTTAGTGTCATCGCCACCAAAAAATGTTTCATATCCAGCATACCCTCCACCTAGCAAAACTCCTAGTTTCATAGGTGTGCTCCAATTCTTAGGATTCACTTTACTTCCTACACCTTTTGCGAAATCTTTAACGCTTTTTTTAGTAGGATCAGGAGTATTAGTAGATTGTACAGGTTTAGGTTTACTTTTCTTTACCCACTTTTTTTGAACTGAAGGAGGCATAGCGTAATCAACACCTTTTTTACTTAAACGATTTGCAGTTTTAACTCTTGATACTACAGGCAATGCATCTGCTGCAACTTTAGATCCTTTATAAGCTAATCTAGCTGCTGTACCTGTACTCCCAACAACCGGAATCATAGCTGCTGCACTTATACCTGCATTTTTCCAATCTCCTTGCATTCCATAAATAGCGGCATTTGCAAGATCTGCAAACTCTCCATACCCAGGAACCATACCAGCTGCATCTAATGATAGCTGTAGCTTTTCAAGCCAAGACATTCCTTCTTTTTTATTTTCTTTTTTTTCTTCTTCTGGTTCCATTATATATATTTTTTTAATCCCCCATATTTAGCTGATATATTTACACCTGTATCATAGCCAGAAGTAGTTTTCTGCTGTATCTCACCTGCTCTAGCTACTGCTGCTTGAGGTGTATAGGCTTCTCGTATTTCTCTATTATGTTTTGCTAAAGCACTTGCTTGTTCTGACTCTTGAGCCGCTTTCATTTTACGAGCTTTTCTACGTCCAAGTAAACCTTTACCAAGACCATATAAACCACCTACAATACCACCAACTACATTACCAACTCCTGGAATAACAGATCCTAACATCATACCAGTACCAGCTGCAGAAGCTATATCTCCTGTAACCTCTCCCGCATTCCATTTAGTTGCATCATTATCGTTTGATAAAGCTGATACTGCTTGTCCACCAATACTCAGCAAAGATCCTGTACTTAATAAACCTCCTGCTTTACTAGCTGCTTTACCAGCTGTTGCAGCTCTACCTTGCACCGCACGACTAGCTGATCTTTTTGCTAATCTAGCAGCTCTACCTTGATTACCTTTTGCAGCGGCTTTAAGACCTCTACCAAAAGACCTCATAGCACCTCTACTTACTTGCCCAGTAACTTGTTGTCCTGCTTTCTGTGCAGCATTTTTAGTAAGTTGACTAGTAATAGCTTTAGTTCCTTGACCTACTATATTTTCTGCAGCTTTAGTTTTTGCTTGAAATTGAGCATTCTTTGCTTCTAATTCTGCTTTATTTGTAGCTAATTGTTTTTCATAATCTGCTACAAATGAATTTGTACGACTTTGCAGTGTATCTACTTTTGACTCTAATCTATCTTCTCTATCTTGTTGTAATTGAGGATCAGACTCATTGTACACTATATTAGTAGTGCTACCAGGATTTAATCCGGGTGTTATAACATTAGGTTGATACATCCCACCAGTACTGTACTTTTTTCTTTTTTTATATTTACTTTTATATTTCATTATCTGTAATATTTTCTAGCATCAGTTTCAGCGGTATACAAATTTACTGAATTATTTCTAATATTATCGCATATTAATCGGATTCCTAGCCATTTACCTACAAATTTTCTACGTAAATTCCAAGCTTTGTCTTCATTTATATAATAATTATTTATAATTTCATGTATACCATCAACATTAAACATAGCCTGTTTTTCTAATGTAGTTAGCGTACCTTCATTTAATACACCTACTACATTTAGTGATGTAGACATATAATAAGAATCTTGATTAAGTTCTAATTCTGCAATATCTCTAAAGCTGTTAATTTTCCAATTATTCCCTGATAATCTAGTATTAACTAAATATTCTAATTCTGTCTGTCCAGATATTTGTCTTGTATTATATACAAAGAAATCTGTAAAACCATTATTTAAAAGATTGCTGTTTTCATCACCTATAACATCTACTGTATACGATATACTAGAAAAAGTAGAATCCATAACTTTTCTAGAGTTATCTATAAATTCTAGTTCAAAAGGATGTATAGTTAACAAGTCTGGAACATTCCCGCCTATCCAAGCATTTTCTTGACCTAAAAGATTTTCATGATCGTAGTAATACTTACCATGACTACTAACTAAATGTTTCCATATGTACGCATCAATATTTTTTAACTTTTCTGTCCCACTTAATGTGCTTTCAGGATCTAAATACTCCTGCAGTCTTGTTGCTTCACTAGTCATAGAGTATAATCCGTTAAACTTAGTAAAATAAGTATACGGTAAATATGTATGGAAACTACCCCAAGCATTTATTTCTGGATAAAATGAAATCGTCCATCCATCAGGTTTAAAATATTTTATATCTTCATAACTTATTTTTTCATAATTTATACTTTCTATCGTTGTAGGATTGTTGTATAAATGATACCCATAAACATTTAAACCATGCCATTGCTGTAATCCTAATTCAGCTGTATTTAAATTTTCTTGTTGCCACGTAGAATCATCTTCAATAAATATAGCTGTATCATTTTCACCACTATTTGCATAAACACTTACATTAGTCATTGATGGATTGTCAAGCCCGGTCGGCTGAATAAGCACAAACATCATACCTGGCTGAATATACCATCCACTGTTCTGTGAAAGGTTAGTATTTTCCTCGGTAAGAGGAATATACATAGGAGTTGTTGCTGCCCCACCATATTCATAACTAATAGCAGTTTGTAAGAATCCAGCATACCCATTGACTGTACCATCCATAAAAGTTTGCCAAATTTCTGGAGGCTCTACGCCAGGATCTGTGCTTCCTGTAACTATTTCAGTTTTATGATAATACCCAGTTTCAGAATTATACCATACAGCGTCAGGAGTATCTTTACCATTATCTAAATACAATTGGTATTTTTGTCTAAATACTGTTGTAGGTTTTAAATCATTCTTTGTTAATAGAATACGTTTTTGTATAGAATCCCAAACAGAGTGTAGCCCAACCCCAATTACAGGGTTATCTACGTTATCAGGGAACCCCCAACGCTCTAAATGAAAATCTAAATTTTCAAAAAACCAGTTATCCATCCCTAACTCACTAATATCATTAAGTTTGTCAGACATCATAAATACTTTTTTAGAAATTTTATTTACAAAAAAGTAACCATATCTAGTTGTTATAGCAGCTCGTTGAGATTGAGTTCCACCATAACCTAATTTGGTTTGTAATATTTCATCTGGCGGTTGAACAAATATATCACCACTACCAATAAACGCTTCAGACCCATCTTTCATTTCCATTGTTTGTTTACCTTTTGTAGCATACAAACTATTCTGCATATGGAAATAAAGCAAATTGTTAAATGAAGAAAGCTTAAATAAATCTCCTCTATTTTTAGGGAGATCTTTATATTGATTAGCTAAGAATATTCTATAATTATCAATTAAACTTGTATTATCTGCCATAGCACTTCTATGCGCTCTTGTAGGAAAAGATACTTGTTTAATTTCCCTTACAGGCAAAGGTACTGCAGGTCTAACATCATTATCAGCAGAATAATTATCATTATATTTTATATTATCAAAATGTGAATAATCTTTATGGCCAGATTTTTTTAATATAGTTTTTGCAGGAGTACCTGGAAAATAAAGAGAATCACCATCTTCAGAATGTCTAAAGTTTATGTTGTCTTTACTTTCAACAATATTATAATAAATAGCTTTTGTAGGTTCAGAAGTTGTGTTAGCATCACTTGGAGTTAAAGTTGAAACAAATCCATGTCTAGTTAAAAAAGTATCTCCTCCATAGATTCCTCCCGTCCAATTTCTTGCAGGCTCATCAAATGTATTACCTAATTTAGTAGAATATAAAGTGCTTGCTAATAACCCATTACTTATTAAGTCTCCTGCATGCACATGCTGTAGATAATTTGGATCATTCTCGTCATCAATAAAAACAAAATTCTTTAAATCATCTCCTAATATTTCAAATCCCGTATAAACTAGTTCTTGACTATCAAGAGATTTATATATATCGGTTTTGTGAGCATGCAAATTAACCATGTAGTTGTAATACCTACTAGCTGCTTGAACACCAGCATCACTACCCGCAGTAGCCGAAGTAGATATTAAACTATGATTTACAAGCCACGATGGAGCGTCTGGGTGAGCGTACCCAAAATAATCTGAATAATCTGATTGAACCCCGTCAGGAGTACATTTTAATGCTGGTAACCCTTGATTATTTTTTAATGCTAATGCAATGCAAGATTCTCCATATTCATTAAATATTTTACCTCCAAAACCTAAAGCCTCTCCTTCAAATATAGTATCACCTAGTAAATAAGTTTTAGCTTTTTGAGCTAACATTCTAGGGTATCTGTGAGACTCTACATCTGCTGCCCAAGCACTTGTTTGCACATTAAATCTGTAGTTTAATCCTATAAAAATAGCAGACTTTATTTCTTCACTATAACAGTTAAATTCTGTATCATACCCCCAAAGTTCTTTTAGTGTGTCAGGCGTATCATCATTTACACTTACAACTGTAGTAACCATTTTTTTATCTTGTTTCAAGGTTGGACCGTTCCAAACAAGATTATTAACCATATAAATAGGCTTAATATGAGTTGCTCCAGATAAACTATTTTTAGTTCTGAGTAAATTAAAATCATGAAAAGTAAAATGTGTGTAGCCTGTAGAACCATAAGATGAGGCTGAATCTGGCCAAGGAGATGTTTTATAAAAAACTTCTGTTTCTGAACTTACAGCCTGCATAATACTTTCTGCACCTTCTGCTTGCATAGCCTCTGAGCACATACCTATTTGAGATGTTTCTTTTGTCATAGGTACTACAACACTTTGACCTAAAATAGTTTGATTTTTAATATCTCTTTTAGCTCTGTAAATTCTAAAACCTTGAACTTTATCTGCAATAGATTTTGGTATTTTTATGTCATCTAAATGAAACCCTAAAGCATAAACATTATGCGCTATTTTAACATCGTTAGCCGTAGTAAGGAAATCTGTAGAAGGTGTAGTATCTATATCGAACTGCCAGTAACTGTAGTCACCTCCATGCATTTCATCTGTATTTGCTTGCCTAACCCAAAACCCTGGACTAGATCCCACAAAAGCTCTGCACTCTAACCACATTCTGTCTCCAGAAGTAAGCTCTATAGGCACAGGCTCTCCACTAACAGTTCCATTACTAGTAGAGTTTGGATGCATAGTATTAATACCAGATTTTTGGTTATAGTCATATTTATTGTATGACCAAGTCGAATTATAATTACTATTAATTCCCCAGTCATCTCCAGATACTTGATGATCAGTTCCAGCAAAATATTTCTGCCCAGTACTTACTTTTTCAATAACTACCCTTGTTTTAAATGTATTAAATTGACCATCTCCCGCATCTCTTCTATAATAAGATTTATAAGACATGTTATCAATTAACATATTTTGATTAGCTGTAAATACTCCAGTATCTCCACTATAAAGCCCAGATGTAGATACACCATCTACTGAGGAATTAGATGAAAATATAGTTGTATCTGTAACATTACCGTCTGTCATACCACTTAAATCAACATCTTGCCACCGAAGCGGAGGGCTCCACTCAGATGTTAGCGCAGTTCCCATATTGTCCCCAGTATATTTAATTTCGTTTGCAGCTGTCCCCCCTGTTATATCATGGTATTTACTACCCGAACTTGTATTCCTTCTAAATTTATAAGTACCTGTAAAATTTACTTGAGCATCAAATTCTTGTGTATGTAAAGCTGCTTGACTACTAGTAACTGCGTTTCCGTTTCCAATACTTTTTCTATAATAATTATCATTAGATGGGAAATGATGATGTCTAACATTTTTATCTCTTAATGTTATGGATGCATTACCATTAACAGTCATAGCACGTTCAGCGCCAGTAACAGTACCGTCTATATTTAAAGTACCTACAATTTTAAATATATCAAAATCAGGAGTATTAGGGTACATTTCAGTTGCATTCATCCAATAATTCATTTGTTGCTCAGGGTAAGCTAACGGATGATTAGAAACAAAATTAGCCTGTGCATTTGGATCACTAAAATCTTTTATATGGAATCTTTTTGCATTTTCTAAATCTAAGTTTTCTTCATTAAATACTCCTCCAGTAGAAGCAATAGCTGTTGTTTCTTCATGATATAATTGCGCCCTACCAGGTATATGATAAGCATATGACATGCTTCCATCATTAAGAATAAATGCGATATAAAAAGCATATGTCTCGTCTCTTAAATATCCTCTTAATCTAGAGTTCTTTGCATTATTTCTGTAAGATTTACTTTCATCAACATTGTGCCCCATATCAATAGGAGTATTACTAAATCCAGTTTCAAAATTATCTTGTGTTGCATAAAAAGGATCAAAAGATCCTATTGAAGTTATAGAAGATTCTAATCTAATGGCATTGGCATATTGTTGATACCCTACATCTTTAGTGCTTTTTACATTACCTACATATAAAATATTGTCTAGCTGATTTATAGTCTTAGCGCTTTCATACCCTATAGTGTCTATCATTATCTCTTCTGGAGATCCAGGAGAAATAGACTCTGTTCCAGTAAATGTTATTAACTGCACACTACCACTATTCGTAACATTTATAGCAATATCATTTAACCTAAATACATCTACAGCCTCACCTTTTTTTCTTACAATTGCAGCTCTAATAAATTTATAATCGCTATTAATATTTCTTATTCTCCAAGTAATTGCTTTAGATGTTTGATTACCTGCTCTAGCTCCATCAATATTCGTAGTAGGACGAGTCTCAGAAGACTCTTCTACAATAGAAATAGGATTAGAAATATTTAAATAATTTGTTGCTACTAAATCTTCATCAACATATGCTAAGGCTAAATAATAAACACCAGATAACAAAGCTCCTCCAGAACTAATTACTTCATTAGAAAACCTTGGGACTCTCCCAGAATTAGGAAAAAGATCTAATAATCCTATATGGGTTACAGAATCAGATGGATTTACTATACCATAAAGAAGTGAAGTATTATTAAAAATATCTAAAGATCTTTGTTGTCTTGATAAATTAAATGCTCTTGGAGGATTTAAATCATCTACCCAATAAACCATTAAATCTCCTTTTGAATCAACTTTAAATGTACCTTCAATTGGTTTAAGTATATCAAAATTTAAATGCTGCTTATCTTCTGTAACAGGACTAACAAACATTGTAGTATAAACATCATTTTCAAAAATTCCAATTTCAGAAAAAGAATTGTCTAAATCTACACTAATTAAAAATAAAACTATTTTACCATCAGATATACTGATAGAGCCTAATACTCTATACCCTATAGGTATTTTAGTAGTCCACTTATTACCTTTTTCATTAGATATAGCGCCTTTCGTATTATTTAAAACAGCGTTTTTTGCATACCGCCAAGTGCCTTCTGGCTGATCTAAATGGCCAGTATCTTTAAATAACCCTTTTACAAATCTTTTTTCCATTATCGTCTATACTCTTGTCGTGTGTTTAGTTGTTCAAATCCTAAATCATGTTTGTTTATCGATGGGATCATTCTTACCCATTGATTCATAAACGATTCATATCTATCTATATCTGGATAGTTAGCTGCGTTTCTAGCTTGAGTGCAATAAAATTTCCACTGCTGCTCTGCATATCCATAATCAATACCATTATTAACTAAAGTAGGATACGATAAAAGTAACTTTTTATAAATATACCAAAACATAGCTTCTTTAAAACTAATATCTGCGGGCACTAATGGAAAGTTTTCTCCATCAGTTGGAAACACTGTATAGCTTAAACACACATTACCTTTTTCAAATGAAGTTTTAATATAACTGTCATCTATGATATATGTGTGCTCATGCTTAGCATTTACATTTACACAATTTTCACAATGTATGCTATCATGAAACGTGCTAGCTCCATATTGTAATGGAGTTAAACTTGTTTCATTTTCAAAAAATACTTGAGATACTGCAGCTATTCTACTATTTATTTCTTGTAAAGTAACTACTGTATTATCATAAGACATTCCCTCTTCTTGGGCTTGTTGGATAGTTTCATTTAACTGCTCTACTCTAGCTATTAAAGAATCTAATTCACCTTCTGTTCTAGCATTTACTGTATCGTTAATAGCTACTTGATTTATATAATACAGATCAGCAGGAAGTAAATGTCTGTGATCTTTCACAGGCAATACGCAAGTCTTTGTAACTAGCTGCGCACTAGATCCAATGTGTTCTAATGCTTCTCCAATCCATTCTATAGCATCGTCTATCCAATTACTATGTTGAATTCTTAAATCTCTAAATACTTTACGTATTATGATTTTACTAGATTCTGTTCTGTATATAGCCATTTTATTTCTTAAATTATATTAATCTATGCTTTCTATTTTAGGCTCTAAAAATCTACCACGAAGGCTTTTCTTTTTAGTCTTATAAGGTATAGATTTAATTCTTTTTTTAGGTACTGATATTACCGCTTCTTTTTGAATAAGGGTTCTAGACTTTTGTCCAGATTTAAATTTAGCTTTTAAATCTGCATCATTCTCTAGCATTTTCCCTCGTCTACGCTCTTTAGCTCCTTTTGATATATTATCTTGTATCCCTTTATTGGATTTATCATAAGTGCTAGATTTCTTTTTTTTCTTAGGTTGTAGCATATTATTTCTTTTTAAATCTTAAGTAAGCTAAGTCATCAGTTTTTAAAAGATCTATTAACTTTTCTTTATTCCCTTTGATTCCTCTTGTAGCATCAAAACGATAAACTGATTTATTTTTAATTTTACATTTACCTTTATTCCAATAAAATTTACAATAGAAGGAATCTGTATGATATATAAACCACTGCTCACCCTTACCTGTAGCAGCGTCATAAATCTTCTTGCCTTCTTCTAAAAGCTCTTTTCTATATTTATTGCTCTCGCCCCAATCTATTCTAGGATTACGAGGATCACGATCTTGTCTAGTTATTGATATGGTTGAAAGATTAAAACCCATATTAAATGTTTTACCTTCCAAGATATAGTCCATGATTCCAATATTGAAATCTGAACATATATCTCGAAAAGTAAGACTATCTACAGAGCTATCAACTTCTGTAGAATAGGCTTTATATACATCTCTAAGAGTAAAAGACATTAATACTTAGGTCTTAAACGTTTGTTAAGCTTCTTCTTTACTCCTCCTGATTCAAGATTATTAGTACTGTATTTAGCTTTTTTATCTCTAGCGTCTCTTGCATTTTGTCTAGAGTCTGCTTTAACAGCTTGTTCTTTTTCATAAGCAGCTCTTGCCTTTTCTCCTTGATTTCTAACTGAATTAGGGTCATATGTTGATATTGCGTCAGAAAGTCTTTGGTTATGAGCCTTAGTAGCTGTTTCATTATTTTTTGCACGTTGCTCTTGACTAACTGCTCCCGCTTTTGTTGCAGCAGCTTTGCTTTTAGATTTTTTTAGATCATCTGCTGTATTAGTAGAATACTTTTTACCTTTATACATAAATGTTTTACCAGCCCCTAACATTTTACGATTTTCTTTAAATGTTTCACCAAAAGATTTTTCTTTTGTTTGAATCTTTTTAGCACCAGGATCATTAACTGTAGCTTTAGATTTAGGTGCTTCTAGTTTATCTCCAGGTTTTTTTGTAGAGTTGGTAGAAGCTTTTGTAGGCGTATCCTTAGTAGATTTACCTATTTGCTGACTTCCTTTAGGATTAGTAGAAGCTACTTTTTCTATCTCAGCTGCTTGAGCATCAGATGTAGCAGCGCTTTTTGCAGCTTTTGCTAGCTTGTTTTTTTTCTTTTTGCTTGTAAGTTTAGCTTTAACTTTTTTTGCAAGCTTTCTAAGTCCACCACCATTTCTTAAGAGTTGACGTTCTGCCTCTTGGTGTATAGAATCCAAATCATCAAAAGATGGTCCTAATAAAAAATCGTCAAAATTGTTCTTTGCCATTGTTTTAAAATTTATTGTTGTTGTTGTCTAGATGGAGCCCCTCCTTTAGGTGGGTCCTGCATCCTGTCGTTTGCGGTATCTGAGAATGTTCCAGTTAATAAGTTTAACTCTCCACTCGTAATACCTTGATTAATTAAATTTATCATGTCCATAGATATAGGAAAAGGGTCTATTGCTGAATCATAGCAATTACCTTTTTCACATGAAGCGTACCTAGATACTTCATCTGGGTCTTCAAATATACCTCTAACATTTACAGTATCTATACCATCTGCATTATAAATGTATAAATAGTCTGCAATCATATATGCTTTATATCTACCTTTTGTATATTTATCATACGGTAAAAATTGTATAGTATGAGAATCTATTAAAGGTATTGTTTTAGTTCCTGTTACATCCCCTATATATGTTAATGAATCTTTAAAATTCATTCTTATAGTTTTAGGGATAGGGCTTGCACTTCTAAATACAGAATACGTAACCGGCAAGTTACAACATTTAGAAGCATTTACTCTTTCTAATTCAACGCATCCTAAATCTTGCTCTGAATGCCTTGATACAAAATTATTTTTAGCAAAATCTCTACGTATAAACATAGCACGGTAATGCTTAATATTAAATTTAATTTGCTCAATAGAAATACTTTCGTCTTGATTAGACAATCCTCCTCGTACAAGATTTAATAAGTTATATGCTATCTCATCTAATGTCATTATTTTTTCTTAATTTTTTCTATAGACCTTCCTGCAAAGTAGGCTCCATAAACAGTTATCAATAAGGTTTGATATATTGGTATATAGGCTGGGGCTATTTGGAAGCCTCCAGCGTTTCCATCAAAAATTGAAATAATAACAAACATTGCTGTTAAGAATATACATATTAATGGTCGTATGTTTTTGCTAAGCCAATTATCAGATTTCATATCAGCCTCCCAACGTCTAGTAACCTGCTCTTGCGCTTGAGCTTCTGCTTGCATAAGAACTTCTTTTATCTTACGCTCAGCTTCTAGTTTTTCTTCTTTGGACGTAGTAAGGTTGTCAAGCACATCACCGACTTGCTTAACAACTCCTCCACCTAAAAAATCTAATAATTTACTCATTATAGTATTATTATATCGTCAACATATTTATATTTAGTATCTCCATCCTCATCTTTATAAGCTTCTAAGACATCTTTTCTATTCCCATCTTTTCTTAAAGATATATGTATCCAAGCAAAATCAAACTCATTAATCATCTGATCAAACTCTAATCCTGAATCTAAAATCCAGTCGTAAACTTCTTTATTACACATTTGACCTTCCTTCCAAAACTGGAGATCCAAAGCTTCACCTTTACAATGCTGGCTACGATTACTCCCACCAATAGCACGATTGAGTTGCGGGTTGCGATAACCACTACTAATCCTGATAGGACCAAGAGCGTCGCGCATAGGTTGTATAAGATTTGTGATAATCCTTTGGATATTTTCCATGTGTTTCTTCGTTGGCTCATTACTTATGCCTATTCTTTTTGCTGTGTTACTTCGAGTAATCTCTGATAACACAAAGTTTTTACTTAGTCTCATACTATGCGTCTGTTCCGAATACCATCCATTCTACAATAGTACCACTGGTTGCTGTATACGCTTTTAATGTAGTGTCTGCACTTAAAGGTAAAAGCGCAAAATCTCCTCCTGCTAATTTTAATAAAACAGGATCATCTGATGCAGTATCCGCATACACATACACATAATCTGTTACAGCTAAATCTGTATTTTTAATATACATATACGCTGTAGCTGCAAAATCATTTGCTGTGTATAATGTTACCTGCCCAGCACCTGTGCCTTTTGCAGTTGACGTTATAGGAGCTCTTGCAAGACCTGTTGTATGTGAGGCAGTTACTTTAGAAGTTAATGCTAAACTTAAAGTATTAGAAACTAAGTCAGAGCTATTTACTGTTAGTTTTGTTGTTACTGTTGCCATTATTATTTATTTAATTATTAATTTTAAAAAGCCTCCATCACAATTTCATCTATAGAATTTTGCACTTCTTTTTTAGTGGCTTCCATAGTCATCATGATATTGGCTTGAAATCTTTTTACTTCTTCGTTATTATTAAATATTACAATAGTGGGCACAACCACTATCTTATATTCTTTAGACCACCTTGAGTCTGCTGTTATATCTACTCTTTCTGTTTCACAATCTGTTAACTTAGATAGCCACGTTATTTCATTACTTTTGTTAAAGCTTGCGTTAAATTCAACAGCTACCATGCCATCAGAAAAATCTTGAGCTGTTGCAATCCCACAAGTAACAAAAATAAATGTAAAAAACAAATTTTTCATAACGTTTATTTTAAATTATCAATTTTATCTTCCATCCTCAGCATCTGCGTTTTTATTTCTGTTACGTCTTCTTGTGTAGACATAATAGTCTGTCTAATAAGCTGATCTTTCATATCGTATTCCATACGTGTGATTTCAGGATCTGCAGGTAAAGGTAATTTTTTAGCCTCTGCTATATCTGCTTGTAATACAAACCACCCACTAATTATAGCCGCCATTGCAAAAGCTATTCCTGCTAAAGTCTTTATACTTATTTGTACTGCTGTATCTTCGTTTAATTCTTTTGCCATTTTTAAAATATTACATAATTAATTCCTACACTAAAGTTATGCCATTGTCGATTCCAATACTTATTGTATCTACCTTCTACAAATGCACCTAAACTTTTATTAAATCTATAACCAAATATTAAACCACCTGAATAATCTATCCAGTTTTTACCATTGTATTGATAATAAGAGTAATCGTTACCATCGTTTAAATGATAGGGTAATACATTACCCCAACTATGAAACCAAAAATCTTTTGTAAAATGATAATAATCAAATCCTACTACTGCAGAATACTCTACTGTATTAGGTAATGCATTTCTTTGATCTTCTACGTAATCATCTATCACTTGAGGTATAACAACCTCTTCCCATACTTCCTGACTAGTTGCTACTATTTCTCCATTGGGTGCTGAGTATTGTCCATCTAATGTTATATTGTATCCCTCTTGCAGTGCCAAATATGTATAGTGTAATGTCCCATTGTCCAGCACCCAGTCTGCCAGGGGGTCAAAACCATATGGCTCTGAAAGACGTTGAACTGCGCCTATATTAAAAGAAAACTTTTCATTCGCGCCTATTTTTAAACGAATGCGCTCAGAACTTTCAAAGTATTTTATATCAGCAAATCCATCTTCTAAGTACTCTACTTTACTAACCCACTTATCTGCAACATATCTTACAAAGTGATGCTGGTTTGTATAGTTAACACCTAAACGACGTACAAAATCAGCTTCGAACAAATACTCAAAGCCATCAACTCTACCGATGGTCGCGGCATCAGAATAAGAATTTTCCGTACCATTATAAAAAGTGTTGGCTCTGTTCTCATATCCAAATCGTTTTATCTTTCTAATACCTACAGAAAATGTGTAATCAAAAGGTGTTTCTATAACTTGCTCTTCTAACGTACCTGACGTTACAGACCATACTTGATCGTCTCCTAATGATGTGCCTCCATTAACTGCAGCATACATAGTAGAGTACTTAAATATATTTTTAACTCCTTGAGCGTTACACCCCTGAGACAAGGCAAGCATAAGAAAAGAAAATAATAGACCAATTCCAATTGCTGCTAATAATTCATATATTCGATTGTACATTTTCATCGCTTTAATACTTTTGTTGTGCTAATGTTATTATCATATGTGATATTAAAATTATATATTCCTGCAGGTAATAAACTTACATCTAATTGATTTAAACCTTTTGAAGTTTGACTTTCGTTAACTCGTATTACAAGTTTTCCTGACACATCATATACTTCTATGCCTACAGGTCCATTTATTAATATATTTAATATATCGCCCATAGGATTAGGATACATAACTATGTCGTGCCCTCTAAGTAAATCTCTTGTATCTAATGGACTATCCCAAGAACAACTCCAATATATTTGTTGGCATTTATCGTCCCACTCGTTATTACAGCAATATGGATCTATCATAATAACCCAAGCATAACATGAATCGTTTAACCAATATGGTATGCCGGGACCATCAATGCATCCTGCATCATACAAACATTCTCCTTCCGTGTTAGCAAACTCATTATAATTGTAAGCTAGAATATCCATACAATCTTCTACAATACTTTCACATTCATCGTCTGTATTTGCTAATGGATCGTAATTAAATGCTGTACTATCCATACAACCATATATAAATGGCACACAACTAAAATCCTCTGTATTTGCCTCTTCATTGTAGTTGAAAGCTTCTGGATCGGTACAGCCAAACACAGTAGTAAAGCAAGCTCCATTATCCACATTAGCTATAGGATCATAGTTATCAGCTGCTTCATCCATACACCCAAAGTATAGGCAGGAACCATCTTCAGTATTAGCTGCAAAGTTATAATTCCAAGCTACATTATCCATACAACCAACTACAACAGGCACACAACTGTTATCATCTACATTAGCAAGCGAATCGTAATTAAATGCGAAGGGTGAGGTACAACCTTCTACTATCTCAATACAAGAACCATCATTGGTATTTGCGTCAGAGTTATAGTTTAAAGATTGTTCATCCAAACACCCGTACACTGTAGGTATACAGTAATCTCCGCAAAAAGGAAGGCCTGTATACACTTGCCAAAAAGGAGGGGCATATGCTTTTAAAGCTCCAGCACCATTATCTGCAAATGGATACACACCACCTTGCAAAGATATATCGCCTGCTGAATTAATAAGTCTAAATGAGTTATGCATAGTCTGGAAAGCGACTTCTGCAGCAGGAGTTTGTGGGCTAGCTATTTCAAAGTAATATACCTTTACAGGCTTATCTGTTTCTAGTGTTATACCAAACTCTTGTGAGTAAGAGCCAGGTCCCATAGTATATGTACCAAGAATACTGTCTTCTTGCACTACACCTATATAACAGTCACCCCATCCGTCACCACCGTCATCTTCTATAATAAGAGTGTAATTACATGTAGGTACTATTTCGTTTAATGTAGCTTGTGGATTAAAGTTAAATGCGTTAGGGTTTATACATCCTAGTGTGTGTAGTGTTTCACAGCTACCGTCATCAAAGTTGGCTCCTGGATTAAACTCTATATATGTATTATTAGTACATCCTTCTACAATAGGTAAATCACATTGCTCTAACCATATAGGTCCTGAATAAGCAGCACTACCAAAACCTGCAGTATCTAATGCCCATAATGTATCCAAGCTACCACAAGGCTCTGCATCACCAAGTATTACAAAATTACCGTCTGTACCACCAAATAAAGATCCCTCTAAACCGTCACCGTATATATCGCTTAATATAAGTTCTACACCTGTTTCAGGCACACATAAATCGTATACAATAGTTTGATTTGCTTCTTCGTATGAATACTCTCCTGCTACTACGTTGTCTACAGGTTGTCCTGTAGTTATGTCTGTTAGTATCCATCCTGTTTCACCAGGGTATTGGTCTAGAGTAAGCTCCAAAATCATCTTGGCTTCACCATCAGAGCAGCTTACACCGACACAACTATTGTCATCAGCTTCTGCCCAAGGGTTAAAATTAGGAGCTTCTGGGTCTGTGCATCCAAATACAGGAAACTCGCAAGAGCCATCATTAAAGTTAGCTTCTGGTACATAGTTTAATGCCAACATGTTCATACATCCTGGTACAGTATCTATTGGTATAGGACAATCTCCGTTATCGTAACCAAACTCTTCACAATTAAAGTCAATAAAATTACCACCCCAAGCATAAGCTTCATTATCACAATAGCCATCTCCTAACCAATTTTCAGGAGCTTCATTTCCTACACAGTCTACAAATATACTATCTTGAGCGTTTGTTGCTAGAGTTAATATTAATAATATGTAAATTAATTTTCTCATTTTTTAGCAAATTTTTCTACTCCTGAGATACCAAAGCACCCTAGGACAACCCATACAAATGAGTCATATACAAACTCGTTAATTACTAAATCGGTACCCACCCATCCTGTTACAAGATCGGCTACCATTATAAGGCACATGATTGCAAAAGCTATAAAGCCTACAACTGCCTTTTCATTCCAATTATTATTATCTTTAAATATTTCCATATTATGCTATTTTTACTACTCCTTTATCATTCCAAAAAGTACCTGTGGGTAAATTTTTACTACTTGTAGGTAATTTAGTACCATCTAATTTTGATGGATCTGTTTGTGCAGGACCAGCAGGCCCAGTAGAACCTGTAGACCCTTTTGCTCCAGCATTACCTGTATCTCCTTTATCTCCTTTTGCTCCTGCAGCACCTGCAGCACCGTTACTACCAGCTGAACCTTGAGGCCCTTGTGGGCCTGTAGCACCTTGTTGTCCTACAACATCATTTACAATATGATCTCTGATAGAATCAAATTCATCTTGCATTTGTTGTAATTGGTATAAAAGAGGACCTATATGAGGGTCATCTAACATAATTACATTACGCCCTGAAGCAGCATCCTTATCCCATAAATCTTTAATTTTAGCTAATTTATTGGCATCTATTTTATCTGCATCTGATCCAGATGTACTATAAAATTTTTGGTATTTTTTATTATTTAATGCCATTATGAATTATCTATTACGTAATATTGTAAATATATTGTTACTGAATCTAAACTACCAGAAGTACAAGCATTAGTAAATGCTATAGTAACAGGGACATTAACAGCTCCTGTTAAACTTGATGCAACTTCTCCACTATAATCTGCTTTTAACGACCAAGTTCTATCTCCTGATTCATTATACATAAATCTTCTTTCGTATAATATAGCTTCAGTATAAGTAGTTGTACTATTGTATCCTATAATTAAATCACAAGTAGATGCTGATTGCGCCGTACTAGAATCTCTATCTATAAGAGATATTGCGTCTCCGCACATAATAATTGTATCAGCTCCTTGAGCTGCAACTAAGGTTATTGGAGTTGAATGTAAAGAATTTAATTGTGCTTCTGAAAGAGTTACTTTAGCTTGCTTCCATAATATGTTTCCTGTAGCAACTGAGCTAGGAAATACAGTTACAGATGCTGGATTTACAAGAGCAGGTTTATTAAGTATTTGATTATCTCCACTTGCAGAATTCCAATCACTTTGTACATTAACTTCTGCACCTGCCGCTATTCCATCAAGCTTGTCATGATGTGCAGTGGACATAAGCCCTTCTGCAGAACTTGTAGCTTCAGAATAAGTAGTGTTAGTATCAGGAGGAACTTGAAATGATCCATCTTCTCTTAAATATTTAGTAGTTGTCCCGGTACTACCTGGGTCAGGAACTAATCCCGCATTATCATTATCAAAAGCAGAATATGTAGTATTAGTATCTACAGACGCAAGATCTATTGTACCATCAGAGTCTTCATATGTTGCAGCAATATTAGTTTCAGTATTACCTGTAAACATAGCTCCAACAATATCTTGTATCATTTCTGTTGTGTAATCTGCTGATACACTTACATCTGTAACAGAGTAGTGAACAATTACTCTATCTGAAACATCTTCAGAGCTAGAGACAGCTACAAAGAGTTTATTATACGATGAATCATTACCAAATAAATATTCGTTAGCGTCTCCAATAGGAAAATCTTCTTTTAATAAAATTTTTGGAGTTTTACTTGTAATACTAAATTGATGTAAATTAATTTTTTCATTAGGAAATGAACTAGTATCATTAGTAGTAGAGTAAATAACAATACCAACAGGCTCATCACTTTTAGTAGTAAAACTTATAAAATCTACTTGTTGTAGTTTTTCACTGTTACTACTTATCTGTAAGTCAGCCGCACTTGTTACTAAAGATCTGTTTACTCTAATTGCCATGTTACTCTGATTCTATCAGTTCATCTAATATTAATAAATTTTCTGCAGTAATTTCGTCATTAACAATACTTCTAGGAATGCTTTTAAGTTCTAAAGAAATCTCTTGTTTTAAAGCTTCTTCTGTAGCTTTTAATTGATCTTCTCTTTCTTTTACTGCTTCCGGGTTAGCATCTTTAATTGCTTTTATTTGTTCATCCGCATCTTCTGCTCCAGAGGCAATAATAGTTTTAAACTCTTGCATAAGCAGCTGATAATTTTCAGGTGGTACATCAAAAATATATCCAGTTAAAGCATTTTTAATAATGACAATATTGTCTTTAATAATAAAACTAAAGTCTTTACCTCGTACATGTAATACTGAAAATAAACCTTTGAGTAAATTTAAAAAATTTCCTTTTGTCTTAGTTATGGTAATCTTTGCCATGGTATTAATTTATGGTTAGTTAATAATTTCTATTTCTGTTATTTCTAGATATAGACGTTGATTGTCCGTTTGTGCTGTAGGACACATTACTACTAGCAGATGTAACATTAATTGTAGTAGAACTTGTGTTAGAAGTATTGCTAAGAATATTTGTAGTATTTTTAGAACCTCCACAAAGCTCCACATTAGCATTTGAACAGCACTCATCACAATTACTTTCACACGCATAATTTGCCATCCACTCTCTACCATCTGTGCAGATTATTTGACAGTTGCAATTTGAAGTTACAACATCATTTAATCCAAGTGCGTTTCTAGAAGCTTGTTTAGTCATATTGCTAGCAGAAGAAACAAGTGCTCTAGATCTATTACTTTGTACTCCTGCAAAATGCTCATCCCCTTGCTTAAATGCAAATGTAAGGAATTTATCAAAATAATTTGTGCTATCAACTCCTTCAGTATAGGTAACTTGACCCTCATAATTATATCCTGCACAATTATAGAATCCGTCAAATCCTACTTTGTTAACTACATAATCTACTAACATTAATGTCCACATAGTAGCAACATCTGCAGGATCTAACATTCCTGTACGAAGATTAGTTAAAACTGTTCTACCTTGATCATTAACTGTATCTGCTAAAGCATCAATTATATCATAAATATCTGTAGGTATACAAGGATTTTCATATACACAAGATCCATCATCTTCTATAGCTACAGGAGCTGTAACAATTCTCATACGTTGAGAAGATCCTCCTGGTATAACTCTTGTTTGATTTACTACCGGCTGGAAGTTAATAGCTTCTGTATCTATACAATCTGATAATACTTGTTCAGGACATAATCCTGGGAATTGTAAAGACTCTCCAAGAGGATTACTATCAGTAACTTCACCACTTAAACAAACACCATTACAGTCTCTGTATATAGCTTTGTATGAACATGGTCCATAAACAGTAGCTTCAGGATTATAATTACAAGCTAATGGATCTTGACATCCTTGAATGTAAATACAAGTTCCGCTTTCTACCGTAGCAGATGCGCTGTAGTTTAATGCCGAAGGATCAGTACATCCAGGATACACACAATTACCATCATCTACATTTGCAAAAGAATCATAATTACTAGCAGATAGCGTAGTAGTTGTAGAAGCGCCAGGAGTATACGTATTAAAAGTTCCTCCTTCTGCTGTAAGATTAAGCTCGCCCAAGGAATTGTGACTATATTCTATTCCTGCACTATCTGTACACCCAACTCCGTCAGTGAGCACAAGTACAAATTGCAAGTGTGGGCCCGGTGAAACAACATATGATTGCTCTTCTCCTTCATCAAAACTACAATTTACACCTGAATGAACATGACTTTGTACTGCAGGGTAACCTTGTGTAGATGAGCCAGGAGCACAATTAGGACTAGAAGAACTGTACAATTCAAAACTATAATATCCAGGAGCTAATCCTGTAAGAGAAATAGCATCGTTATATTGTGGTAATGGCTGACCTTGCACACTATTGTCTGGTGTAGAGTAATACCAACGTACACTATAACCTGTAGTTACACCACTAGTAGATATTGGAGTTATTGATATAGCTCCGTCTTCAGAACTTACACCGTTTATAAATGATGTATTATCAGTAACTTGTATATACGGAGAACCTACCGTTGTAGCAGACCAATCTTCACAGTACAAACAAGAACCATCGTTTTGATTTGTATCAGGTTCATAGTTGTAAGCTTGAGAATCTGTACATCCTGCAGTATAGAAGCAAGTGCCAGATACTGTAGCATTTGGATCATAGTTATTTGCACAAGGATCCATACAACCATCTAAAATGTAAAGACAAGTATTATTATCTGTATTTACATTTATAAAGTTTGCATTAGCACTAGTATCTAAAGGAATAGGATCTGTAGGCACTGGACCTATATTATTATAATTCATTGCTGTAGGATCAGTACAACCTTCGATAATAGGGAAACATTCAGAATCTAGATGTGTATTAGGATATGTAATTGTATTAGGATCTGTAGGATCATATCCTGCAACTTGATTAGCTGATGGAGTATCTGTTCCATTATATGGGAAAGTTTCATTTAAACATCCTGTAATAACTGGCAAACAAGATCCATTATCTAAATTAGCTCCTACATCAAATCCAAATTGACCACTTTGAGTACATCCTTCAATGGCTGGAATACAAGAACCATCATCTAAAGTAGCTGCTGAATTAAAGTTTACATAATTTAAATTACCTGTAAGTTCATTTATAGAACCATCTGTACATCCAGGTATAGCTTCAAAACAACATGAATTATAAGTTTCTCCATCATAACATGCTAAATTTGCATTTGGATTGTAATTTAAATACAAATTATTTCCGTTCTCATCTTTAGTGTTATCTGTACACCCCACTACAATTGGAGTAGTACATCCCGCATTTTGATATTGTTGGACAGTATTATTTGGATTTGAGCTTAAAAATGTTGCTAAGGATATTCCCGAAGGAGTAAAACTAGTACACCCATTTGTTGGAGTTCCATAAACTGCATCTCCAGTTAATTCTAAATTAGTAGCGTCATAGTTCTCATTGTAAGCTTCTAAATACAAAGGATTAGTACATCCTATTGATGTCTGACAAGCTCCGTCAATTGAAACTGTAGGATGTATTACTCCAATTCCTGGTATATTCTGAGCCCCTGTGTAGTATTCACAATAATTAGTATCTGTACACCCTTGTACAATAATAGTTTGACATGCTCCTTGCTCGTAAACATTTGCATCTGGATTATATTCAACATAATCGGAATCTGTACAACCAGGAATTGATTCAATTCCACAAGGATTAATACTAAGTGATACAGCATGTTCAGGGTAATGTGGACTAGAGAAAAGAGTACCGGTATAGTTGGTTATATAATTGTTCAAATAGCTTCCTAAATGATTACAACTAAATGCATCTCCAACATTAGTAATATTAGCAGCAGGCGAAGTTGTAGAAATACCATCAAATTCTATATAGGCAGGATCTACACATCCTATTAAACCTTGACAATCGTTATTACTATTAGCCGGTGCCTTTATATTGTGTAAAGGGTCATAGTTACACCAAGATGTTTGTATATTAGTTGTAATACTAGTAGCTCCTGGGTATGTATAATCTACATATTGTACAGGCTCTACACAACCAATTTTAGGAGTAGTTAAATTCCCACATCCTAATAATAGAGCGTGATTTTCGGATACACCAGATAATGCATTTGAAGGGTCATTCTCTAAAGAGACGTTAGCCCAAGATTTAATATTATTAGCTTCACTTATAAATGAACCTTGATTACTATTTATTCCAAAAATCGTATTTGAATTTGAAGGTGTAGATTGAGCTCCCCAATATTCAGCAAAATGATCTAATACACATCCATAGATAATTTCATCTTCACATAAACCTACATTGGAAATATTTGTTACAACATTAGGATAAGTTTGACTAGGTCCCGCAGGAATACTTGTACCAATTGTTCCTAAGAATCCGTATACAGGATTTCCTTCAGGAGTAAATAATTGAGTATTAGTAAATTCTGTAAACTCTGTATCTTCACTTGCCCAATTAGGCGTTAAAGCTTCTTGTTTATTTGGGTATGCTTCTACATAATTTGCATTTACACATCCAGATGCTACAACAGTAGTACAAGATCCATTATCTATAGTGGCTCCATGTGAATCACCCCAAGTAAAGTTATTAATAGCTGACGCATTTCCAGCATTGTTATTTAAATAAAATTGTAAATACGTATTATCTATACAACCATAAACAGTGCTACATCTAGTATCACTTGCAGCAATACCAGTTCCACCAATATTTTTTGTAACTACAATAGCATTTGAGCTACATGCAGAACCATTTTCAGCATTATAATTAATTGTATATACAATTTTTGTAGCTAGATTAGGATCTACAAAACTTCCATCAGAGTTATTAGTTCCTCCTATATTATAAGTAGAATTGTAAGTACCTGAAGTTTCAGCATTTGAAGCTGCATCATTATATATATAAGTGTATAAATCAACACCATTCTGGAAATCAGCTAGTGTTTTAGAACCTGAATTATAAATTGCACCACTACTTGCATTTTGAGTTTCTGCAGTTATAGATGTTATTTGAGAATAATCAATTACACCATTTACTAATTCTGGCCAACTATCTAAAAGAATATTGGTTGTTACACCATGACTAGGATGTTTCCATTCTTTTATATCTATATTAGTTATTGCAAATGTAGCAGAATTAACAGTACCATATAATAGTAATATTATATCTTTAAATCCAGTTTGAATTGTTGGCGTAATAAATGTCTGTGTACTTGTTACAGTCTCATAAAAGGAATTCCCATTTTGTCCTCCTACTCCAGTACCATTATTAGGAGTTGTTAAATCAGCAACAAAGTCTGCAATAGGATCTCCACTTAAAGCAGCTACTTTTGCTTCATTTGCACAATATATAGCTGCAGTAACTTGCCCAGATGAAACCAGACCTGTTATAGTTATTTCATATCTTTTTCCAACATCTAAATTTGCTAAAGCGTCTAATACGTATACATTAGGAAAACCTGAAGTTGTTGCAAAAATAACAGAAGTAGCGTGAGGAATAGCAACAGCTGTACCACTTGTTAGATTTGACCATCCTGAAGTAAAGTCTAAAGTATTATAAATATTAGTGTCATAAACTACAGGTAATGTACTACATGCTGGAGTTACACTGAAAGGATAATCAACATCAGCTGGTAAATCACTAGCATCATAACAACATGAGTTATTTTCTGTGTTTACGTTACTTCCTAAACCTTCTGAAGCAGCTAATGCTCCTTCTGTTGTAGTTGCTGATCCTCCCGATGGAGTAACAAAGTTTGCAGCAGTTGAATCAGTACATCCTCCAACTACATTGAAACATGTGTCAGTAGCATTACCTTGAGTAGTACCTGCAGTATTTACATTATATAAATAGTGCTCATTTCTTACTAGTTCGTCAAACGTCCAAGCAAGATTAGTATTAGGATTTATAGTAGGATCTTGATGATACTGAGTACCAAAGTTTAATGCACCAAATTCAGTTCCAGTATAATTAGTTCCTGTTGTAGGATTTATATTTCCTGCGTGATACCAGTTATTCCAATTAAATTTAGCATTATTTGTACATCCATATACTTTAGGGAAACATCCATATACTGAACCTTCAAATGTATTAGGCGACGGAGTCCCTGAGTGTTGAGCACTTTCAGGATCTGTATCATCAAGTAAATTTAAATCAGCATATATTGGGTGATATGCCCCCAAACTTGTACCGTATAATGAACCAGTACTATTACCAAGATAGGTGTCATCATACATATTAATAGTAGGAGTTGCGCTATATCCGTCATATGCATTTCCTTGAATATCATTACCAGTGGCAGCAATATTATAATTAAAATTATCCCAAGATGTTTGCGTTGTAGAAGCTCCTTCACCTACGTGCTGATTTGCAGGTATAGCCCAGTGCTCATCCATACAACCTAAAACATGCGCTCCATCACAATCACTAGAAACATGTAAATTTACATTTGGATTAAAATCTTGTTGCGGGAATCCTAAATTAAGAGCGTTAAACCCATCAATAGCTGTAGTATTCCATCCATCATCTGTACATCCTGACACAGAAGCGCAATCAGAATCTAAATGTAAATCTACTGAATATGTACAACTTGTTCCATTTTCTCCATCTTCACTAGATTGAGAATAATTACTGTAAGTAAATTGCACTCTTATATAAACTGCTAATACAGTTGGAGCTGAGTTATAAATATCAACTGTAACAGGCCCTGATTGTAATTGAGACCAAGTTTTAGTTATTGTAGGGAATGTAGTATCAGTATCATCTATTGTGCCTCCTGATTCAGGATATGCATTTATAGTAATATTACCAACTTTAGGTGTACCATCACTGTTTAATAAATTATCTGGTAACACGTTATAACCAGATTTAAATTGTAAATCTACATCTGCATCTCCCACACAATCATAATTTACTAATTCAAATAAAATTGGTTTAGCTGCAGCTGATACTCCCGAATACGTATAAGAAGTAATAGAGTGACCGTATATATTATTTTGTAATTCAAATACTCCATCGTTATCAGCATCCGTACCTAGCAATTGAAGACAGCAAGTACCACTTTCAGTATTTACATTTGGATTATAATTAGCAGCAAATCTATCAGAACATCCTGATACTATATCTATACAGGTGCTATTATCTGTTGTTGTATAAAGTGAACTATAATTAAATGAAGATGAATCAGTACATCCTGTATATAAGCAAGGGTTAGAAGAGTCAATATCACTTACTTGATTAATAGTTGCTAAAGCATCGTAATTATCTGCAGGGAAACCTGGAGTAAAATCAAGAGCACCATTGTCTGGATTTAATGCTAAATATTCTTCTAAAGTTATTGGAGCAGGGTATGGAGAATAATCAGCCTCAATAAGTCCGCTATCCATACATCCATATTTATAACAAGATCCGTCATCATATGTTGCAAATTCATTGTAATTATCCATTCCTGGAGTCATACATCCTGCAAGTTCACAAGGTAATTCGTTGTTAGGCCCTACTGTTCCTGGCGCTACCTCAATACCAATTTCAGAATTTACATCAGCACTATAATTAGTTGCCCAAGGCTGACCTTCATTAGCGTGGCCTACAGGATATAATCCAGAAGCTCCACATCCAAAGATGTAACATGTATCAGTTGTTGTATTATATACCGAAGGAACAACTCTTTCAATTCGTATATGTTTAACTTCAAATTCATAATTATCATTTTGACCATAATTATATAAAGCTATACCGTTTGAATTAGATGTAGGATACCAATATACAGTATACTCAACCCAATCTGATTCTAATATATAATTATTTTGATTGTTTGGAATAGCATTATATACTCCACTTTCCGAATAAAGATGATTAACTTCTGTAGAGTAATACCAAGTACTTCCCCCTTGATTAGTTTCTGTTCCCACATAATCTGAGACTCCAATAGATTTTTTTTCACTAGTGGCATTTCCAGGAGTCAGTCTAGCTTTAAAATCTAATCTGTATAACTGATCAGTACCATAAGTCACAGATGATTGAGATAAAACAACTCTAGGTTCATCTAGATTAAATGGAGCAGGAATCAGATGATCTGCGATATTCATCGGATTGTAAGGCCATTCACTAACTTTAAATTTAGCTACATATTCCGGAGTTATTTTAACAAATCTAAGCATATTATCTCCTACAAACCAAGTTCTTCTCCAAGTTTCATTACTTGCATCCGGGAAATAAGTAGATCCTGTATGACCAGGCATTAAATCATTATTAGGATTTAAATTAAATTCTCCTCCCCAACTTGTAGTATATGCTAATGCTTCATTAAAATATTTTCTTATTGTAATAAAATAAGGATCATTATTTTGAAGACCTCCTACAGGTATAAGTGCTTCTGCATTATCAAGATCTAACGACACATTAAGCCCTGATTCAACTAAACCGTTAAACCACTCCTGTGTTAGTACTACATCTGAACATGTTTCTCTAGCTAATGTTATATTATTTATTTTTACACTGTCCCCCGATGTTAAGTTAGACATTTCTAATACAACTAATTCCGTTTGATAATGCGGCGTCCACCCTGTAGCTATGTACAAATTTGAAACACTATCATATATTAAAGTTGTAACTCCTGTTTCAGTGTATGGTAAAGTTGAAGAAGATCCCCAATTTGAAACATTAAGGTCATTAATATCAGTAACATTTTTATATTCTTTTATTCTTACTGTTAATGTAGTTCCACTTGCTACACTTTGTACAGATAATTGTACGTTATAATTATAAACTAAAACATCACTGTTAGCTGCAACTTCTGGATATAATATTGTTGTAGCAACTCCAGCACTATTAGTACCCGCAGTTTCATCATATTCAAGTATACTATATGTAGATGGAGTAGTTAAAGATCCACCAGACAATGTTATTTGAGGATTAAATGGGCTTAATACTACTCTAGCTGCTGGATTTCCTGATACATAAGAAGGATTAGTTTCTATTCTTACAGGATTAACTTGCACTATATTAGCATTAATACCTGCATGCCAATAATTAAAGTTTAATGAATTTGCAGGAGCTAATAAATTTGGACCTAAACATGTATTTTGAATATTTGTTTGCTCTGAAGCATTACCAGTTACTGTAACACCTTCCCCATAATTAGATGCAGTTTCATCTATACATGCTTCATACACACAAGTACCATCATTAGTAGTTGCGTTAGGTTCGTAATTAGACGCGTTTGGATCTGTACACCCCTCATAATAACAAGTACCAGAAATAGTATTACTTGCACTATAATTAGTTGCTTGCTCTCCTGGATTACCTGGAGCTGATACTACTTCAGCAATTTGATTATTCATGTTGTGAGTAATTCCAGCAGGAACATTTGCTAAAACATCGTTTAAAGTGTATGTACTAGTACTTTCAGAAGCAAACTCATTAGCTAAATTAATTACCGGCTGATTAACTCCGTTACCAGCATCCATACATCCTTGGTAGTAACATGTAGTACTATGTATAGCACTAGATGTATAAGAATTATTTGAAAAACATGGGTCACTAGCATCTAAACACCAATGTGTATTATAAGCAGTAGCATCTGTACAACCATATGTCTTACATGAACCATCATCATCTGTTGCATCAGCATTATAGTTTACTCCCCATGATTGTGTACAACCGTAAATAATACATGAACCATCGTCAACATTTGCTTGAGGGTTATAATTAGATGCAGTATTATTAGTACAACCTGAATATAGACAAGATCCATTATCTGTATTTGCTGCCGCATTATAGTTATCAGCTGTAGCGTCAATACATCCTTCAACTACAGGTTGACATATAAGACCGTTATCAGAATTTGGAGGAGTAATAACATTTATTTCAGTTGTATTACCATCTATATCTGTAACAAATATCCCAGTAGTTAAACCGCTTGATGTATAATCACTATTATCATAATAATTAAATGCTGTTGAATCTGTACACCCTAGTAAAAAGTTTGGATATAAACTATGATCTACAACATGATTAATTTTTTGTAAACATCTGTTTACTCCATTTGGTCCTGGATTGTAGTATGCTGTAAACTCTAATGACTTAATTCTAGTAGCAGTACTAGTGGTAGGCATTTTAAAATATTCTAATATAATACCGTCTTCCAACTGATCATAAGAATACATTTCAGTATCAGTTACTGAACTTACAATATCGTACTCATTAATTGTATATATAGTATTACCATCTTCTACAGCTGTAGTTAAAGAAAACTCTTCGTAAATTATAGTTACTTGCACAGTAACATCAGTAGCAGCTGATAAAGAAGAGTCACCTGAATTTATATTTGAATTCCAAGTAAATCTTAAATTTGAAAAACTTGGAAGAGTGTCATCTGATGCATACTCAACATTTATTTGGTTTGTAGATCCATCAGCCCCTAAAAGGTTTGGACAATAAAAACAAACTTCAGGTACTGAAGTATTAATATCGTAATTTGTACTAGCATTTGGAAAAGGACCAAAGGTGCTTGATACAGATGAAATATCCCCGTAAGTAGATGTACCAATTAAATTTGTATTATCTGCAACTTCATTTACATTATACGTATAGTTAGTAGCTTCAGTGTCTGTACACCCGTATACATAAGGAATACAAGTTCCGTCATTTGTATTTGCATCCGAATTGTAATTAAATGCTAATGGATTTGTACATCCGTAAACATACTCTAAACAACTACCATCGTCACAAGTAGCATTAGGATTATAATTAAATGACTCCACAGTAGTACACCCATCAATAATAGGTGATATTAAAGAGTTATCATTATATAATGTAGAGTCACTAAACTCATAGCTTATCTCATTAGGTCCTCCAAATAAAATATTACCATCAGGATCTGTATAATACTCATCGTATTGAATTTGGAATTGAGACGAGTATGTTATATCTGAATTAGGCGCTATACCTACTCCTCCAGTAATATATGAAATATTAGCTTCGTTAGATATACTAGCAAATTGGTAATCTTCAGAAGTAGGATCATATGTAAATGACGCTATTACTGCTGGAGAATCATCTTGTTGAATACCTTCAATACAAGGTTCAATATCTACAATTTGTAGTACAGGCACATACACTGATTGTAAAGCTGGAAGTATATCACCGTTAGGTAAAGCTATATCAGAATTAGTGTTATTAGTTTGTAACTGACCTAACACTATAGATATTTGAGCGTTAGATATTACACTTGGACACGCATTTACAGTTACATCATAAGCTTGAGCACATCCAACTCCATTTACAGCTGTATCGTCATGAGGAGTTACTGTAATTTCTGGATTAGTACCATCACAAGAAGTTAAATAATATAAACAATCATTGTAGTTACCTTGAGTTAGTGTAGCATCAGAATTATAATTTAATGCTGTATCATCCATACATCCTGATACCTCATCTTGATATTCAAAATATGGAGAAAAATCATATGTATCAAGACTACCATCAGGAATTAATTGGTATAGATAATATCCAGGAGTTTTTGCATCATTACATGCAACAGTGTTATCTCTAAACTCTTGCGTAATATACCCATCTGGATACTCGTCTACTTGTTTAATGCTAAACTCAGTAATGTCTCCTTCCCAAGGACCTGAGAGATATAAAACAACATAAATAGAAGTTGCTGATCCTACATAAGTAAAAGTATCTGTAACAGTTTGTTCTGTACCATCAGTAAAATATTGATTAGCAGCGTATTCGATTGCTTCCCCATAATTAGTGCCATCAGGTACTATCTCAACATACGTTTTAGCATAATCAAAATAAGATGTATCTGTGCCAGCTATATTTACTTTTTTCTTATAAGTTATGCTGTATTTTTTACCTGGAGTTACAGCTATTTGTTGTTGTAACCCTGTTATTGCATTTCCAGTACTTGTGCGTCTTGCTACATAATCTCCGCCTCCAGAATCAACAAAAGTAATTGGTCCTACCGCAGTCGCACCTACTACAGTCCATTCTCCTCCACCATTATTATCTGGAAAATTATAATCAGTAATTAATTCATTGCCAGTTGTAGGCTCATCGTACCTAGAACTTAAAAAATTTCCAAATGATAGATGCTGATAATCAGCATCATCGCTATAATATAAATTAGATTGAGGGTCAAGTGAATTAACGTTATAGCTGTTTAGATTATGAAAATTTAAAGCTGGCCAATAAGCATCGCCGAGCATATCTTTTATAAAAACATTTGTATTTCCAAAAAGATCATTAAGCATTTCTGAAGGAGTCCAATCTAACCCAGTGTTAGGATTTATAGAATAAGATAAATTTTTATCAAATCTAAAATAATACGCATGGTTAGATTTTCTTGTAAATCCTCCATTATCACTACTAACATATCCCGCACTTGCGAATTGTTCAGCTAGTGAATGAGCGCTTTCTGAAGTTATAGCACCAAGTATACTACTAGTAGAATTTCCTAATAAATATGTAGATTCATTTGAAGCTAAATGAGATCCTGATTGTAGTTGATAAAAATACTGAGAATCTAATTCTGGATTAGTAGCATACAAAGTGTAATTAATAGTATCTGTATTAGAATCTTTTTTACCAATTACTTGCACTCTATTAGTATAAAAACCACCATCTTGATTATAACCAAAATTTAAATTTGGGTCAGCAGTTACTGATGATGGAGTTCCATTTGACACTTGTATAGGAATAAATGGTACTAACCTATCTGACAAGCAAGTAGGCTCCGAAGGAAGGATAACCCCTTGTTTTGTAGGGTGGTTCCACGCATGAACACTGCTATAATGAATTATAAATGTTCCGTATGGCTCATATCCTACTTGCTCAGAATAGCTAAGTTGCCCATTTGCAAAATTTTCAGATGCTGTACTAATTACTGTACCATCCTCATCTACTGTATCTGTATATCCTAAAGCAATTATTTGATCGTTGTAATTATTAGTTCCTTCAGTCCAATCTTCTATATGAAATCCATATGTACAATTAGAAGAAATATCTCCTACTATTGGACTTGCAGTAGCGCCTGCAACATAATTTGATGCCGCCGGATCTGTACAACCATACTGATTAATTCCGCTACCACAATTATCATTGTAAGTAGTAATATCAATAACTTCAGATAATGGAACACTTCTAACTGCTCTTACTTGAGTTTCATATGAAACTATTCTAGGAGTAGTTAAAGTTGGACCGGATGCAAAATTATACGTATGCGCATAACCTTCTGAATGAAGAGTACTGCTCCAATATTCATCAGGATCTATAATAATATCTACACGACTAGTTGGACTACTTACATTGTTATATATGGCAACTAAGTTTTCAGCGTCAGGTAACTCCCAGTCATTAAATCCTCCCCCGTCATAAGCTGCTACTGCACCTAGTGCGCCATCATAAGTGTACTCAGCGCTATTACCAAGATCTACTATAGAAACAATCCATACTTCTCCGTTGTAAATTCTATATATGTAACCACCTAAATCTGGCATATAAATACCTACTTGTAATGGTATATCTGTGCCCGATATAAGACTGCTACTTACTATTAAATTATTTGACGGATCTGCTGCTGTGTAATACTCGTCTACACATCCTTCTATATAACAATACCCATCAGATAATGCCATTGGCCATGTGTATGGAAGGCCTGGCCCAAACATATAATTAGCTGCCAAATCTTGCGAAGTTGCTGATGAATTATAATTTGTTGCAGTTGGGTCTGTACATCCTACTGATGAACCTTCAAAAACTGGTGTGTTATTAATTGTAATTTCATCTGGCACATTTGATAAATCTGCATCAATTACAAAATTTAAAGCAGTATATGCGCACATATTAGCTACCTCTACCCTGTATATTGTATACATTGGTTCTGCAGCAGCCGTACCATTATCTATAGTCGCATGACTACAATTATTACCGCCGCCTCCTGCACCACTTTGTGTAGAACTTAATATATTACCATCTGAATCTGTACCTACAGCAAACCCTATTGGAATATCAATATTTGAATCTCCTGCTTGGAAATTACTAACTGCTCCGCCAGGAACATAGTAATAAGATCCTTGTTGGTATCCTACTTTTGTAATATTAGCATCATCAAATAAAGCTATAATAGGATTAGTTCCAAAATCTCGTGATAACGTTAATCCATTAACAGGATCATCTTCAGCGCTTATAACTCTAAAATAGTAATATGCTGTTGGACTTAAACTATTGTTATAATTAGCCGCAGTTAAAGCGTTAGATACATTTGAAGCATCAGTATCAGAAATATTAGTTATATTTATATCTGCTCCTCCTCCTGTACTTCCAGTATAGTTCCAAACGATTGTACCATTAATTTCTGGATTTGTTAAATATAAAACAGGGTTACTAGCACTAATAACTTGGCAAAAAACTTTTTCTTGAGTAACTTGTTGATAAGAAATACCAGCAACTGTTGCCGACTGTGTTGCAGTTAGTTGGCTTAAACAAGCATTACCTGTACTTGGATCTAATTGCCCTGCATAAGTACCTACCACAACAGCTGTATTATTATAACCAATTTGATTAGATTGAAGAGCTTGAGATACAGCATCTTCAAGTATTTGAGGAGAGCCTGCGCCGCAAATATCGTCTAATCCTACATCAAAAGTACATAATGTATTGTCTTCATTATATTGAGCACTACTAGTAGTTAAAGTAGTATTTGTTCCTAAATCTTCAGCTATCCAATATTCTGTTTCACTCCAACTACTTCCATCTGCTTTGTATCCCCAATCATCAACTCCTGCAACAGTAATATCTGTAGCAGTAGCGCCACCATCAAGATGATGTTGATTATCTGCACTTGAATCTGAACAAGCACTATATTCACACATTGAAGGTATATGCCAGTTTACATCTATATCTGGATTACCTGTAGGAGTTACATAGTTAGAAGCTAAAGGATCTAAACACCCTATAAATTTTGGTATACATCTCCCACTTTGAGTATTTGCATGTGGATTAAAATTCCAATGAGAATTATCAGGATCCATAGTTACATTACCTCCTACCGCAGTAGATCCTGTGGTAGTTGCAACTGTAAATGTATTGTATATATTTCCTGGATTATAGAATGAAGCATTTGAAATTCCTGGATCCGTACAACCATTAACTTGCCCTTCATATGTACAAGGTCCTGTCGGATCTACTTGAACAGTTTGATTTAAAGGAAAAGTGGTACCATCAGAAGGATCAGTATTAACTATATCGTCAGGATTTTTGTAATTATTTGCCCCAGCATCAGTACAAATTTTATATGTACACATTTGAGGGGAATGTTGAGTTACCGCAGAATTATAATTTGAAGCTGCTTGCCCAGGTATTGCTGGAACAACACTTTGAACTACAGGAAAACCTCCTGTGTAATAAGTATTACTAAAAGATGTTCCGTCATCCATACACCCTTTAAGCATAGCTATACAGCTGCCGTCATCAACAGTTGCATTAACATTATAATTAGAAGCATTAGGATCAGTACAACCACTCAGATTTGGTGAAACAATTATTGTTACAGAGTCTATAAAACTTGTACCACCTGCAGCGTCAACTTGCACAGCAATAACATGAGTACCTGGAGCAAGTGTTACTGTAGGCATAGTCGCGTCATCATACCCATCAGTAGCATCAAAACCTACAGCAGGATCATAAGATAGATCCCAATAGCTTCCGGTAACTCCTGTTAAATATGGTGAAATTCCAAGACCTAATTGATAAACGCCGTAGCTTATTTCTCCATAAACTATATCAATATAATTGAATCCGTTTCTAGCGGCTGCATTAACAGAAGGATCTCTTAGTAAAGCTTGTTCGCTTTCAAACCCGGTATAGTCATATTTACAAGAGGCTTCATAAACTTCAAGGCTACTCTTTTGATTAGAAGTTTTTAAGCTATTCCAAGCTCTTCCATCAGTACATGCATCTATAAATGTATCCGGATTAAGAATACACTCTCCTGTAAACCCTGTATCTGTCTGACTAAGAGGTGTATAATTTAAACACCTTTCATCTAAAATTCCTACAAGACTTGGTACTTCATAAAGTCTTGTTGGTATCATGTAAGTTACTTCTTTTTGACTATCTTCATCAAAATATGTAACTTCACCTCTAGTAAAATAACTTAACGGAATAGTTGTAGGTGGTAAATTTAAAAGTCTATCGTCAGATAAATATTCAATAATATATTTATCAACTCCAAGAACTGCTTTTACTTTAAAAGCTAACTTAGGTAAAATTGCAGCAAATTTTTCAAACTGGTATGTAGTTACAGTACCATCTAGTGCTGCATGTCTATAATCTTTTTGATTAATTAATACTCCTTTGAGAGTAGGTAAAGAAAAATTATATACCTCATTTACAACTAGAACCTCGCTTCCAGATCGTAATTCTATAACCTTACCTGTAACAGGCTTGGATAAGATCCAATTTTTTGCAGCCATTTAAATTATATTAGCATCCGCAATCACAGTTACCATCACACATTTGAACAGCCTTTCTATATTGTGCTTGAGCATCTTGCACAAGTACTAAATCCTCTTCTCTTAGTATTCTGGATGCTGTAGATACAGCTGATTTTATTAGTAACATTATTTTTTGTGCTTTGTTAAGAATAGCAGAGCACGCGGGACTTGTACACCCGCAACTTAATAACTTATCTGTTAATAAGACTAGGCATTTATCAACTGCGCATGTAGATACTACATATTTTCTAGCTAAAACTACATCTGCATCTCGTATTTCTATTTGATACACACCACCTTTACTTAACCCCATAAATGCATGAGGTTCTGTAGCTCCAGGTAAAATAGTTCCGGAATGCTCTACAGAAGTTGAATCTGATACGTGTTTTAAAAAAACTTTATGTGGAAGTGCAGTATTTTGCCCAGTTAGACTAACCAATAAATCTTGGCAGTTTCCAGTAAAATTAGCGTCAATAACTATTGCCATAGTAAAAAATTAAAAATGAAAAAAATTATAAGGGGAACCTGTCCCCTTATAATTAATATTATTAGATCTTAGTCGTCTAAGTAATCCGCAGCTACCGGAGTACGAAGAAGCTCAGTTACTATTGCTATATTAAATCCAACACCAGCAGTATCATCTTTCATATTATACGGGTCGCCTGTCCCATTTTCTTCAAGATAAATTTTAATTTCACGCATGTTATCAACTCCATTAATTTGATTTGGAGTTTGATTTGAAACTAAAAGTCTGTATAAGTGATAAGTTTGACCTGACACTCCAACAACAACATCTGCAAAAGAATCAAATGCAACTAATCGATCATAACCACTGTATTCACGACCTTGTTGTAATTTTTCTTCTGCAACAACATCAGCACCATCACCAATACCAGCAACGGCACCAGTTTTAGCATTTGTTATTGCTACTGTTGAATCTTGAGCATCTAATGCTATTTCAAGACGCATACCAGGTTTAGCTAAAATAGCTACACTTCCTGTACCATCAGTAGAAGATTCCATAATTTTAGAAGCAACACTTCCTTCAACTGCTATTGCTGCAGCGAGTGCAGTATGAATAGCTGTAGCTGTAGCGTTAACTGTAGCTGTACCAGAAGAAATTTCAAGATTTACTCGTGGAAACGGCTCATAACCTTGAGAAGTTTCAATGATCTTCAAAGTAAA
>CESO01042633.1_pt1 | contig 94891 bp, 84 predicted proteins | sample 356341 | NCBI WGS metagenome assembly CESO01 (sample SAMEA2621812, study PRJEB7988) | marine metagenome | biome: marine biome (ENVO:00000447); feature: deep chlorophyll maximum layer (ENVO:xxxxxxxx); material: "saline water (ENVO:00002010), including plankton (ENVO:xxxxxxxx)" | depth 35 m | reverse complement strand
CCACAGCCACAGCCACAGCCACAGCCACAGCCACAGCCACAGCCATAGCCACAGCCATAGCCATAGCCATAGCCATGGCAGCGGCAAGGTATTGCTGTTTGCCCTGATCTTTACCGGAGCCTTTGCCCTGGTTGAGGTCGTTGCCGGTTTGCTGGCCAACTCGCTGGCGTTGCTGTCCGACGCGGGCCACATGCTGACGGACTCGCTGTCACTGGCGGTCGGGGCGTTTGCTGCCTGGCTGGCCAGCAGGCCAGCCTCAAGGCAACATTCCTTTGGGCTGCAACGGGCCGAGGTGCTGGGCGCGCTGTTCAATGTCATTTTTATGTTTGTGGTGGTCGCCTTTATTGCCTGGGAGGCGGCAGAGCGTCTGTTTGATACGCCGGAGGTAGATGGCGGAGCGGTGCTGCTGGTTGGCGGGCTGGGGTTGCTGGTCAATGTCATCGTCGCCTGGGTGCTGATGCGCGGCGAGCAGAACATGAACGTGCGCGGGGCGCTGCTGCACGTGATGGGCGATCTGCTGGGCTCGGTGGCCGCCGTCGCTGCGGGCCTGATCATCTATCTGGGCGGCCCGTCGATCATGGACCCGCTGCTATCGCTGCTGGTCTGCGTGCTGATTCTGGTCTCAGCCGTGCGGCTGCTGCGCGCCGTCACCCGGGTGTTGATGGAGGGTGTACCGCCGGGCATCGAGCCGGCCGAGGTGCGCCGGGCGCTGGGCGAGATCGACGGCGTGCGGGCGGTGCACGACCTGCACATCTGGAGCCTGTCTTCCAACAATCATGCACTGGCAGCCCATGTCGACATCGACTCGCTGGCGCAATGGCCGCGCGTTTTGCCGCAGATTCAGCAACTGCTGCGCGAACGCTTTGGTATTACCCACAGCACCCTGCAGCCGGAGGATGCTGCGCTGGCAGGGCGCTGCGAGTTGGATGCCGGTTGCGCGGCACCTGTTTAATCCCCTTGCCGCGCGGCGGGGCGGCGCGTACAACGTCTCCAAACGCTTGTAATCGCCCTGTGAGAGACTCATGACTGACCCCCACAACCTGCAACGCTTCCTCGATGCTCAGGCCGATGGCTACGCCGCTGCGCTGGCTGAACTGCAGGCCGGGCGCAAAACCTCGCACTGGATGTGGTTTGTGTTTCCACAGTTGGCCGGGCTGGGGCGCAGCAGTACCGCGCAGTTCTACGCCATTGCTGACCTGACCGAAGCACGCGCCTATCTGGCGCACCCGGTTTTGGGCGCAAGGCTTGAGGCCTGCGCCCGGGCCCTGCTGGCCTGGCCTGAGCGCTCTGCCTGGCAGATTCTCGGCTCCCCCGATGACCTCAAGTTGCGCTCCAGCATGACGCTGTTTGCCCAGGCTGCGCCCGACAACCCGCTGTTCAGCGAGGTGCTGGCGGTGTTCTGCGCCGGTGAGCCGGATGCGCGCACCCTGCAGCTGCTGGGGGTGGCCGACAGCTCGACAAGCGCAGCGGACGACGAGGCAATGCAGCTGGCCAGCCGCACGCTGGGGCACTACCAGACCAACGCCGAGCGCTTTCGCGAAGGCACGCAGGATCACGATGTCAGCCAGAACATAGACGCGTTGCTGCGGCATATTCAGGCGCCGGCGCCCTGGCAGATTCTTGATCTGGGCTGCGGGCCGGGGCGCGATCTGCGCACCTTTCGCGCCCTGGGGCATAACGCCGTCGGGCTCGATGGCGCCGAAGCCTTTGTGCAGATGGCGCGTGAGGCCAGCGGCTGTGAGGTGTGGCATCAGGATTTTCTGGCGCTGGACCTGCCGGCGGCGCGTTTTGACGGCGTCTTTGCCAACGCCTGTCTGTTCCATATCCCCAGCCACTTGCTGCCCGGTGCCTTGGCGCAATTGCATCAGACGCTGAAACCCGGAGGCGTGCTGTTCAGCTCCAACCCGCGTGGGGAGGATCAGGAAGGCTGGAGCGGCGAACGCTACGGCGCCTACTACCGACTGGAGACCTGGCGTGCGCTGCTGCAGGCGGCGGGCTTTGTCGAACTGGAGCACTATTACCGCCCATCCGGCCTGCCGCGCGAGCAGCAGCCCTGGCTGGCGAGTGTCTGGCGACGGGGCTGAAACGACACCGCCCGGCACTGGCCGGGCGGTGTGTTGGCGCTCTTATGTTCTGATAAATGGTGGACACGCCTGTTTCCAGACCCTAGAAGTCAAAGTCCACCTTGGCCCACAGCGAGCGCCCCGGTTCGTTGATAGCGATGGAGTCGGCGGGATAGCCGAATGCCGAGTTACCCGCCAGGTTGAGGTGCTCGGCGTAGGCCTTGTCGAACAGGTTGTCGACGCCCACGCTGAGTTTGAGCTGCTCACTCAGGCGGTAGGCGCCGTTGAGCGAAAACACCCCAAAGCCGCCGCTCTTGCCGATGTCCTGGCCAACCACGTTGCCGGCCCCTTCATCTACCCGGTTCTGCTCGGCGACGACGCGCCACAGGGCGCCTGCGCTCCAGTCGTTGTGCGCATAGCTCAGGCCCAGGCGGGCTTCCAGCGGCGGCATCTGCGGCAGCGGCTCGCCGTCGCTGCGGTTTACACCCCAGGCGTAGGCCAGGGTGGCGTCGGCGTTCCAGCGCTCGGTCAGGTCATAGGCCACGCCCATTTCCGCACCGGCGATGCGCGCATCGACGTTGTAGGCCTGGCTGCGGCGCATGCCCATCATGGTCGAGTAGCGGAACAGGATGAAGTCATCCACCTGCCCGGCGTAGGCTGAGGCCCAGGCTTGCAGGCGCGCGTCCTGATACTGGATGCCCACGTCCAGCTGGGTGGTCTTCTCCGGCTCTATGCCGTCGAAGGCGTTCAGCTCCCCGGTAGGTGCCAGGCTGGCGGAGAACAGCTCCCAGTAATCCGGGAAGCGCGCGGCGTGACCCAGGCCGGCGTACAGGGTGGCGGGGCTGCCGGACAGGTCGTGCTCGTAGCGCAAAAAGCCGCTGGGCAGGGTGTCGCTGCGGGTCTGGCCGGCGGTCGGGTTGGGGGTGGCCATACCCATCATACTGCGGATGCTCTGGCGGTAGTCTTTGGTTTCTGCGCGGTCCAGGCGGGCGCCACCAATCCAGCGGGTGGTATCGCTGCGGTACCAGGTGGCCTCGCTGAACAGCCCGACGTTGCGCATCACGGCGTCCTTCTCCCAGGCAAACTCGTCCGCATCGGTGTAGCCGGTCATCTTGCTGTAGCTGGATGAACGGGCGCGGTGTTCGCTGCGTTGGGCGTCGACGCCGGTCACCAGTTCGACCTTGTCCAGCTCAAAGGTCAGCGCCAGGCGGCCACCGAGCGTGCGGCGATCAACCTGCGATGCCATGGGCATGGGCATCATGCTGGTCGGGTCAGGTGCGCGCAGGCGGAAGTTGTCCATGATGTGGTCGGCGTAGTTGTAGTAAAGCTGCGCCTCCAGTTTGTCGATGGCGCCGAGGTTGCTCTTCTCAAACCGCAGGCCAAGGCTTTCACGCAGAAACTGGCTGCCGTCCATGCCGCGGCCGGCGTAGCGCGCCTCGCCGTCGCCCTTGCCGGCGGTGAATTCCAGCAGGGTGTCGGCATCCGGCGTCCAACCCAGGGCCATGTCGCCGTTCCACTTGCTCCAGCGCGAGGGCACAGTGTCGCCGTTGCCGTCGTCATAGTCGTCGGACCTGGCGTCGTTGCCGGTAAAGCGCAGGTAGCCGATCTGGTTGCCGATGGCAGCGTCCAGGGTCTTGTCAAAGCGACCGTTGCTGCCGCCCAGCACACTGGCATGGATACGGCTGCCGGGCTCATAAAACTGCTCCGGCTCACGCTCAAACAGCACGGTGCCGGCTGAGGCCCCCGGCCCCCAGCGCACGCTTTGCGGGCCCTTGATCACGGTCAGGCGGTCGTAGGTTTCTGGCGAGATGTAGGAGCTGGGCGCGTCCATGCGGTTGGGGCAGGCGCCGATCATCTGGCCGCCGTTGGCCAGCAGGTTGATGCGCGAGCCGAACATGCCGCGCAGCACCGGGTCGCCGTTGCTGCCGCCAGCGCGGATGGCAGAAAAGCCCGGGATGGTCTTCAGGTAGTCAGTGGCGTCGCTGGCAGGCACCGGCTGACGGGCATCTTTGGGGTCGGCAATGATGGTCAGCGGTGAGCTTTGCTGGACTGCCGTTACCACCACGGGCGCGAGCTGCAGTACATCGTCGCTGCTGTCATGCAGATGCTCTTCGTGGCTTTGGGCAGTGGCTCCCAGGCTGGTAAACAGCAGGGCGAAGGCAGCTTGCCAGCGCAGGCTGGTGCTGGTTCGGGTAAAGCGGTTGGCGTGTTGCATTGTTGTCATCCACACAATGGCCATGGCGGCGCAGGCGGCGCCGGGCCGAAATCAGGAGAAGGTGAGGTGCAGGTGACGCAACGCACGGCCGGTGGCCGCGGTGGGCTCAGACGGCGCGTGGCGCAGCGTCGAGCGGGGAGGGTGATGCGCGAGGGTTGATGGAGGGCCAGCTGTAGCGTGGCGGTGGCCGGGCCCACTGGCCGCTGGGCGGGGCGCTGACCGGGCTGGCCGGCAGGTAGTCGAGCGACCAGCCATGCATGGCCACTGCGGTGCCGTGGCCGAGCGATGAGCACAGCGGGCAGCTGGCCTGCATGTCGTTCATCTGGTGCTGCTGGTGGTCGTCCAGATCGACGCCAAGGCTGTCGCTGCCGAGGTTACAGAACACCACGCCAGCGCCACTCAGATGCTGCCCGCTCATCTGGCCCTGATGGAAACCGCAGGTCAGCAGACTCACCAGGGTGCACAGATAGAGCACCAGGGCGAGTGAGAGGCGGTTATCGCGGGTCAGATTCATGCGCGCAATTCTAGCACTGCGCGCGAGATTCGGCGCCATGCGGCTGGTTGCCGCATGACTTTTGCTCAGGCGTCGAAGCGGTCAGGCTCTTCGGCAAATGGCAGCTGGGCGGCCTGGTCCAGCTCATCGCCGGGGTGGTTGGCCAGGCAGGTTTGTACGGCGATATACAAGCCCAGCAGGGTCAGCAATCCCGAGAGTTCTGCAATCAGCATTGGTATTCCCTCCGTTATATCAATGGGCGACAGCCAGCTGAGCGGCTGCTGCCTGTTCCGCCTTTGCCTGCCGCACGGTACGCCAGGTGTTCCAGGCCATGCACAGCATGCCGGTGAGGAAGAAGGCGCCACCAATGACGCGGACCACATAGCCCGGATGGCTGGCCTCCAGCGCTTCAACAAAGCTGTAGGTCGGTGTGCCGTCCACGTTCACGGCCCGCCACATCTGGCCGCAAAAAGCAGGTCAGATAGCGTTGCGCTCAGAACGCGGCGAGCAACCGCCCTAGCGTTGCCATGGCCTGTTCACAGCGCTCATCCCACGGCGTGCCGTAGTTCAGCCGCGCGCAGTTGCGGTACTGCCGGTTGGCCGAAAAGATCGGCCCCGGCGCGAGACTGATGCCTTGGGCCAGCGCGTGCTGGAACAATTGTAGCGAATCGACTCGCTCGGGAAATTCAAACCACAGAAAGTACCCGCCATTGGGGCGGCTAACCCGGGTCTCGTGGGGGAAGTGTCGCGCAGCCGAAGCCAACATGGCGCGCTGCTGGCTCTCCAATGCATGGCGCAACTTGCGCAGGTGGCGGTCGTAGCCGCCGTGCTGCAGGTAGTCGGCCAGCGCGGCCTGGGCGGGTACCGAGGGGGAAATGGTGGTCATCAGTTTGAGCCGGCTGACCTGCTCGGCAAAGCGCCCAGCCGCGACCCAGCCGACGCGGTAGCCGGGCGCCAGGCATTTGGAAAACGAGCCGCAGTGCATGACCAGCCCGTCGGTATCGAAGCTTTTAACCGGTTTTGGCGGCTTGGCGCTGAAGTACAGCTCGGCGTAAACGTCATCCTCGATCATCGGCACCTGATGCTGCTTGAGCAGGGCATAGAGCTGCTTCTTCTTGGCGTCGCTCATGCTGGCGCCCAGCGGGTTCTGCAGGCTGCTCATAAACCAGCAGGCCTTGATCGGAAAGCGCTGCAGGCTGTCGGCCAAACTCTCCAGGTCTATGCCTTCGCGTGGGTGCACCGGAATCTCGACCACCTTGAGTTGCAGTCGCTCCAGCACCTGCAGGGTGGCGTAAAAGGTCGGGCTCTCGATCGCGACCAGGTCGCCGGGCTGGGTGACCGACTGCAGGCAGAGGTTGAGTGCTTCCATGGCGCCATTGGTGATCACCAGTTCGTCCATCGGCAGCAGCATGCCACTGACCATATAGCGCAGGGCGATCTGGCGGCGCAGGTCGGGGTTGCCGGCTGTCATGTCGGCAATCACCGAGTGGGGTTTCATGTCGCGGACGCTGCTGGCCAGCGAGCGCGACAGCCGCGCCAGCGGGAACAGGTCCGGGCTCGGGAAGGCCGAGCCGAAGGCGACCATCTCCGGGTCCTTGAGCGAGCCGAGCACCGAGAACACCAGCTCGCTGACGTCCACATCGACGCTGCTGGAGGCGTAGGGACTGATATTCGGCTCGCTCAGCTGACGCCGCGCCAGCGCGTGGACGAAGTAGCCCGAGCGGGGTCTGGCCTGAATCAGGCCGCGGTCTTCCAGCAGATAGTAGGCCTGGAACACGGTCGATGGACTGACCCCGTAGGTGCTGCTGGCATGCCGCACCGAAGGGATTTTTTCGCCCGGGGCGATGACCCCGGTGCGGATCAGCTCGGCGATGTCGTCGGCCAGCTTTTCGTAGCGTTTCATCCCGTTCTGCGACTCTGAAGGTGGAGTCCGCCACTGTAGGCCATCACGCGCGCGCATGCGATATCAGCGCACGGCTGGAGAGACGAAGGTGCTCTCGTCGCTGACTCGGCTGGCCGGGTCGTTCAGATCCTGCACGACGAATTCCAGCGGCTCGCTGCCAGCGGCGGTTGTTGCATCGCGGCGACTGACCCGCACGGCCACGGTGCCGGTCTCGCCCGCAGGGACCTGCAGGTTGCCGAGGCCCTGGGTATTGAACCGCTCGGCGTCCGCCAGGCTGAGGCTGTACTCGCGTGGCTGCTGGGTCTTGTTCAGCACCTTGAGTGTGTAGATGTTGTCGATTTCGCCATTGCTGTTGGCGCGGAATACGCTGCGGTCACGGCTGATGTCCAGATCGATCAGCGGGCGGGTCTGCAGGCCCCAGACCAGGCCGCCGATCATCAGCAGCAGGGCAATGGCGTAGCCGACCAGACGCGGGCGCAACCAGTGCGTCTTGCCGCCAGCCAGCGCACGTTCGGAGGTGTAGCGAATCAGTCCGCGCTGGTAACCCATCTGATCCATGATGCCATTGCAGGCGTCGATGCAGGCGCCGCAGCTGATGCAGTCGATTTGCAGACCGTCGCGGATGTCGATACCGGTCGGGCAGACTTGTACGCAGACGGTGCAGTCGATGCAGTCGCCCAAACCGCTAGCTGCCGGGTCAGTGTTTTTCTTGCGTGGGCCGCGTGCTTCACCGCGCGCCGCGTCGTAGGTCACCAGCAGCGTGTCGGCATCAAACATCGCGCTCTGGAAACGCGAGTACGGGCACATGTGCACGCACACCTGCTCGCGCAGCCAGCCGGCGTTGAAGTAGGTGGCGGCGGTAAAGCACAGCAGCCAGAACGCGGTAGTCGCGCCAACCTGCCAACTCAGCAGGTCGCTCACCAGCTCGCGTACCGGGGTGAAATAACCGATGAAACCAATTGCCGTGGCCAGGCTGATGGCGAGCCACAGGCCGTGCTTGGCGCTGCGGCGCAGCAGCTTGTTGAGCGACCAGGGCGCGGCGTCGAGGCGAATGCGCTGATGACGTTCACCCTCGGTGACCTTCTCGACCCACATGAATATCCAGGTCCAGACGCTCTGCGGGCAGCTGTAACCGCACCACACCCGGCCGGCGACCACGGTGATAAAAAACAGGCCGAAGGCGGCAATCATCAAAATCGCTGACAGCAGGGTGAAATCCTGCGGCCAGAAGGTCGCACCGAAGATGTGGAACTGCTTGCTGTCCAGATCCCACAGCACGGCTTGCTGACCGTTCCAGTCGATCCAGGCGGTACCGAAGAACAGTAGCATCAGCGCACTCGCGCCGAGCAGCCGCAGGTTGCGGTACAGACCCTTGAAACTGCGGGTGTGAATCGGGCCGCCCTGTTGGGCAGGTGTCAGATCTTTCAGGGGGATGTGGCTGGTCATGGCATCACGGCTCTTGGATTTTCAGGCTGTGGCGATGATGCGGGGATGGCTGATCTGGTAACAGATTCAGATTGGACGCAAAAAACCATATCAGATGGCGCGAAAAGGTCGCTCAGAGCGCTGGCCTGAAGATGGATTGCACGCAGCCTGCAGTGCTCGGCTGATATGGTTTTTTTTGCCGGATCTGAGGCTGGTACGGCTCAGGCGGCCTGCGCATAGTGGCCGCCTTGTTGAGTCGGTGCGGTAGATCCGCTGTGTGCGGCTGCTGCGCCTTGGAGGTGAGCATGTACCACTACGATGAGTACGACCGGGCGCTGGTCGCCGAGCGGGTCGCCCAGTTTCGTGATCAGGTCAGTCGGCGTCTGAGCGGTGAGCTGAGCGAGGAGGAGTTTCTGCCGCTGCGTCTGCAGAACGGTCTCTACCTGCAGCGCCACGCCTACATGCTGCGGGTGGCGATTCCCTACGGCACCTTGTCGGCCGATCAGTTGCGCACGCTGGCGAGTGTCGCCCGGGATTTTGACCGCGGCTACGGCCACTTCACCACGCGCCAGAACATTCAGTTCAACTGGATCGAGCTGGAGCAGGTGGGCGACATTCTGGCTCGGTTGGCGGCGGTCGACATGCATGCGATTCAGACCTCCGGCAACTGCGTGCGCAACATCAGCACTGACGCCTTTGCTGGCGTGGCCGCTGACGAGCTGCTCGACCCGCGGCCGTTGGCCGAGATTCTGCGCCAGTGGTCGACGGTCAATCCCGAGTTTCTCTACCTGCCGCGCAAGTTCAAGATCGCCCTGTGCTCGGCCAGCGAAGACCGCGCGGCGGTGATGATGCATGACATCGGGCTGTACCTGTACCGCGATGGCGCAGGGGAGATGCTGTTCGACGTGATGGTCGGCGGTGGTCTGGGCCGCACGCCAATTCTGTCGCAGCCGATCCGCAAGGCGCTGCCCTGGCAGCATTTGCTGTCCTACGTGGAGGCGGTGCTGCGGGTCTACAACCGCCACGGTCGGCGGGACAACAAGTACAAGGCGCGCATCAAGATTCTGGTCAAGGCACTGGGGATCGAGGCCTTTGCCCGCGAAGTCGAGGCCGAATGGGAGCACATCAAGAACGGCCCAGCCGAGCTGACTCGCGAAGAGTACGAGCGCGTTGCGGCCAGCTTTCAGCCGTCGGAGTATCCGCTACAACCGGCGGTCGATCTGGCATTCGGCAGTGCGCTGGCGCGCGACGCCGAGTTTGCCCGCTGGGTGCAGCGCAACACTCTGGCGCACAAGCAGCCGGGCTATGTGTCGGTCACGCTGTCGACCAAGCCCGGCGCCGACATGCCGCCCGGTGACGTGACTGCAGAGCAGATGGAGCAGGTGGCGCTGATGGCCGAACGCTTTGGCTTCGGCGAGATTCGGGTCGCCCACGAACAGAATCTGGTGCTGCCGGATGTCGCCAAGGCAGACCTGTACGCGCTCTGGCAGCAGGCCTGCGCATTTGGTCTGGCGACACCCAATATCGGCCTGCTGACCGATGTGATTGCCTGCCCCGGCGGCGATTACTGTTCGCTGGCCAACGCCAAGTCCATCCCGGTGGCACAGGCTATTCAGCAGCGCTTTGCCGACCCCGAGCTGCTGCAGGATCTGGGCGAAATCAGCTTGAACATCTCGGGCTGCATGAACGCCTGTGGTCATCATCACATTGGCAATATCGGCATTCTTGGCGTCGATAAAAACGGCAGCGAGTGGTACCAGCTCACCATCGGTGGGGCGCAGGGCAAGCAGAGCGCGTTGGGCAAGGTGATCGGTCCGGCCTTCAGTGCCGAGGACGTGCCCGAGGTGATTGCTCAACTGGCCGAGGTGTACCGCGAGCAGCGGCAGGGCACGGAGCGCTTTGTCGATACCGTCGCGCGTATCGGCCTCGCTCCGTTCAAGGCGCGGGTGTATCCGGCGCAGGAGGTGCGCGCATGAACAATCTGATAAGGCTGACTGAGCATGGGCCGGAGTTGATCCGCGATGACGGCTGGTCGCTGGCGCTGACGGAGGGAGAGACGGTTGCCGGACCGCGGATTCTCAGTCTGGACGGATGGCTGCAATGCCAGCCCGCGGCGGTGCTCGGCGGTCTTGTGCCCAGCGCGGACGCGGTCTGCCTGCAACCCGATGACGAGGCCGAGCGGCTGCAACCCTATCTGGCGGTGTTGCCGCTGATTGCCGTGCTGTTCCCGAGCTTTCGCGACGGCCGTGGCTACAGCCAGGCTTACCTGCTGCGCACCCGCATCGGCTGGACCGGCGAACTGCGCGCGGTGGGGGATGTGCTGCGTGATCAGCTCAGCCACATGCGCCAGTGCGGCTTTGATGCCTTTGCCGTGCGCGAGGACAAGTCTGTCGAGGATGCCATCAAGGGGCTGAGCGGCATGAGCGTGCTCTATGGGCGCTCGGCGATTGAGCCGCGGCCGCTGTTTCGTCGACGGACCAGCGAATGCTGAAGGGGTTGCTCTTGCTGGTGGTGATGCAGGCGGTTGGTGCGTTACTGCAGGCTGTCTGGTTGCCTATGCTGCCCGCGCCGGTCATCGGTTTGCTGCTGCTGTTGGCGTTGCTGGTGCTGCTGGGTCGGATTCCTGAGTGGCTGGAGCAGGCGAGCGCGGCATTGCTCGGCTATCTACCACTGATGCTGGCGATTCCGGCGACCGGTATTCTGCTCGGCGGTGATGTGCTGCTGGCGCAATTGCCTGCGATTGGCGCGGGGTTGGTCGTGTCGCTGCTGCTGTGCATTCCGCTGTGCGGCGTGCTGATGCAGCGGCTGATGACCGGGAGGCGTGAGTATGACTGACGCGCTGCTGCAGGTGGTCCATGCGCCACTGACCGCCATCGCGCTGACGCTGGCGGCTTTTGTGTTTGCGCTCTGGCTCTACCGGCGCACCGGCTGGCTGGTGCTGCAGCCGGTATTGATCACCATGCTGCTGATCATTGCCGGTATCCGCCTGTTGCAGCTGGATTATGCCGCCTACCGTGAAGCTGTTGTGCCCATCGCCTGGTTGCTGGGGCCCACCACGGTCGCGCTGGCGGTGCCCTTGTATCGGAATTTGCGGCGTATTCGCGCCAATCTCTGGCCGGTGCTGGTGACACTGCTGGTCGGTGGCGGCGCCAGCGTGGCTTTGACCTTGCTGGCCGCCTGGTTACTGGGGGCAGACCTGCCGGTGCTGATGACCCTGGCGACCAAATCGGTAACCATGCCGATTGCCATGCCGCTGGCCGAGCAACTGGGCGGGCTGGCGGCGCTGGCCGCGGTGCTGGTGATGTTGACCGGTGTATTGGGCACCGTCATGTTGCCGCCGTTGCTGGAGCTCGCTGGGGTCAATCACCCGGCGGCGCGGGGCATGGCCTACGGCATGAATGCGCATGCGGTGGGCACGGCCCGGGCGCTGGAGGAGGGCGATGAATGTGCGGCCTTTTCTGCGCTGGCGATGGGCGCGCTGGGGGTGCTGACCGCCTTGCTGCTGCCTGCCGCGGTGCTGGGATGGCAGCTGATCAGCGGCTGACCGGCCCTCAGCTGCCGGCGGTCAGGTGGCGCGCGATGCCGCGTTTGAGCGGGTTGAGCTGCTGCGCCGCGCGCAGGGCCGCGCCGCGCAACAGGCGCATGGGCAGGCGGTCATTGGTGTAGCAGCCAACCAGCAGGTTGGTGGCCTGGTAGAGCGGCCAGGTGGCCAGGCGCTGCTGGCGCTCATAGCGGTTCAGCAGGGCAATGGAGCCGATATCGCGGTTGCGCCTATGGGCGTCGAGCAGCAGCGTACTCAGGCGCTGCACACTGCCCAGGCCGAAGTTGAAACCATGCGCGGTGACCGGGTGCATGCCGACGGCGGCGTCGCCGATCAGGGCGCTGCGATGTGCGGTCAGGTGGCTGGCGTAGGCACCCACCAGCGGATAGACATGCCGCTCGCTGACCAGCGTCATGCCACCGAGTCGGTCGGCAAAACGGTGTTCCATTTCGGTAGCAAACTCGGTGGCGCTCATCTGCTGCAGCCGCTCGATATCCCGAGGCGGCAGGGTGACCACCACCGAGGATTGGCGACCATTGAGTGGCAGCAGCGCCAGGGTCTGACCGTAGCCAAACCATTCCCAGGCGACCTGCTGGTGGTCGGCGTCGTGCTGCATGCGGCAGACCAGCATACTTTTACCGAAGTCCTTCATCTGCGCACCGATGCCCAGCAGGCGTCGGGTCTCGGAAAAGCGGCTGTCTGCGGCCACCAGCAGGCTGCACTCCAGGGTGCTGCTGTCATCCAGCGCCAGCTCAATGCCGCCGCTATGCTGGCGCAGGTGGCGCAAGCGGGTGCCGGCGCGCACGGTGGCAGTGCCGGCGGCCTGCAGGCTGTCCCAGGCGGCCTGGCGGATGGCGCGATTGGCGACCAGGTGGCCGAGGTGATCGCTGCCGGCGTGGCGCGCCTGGATCTGCAGGGCGAACGGCGAGGGGCCGTTGAACACCTGGGCGTCGCGCAGCAATGCGACATCGTCGGCGGGCAAACGGTCCCAGATATCCAGCTGCTGCAGTAACCTGCGCGAGGCGTGGGTCAGGGCGATCTCGCGGCCGTCAAAGGCGGGGGCAGCCAGCGCAGACTCGGGCTGACGCTCGATCAGCGTGACCGCAAGGCCGCTGTCGGCCAGTGACCGGGCCAGACACAGGCCGCTGGGGCCAGCGCCGATGATGGCGATATCGCAGTGCATGACAGTCGCTCCTTCGAGGATGGAGAACGCAGTCTAGACACTTTGCTGCCCTGTTTAATTGTCCTGGGTCAGTGGTTGCCCCGAGTCGGTGCAGGCGGTGATGAGAGCGCTGCGCGGTGCGAGCCGTGTCGATGCCGCGTCGGCCGGACCTTTAGGGCTGAAACAGACCAAAAGGTACAAAACTTGCTGTAGTCAGTGCCGCGCTGTTCCCTTACCTCCGTCAAGTGGATGCCCCTATGAGCAAGCCCCTGGTCCGCTGGGACCTCAACCCGCGCCGCACCGCGGTGGTCGTCGTCGATATGCAGAAGGTCTTCTGCGAGCCGGACGGCGCTCTCTACGTGCCGAACACCGCCAAGATCATTCAGCCCATTCAGGCACTGGTCGATGCCGCCCGTGGCGTCGATGTGCCGGTGATTTACCTGCGTCACATCGTGCGTGGCGACGGCAGTGATACCGGCCGTATGCGCGATCTGTACCCCAACGTGGACGAGATTCTGGCCCGCAGCGAGCCGAACGTGGAGGTCATCGACGCGCTGGCGCCGCAGCCGGGCGACGTGGTCATCGACAAGCTGTTCTACAGCGGCTTTCACGGCACCGACCTGGACACCGTGCTGCGCGCCCGCGACGTGGACACCATCATCATCTGCGGCACGGTGACCAACGTCTGCTGCGAAACCACCATCCGCGACGGCGTGCATCGGGAATACAAGGTGATCGCCCTGAGCGACGCCAACGCGGCGATGGACTACCCGGATCTGGGCTTCGGCGCCATCAGTGCCGAGGAGATTCAACGTATCTCGCTCAGCACCATTGCCTATGAGTTTGGCGAGGTAACGACCACCGAGGATGTGATCATGCGCCTGACGACGGGTTAAGCCGGCAGCCAGCGCAACAGCAGAGCCCGGCTCAGGGCGGCCAGCGGCGGGCGCGGAATACGCACCCGGTGGCCGTTGCCCGGCGCCACCTCAATGGCGTTGCCATTACGATCCTGCAGGGTTTCCAGTACAAAACTGTGGTTGCCCTGCGGGGTCATCAGCTCCAGCTGGTCGCCGATGGCAAAGCGGTTTTTCACCTCGATCTCGATCCAGTCGCGATCTTCCCCGGCCAGTTCACCGACGAACTGGTGACGGCTCATGCGCGAGGCGCCCTGTTCGTAGTTCTGATACACCCCGGGTGGGTGACGGCGGTAGAAGCCTTCGGTGTAGCCACGGTTGGCGAGGCTTTCCAGGTCGTCCATCAGGCCCAGATTGAACGGGCGTCCGGCGACCGCGTCGTCGATCGCCTGGCGGTAGACCTGCACCGTGCGGGCAACATAGAAATGCGATTTGGTGCGTCCCTCGATCTTCAGTGAGTCCACACCCATCTGCACGAAGCGCTCGACGTGCTGCACTGCGCGCAGGTCTTTGGAGTTCATGATGTAGGTGCCGTGCTCATCTTCCTCAATGGCCATCGGCTCGTCGGGTTTGTCGTGCTGGGTGATGATCTGCACCGGCTGTGCAACCGGCTCGATATTGCCTTCGGCAGTTTCGACCGCGGGTTTTACGTCATATTGCCAGCGGCAGGCGTTGGTGCAGGCGCCCTGGTTGGCGTCGCGGTGGTTGAAGTAGCCGGACAGCAGGCAGCGCCCGGAGTAGGCGATACAGAGCGCGCCGTGGACGAATACCTCAAGGCCGACATCCGGGCAGCGCTGACGGATCTCTTCAACCTCCTCCAGTGACAGCTCGCGCGACAGAATGATGCGCTCCAGCCCCAGCTGCTGCCAGAACTTGACCGTCGCCCAGTTCACCGCGTTGGCCTGCACCGAGAGGTGTACCGGCAGCTCCGGCCAGCGCTCGCGCACCAGCATGATCAGCCCCGGGTCCGACATGATCAGCGCATCCGGCCCCATGGCGACCACGGGTTCCAGGTCGCGCAGGTAGGTAGCGACCTTGCTGTTGTGCGCTGCAATATTGCTGGCCAGATAGAACTTTTTTCCGAGTGCGTGGGCTTCTCGGATGCCCTCGGCCATGACTTCCGGGTTGTGAAAGTCGTTCTCGCGCACGCGCAGGCTGTAGCGCGGCTGACCGGCGTAAACCGCGTCGGCGCCATAGGCGAAGGCGTAGCGCATGGCCTTGAGGGTGCCGGCGGGGGCCAGCAGTTCGGGGGCATTGGGCATGATTGGGACCTGCGAAAAAAGGCCGCAGCTTAGTGGCTTGGTCTGTCTGACGTATTGACCGAGATCATGGCTTCCCTTGGCCGCTGCCGGTGGATGACGCACAATGCCGGCTTCCTTGGGATGAGCCCGACTTATGGATATCAGCCTCGCCAGAACCTTTCTTGAAGTTGTCCGCAGCGGCAGCCTGATTGCCGCCTCCGAGCAGTTGCACGTCACTCAGGCGGCGGTGACGGCGCGTATTCAGAGCCTGGAGTCGCAGCTCAACTGCCGCCTGTTTGTGCGCAACCGGGGCGGCGCGCGACTGACGGCCGATGGCGAGCTGTTTGTCACCTACGCCAATCAGCTGGTGCAGACCTGGGAGGCAGCGCAGCGGGATTTGCCGTTGGCCAGCGGTATCGACAATGTGCTGCATCTGGGCTGCGAAACCAGTCTCTATAACCCGCTGATGCTGCATTGGGTGCGCTTGCTGCGCACGGAGCTGGGTGCTCAAGCGGTGCGTGCCGAGGTGGGCGAGGGCGCGTTGCTGCAGCGCCGGCTGGAGCAGGGCACGCTGGATGCTGCGCTGGTGTTCCAGCCGAGTTACTGGCCGGGGCTGCAGGTCGAGGAGCTGTTGGAAGAGAAGCTGATTCAGGTATGCCTGCCGAGCCAGCCCGAGCCCTATATCTACATCGACTGGGGGGACGCCTTTCGCCAGCAGCATGATCGTGCCCTGCCGGACAAGGCCAAGGCTGAACTGACCTTCAATCTGGGGCCGATGGCCCTGCAGTACCTGCTCAGCTGCGGCGGCAGTGGTTATTTTCGTACCCGGGTGGTGCAGAGCTATCTGGACAGTGGACAGCTGCAGCGGGTGCCCCGGGCACCGGAATTCAGCTTCCCGACCTGGCTGGTCTACTCTCGCGAGCGTGACAGTGCGGTACTGCAGCAGGCGATCACGCTACTGCGTCAGGCCGCGGCGGACAGCCATGACTGGTCGCAGCGCTGGGATTAGGCCTTCAATCAGCGCCTGCCCGGATAGTCATCAACATGCTGCGTTGCAGCGCGGCGATCAGGTCGGTTTGGGTCACCATGCCGACCAGCCTGCCCTGCTCAACAACCGGCAAACAATGCAGCCCCTGACTGGAGAGCATCGGCACCAGCTGGGTGATGTGCAGGTCGGGTACTACGGCAATCACTGGCGAGGTCATGACCTCGCTCAGGGGCGATTTTTCGCCGCCGCCGCGGCGCAGCAGCCGGAAGCTGCCGCTGCGCCCGACAAAGTTGGCCAGGTCGGTCAGGCTGACGATCCCCACCAGCGCCTGCTCGGCATCCAGCACTGGCAGTACTCGCAAACGGTGCGTGTGCAACAGGTCCAGCGCTTCGCGCACCCGCGTCTCGGGTGTAGCGCAGCGCAGGTCGCGGGACATGATGTCGCGCACGTGGATGGCGCCCATGCTGCGGCGCAAGGCTGAGGCCTCAACCTTGTCGATCAGTTGCGTCAGGTCTTCGCGGGTCAGGTCGACAAAGCCGCCAAAGTCATTCAGCGCGGCATCCAGATCAGCATCGGTAAACCCCACGCGCATCTCTGGCGTGCGGTCGCTGGTGTGGTGCAGGTCGACCTGCGGTTGCGGTCGCTTCGGATATCGCACGCCGGTCAGATTGTTGTACAGCAGGGCGGTTGCCAGGAGCGTTACGGCATTGAGCATGACCGGCAGGACGGCCTTCTCGCCCAGCGCCTGGAGGGCCGGCCCGGCCAGCACCACGCACAGCGCCACTGCGCCCCCCGGTGGGTGCAGGCAACGCAGCGCGAACATGACCAGTAACGATAGCGCGACAGCCACGGCAGCCATCTCGATGCTATGGCCTCCCAACTGGGCGACGAGGGTAGCCACGAGGGCGGAGATCAGGTAGCTGCCAAAGATTGACCAGGGTTGGGCCAGCGCCCCGGAAGGGACTGCGAAGAGCAAAATGGCGGAGGCCCCCAGTGGGCCGATCAGCAGCACGGCGACTGCCGGACCAAAGACCAGTTGGCATAGCCAGACGCTGAAAAACAGTCCGAGCGCGGCTCCGCAGGCGGCACGTACCCACTCGCGGGGACGGGTGTGTAGTTGCCGGCCCGGAAGAACAGTCAGGCGGCGCGGGGCGTGGTGGGTAGTCACGTCGGTGGTGTCGGTCATGGTATCGCTTGTTTAAAGGTGAAAACGGGGTATTGCGCAGAGGGTCAGCGCGATTTGCGCTCGGCGTCGTCGGGCGTCGACTCGATAAAGCACCGCAGGCAGCAGAGGATGCCGCCCCACAGCAGCGTGAGTAGGACCACCAGCAGGATCATGACGCGGTACGCGGAGCTGCCGACGCGACCACGCAACGCCCTACGCCGTGAGGCGTGCGGGCGGTGCAGAGAGGAGGGTGGTCGGCGGTGATCATGGCGGCTCTGACAACAGGGATGGCTCAGGAGGTGAGCTGCGTCAGTTTGTCGCCGTCCTTGATTAAGGTCAAATCAATAATAATTTTCTATGAAATAGATTTAATTTGATTAAGATCAGGTTGGTGGGGTCAGCCAGGCCGCGCTGCTGCCCCGTTGCTCGCTGCCGATGCGCAGCTCCGCCCGTGCCACACTGCGCAGGTGCACCTCGTCTGGACCGTCGGCCAGGCGCAGCGTACGGCCGGTTGTGTATAGGTCGGCCAGCGGGGTATCCGGGCTGAGCCCCATGGCACCGAAGACCTGGATCGCGCGATCGGCCACGCGGCAAAGCATGCGTGGTACCACCACCTTGATCATGGCGATTTCCCGTCGTGCGCCGCGGGCGCCAACATGATCGAGCAGCCAGGCGGTTTTCAGCACAAGCAGGCGTGCCTGCTCGATGTCGATACGTGACTCGGCGATAGCATCGCCAACATTGGCGTGCTGGCTCAGATAGCGGCCGAAGGTCTGGCGTTCCTGGGCGCGCTCGCGCATCAACTCCAGCGCGAGCTCGGCCATGCCGATGGCGCGCATGCAATGGTGAACGCGGCCCGGGCCAAGGCGCGCCTGTGCCATGGCAAAACCGCCGCCTTCTTCGCCCAACAGGTTGCTGCAGGGCACACGTACGTTGCGTAGAACAATTTCGGCATGACCTTCCGGGGAGTGATGGTTGAGTACGCTGATGTTTCGCACCACGCTGACCCCCTCGCTGTCCATTGGCACCAGCAGCATGCTCTGCTGGCGGTGGGCGTCGGCATCGGGATCGGTCTTGCCCATGACAATCATCACTTTGCAGTCCGGATGGTTGCCATTGGTGATAAACCATTTGCGCCCGTTGACCACATATTGGTCGCCTTCGCGGCGAATCAGAGTCTGGATGTTGCGGGCGTCCGAAGAGGCAACATCCGGTTCGGTCATGGCAAAGGCCGAGCGGATCTCGCCCGCCAGCAGTGGATGCAGCCATTGTTGCTGTTGTGCCGAGCTGCCGAACAAATGCAGCAGCTCCATGTTGCCGGTATCCGGGGCGTTGCAGTTGAATACCTCGGAGGCCCAGGGCAGGCGGCCCATGATTTCGGCCAGCGGCGCGTAGTCCAGGTTGCTGAGGCCGGACTCGGCTGGCAGAAACAGGTTCCACAGGCCCTCTTCGCGGGCCAAGGCCTTGAGGTCGGGCATAAAAGAGGCCGGTGGTGGCGCCTGGCGGGTTTCCTGCAGCCACTGAGCGTGCCGCGGCAGTACGTGGGCGTCGATAAAGTCCTGCAGCTGTCGGCCTAAGGCCTGACTGCGTTCGCTGGCTTGAAAGTCCATGGACAGCTCCTTCACTTGGATTGATAACAGACCCTACGCCTGTCTTTGTTGCTTGATAAGCAAGCTCGATGATGGCGATTGCCGTTCATCAGGCTGGCTGCTAATTGACCGCCATCAAGGCGTTACAGCAGCACCATGGCCTTGGCCAGAAACAACAGCAACAGCATGTGACACAGCACGCTTAGATGAATGCGCCTGGAAATCTGTGGCCGCATTCGGCCAGTGCGCAGCAGCACTACCACGCCGACAAAATGCAGCAGAATGATCACCGCCACGGCGATTTTCAGTGCCAGGAGGGTGGCAAAGTGGCTGGCCAGCGGGTCGGCCAAAACACCGCGGTAGCGCCAGGCTAGAGCCAGGCCGGCGCTGTACAGCACCAGCACCACCCAGTGCATCACTTGCCGGGCACGCTGCCCCAGTGCTGTGGTCAATTGTTGACGCGGCGCATCATCAAGGCTCTGCGCCGCGCGGCTGAGTATCATGACCTCGAAGAAAACGCCGCCGACAAAAAAAGCAGCGGCGCTGAGGTGGGCAAACTTGAGCAACAGATAGGTCATGCTTGAGTGCCTGTACGCGAGCTTTCGGCCAGTCTAGTCGAGCAGCGCGGGCCGGCCCTGACACAGATCAAGTCTCTGCCGTCCAGCTAGCCCTAGCATCCAGTGATTTATCGGGAGAAAAAGCGATGCTTGAGGTTCATTACTTTGCCAGCCTGCGCGAGCGCTTTGGGCGCGAGCATGAACAGTTGGACTGGAATCCTGAGATGACCAATCTCGATGCCGTGCGCCGCCACCTGTTGCAACGCGGTGGCGAGTGGACGGCGCTGGCGGCGCGCAACCTGATGTGCGCGCGTAACCGCGAGCTGTGTTCGTTGCAAACGGCGATCAGCGATGGTGACGAGGTGGCGTTCTTTCCACCGGTAACCGGTGGGTGACAGCCTGTCGCACCCCCTGCGGTGTACCTCTACGGGGGAATGGGCAACGACCGGGCAGGGGCGCAGGCTGTAGGGTAATTACCCGTTACAGGAGAGCCCTATGGCACATCTGTCCCGCTCTGAATTCATTCCCCTCAACCTGGCCGTACTAACGATCAGCGATACCCGTAGCCTGGCTGATGACGCGTCAGGAGACGCTTTGGTTGCCGGCTTGCAGGCGGCAGGGCATCACCTGCAGGCGCGGGCGCTGGTGGTCGATGATATCTGGCAAATCCGCGCCATGGTGTGTCAGTGGATCGCCGATGCTCAGGTACAGGTTGTGTTGATGACCGGTGGCACCGGGTTTACCGCGCGGGATAACACGCCGCAGGCAGTTGCCCCGCTACTGGACAAACAGGTGGATGGTTTTGGTGAACTGTTCCGCCACTTGTCGCTAGAGGAGATCGGCACCTCCACAGTGCAGTCGCGTGCCCTGGCCGGGATCAGCAACGGCACACTGGTGTGCTGCCTGCCGGGGTCCCCGGGCGCTTGCCGTACTGGCTGGCAGGGCATTTTGCGTGAGCAGCTGGATAGCCGTACGCGCCCCTGCAACTTTGTGGCACACCTGACGCCGGTGGTAACACCGGTGCCGCAATGTGGCAGTCGGTCATGAGCGCCTGCGACTGCGCTACCGGACAGCTGCAGCCGGTGGATCAGGCCATTGCCGCGCTGTTGGCTCAGGCGCCGCCGCTGCCGGCGGTCGAGCAGGTATCGATCCATGACTGTGCCGGTCGAGTGCTGGCCGAGGTGGCACACGCGCCTCGACCGATGCCCGCCTGGGACAACAGCGCGATGGACGGTTATGCCTTGCGTGCCGCCGACCTGCCCGCGGAGGGAGGCTGGTTGCCGCTGGCGGGGCGAGTTGCCGCCGGCGATACCCGAGGGCAACGACTCAGGGCCGGGCATGCCAGTCGTATCTTCACCGGTGCGCCATTGCCGCACGGCGCCGACACCGTTGTTGCCCAGGAACAGGCTCGGGTTGAAGGGGATCGCGTCTGGCTTGAGGGCGCTCCGCTGGGCAACCACGTGCGTCGGCGTGGTGAGGAGTTCTCGGCCGGTGACCCGCTGCTGGCTGCCGGACAGCGTTTGCGTCCGCAAGACGTCGGCCTGCTGGCCAGCCTTGGTATTGCCAATGTGCCGGTTTATCGGCCCCTGCGCGTGGCGCTGTTGAGCAGTGGCAACGAGCTGCGCGATCCGGGTGAGGAGCTTGCGCCGGGGCAAATATACAATGCCAACTACTTCAGTCTCAGTGCGCTGTTGCGGGGATGGGGCTGCGAGGTAGATGACGGCGGCGTGCTGGCCGACGAGCTTCTAGCCAGCCGTGACGCCCTGAGTGTGGTGGCCGCCGAATGGGACCTGATCATGACCTCCGGTGGCGTTTCGGTTGGCGAGGAGGATCACCTGAAGCAGGCGGTCCGCGATCTGGGGCAGTTGCATCTGTGGCGACTGGCGATTCAGCCGGGCAAGCCCTTTGCCTTCGGCTATGTGGCCGGCACTCCCTGGCTAGGCCTGCCCGGCAACCCGATGGCGGCGCTGTTGACCGCCATGGTGGTCGCTCGTCCCTTTATCCTGCGTGCCCAGGGACGAGAGCAGATACTGCCGCAAACTGTGCCGGTTGCCGCCGGCTTCGACTGGCCGAAGGCCAATCGGCGGCGGCAATACCTGCGCGCCAATTTGCGCTACGCCGAAGGGGGGCTGTGCGCCGTCCCTGTTACGCGTCAGGGCTCCGCCATGCTCACCGGGGCCTGCCTGGCCGAAGGGTTGATCATCGTCGAGGTCAATCGCACGCTGCGTGAGGGCGAGACGGTGGAGTTTCTGCCGTTCAGCGAGCTACTGAGCTGATTGATGCGCATCAAGGTGGCGGGCTTTGGCAGACCGTAGTCTGCCGGCAGATTGCAACCGAGGGGCACAGAATGAAACTGGTCTGTCCGGCGGGCTCACTGCCTGCACTCAAGGCGGCGGTGAGCGAAGGGGCCGACGCTATCTATGTCGGTTTTCGTGATGACACCAATGCACGTCATTTCAACGGCCTGAATCTGGATGACCGGCAGCTGGACGAGGCTCTGCAACTGATTCGCCAGCGCGGGCGCCAGTTGTATATAGCGGTCAACACCTACGCCCAGCCGCAGGGCTGGGAGCGCTGGCAGCGCGCGGTGGATCGTGCCGCCGACCTGGGAGTGGACGCGCTGATTGCAGCAGACCCCGGTGTGCTGGCTTACGCCAGTCAGCAACACCCTGATCTCAACTTGCACCTCTCGGTGCAGGGCTCGGCGACCAACGCGCAGGCGCTGGCGTTTTACCAGCAGCGCTACAACATTCGGCGCGCCGTACTGCCGCGGGTGCTGTCTCTGGCGCAAGTGCGGCAGGTGGCGCAGAGCAGCAGTGTGCCGCTTGAGGTGTTCGCCTTCGGCAGCCTGTGCATCATGGCCGAGGGGCGGTGCCACCTTTCCTCCTATGTGACCGGCGAATCGCCCAACCTGTGCGGCGTCTGCTCGCCCGCCAAGGCGGTGCGCTGGCAGCAGGAAGCGGACGGCCTCAGCTCGCGGCTCGGCGGCGTGTTGATCGATCGCTACCGGCGCGATGAGCCAGCCGGCTATCCGACGCTGTGTAAGGGGCGCTTTGTGGTTGACGGACAGCGTTATCACGCACTGGAGGAGCCGACCAGTCTCAACACCCTGGATCTGCTGCCCGACTTGCAGCGTATCGGTGTCTGCGCGGTGAAGATCGAGGGGCGGCAGCGCAGCCCTGCCTATGTCCAACAGGTGACCCGGGTCTGGCGTCAGGCATTGGATGGTCTGCTTGCCGGGCGCGACGTCGGTGACCAGGCCGGCACCTGGCAGCAGACACTTTCGCGGCTTTCCGAAGGCAGTCAGACCACTCTGGGTGCCTATCATCGATCCTGGCAGTGAGGTGTTCATGAAACTGACGCTCGGGCCTGTGCTGTTCTACTGGAGCCGGCCACATTTGCTGCAATTTTATGCCGACATGATTGAGCAGCCGCTGCAAACCATCTATTTGGGCGAGACCGTGTGTTCCAAGCGGCGAGCCTTGTCGCTGGATGACTGGCTGGGACTGGCTCGCGAGCTGCGCCAGCAGCGCGAGGTGGAGGTGGTGCTGTCGGGGCTGGCGCTGGTAGAGGCGGCCTCTGAACTGTCTGCGCTCAAGCGTTTGTGCGACAACGGTGAGCTGATGGTGGAGGCCAATGATATGGGGGCGGTACAACTGCTCGCCGAGCGACAGCAGCCATTTGTTGCCGGTCCGGCGCTTAATCTCTACAACGCGCACAGCCTGCGCGAGCTGCAGCAATGTGGCATGCAACGCTGGGTGCCACCGGTAGAGTGTTCCGGACGGCTATTGCAGGACTGTTTGCAACAACTGGATGATCTTCAGGTGCCGCGGCCCGAGGTGGAGCTGTTTGCCTACGGACACATGCCGCTGGCCTACTCGGCGCGTTGTTTCACTGCGCGCGCGGAAAACCGCCCCAAGGACGATTGCCAGTTCTGCTGCCAGAATTTCGCTGAAGGGTTGCTGATGGAGAGTCAGGAGGGCGAGCCGTTGTTTACGCTCAATGGTATCCAGACAATGTCGGCGAAGGTCTGTGACCTGCTGCCCGATTATCCTGCGCTGCAGGCTAGCGGTGTTGACCGTCTGCGTCTGAGCCCCCGGGCCGAGGACATGGCGGCAGTGATCGCGCGCTACGCGGCGGTCTGTGGTGGCGCACAGCCACCGGCCAGCAGTGAAGGGTGTAATGGCTATTGGTACGGACAGCCCGGCATGCTCTACGTTCAGCAGGTGTCGTCATGAAGCGGGTGATAGCGGTTGAGTTGGCCGACCGGCTGTTGCGGCTGGGACGCCATGTGCCCTTCGCGCTGCAGCGGCGGGTGATCGAATTGGCTACCGCACGGCTACTGGCCGAGCCGTTGACTCGAGGTGAGTTTGGGCTGTTGCAGGGGCACTGGCTGCAGCTGGAAGTGGAAGACCTGGGCCTGAGCTGGTTTGTCACCTGCGTCGGTCGGCGTTTGCGCGTAGCGCCGGAGGCCGTGGCTGATGTGCGTGTGCGTGGTAACTGGCGCGAGTTTGTGCTGCTGGCCAGCCGCGAAGAAGATCCCGACACGCTGTTCTTCCGCCGTCGCCTGGTTATCGAGGGCGATACCGATATGGGGCTGGGACTGAAGAACCTGCTCGACAGCCTGGACCCTGAGCACCTCCCGCCCAGACTTTGGCGCGGTCTGCAGCGCGCCGGTCAGCTGCTGCAGCAGGTTTAGGCGGCTGGCGCGGTCTCAGACCGGCGAGAAGAAAGGCGTGGCAAGGGACCCTGGTTCGCTCAGTAGTCAGGTCGGGTGGACATCGCGCGGCATTGTCGGCGGTGTGCGAGCACGAAGCTGAACACGTCATACCCGGATAATCAGCTCCACCACCTCGGCATACATCTGCTCAAGGGTGTCGGCCGTGACGCTTTCGCCGTAACGCTTTTTCAGGCCGTGCTCGGTCAGTACCAAGTGTTCGGCTGGGCTGACGCCGTGCTGTGACAGACAGCCGTTGACGCAATGCAGCGGGCAACCATCGATGGCCAGAATCGGCCGGCCACTGGTGGCCTTGCGCACCAGCGGTTTTACATTGCCGCCAACGCCGGCGATACAGGACATTTCCGCCTTGCCCTCGCGGTCCAGGCGTACTGCCAGATCATTGGCCATCTGAGCGAGGTTGGAGCAGCCCGAGCAAGAATAGACTAGCGGCAGACGGTTACTGTGTGACATGAGCATTTCTCCATGCCCTGACTGTGCGACAGCCAGCGGCGGCAGGTGAGTGTCAGGCTCTGCCTTCCATGGTAAAACCCGGGTAGTCGGGCGGCGATCCCTCTGCGGGAGTACCTCTTTGAGGGGCGTCCGACAGGGGCTTCAGGACACATTTTCGAGTGCCCAGACGGCGGCTTCGACCCGTGAGCGCAGCCCCAGCTTGTGTAGCAGGTGTTTGACGTGAACCTTAACGGTGCCCTCGGTGATACCGAGCTTGTTGCCGATCATTTTGTTGCTTAGCCCGCCGGCAATCATTTTCAGCACCTGACGCTCGCGGTCGGTCAGGTCGGCGCTGCTCGCAGAGCGCGGCGCTCGCAAGGCCTGGGCCAACACGCGGGCCAGTGTCGGGCTGACTACCAGTTCACCCAACAGCACCTCGCGCAGTCGATGAATAAGCTGTTCCGGCTCCATGTCCTTGAGCAAGTAGCCGTCCGCACCCAGGCGCATGGCGTCGCGCACGTCCTCTTCGGCGTCTGACACGGTGAACAGCAGTACCTTGCCCCGGTAACCCTGGGCGCGTAGCCGTTTGAGGGTTTCCAGGCCATTCATGGTTGGCATGTTGTTGTCCAGCAGCACCAGATCCGGATTCAGGCGGGCGGCCTCGCTACAGGCCTCCTCGCCATTGCCGGCATCCCCACACACCAGTAAGTCGTTTTCCAGCTCGATCAACTGGCGTAGGCCATGTCGCATCATCGGATGGTCGTCCACCAGCAGCAGGGTGGCGGGAATGGAAGCGCTCATTGGGTGATCTCCTCATGATGCTGGCGCAGAAATTCTGGGCAGAAACTTAGTTGAATGCGGGTGCCCTGGCCGTCAAGTGAGCTGATGTGCAGCTCGCCATTCAGGCTGCGGGCGCGCTCTTGCATGATGCTCATGCCGTGGTGTTGGCGGATGTCGAAAGCGGGTGTTATACCTACGCCGTTGTCTTCTATCTGCAGGGTCATACGATCACCGCGCTGACGAAGCTGGACCGTCGCGTGGCTGGCCTGGGCATGCCGAACGCAGTTGGACAGGGCTTCACGGGTAATCTGCAGCAAGTGAATCTGTTCGCTGGCTGACAGAGCAAAGGCCAGTGGTTCGCTGTCGAATTGCACTTGTATCTGTCCCCGGTCAGCGAATTCACGCGTGGTTTCAGCCAGCGCCTGCTCCAGTCCGCCTTCGTGGATTTTCAAGCGGAAGGTCGTCAGCAGCTCACGTAATTGACGGTAGGCGTTGTTGAGACCCTCGCGCAGCTCTTCGCTGACCTGTACCAATTGCTCAGGATCGCTCTCTCGGCGAATCAGGGTTTGCAGGCGACTTACCTGCATCTTCATGTAGGACAGGGCCTGGGCGAGGGAGTCATGCAGTTCTCGGGCAATGATGGTGCGCTCGTCAAACAGCAGCAGACGGTTGTCCTTCTCGCGCTGGCGCTCCAGCGACAGCGCAGTCCCGATCAGATCGGCCAAGGCCTGAATCAGCTCGCGCTCCCAAGAGCGCGGCGTGTGCCCGTCAAGATAGTGGGCGCTGAGCTCTCCCAAGCTGCGGCCCTGGGAGCGAATCGGAAAGGTGAGTCCGCTGGCACTTTGGTGACGCTCGCAGGTGGCGCAGTTGTTACGAGTGCAGATTTCTCGGTTGTCGTCGCCTTGCATGGCGATCAAATGCTCGACGGGTTGCTTGATGTCTCCCTTCAGGCACAGGTTCAGTCGAAGCCCCGGCAGTCGTTGCTGGAAGTCGCCGACCAATTCATCCAGGCGGTCGGCATTGAGCGGTGTACTGGCAACGCTGCTGCTGCTGCGATACAGCAGCGCCAAGGCGTCATTGGCCTGCTCGAGGCTGAGGGTCTTTTCTGCTACGCGATCGGCCAAGGTGCGGTGCGACTCCTCGATTGTATTAGCCATGGCATTGAAGCTCTGGGCCAGTTGCCCCAGCTCGTCTGGTGAGCGGTAGCTGACCCTGGCCCGCAGGTCCCCTGCGCGAAAGCGTTCGGCCGCCCGCACAATATCCTGAATCGGTTCTAGAACACTGCTGTGCAAGCCAAACATGCTGATCAGCAACACCACGGCGGTAATCAATAGGGCTGCACCCTGGATGCTTTGCTGCCAACCTTGCCGTCGCTCGCTTTGCTGTTGCAGCTGCGAGATAAAATGCTCTATGCGCATCATGAAAGGCTCGGTGCCCTCGGCAAAGGCCTCGCGGTCGCGCTGTTTTAGGGCCGGCAGCAGTTGTTGCTGCCAGTGGCTGCGTATCTGCTGGAACTCCCGACCAGCGGGCGAGGTGCTGTCCACCGCGACCATGTGTTGCAGGGCCCGATTGTCCAACCGTGCTCGCATGTCTTGCGCCAATTGGTCCAGGGTTGCGTCGTCGGCACCGGCCTCAAGCTGCCAATTTATGCGATAGGTGGTCATGCGCAGTGAGCCGGCCACGTTCATGGCGGCGGCGTCATCTTCGCTGATCAGCGCAATGATCACAGCGCTGCAGGCGCTGGCAAAGGCCAACGTCGCAACCAGGATCACTGCAAGTCCGGCCCGGGCCGGCAGCGATGTTCTGAACCACTGCAGCATTGCACTACCTCCAAATAGTCCGACCGTGCAGCCATATCGTTATGCGCTATCAGGTGTCCCGGTCATCTCATTGTTTATTAAAGGTTTTTGTTGATATTCCGAGCTATCACTTTGGTGGTATGTGGCGACATCCTAGCCGCGATGCCTTGCCTCATTCCTTGACGGGGATCAATCACTTGCCGGCACCTGCATCTAGTCTAGGGCACAGATCGACAGTGGCAGGGGATAGTTATGGCAAGTCAGAAAATGCAACAAGTGCTGGTGCTTGGCATGAGCACCTTCGCGTTCACCATCTGCTTCATGATCTGGATGATGTTTGCGGTTCTGGGGGTGCCGATAAAGGAGTTGCTGGCGCTGAACGAAACGCAGTTTGGCCTGCTGGCGTCCACCCCGGTGCTGACCGGCTCGCTGTCGCGCCTGCCACTGGGCATGCTGACTGACCGCTACGGCGGACGTATCGTATTTTTTGTGCTGATGCTGGTGTGTGTGCTGCCGATTTACCTGATCGGTGAAGCGAGTCAGTACTGGCAGTTCCTGGTGCTAGGGCTGTTTGTCGGTCTGGCCGGTGGTTCTTTCTCGGTGGGTATCGCCTACGTTGCCAAATGGTTCGAGAAAGATCGCCAGGGCCTGGCCATGGGGATTTTTGGCGCCGGTAATGCGGGCTCTGCGCTGACCAAGTTTATCGCCCCCGGCATTATCGCTGCGGCCAGCTGGCAGATGGTGCCCAAAGTGTACTCGGCCATCATGTTCGTCACTGCGTTGCTGTTCTGGTTTCTCAGCTACGACAACAAGGCACACCGAGTGCCCAGCAGCGTGTCTCTTGGTGAGCAATTGCAAACCCTGAAAGACCCTCGGGTCTGGCGCTATTGCCAGTACTACTCGATCGTCTTCGGCGGCTACGTGGCGCTGGCCCTTTGGATGACCAAGTACTACGTGCAGGAATACGGCTTCTCGCTGCAGAGCGCCGCTCTGCTGGCGGCCTGCTTCTCCCTGCCGGGTGGCGTCCTGCGCGCGGTGGGCGGCTGGATGTCGGACAAGTGGGGCGCTCACAGTGTGACCTGGTGGGTGATGTGGGTTAGCTGGATTTGTCTGTTCATCCTGTCCTACCCACAAACCGAGATGACCATCACCACCGTAGACGGACCGCGCTCTTTCCACCTTGGGCTGAACGTCTGGGTGTTCACCGCATTGATGTTTGTCATGGGCATCGCCTGGGCCTTCGGCAAGGCCTCAGTCTTCAAATATATCTCCAATGATTTTCCTGATCGCATGGGCGCGGTGTCCGGCATCGTCGGCCTGGCCGGTGGTTTGGGAGGCTTTCTTCTGCCGATCTTGTTTGGCGCGCTGGTGGATCTGACCGGCGTGCGCAGCTCCTGCTTCATGTTGATGTACGGCGTGGTCTGGGTATCGCTGATCTGGATGTACTTCAGCGAGGTGCGCAAGACCCCGTTGCTGGGCCAGAGCGCAGTCCGTTCCAGCCAACCCCTTTCCTGACCTTGTGAGGAGACACATCATGTCTGCCAATAATCCAACTCTGGGGCAACCGCCCCGCCCAGGCCCGGTCATTGCCGACTGGCGCCCTGAGGACCCGCAGTTTTGGGGCAGCGTCGGCAAGCGGGTGGCCACCCGCAACCTGTGGATTTCGATCCCGGCGCTGTTTCTCGCCTTTGCCGTGTGGATGGTCTGGAGCACCGTCATCGTGCGTCTTAATGCCATCGGTTTCAGCTTAACCACCGATGAGCTTTTCTGGCTGGCGGCGCTGCCGGGCTTGTCCGGCGCGATGTTGCGAGTGGTTTACTCGTTTATGGTGCCGGTCTTTGGTGGCCGCCGCTGGACCGCTATCAGCACCGCGTCGCTGCTGGCGCCGGCGCTGTGGATGGGCGTGGCCGTGCAGAACCCGGAAACGCCCTACAGCGTGTTCGTGATCATTGCGCTGCTGTGCGGTTTTGGTGGTGGCAACTTCGCTTCCAGCATGTCCAACATTAGCTTCTTCTACCCCAAGGCGCAGCAGGGTACTGCCCTTGGGTTGAACGCTGGACTAGGTAACCTTGGGGTCTCGGCGATGCAGTTTCTGGTGCCGCTGGTGATTGGTTTCGGGTTGTTTGGCGCGGTTGGCGGTAAGCCCCAGGAGCTGGCTGATGGCTCCCAGTTGTGGCTGCAGAACGCCGGCCTGGTCTGGGTGCCGCTGATCGCCCTGGCAACGCTGGCCGCGTGGTTTGGCATGAATGACCTGAGCGCTGCCAGCGCCTCGTTCCGCGAACAGGCGGTGATTTTCAAGCGCAAGCACAACTGGCTGATGTGCTGGTTGTACCTGGCAACCTTCGGTTCCTTTATCGGTTTTGCCGCTGCTTTTCCTCTGCTGATCAATACGTCTTTCCCCGGCGTATCGGCGCTCAAGTTTGCCTTCCTGGGACCGCTAGTTGGCGCTCTGGTACGACCGCTGGGCGGCTGGATTGCCGACAAGCTTGGTGGTGCTCGCGTCACACTGTGGAACTTCGCGGTGATGGTGGCTGCAGTCTTCGGCGTCATCGCCTTCCTGCCGCAGAATGGCCAGGGCGGCAATTTTTACGGCTTCCTCGGCATGTTCATGCTGCTGTTTGTCACCACTGGCATCGGCAATGGTTCCACCTTCCGCATGATTCCGGTGATTTTCCGCACGCTGCATGAGCGCTGGAGTGCAGATCAGGACGCTGAGGGCCGTGAGCAGGCATTGCGTGAGGCGGGCAAGGAGTCCGCTGCCGTTCTGGGTTTCACCTCGGCGGTGGGGGCCTTTGGTGCCTTCTTTATTCCCAAATCCTTTGGCAGTTCGATCTCGGTCACAGGCGGTCCGGAGGTCGCCCTGTATGTATTCGTCGGCTACTACATCAGCTGCATCCTGGTGACCTGGTGGTGGTACTCGCGAAAAGGTGCAGAGACACCCTGCTGAGAATCGCGTCGCACCCATGAATTGAGGGCGCGGTCACCGGCTGCGTCCAGCCTGAGAGGAAAACACTATGAGCCATATACTCGACCAGCTGCGTTTCTTCAATCGCAAGCAAGGTGAGTTCGCCGACGGTCATGGCGAGACCCGCAAGGAGTCACGTGACTGGGAGAATGTCTACCGCGCACGGTGGCAGTACGACAAGATCGTACGCTCCACCCACGGGGTGAATTGCACCGGGTCTTGCTCCTGGAAGATTTACGTGAAGAACGGCCTGATTACCTGGGAGACCCAGCAGACCGACTACCCGCGTACCCGCAACGATTTGCCCAACCACGAGCCGCGTGGCTGCCCGCGGGGTGCCAGCTACAGTTGGTACATCTACAGCGCCAATCGGCTCAAGTACCCCAAGGTTCGCAAGCCGTTGCTCAAACTGTGGCGTGAAGCACGCCAGAACCTGGCGCCAGTGGACGCCTGGGCCAGCATCGTCAGCGACCCGGCCAAGGCGCAAAGCTACAAGAGCAAGCGTGGCCTGGGTGGCTTTGTGCGCTCCAGCTGGCAGGAAGTCAACGAGATCATCGCTGCGGCCAACGTCTACACCGTCAAGCAGTTTGGTCCGGACCGGGTGGTTGGTTTCTCGCCCATTCCCGCCATGTCGATGGTCAGTTACGCCGCCGGTGCTCGTTACCTGTCGCTGATCGGTGGCGTGTGCTTGAGTTTTTATGACTGGTACTGCGATCTGCCGCCGGCCTCACCGCAAGTATGGGGTGAGCAGACCGACGTGCCGGAGTCCGCCGACTGGTACAACTCCAATTACATTATTGCCTGGGGCTCCAACGTGCCGCAGACCCGCACCCCGGATGCGCACTTCTTTACCGAAGTGCGTTACAAGGGCACCAAGACCGTTGCCGTTACGCCTGACTACGCCGAGGTTGCCAAGCTCACCGACCTGTGGCTCAACCCCAAGCAGGGCACCGACGCGGCCTTGGCACAGGCCTTTGCCCACGTGATCTTCAAGGAGTTTCACCTGGAGCAGCCAAGCGTCTATTTCACCGACTACGCCAAGCGCTATACCGACCTGCCGATGCTGGTGCTGCTCAACGAGAAAGATGGCAGCTACCGTGCCGACCGTTTTCTACGGGCCAGTGATCTGACCGGCAACCTCGGTCAGGACAACAACCCCGAGTGGAAAACCATTGCAGTGGATGCTGATGGTGAGCTGGTGTCGCCGCAGGGCGCCATCGGCTATCGCTGGGGCGAGAAAGGTAAGTGGAACATTGAGGCGAAAGAAGGCGGCGCCGGTCGTGAAGTCGATCTCAAGCTCAGCCTGATTGACACTGGTGACAGTGCAGAGGTGGCTTTCCCCTACTTTGGTGGTCAGACCCACGAGTACTTCACCGCCGTTGAGGGTGATGACATTCAACTGCGTCGCGTGCCGGTGCGCAGTATTGCTCTGGCCGACGGCAGTGCTGCCAAGGTAGCCAGCGTGTTCGATCTGATGGCTGCCAATCTGGCTATTGATCGCGGCCTGGGCGGTCAGAACGTGGCGTCCAGCTACGACGATGCCCGTACCCCTGGCACGCCGGCCTGGCAAGAGCAGATCACCGGTGTGGCCCGTGAGAAAGCCATTCAGGTGGCGCGCGAGTTCGCCACCAATGCTGACAAGACCCATGGCCGTTCCATGATCATTGTCGGCGCGGCGATGAACCACTGGTACCACATGGACATGAATTACCGTGGCCTGATCAACATGCTGATGCTCTGCGGCTGCGTTGGTCAGACCGGCGGCGGCTGGGCGCATTATGTGGGGCAGGAGAAGCTGCGCCCGCAGTGCGGCTGGTTGCCGTTGGCCTTTGGTCTGGACTGGAGCCGGCCGCCCCGTCAGATGAATGGCACCAGCTTCTTCTACAACCACAGCTCGCAGTGGCGCCACGAGAAAATGAGCATCCACGAGGTGCTGTCGCCGCTGGCTGACAAATCGCAGTTCCCCGAGCACATGCTCGACTACAACATCCGTGCTGAGCGTGCCGGCTGGCTGCCGAGTGCGCCCCAGCTCAATCGCAATCCGCTGCAGGTAACGCGCGATGCCGAGGCGGCAGGCATGTCGCCGGTCGATTACGTACTCAAGTCGCTACAAGATGGCAGCCTGCGCTTTGCCTGCGAGCAGCCGGACAATCCGGACAACTTCCCGCGCAACATGTTTATCTGGCGCTCCAACCTGCTGGGCAGCTCCGGCAAGGGGCACGAGTACATGCTCAAGTACTTGCTGGGCACCAAGAACGGCGTGCTCAACGAAGATCTGGGCAAGCGCGGCGGCTTCAAGCCGACCGAGGCCGACTGGGTAGACGAGGGGGCCATCGGCAAGCTGGATCTGGTCACCACGCTGGACTTCCGCATGTCGTCGACCTGTGTGTACTCCGACATCGTGCTGCCGACTGCGACCTGGTACGAGAAGGACGACATGAATACCTCGGACATGCACCCCTTCATCCACCCGCTGTCGGCGGCTATCGATCCTGCCTGGGAGGCGCGGTCGGACTGGGAGATATACAAGGGCATTGCCAAGGCGTTCTCCGCCATGGCTGAAGGGCAACTGGGGGTTGAGCAGGACCTGGTCACCTTACCACTGTTGCACGACTCCCCCGGTGAACTGGCTCAGCCGTTTGGCGGCACTGACTGGAAAACCGCCGGCGAGGCTCCACAACCGGGCAAGAACTGCCCGAATATGATGGTGGTTGAGCGTGATTACCCCAGCATCTACAAGAAATTCACCTCCCTTGGCCCGCTGCTGGACAAGCTCGGCAACGGCGGCAAGGGCATCAACTGGAATACCCAGCACGAGGTGGATTTCCTTGGCGAGCTGAACTATCGCGTGCGCGACGAGGGGGTCAGTGAGGGCCGGCCGAAGATCGAAAGCGCGATCGACGCCGCAGAGGTGATTCTGTCGCTGGCACCGGAAACCAATGGCCATGTTGCCGTCAAGGCCTGGGCGGCGCTGTCGGAGTTTACCGGCCGCGACCACAGCCATCTGGCACTGCCCAAGCAACATGAGGCCATCCGCTTCCGTGATATTCAGGCGCAGCCGCGCAAGATCATCTCCAGCCCGACCTGGTCCGGCCTGGAAGACGAAAAGGTCAGCTACAACGCGGGCTACACCAATGTGCACGAGCTGATCCCGTGGCGCACTATCACGGGCCGTCAGCAGTTCTACCAGGATCACCCCTGGATGCTGGCCTTTGGTGAAGGCATGCAAAGCTATCGACCGCCGGTCAACACCCGCTCCACCGGCTACGTGAAGGGCAAAATGTCCAATGGCAACCCGGAGATTTGCCTGAACTGGATTACTCCGCATCAGAAATGGGGCATCCACAGTACCTACACCGACAATCTGATCATGCTCACCCTCAGCCGCGGCGGGCCGATTGTCTGGCTCTCCGAGATCGATGCTCGAAAAGTCGGTATCGAAGACAACGACTGGGTTGAGTGCTTCAACGCCAACGGCGCACTGACCGCTCGTGCGGTTGTTAGCCAGCGCGTCAAGGAGGGCATGATCATGATGTATCACGCCCAGGAGCGCATTGTGAACGTGCCTGGCTCGGAAGCGACCAAGACCCGTGGCGGGCACCACAACTCGGTTACCCGGGTGGTGCTCAAGCCTACCCACATGATCGGTGGTTATGCCCAGTTGGCTTACGGCTTCAACTATTACGGCACGGTCGGCTGCAACCGCGATGAATTCGTTGTGGTGCGCAAGATGAACAAGGTGGACTGGCTTGACGGCCCCAACGGCGATGACCTGCCGCGTCCCCTGCCGACTGATATTGAGTGAGGAGAGCTGACATGAAAATTCGTTCACAAGTCGGCATGGTACTGAATCTGGACAAATGTATCGGCTGCCATACCTGCTCGGTTACCTGCAAAAACGTCTGGACCAGCCGTGAAGGCATGGAGTACGCCTGGTTCAACAACGTCGAAACCAAACCCGGGATCGGCTATCCGAAAGAATGGGAAAACCAGGACAAGTGGAAGGGCGGCTGGGTGCGTAACCGCGACGGCTCGATCAACCCGAAGATCGGTGGCAAGTTTCGCGTACTGGCCAACATCTTTTCCAACCCGGATCTGCCGAGCATCGACGACTACTACGAGCCGTTTGATTTCGATTACCAGCATCTGCACACCGCGCCCATTTCCGAGCATCAGCCGGTAGCACGGCCGCGTTCGGTGATCTCAGGGAAGCGCATGGAGAAGATCGAGTGGGGGCCCAACTGGGAGGAAATTCTCGGTACCGAGTTTGCTAAGCGGCGCAAGGACAAGAACTTCGACCAGATCCAGGCAGACATCTACGGTGAGTACGAAAACACCTTCATGATGTACCTGCCGCGGCTGTGTGAGCACTGCCTCAATCCGGCCTGTGCTGCGTCCTGCCCGAGCGGTGCCATCTACAAGCGTGAAGAAGATGGCATCGTGCTGATTGATCAGGAGAAGTGTCGGGGCTGGCGCATGTGCATCAGTGGTTGCCCGTACAAGAAGATCTACTTTAACTGGAAGAGCGGCAAATCCGAGAAATGCATCTTCTGCTATCCGCGCATCGAGGCGGGCATGCCGACTGTGTGTTCGGAAACCTGCGTCGGGCGTATCCGGTATTTGGGCGTGTTGCTCTACGACGCCGACCGTATCCAGGAAGTGGCTAGCGCGCCGAGCGAGCAGGACCTGTACCAGAAGCAGCTGGAGATTTTCCTCGATCCCAATGATCCCGAGGTGATTGCCCAGGCGCTGAGCGATGGCGTGCCGATGTCGGTGATCGAGGCGGCCCAGCAGTCGCCGGTCTACAAGCTAGCGGTGGACTGGCAGCTGGCGCTACCGCTGCACCCTGAGTACCGCACCCTGCCGATGGTCTGGTATGTCCCGCCGCTGTCGCCGATCCAGAACGCGGCCAGCAATGGCAGCGTCAGCATGGACGGTGTACTGCCCGATGTCGACAGCCTGCGTATTCCGCTGCGCTACCTTGCCAACCTGCTGACTGCCGGTGACGAGAAGCCGGTCAAGCTGGCGCTCAAGCGGCTGCTGGCGATGCGTGCCTACAAGCGCGCCGAACAGCTCGACGGCGTACAGGACATGCAGGTGCTGGAAAGCGTTGGTCTGACTCGCGCCCAAGTAGAAGACATGTACCGCTATCTGGCGATCGCCAACTATGAAGACCGCTACGTCATTCCGACGGCGCACCGTGAAGAAGCCATGAGCGATGCCTTTGCTGAGCGTTCTGGATGCGGCTTCAGCTTTGGCAGTGGCTGCAGCGGTGCCTCGGATACCAACATGTTTGGCGCCAAGAAGGCCAACCGCCGTGACGTGCTGAAAACCGTCCAGTTGTGGGAGGACTGAAAATGCAGATTCTCAAGGTGATTTCTTTGCTGATGGACTATCCGGATGCGCGCCTGCAGCAGGGGCGTGAGGAGCTGACCGACGCCATCAGCCGGGCCCGTGAAATCAGCCCTGCGCAGCGTGCCGCGCTACGCGACCTGCTGGAGCACCTGGTCAGCGGCGACATCATGGATGTACAGGAAACCTACACCGGACTGTTCGACCGCGGACGCGCCTTGTCATTGCTGCTGTTTGAGCATGTACACGGCGAATCCCGCGACCGCGGCCAGGCCATGGTTGACCTGATGGCGCAGTACGAGGCGGCAGGCTTTGCCATCGGTGTGCGCGAGTTGCCTGACTACATCCCATTGTATCTGGAGTACCTGGCCAGCCTGGATGACCTGGACGCACGCGAAGGCCTGGCCGACGTGGCGCACCTGCTGGCCCTGCTGGCGGCCCGTCTGGAAGACCGCGAAAGCCGCTACGCTGCCTGTTTTCGTGCGTTGCTGCAGATTGCCGGCGAGCAGCCGGCAACAGCGGTCGACGAACTACGCGAGCAGGTCGCCGGTGAGGTTCGCGACGACAGTCTGGAAGCGCTGGACCGGGTCTGGGAAGAAGAGGCCGTAGACTTCCTGCAGGCTGAACAGCAAGACCGCTGTCCCAGCCAGACGACTCAGCCAGGCAAACCCCGCGAGGAAGTGCCAGTGCCGCTGCACTGGACCGACTTCAACCAGCAACAGCCGGACGCCATGCCGGCCCGTGAGGTGCACAATGGGTAATCTCAACTTTCTTGCGTTTGGGGTATATCCCTATGTCGCCCTGGCGATCTGTCTGATCGGCAGTTGGGCACGCTTTGACCTGTCTCAGTACAGCTGGAAAGCAGGGTCCAGCCAACTATTCAACCGTACGCCGGCCGAGCAGCGTTACATGCGTATCGCCAGCAACCTGTTCCACGTTGGCGTGCTGTTCGTGTTGGCCGGGCACTTTGTCGGTCTGCTGACGCCTGAGGCGCTTTACCACCACGTTATCAGCACCGAGGCCAAGCAACTGCTGGCGATGGTGTCCGGTGGCCTATTTGGTGTGCTTTGCCTGATCGGGCTGCTGATGTTGATCAAACGTCGTCTGACCGATGCCCGTGTTCGGGCTAACTCCAGTACCTCGGACATCATGATCCTGTTCGTCCTGCTGGCTCAGTTGCTGCTTGGTCTCGGCACCATTGTTGCTTCGACGCACCATATGGATGGTTCGGTCATGGTCATGCTGGCCAACTGGGCCCAGTACACGGTCACTCTGCAGCCAGAACTGGCCGCCGCCAGCATCGCGCCGGTCGGCTGGGTTTACAAGCTGCATGTGTTCCTTGGTCTGACCCTGTTTGTGTTATTCCCCTTTACTCGCCTTGTGCACTTTGTCAGTGCGCCGGTGTGGTATCTGGGCCGGCGTTATCAGATTGTCCGGCAAAAAGGCTAAACCGCAGTGGGACGGGTGCCTCGCACCCGCCCCCCAGGAGGTGTGTGATGGGATGTGGATGTGGTGGGAACGGTGATGGCGGCTGCGGCGGCGACGCCAAGGCAGATAACCCCAACCAGGCGCCCGGTGTGCAGGAAATCGTGCCGGACCCGGTGCTGCTTGAAGCGCTGGCCGAAGCTGATGTCGAGACGTCGGCGGAGCTGATTGCCAGTAGCGAGCAGGAATGGCCGCGTATCAAGGTCAACGGCGTCGGCATTGCCCAGGAAGATATCGCCCGGGAGCTGCAGTATCACCCGGCATCAACTCGTCAGGAGGCGGTTTTTCTCGCCAGTCAGGCGCTGGTCTTGCGTGAGCTGCTGCGCCAGCGCGCCAATGCACTGAATATCAACGTCAAGGCCATGGACGGGGAAAGCGAAGAAGAAGCCGTGACGCGGGTGCTGATTGAACGAGAGGTGGTCATGCCGAGCGCCGATCAGGCAACCTGCCGCCAGTACTTTGAGAATAATCGGCAGCGTTTCGCCAGCGCACCGCTGCTGGCCGCGCGACACATCTTGCTCGGGTGTCCGGCCGATGACGCCGAAGAGCGCAGCCGTCAGCGCGAGGTGGCGGAGCAGTTGATCGCGCAGTTGCAGGACAATCCGGCACGTTTTGCCGAGCTGGCCATGGGCCGCTCAGATTGCCCATCGAAGGCGCAGAACGGCAGCCTCGGCCAGATCAGTCAGGGGCAAACCGTGCCCGAGTTCGAACGCCAGCTGTTTCGCCTGCAGCCCGGCCTTGCTCCGCAGCCACTGGAAAGTCGCTATGGCTTTCACGTGGTATTTGTCGATCAGCGTATCGAGGGGCAGTTACTGCCGTTTGAAGCCGTACACAAGGGCATCCAGGCTGAGCTAGACCAGCGTGTCTGGCAGGTCGCGGTGGCGCAGTATCTGAAAAACCTGGTGGGTGAGGCGCAGATTCAGGGCATTGCTCTTGATGGCGCTGACGGCCCGCTGATGCAGTAACCGGCGTACGCGCCTGAGGAGAAGTCATGAACAGCCTGCTGCACGATGGCGTAGGGCGGAGTATTGACTACCTGCGTCTGTCAGTCACCGATCGCTGTGATTTCCGCTGCGTCTATTGTATGGCTGAGGACATGAGCTTTCTGCCCCGCCAACAGGTCCTGACGCTGGAAGAGCTGGAGCGTATTGCGCGGATCTTCGTGGCTCAGGGCGTGCGCAAGATTCGCCTGACCGGTGGCGAGCCTCTGGTGCGGCCCGGTGTGGTTGGCCTGTGCGAGCGTATTGCCGCGTTGCCCGGCCTGCGCGAACTGGTGATGACAACCAATGGGTCGCAGCTCGGCAAACTGGCGCAGCCTCTTGCCGACGCCGGGGTCAAACGACTGAATATCAGCCTCGATAGCTTGCAGGCGGAGCGCTTTGCCGCCATCACCCGCAGCGGTCGCTTGGGCCAAGTGCTCGCGGGTATCGACGCGGCGCGCGAGGCGGGCTTTGAACGGCTGAAGCTAAACGTGGTGGTGATGCACGGGCGCAACGCCGACGAGGTGCCCGCGCTGGTCGACTTCGCTTTGGGCCGCGGGCTGGACATCAGCTTTATCGAGGAGATGCCGCTGGGGCAGGTGGGGCGCGAACGTGGGGAAAGCTACTGCTCCAGCGAGTGGGTGCGCCAGCGTATCGCCGAGCACTATTCGCTCATCGACAGCGCTGAGCACAGCGGTGGTCCGGCGCGCTACGTGCGCGTGCAGGGCCATGCGCACAGCCGCATTGGATTTATTTCGCCCCACAGCCACAACTTCTGCGCCACCTGCAATCGCGTCCGCGTCACGGTTGAGGGGCGTTTGCTGCTCTGTCTGGGTCACGAGAACGCGATTGATCTGTGCAGCTTGCTGCGCCGTTACCCGCTGGCCGACCAGCCGGTGCTCGACGCCATTCATCAGGCGTTGCAGCACAAACCGTTGCGGCATGAGTTTACTGTGGGCGACGTGCAGGTCCTGCGCTTTATGAATGCAACCGGAGGCTGACGAGGCAACGCAAAACACTGAGCGTCGCGGATTTTGATTTAGGGCAAGGCAAGTGTTCCCGGCCCGGGGCGTCAATGGTATCGGCGTCACGCTGAACGTATGTGATGCTGCTTCAGGCAGGACCTGTGACCAGACAGACCCTCACGCTCTCCATTGGTCTGGCTCTCAGGCCTTCACCGCTCTGGTCTGCTCATGGGCCGAGCGGTTTTTTTTGCACGCAAAGCGGCTTGTGCTGCTGGACGGCTTCTGTGCGGGCGCGGCAGGCTGGACCACTGCGGTGGGGCGTCTGCTACGGGAGGGCCTAGTACAGATTTTTCTTGTAGTCCTCGCGCAACCCCCTTTGTTCAGCCCGACCGGGCGTACTGCGGCGCTGTCTTGCAGCAGCGCCAGCGGCAGCGACAAGTGCTGCTGGTCGGCTAACTGCAACAGACCCTAGCGTTGGGCGTGGCTGTCCAGCTGCTCTATCACCTTCAGGTCGCGCGCTGCAGCCCGTTTGCCGGCAACGGCCTGACCTGCTCGGGTGTGCTGGGTACGTCGCTCATGTCTCCGCCTGTGCAGTGCTGGGCACAACCGCCTCAGGGTGGATACCAGGCATCTAAAGCGCAATGCATTAATGTAAGTGATTCTTATTGTGCATGGGGCTGGCTCAGCCCTGACCCGCGCCGGTCTGGGCCGGCATGGTTGCCAAGCGGCTCCAAAAAACCTGCCGTCAATTGATCTCGATCAAGATGTCACCGCCATTTGTATCGGCAGAATGCGCCCATGTTGTGTTTGTGTTTTTGTTTTTCTACTACATGGTGTGTTACGGAGGCGTGAATGGATATGCGGACGCAGAGCTGGCCACGGTGGCTGAACAAGCGCGATGGCAGTCGGGTAGCCTTTGATTCAGGCAAGATCGAGCGGGCCATCGAACGTGCTGGTGCGGCCACCGGGGAGCTGGGCGTCGCACAGGCGCATATCCTCACCCGCGCGGTCATGCCGCTGTTGCCCGAAGGGCCGGAATTGACGGTGGAGCAGATTCAGGACTGTGTCGAGCGCGTGTTGATGGAGGCCGGTTACTACCCCACCGCTCGCGCCTATATTGTCTATCGCGAACGCCACGGACGGTTGCGGCGGGAGCGGCGCAGCCTGGTGGATGTGGCTGCCTCGATGAATGAGTATTTGCGCCGTGAAGACTGGCGTGTGCAGGCCAACGCCAATCAGGGCTATTCCCTTGGCGGCCTGATTCTCAATGTGTCAGGCAAGGTGGTTGCCAATTACTGGTTGGATGAGGTGTATAGCCCGGAAATTGGCGCGGCTCACCGCGAGGCCGATCTGCATATTCATGACCTCGACATGCTGGCCGGATACTGCGCCGGCTGGTCGCTCCGTACCTTGCTGCATGAAGGCTTCAACGGCGTGCCGGGGCGTATCGAAGCCGGCCCGCCGAAGCACCTGTCCAGCGCGCTCGGGCAGATGGTCAACTTTCTGGGTACGCTGCAGAACGAATGGGCCGGCGCGCAGGCGTTCAGCTCCTTTGATACCTATCTGGCCCCCTTTGTGCGTCAGGACGGCCTGAGCTACCCGCAGGTGCGTCAGCTATTGCAGGAGTTTATCTACAACCTGAATGTGCCCTCGCGCTGGGGCACCCAGACGCCGTTCACCAATCTGACCTTCGACTGGGTCTGTCCGCAGGATCTGCGTGAGCAGGTGCCGGTGATTGGTGGTGAGGAAATGCCCTTCTGCTATGGCGACCTGCAGCACGAGATGGACCTGATCAACCGCGCCTATATCGATGTGATGATGGCCGGCGATGCTCGGGGGCGGGTGTTCACCTTTCCGATTCCGACCTACAACATCACCCATGATTTCCCCTGGGACAGCGATAACGCCACACGGTTGTTCGAGATGACCGCGCGCTACGGGCTGCCATATTTCCAGAACTTCCTCAACTCCGACATGCAACCCAATCAGGTGCGCTCGATGTGCTGCCGCCTGCAACTGGACGTGCGCGAGCTGCTCAAGCGCGGCAACGGCCTGTTTGGCTCGGCAGAGCAGACCGGCTCGCTGGGGGTAGTGACCATCAACTGCGCGCGGCTGGGGCACGTGCACGCAGGTGATCTACCGGCGCTGCTGGCGCGGCTGGACCAGTTGCTGGATCTGGCCTTTGAGAGCCTGGAGGTCAAGCGCAAGGTCATTCAGCATCATATGGATGCCGGCCTGTATCCCTACACCAAGCGTTACCTGGGCACCCTGCGCAATCACTTTTCGACCATTGGCGTTAATGGCGTGCACGAGATGCTGCGCAACTTCACTGCCGATCGTGAGGGCATGCACACCGAGGCGGGCGCCGAGCTGGCCTTGCAGGTGCTGGACCATGTGCGCGCACGATTGGTCGACTACCAGGAGCGCAGCGGCCATCTCTACAACCTGGAGGCCACACCGGCAGAAGGCACCACCTACCGCTTTGCCAAGGAAGATCTAAAGCGTTATCCCGGTATCCTGCAGGCCGGCTGCGCCGACGCGCCCTACTACACCAACTCCTCGCAGCTGCCGGTAGGCTTTACCGATGACCCCTTCGAGGCGCTGTCGCTGCAAGACGCGGCCCAGTGCAAATACACCGGCGGCACCGTATTGCACCTGTACATGGGTGAGCGCATCTCCTCGGCGGCGGCCTGTCGACAGTTGGTGCGCGCCGCGCTGTCGCGCTTCCGCCTGCCGTACCTGACCGTTACCCCGACGTTCTCAATCTGCCCGGTCCATGGCTACCTGGCCGGCGAGCACGAATTCTGTCCGCGTTGTGACGAAGCGTTGCTGCAAAAACAGCAAGCCAGTACCTGTTGCGGCGCCTGCGGCGGATAAACCACCAGTCATACACAGCAAGGAGCAACACCATGAGTAAAAGCGCCACTCTGCCCACCGAGCAACGTCAGCGTTGCGAAGTCTGGACCCGCGTCATGGGTTACCACCGTCCGGTGTCAGCCTTCAACCCGGGCAAGCAGTCCGAGCATCGCGAACGGCAACATTTCAGCGAACCACGCTGACCTGCCGCCGCAACCGGCCTGTGTGCCGGTTGCGGCCCTCCTGTCGCCAGGCGTCGTCGCTTATCTGGCGCGCACTCAAGAAAAGCGCCGGGAATTGTTTTTGCCCTTCAGAGAGGCGCTGAACATCCTGAGCCTTTCGTTGTTTGATTGGCGCCTGCATGAAACGTCAAAAGACCCTATTGGAAAGTCCATGAAGCCCTGTTCTGGCCAGACCGCTGACAGCCTGCGTATCGGCGGCCTGCAACCCATGACCACCCTGGATTACCCCGACCACCTGTCCTGCGTGTTGTTTTGTCAGGGGTGTGCCTGGCAGTGCCGCTACTGCCACAATCCCGAGCTGATTGCCCCGCGCGGTGACGCACCGCATTCATGGCGCAGCGTGCTGGATTTTTTGCAGCAACGCCAGGGGTTGCTCGACGCTGTGGTCTTCAGCGGCGGCGAAGCCACCCTGCAACCCGGCCTGCCGCAGGCCATGCAAGCGGTGCGGGCGCTCGGCTTCAAGGTTGCGCTGCACAGCGCCGGCATTAAGCCAGCGGCGCTGGCGCGGGTACTGCCCTGGTGTGACTGGGTGGGGTTTGACGTCAAGGGGCTGCAAGAGCAGGTTGAACTGATCACCGGCACCCCGCGCAGCGGCCAGGCTAATTGGCAGAGCCTGCAACTGCTGCACGCCAGCGGCGTTGATTATGAGTGCCGCACCACCGTGCACTGGCAGCTGTTTGACTGCGACGCGCTGCTGCGCCTGGCACACCGACTGGCAGGGCAAGGCGTGCGTCGTTTTGCCGTCCAGTTGGCCCGCCCCGCGCGCATGCTGGACCCCTCCCTGGGGCCCAGCATCACGCCACCTGAAGCTGCCAGCCTCTGGCCGCAGCTGCACGCGCTGTTTGAGCGTTTCGAGCTGCGCCAAGCCTGAGCGCGTAGGCCCTCCGCCCGCAAAAAAATTCCCACATCTTGATAATTATCATGAGTGGATCGCTTTTTCTTGCAGATAATAATCATTCCTATTTGTATTGTGCCGGGCATGGGGCCTGGTGATTGGAAAGGGTTAGCAAGGGGAGCAAACAATGGAGTTCAAGCCAAACAAGCTGGCGCTGGTGGTCTCGGCGTTGTCGGTGCTCGGGACTTTTACCGCCCAGGCGCAGGAGCAGGCCGCGGCTACGGCCAGCGCAGAAGATGTCGTCGAACTTCAGCCCATCAATATCGAGGGCAAGACTGACCTGGATGCCCAGGCCCAGGATGAGGTCTACACCGAGAACGTCACCAGCGTCTATCAGAGCCGCGAAGAGCTCCAGCGCTTTCAGACCGCCAACCCCGGTGATGTGTTCAAGGGCATGAACGGGGTGTACAGCATGGATACCCGCAGCAGTCAGGCCATCACCCCGAACATCCGCGGCATCAGCGGCGAAGGGCGGGTGCCGCTGACCATCGATGGTACTGAGCAATCCACCAACGTCTGGCTGCATATGTTTGGTGCGGGCAATCGCAACTATGTTGATCCCGCGTTGTTTCGCAGTATCGAGGTAGAGAAAGGCCCTTCACTCAGCCGAGGTATCCGCAGTGGCGTGGGCGGTGCGGTGAATATTCGCACCATTGAGCCGGGCGACATTATTCCCGATGGGGATAGCTGGGGTATCGAAGCCAACCTGCGCGGCTCGGGTAACACCAGCAAGCCCCGGTTTGATGCGAACTCCATGTATGGGCAGGATTGGCGCAACGTCCCTGGTGCAACCGTGGCAGGTGATGGCCTGACGGTTCACGTGCCGGTGCCGCAGGCGCGCAGCAGGGGGGATGGCGAGCTATTCAATCTGGATGATCACGCGCAGATGCTGGCCATCGCCGGTCGCCATGAGTTTGTGGACATTCTGCTGTCACGCAGCGAGCGCACCACCGGCAACTACTACGCCGGCAAACATGGCGCCGACCGCTACGCCGGCCACGATGTGTGGGACGACACCAGTACCGACCGTTACATCCCCAACCTGACCAAGCTCTACTCCGCCGGCAGCGAGGTGTTTAACACCGCCAGCGAAACCGACACGACCTTGTTCAAGAACAACTGGTACCTGCCCCATGAGCAGCGCTTGGGCCTGCAGTTTATGCGCACCGATATGCTGTTTGGTGAAACAACGCCGGGAGCGTCAGTGCTGGCCTGGGGCTATCTGGAGGCGGCTGACAGAAGCAACCCTGATCGTGACAGGTCAGATGACCGCTGGGTATATGAAACACCACGCTCGGAACAGCGTCTCGACAACTACAAATTGAGCTATGACATCAAGCCGGCTGACTCAGACTGGTTGAATCTGGAGGCCAGTCTGTGGCGCACGGAACTGGAAGGTACGCGCTATCAGACCGGCGCGTCCCCCTACGCCGTTGACGTGGATCAGGCCACCCAGCAACAGCTTAGGATGTGGAGCCTGCTCATGGAGCATGGTTATCTCCCGCCAGGGACGCCCGCACCGGAGCACAATGGCACCATTTACTCCAACGGCCGGCAATGGACCAGCCATGATCGTACCGGGCTTGATCTGAGCAACCAGATGCAGCTCACCGACACCCTGCAACTGACCTTTGGCGGTAGCTACCAAAAGGAAAAGCTGGATGACCGTGTAGAGCAAAGCCTGACCACCACCAACGGACTGGCACCCGATGGCTCCCAGCTCAGTGTCGGCACCGATTTGCTGGGCCCGCGTTCTGGCGAGCGCGAGGAATACTCGGCCATGTTCAACTTCGCCTGGCAGCCAAGGCCCTGGCTGACGTTGACTGCTGGCACCCGTTATCTGCACTACACCGGAAAGGATACCGGTACGGCCAAGCGCCGACGCCAGCAGGCGGCATTCTATGCTGCGCAGCGACGCCGGGTCGGCCTAGAGCTGAAATATGGCGAGCTGTTGAATGCCTCGGAGCTGGAGACCTATCACGACCTGGACGAAGCGTTTAAGCAAGCACTGTCAGTTCTTACTCCAGAAGATTATATAAATGCAGCTAACGGAGTGGTCTCCCCTGAGTATGCGGCGTCTACCGCTGCACAAAACGCTCGTGCAGAGTTTTTGGGAGAACTGGGCATTAGTCGCGGTGTTGGAACAAGTGCGCTTTACTGGAACAGGGTGGTAGTCCTGCCCGTGGTGGATGGCAAGGCCGACTCCTCGCAAAACCCCTTTGCCAACGGCGAGCTCAATGTCAGCGAGATGGTGGATGACCCGGGTAACCCGGGCACCATGGTTGCCAGGGTAGTCGCTACTAATAATGACTTTGATGGTACCGAAATATATGAGCAGCTGGACACCGGCCAGGCCTGGGAAATGCCCGAGGAGCAGTCCGGCGATGCCTTCAGCCCGGTTTTAAGCGCCACCGCCAGAATCACCCCTTATGGCACTGCCTTTCTGCGTTTTGCCCAGACCACCCGCTTTCCGAGTATCCAGGAGCTGACCTCCAGCGCCATCGTGGACGGTGCCGGCACTCTGGGTAATCTGGCCGTGAACGGTGCCAGCAAGCCGGAGCGCAGCACTAACTGGGAGGTGGGCTACAGCCACGATCTGACGCAGTTCTTCCCCGGTCTGGCCCTGGCTGATGCCCGGCTCAGTTACTACAACACCGAGATCAAGGACTTTATTGATCGCGGCTATCTTTACGACGTTATCCAGTTTGATCGCAAGAAAACCAGCGGTCTTGAGCTGCAGTCGCGATTCGATAGTGGCCGCCACTTCGGCAGCCTGGGGGCAACCTACCGTCTGAAGCAGCAGCTGTGCGACAAGGACTACGCCTCCAGCATGGACCCTTTCTATAACCGAATTCCCGAGTGTATGACCGGCGGCTTCCCCGGTACCTACAGCGGTAACAGCTTGCAGCCCGAATACTCGGTTGATTTGGGCCTGGGTACCCGTCTGCTCAATGATCGCCTGGAGCTGGGGGTGCGCAGCGTGTACCACGCCGGTGCCAGCAACGACGACCTTGATGACCTGCTGGCCTCTGAGGCCGGGCCGGATGGTTACCAGGCGCACGACGTGTGGTTCAGAGGGGGGCTGGATACCTTTCTGTGGCGCTCTGTATGGCTGCACGATCTGTACGCCAACTTTGAAGTAAACCGCCAGTTGAGCCTGAACCTCGGCGTTACCAACATCACCGATGAATATTATCTGGACCCCATGTCCAAGAACCTGCTGCCGGGCCCGGGCCGTACCCTGACGGCGGGGCTGCGAGTGAATTTCTAACTTTTTTGCTGGTTTTTCGTAAAAAACCAGTCGTTGTCAAACGTAATCAAGGGGATAGAGAAATGAAAAAATCAACATTGGCATTGACCGTAATGGCGCTGCTTGGGAGCGGTGCAGTCGTGGCCGCGCCAGCTGGCGGTACCTCCAACAGCTCAGGGGTGGATGTGGGCGCTTCCAACCACTTTATGTTCGGTGGCGGCAACTCCGGCCTGAAACTCAATGGCAGTGCAATGGGCTATATCGATATTGCCGGTGGGCCGGTCAATGGCTCCAACGCGGCCATCAGTGCGCGTGGTGATGGCACCATTATGACGCCGTCTGATCTGGGGCTATTCGGCTCAAGCAAGATTGCCCAGGTCTGGAATGACACCGCCTCTGTCAGTGGCGGTAGCGACACCGCGAACGTTGCCATTAACAGCGTGCGGCAGATTACCCCGCCGTTCTTTGCGCCGCAGTTTGGCGGGCTGGTTATTGGGCAGGTTGGGGCCACTAGCTCCGGCTCGCCGGCTGACCCGGTAGTGCCGCTCTCTGTGGGCAGCGGTGTGTATTTTGGCGAGTGGGCCCCGGCAGTGGCCAGCCCGGTGGATGACAGTACCGACCTGAATATGAGCAGCGCCAACCGTACCGTCTGGTACGTGGGTGATAATGCGGTCACCAGTACGCCGAATATGGTTAATGCCCAGTACAATGTGGTGGGGATTCGCCAGACCGGCGAGGGTACCAACCTGCCGACCGCGCATGAGCTGTACACCGGCACACTGACGGCCAATTATGGCCCGGGTACCAACACGCTGACCGGCTCGATTGATCGTGGCCTGGAGACAGTGAGCTTTGACAGCGTTGCTATCAACTCTACCGGGGGCTTCACTGGTAGCGGTAGTGACGCCGTCGGCACTGGCTCTATTGACGGCCACTTCTACAACGGCGCCCATGAGCTGGCGGGTATCTACACCACCACCAATGCGTCTGATGGCGTCGCCTTTGGCGGTAGCCACAACGGCAGCGGCACCATCACACCCTGAGGTTTGACCACTCTCCACTGGCGGCCACCAGTGAAGAGCGTCAAACAGGGCGATGCCGGATGAGTCTCGTTCGGTATCGCTTGGGAGTGCTACCTGTGGAGGCCGGTTCGCCGGTCTCCATTCTAAATTGCCATCATGCTGAGTGAAACCCCTATGCCTTGCTGTTTCATCGCCGTTGCGCTGATGCTGCTGGCCTGCCTTGCCGTGCCTGCGGTACAGGCCGATGACGATGACACGCGTTTTTTGCAGGATCAGACGCGCCGCAGCATCGAGCAGCAAGCCCAGGCCGAAGAGGCGCTGGCGCCGCCGCCGGGCACCCTGATGTACGAGGGGCGCCGCTATCAGGTGCCCACCGCACTGGAGCCGCTTACGCTGGCTATCTATGTGGCCATCAATACCAACCAATGGACCCAACTGCCGGACTTTATTGCCCGGTATCGCCAGTTGGCCGGGCACCGGCCTGCGCTGGTGGCCATGGCCGAGAGCCTGTTGGCGCGCTTTCAGGGCGACTACCTGCGGGCGCTGCAGCGCATGGAGCAGGCCAGTGCGCTGGAACCGCAGGACGCGCGAATTCTGCTGGAACTGGCCCGCCTGTGGTTTGAGGATTATCAAGAGCAGCGCGCCCTGGCCGGGTTTGACCGGGCGCTAGCCGCCGGCCTGCCGCCGCAGGCTGAGTTACTGGTGCAGCAATACCAGCAGGCCATTGACCTGCGCACGGGCTGGCACGGCAGCGCGGCTCTGGGCTGGGGTTATAACGACAACATCAACCAGGCCAACGGCTACCATCGCTGCCTTAGCGCCTTTGCTGGTATCTGCCTGTTTGAGCGCCGCATGCCTGAGCCCATCAGCTCGCAGATGATGAACTACGAGCTGTCGTTGCAGCGGCGCTTCAATCTGGGCGGCAACCACAACCTGCAACTACGCCCGCTCAGCTATGGCAATTACTACCCCCAGACCAACCCCAATGCCAGCGCCAGGCTGCAGGACTACAGCAGCAACCTGGCCATCCTGCAGGCGGGTTATCAGTACCTGGATGCGGGCAATAGCCTGACTCTGACGCCCTACCTGGAGCACTCCTACCGCAACCGCGCCAGCGAGTACCTGGCGCACGGGCTGCAGGCCGAGTGGCGTCACAGTCTGGGCCGCCGTTGGCAACTGGGCACCAGCCTGGATGCCAAGCGCTATGAATACAGCAGTCGGGGGCAACTGCTGGGCGCTGATTACGAGCAGTTCCAGTGGGGGCTGTTTGCTTCTTATTCTCCCAACACGCTGACCAGCCTGTACGGCGGGCTAAACCTGACGCGCAAACGCTACCCGTCAGACCAGGCCAGCAGCCAGGACTGGGCGCTGCGCGCCGGGGTGTACAAGGGCTTTGCCGGTAGCGCCGGGCTGTTTGTCAATGCGCTGGGTATTTACCGGCAAAGCCGTAACGAGGCCTATGACTTATTTCTTGGCGAGCGCCGCCAGGATCGCCAGCAGGTGTACATCCTCAGCGCCGGTGCTCGCGGCTGGCAGCTGGCCGGCATGACCCCGGAACTGCGGCTGCGCCACAGCATCAATCGCAGCAACCTGGAATGGGCATTTGGTTACCACCAGACCGAGGTCAGCCTGATGTTGCGCCGCCGCTTTTGATGTTCCTTCTGGCGTGGCGCTTGCGGCGTTGGTGGGGCGACATGCCATGCTCCTGCGGCTGGTGCGGTGTCTCTCCTGATGGGGATGGTGTGGTTTTAGCTGCAAATGACAAATGTCAACTTCACATCAGGTGAAATAGGAGTAGTATTGCGAACTTGATAACTATTCTCATTTGTTGGCATGAAAGGTGGCAGTTGTGTCCGGGTGGCGGGCGGTTGCTGCCGAAGGGGGCATCATGAGATCAGCCACACTGGCGCAGTTGCTGGCCCACACACCCCTGTTTACCAAGGTGCCGCGCGCAAGTATCGAGGCGCTGGCGGAGGGTGCTTCGCGCTTGCGTCTGGGCAACGGGCAACACTTGTTTCATATGGGCGATCGCGCCGAAAGTTTCTTCCTGGTGCAAAGCGGCTCTGTGGTGCTGTATCGCCCTAGCTACACCGGCGAGGCCAAGGTGTTCCGCAATATGGAAGCGGGCGACTTGCTGGCTGAGACGGTGATGTTTGTCGACCCCTGTCGCTATCCTCTGTCGGCGCGCGCAGGCAGCGAGGCCAGTGTTTTTCGTCTGCCTCGCTCGCGGCTGCTGACCCTGTGTCGGGAATCGCCAGATTTCAGTCAGGCTATGCTGGAAGGGATGGCGGTGCGTATTGTGCAGTCAATCAATCGGGTTGACCTCTTGACCATCGGCAATGCCGCCCAGCGCCTGGTGGCTTATCTGATGGACCTCTATACTCAGCAGCGCAGCGCCTGGCTCACCTTGCCGGCCAGCCACAGCGTGCTGGCGCGTCAGCTGAACATTACCCCGGAAACCTTTTCGCGCCAGATGGGCGTATTTCGTCGTTCGGGCTTTGTTGGGGGGCGCAACACCGAGGTGGTGTTGCTGGATATCGATGGCCTGTGCGCCGCCGTGGGTCTGCCGCCAGCAGCGCCGCTGGAGTGCGCTGCGGCGGCGGACAGCCTGGGCAGCAGCTTGTTTGACTGTTGCAACTATGGGCGCCAGAGCCTGGGTAAGTAGGTCGGGAAGTTAACACCCGCCCTCCCGCGCGTTATGTTCCAGCGGTGCTGCGCAACCGGTTTTGCCGTCAGCGCGTGGGGCGATCAGGCCACCACGAGCGGCCACCAGATACGCGACAAAACACCCAGCCCAGACGAGCCCGGCTGCACTGAACAGGGCTCTGATCGGCAGGCCGGGCACGCCGGCCAGGGCGCGCAACACCGCGGCGATGATCAGGCCTAGGGCACATAGCGGCAGCCAGGGCCGCCGGTCCAGCCATAGCCCGGCATGAATCCGACCAACCACCGCCATCACAGCGAGGATGCTCAGGGCGGCGGCGCCACTGGTCAGCAGGTGCCGGCCGGCGGAGGTGGTCAACGGAGCGCCCAGCCAGCTGGCGCCCATGGCCGCATAGCCTAGGGCGATCAGCCAGTAGCCTGCATATAGCAACAGCGCCCAGCGGGTGAACAGCGCCCGGCCTATATGCCAGTCGTTGAGTACGTTCAGCATGGCGGCAGCAGCAGCCAGGGCAGTCCAGCCAGTAATCGAGTTATGGCCCAGCCAGAGTTCAACGGCGCTGCATAGGCCTATGCAGAACAGCGCCAAATAGCTACGCGGCGGGCGGGGCAGGTAGCTGTTGATGGGCGGTGGCGCACCGGGGCGGCCTTCCTCGATCAGACCGTTGACCAGATTGACTGAGATACGGCGGGTGGCGATGACAATCAGCATCATCAGCACGCCACTGGCGGCGCGCAGCCAGGCCATCGGGTCGCCTCCCAGGCTGTTGGCAAGCAGGCTGGCGAGCTGCAGCAGGGCGAGGCTGGCCACCACCCAGGCAAAGCTCAGATGCATGCGCCCGGCGTGCTGCCATAGGCGGGGTAGCAGGTGCCAGAGTAGCAACAGCCAGAACAGCAGGTTGACTAATGCTACCGGCAGCAGAGCCAGGCTGGCGGGCCAGAATGGGCTGAGCAGGTAAAGCACACGGGCCAGCAACCAGAGCAGCGCCAGACGCACCAGCACCGTGCGGGGCAGGTTGGCGGTCTCGGTAAACTCCGGTACGGCTGTCAGCAAAAAACCGGCAATCGCCGCGCCAGCAAAACCGAACAGCAGCTCATGCACATGCCAGAGCACCATGCCACCCGGCGGCTGCCAGTTGATCCAACCGTTCAGTAAGGTCAGCCAGAACAGCATCAGGCAACAGGCGCTGGCGGCGCTAAGCAGAAAAAATGGTCGGTAACCACACTGCAGCAGCGCCTCAAGGCGAGCCTGCCAGCTCATACTTTGCACCCCGTGTGGGTGGCGCCGTGATCGTGACTCTCGGCGATGGCCAGGGTGCCGGCCTGCAGCCCAAAGGCAATACGCACTTCGGTGTTTTCCATCAATTGGCCAGTGGTTTGGTGAATCCAGGCTTCGCTGCGCTCTGCCTGCGGCAGGGTCAGTTCAAACTCGCGCACCACGCGGCCGGGCTCTGGAGCCATGAGCAGGATACGGTCGGCCAGGCGCACCGCCTCCATCAGGTCGTGGGTAATCAGCAGCACGGCGCAGCCGCGCTGGGCGATCTGCTCGCGTAGCAGGGCGTAAAGCTCCAGCTTGAGGCCCACATCCAATGCAGAAAAGGGTTCGTCGAGCAGCAGCAGGTCAGGGGACACCGCCAGCGCGCGGCCGAGCGAGATGCGGCTTTGCATACCACCGGAAAGCTGGTGTGGGTATTTGTCCAGGTCGTCCAGGGCGAGCCCCAGCCGCTGGCCCAGGCTGTCGGCCTGGCGCTGGCGGGCGGGCTTGGGTACGCCAAGTGCTTTGAGCCCCAGCGCGAGGTTGTCGCGGGCGGTCAGCCAGGGCATCAGGTTGGGTTGCTGGAACATGTAGCCGAGCCCGCGAAAGTCGTTCTGCATGACCATGCGACTGGGCTCAAGCAGGCCAGCAACGGCTTGCAGCAGAGTGCTTTTGCCGCAGCCCGAAGGGCCGACCAGGGCCAGGCTCTGGCCGGCAAACAGGTCAAAGCCAACATCGTGCAGGACTTCCTGTAGGCCAAAGCGGTGATGCAGGTGGCGAACGTGCAGGGCATTCATTGTTCGGTCTCCAGGCGCCAGCGTTCAACCCGTCGCTTGAGTGGCTCCAGCAGCAGATACTCGGCGGCCAGCAGCAGTGCCAGTACAGCGACCACCCAGGCCAGGGAGCTGGCGGTGTCGAGCTGACTGCGTGATACCGCCAACGCCGCGCCCACGCCATCGGTGGTGCTCAGTAGCTCGGCCATCACCACCACTTTCCAGGAGGTGCCGAGCGCGGTAATCCAGGCAGGAATCAGATAAGACATGACATGCGGCAGATACAGGTCGGTCAGTTGCATGCGCCAGGGCAGGCGGTAGGCTTGGGCCACCCGGCGTAGCTGGTTGTCTAGCGTGCGTGCGCCCTGCATGGCGCCGGCAAAGACAATCGGGAAGCAGGCGATGAAGACGGTGAATACCGGGGTGGTGTCGCCCATGCCAAACCACAGCATGGCCAGCACCAGCCAGGCGATGGGCGGCATGCCCAGCAGCAGGGTAATCAGCGGGCGGGACAGCATGGCGGCGGTCAGTGAGCGGCCGGCCAATAGGCCCAGCGCGCTGCCGATCAGCAGTGATGCGCCCAGCCCCTGCAGGGTACGACGGGTGGAGATGATCAGCTCCGGTTGCGCCAGGCCGCTGTCCAGCATGTGCCATAACTGCGCCAGGGTGGCCTGTGGGCCGGGCAGTACCAGCGGGCCGTTGAGCTGGGCGCCCCATTCCCACAGGGCGCAGAACAGCAGCAGGCTGGCGATGGCGCCCCAGCCGCTCCAGAGGTAGGTGAGGATGGCAGCCAATGCGGACTGCACGCGATACCAGGGGCCTTTCATCTAGTGCGCTGCCGCTGACCCGCCGTAAAAGGCGTCTGTCGGCAGTTGGCCACCTACCGAGGCGCTCTGGCGTTCCAACAGCAACTGGAAGAAGGCTTCCAATTCAGGGCGAGCGGCCTGGGCGCTAGCGTAGTGGCGTGGTTGTACAGCCAGGGCATCGGCTACCGCTTCGGGGCTGAGCAGCCTGATGCGCTGGGCCACGCGCCGGCCACATACCTGCGGCTGCTCATAGCAGCGCTCGGCGGCGGCGCGGTAGGCCTGTTCTACCTGCTGCACCAGTGCAGGGTTGTCGCGGCTGGCGCCCAGTACGGCGATACCGGCCTGCGGAATGCGCGGCTCAGTGTCCATCAGCTCGCCCCACAGGGCTTGCAAGTTGACGCTGCGGTGCAGCTCAGGGGCAACCACCGATACCGGGAAGGAGCCGCTCTTGCGCAACACCAGCGCTACCGCCGGGTCGGCCAGCAGGGCATGATCAATGCGGCGGGTCAGCAGCAGGGCCACGGCGTCCAGCGGGGTACTGGTGTAGCGCAGTTGGAAATCCTTGCTCGGTTCCAAGCCCTCTTTCTCGGCCAGTAGGCCAAACACGATATCCGGCATGTCGGCGCGGAAGGGAATAGCAATTTCCTCTCCTTTGAAGTCGGCCAGCCGGGTGCGGCCCGGCTCGCGGGACACCATCCACAATGCACCCCAGGTCGAGACGTTCAGCAATTGCAAGGGAACGCCGCGGTTGTACAGGTTGGCGGCGACATTGGTGGGCACGGCGACAAAATCGACCTCGCCCTGCAGCACCAGCGCGCGCAGCTGGTCCGGGTTAGTCCATTGGATAAACTCCACCTCCTGCGCCAGCTCGTCGAGGGCGCCGCTATCGAGCATCTCAATCAGCGGATAGGACACTGACGCCGGCGGGCCGGCAAACACCAGACGTTGCATCTGGGGATCGGCCTGGCTCAGGGTGGTCTTGCCGCATAGCAGCATGGCCAGCAGCACAGAGATCAGAAAATGAGGCATGCACCCTCCAGCGCAGTCAATCGGTCGGGGCCTTAGCATAATGATGGCTTGCTGAGATACGAATGATAATTGTCAATAAATCAGTGTTTTTTCACCGTTTCATCAACAGCCCTGACAGTGTTCTAGCCCGTCATGGGAGGCATCAGTATCGGCTGTGTTCACCAGACCCAGAATTGCAGGTACCAGAGAAAAGCCAGAGCGGTGTTGCTTGCTAGCAGGGCCAGCAGGGGCACCGCGCGGCGCACGGGTGGTAAGCGCTTACAGATCCGCCAGCCAAGCCACAGACTCCAGCACAGCGCGCCCAGCAGCAAGGCCGCCCGTGCACTGGGCACCCAGGCCAGCAGCAGGCCTTCGTAGCGCAATAGCTTGACCGTGGTGGAGGACAGCCCGAGAAACAGGCCGGCAGCGCCAATCGGAAGAAGGCACAGGGCCAGTTGCTCTGCCAGCGGGCTGCCGCCACCGGCCAGGCGTGCCGCGCCAGACAGCAGACCCTGCAGCAGCCCGCCCAGCAGCAGCGCCGTGGAGCCTAGGTACAGGCAGATGCTAAAGCCGTCGAGCCAGCTGAAGGCATCGTTGACCTCGGGGTAATGTGTCAGCAGCCACCAGGGGGCGCCAGTGTGCAGCGGCCAGAAGATGTCGTGATTGATCAGCCATTCCGCCAGCCGCTGTTTGAGCAGGACAAACCAGGGACTAAGAGTCCATTGGAAGGCGCCTAACGCCAGCCCGATAACGCCGTACAGCAGTAAGCGGACATCCCAGCGATGGCTGCCGTCTGCGCCCAGTTCGATGATCTCGCTATTGCACGAGCGGGCGATCAGTTGGACCGCATCACGCTGCCCGCTGCAGCGTCCGCAGGCGTGACAGGCCGAAGCGCTGCGCATGCGCCGAATGTCTATTAGCGGTGCGCAGTTGGGGGTAGGCAGGTGCGGCTGTGGATTTGCCTGCCAGCGTGTCTCGTTGACCGCGTAGTGCACCGGAGCTAGCTTGGCCAGCAGGGCAAAGACGCCACTTACCGGGCACAAATGGCGACACCAGACACGTTTGCCTCGACCATAGAGCAGCCCCGTCAGCATGGCTGCCAAGGTGGAGCCGCCCAAAATCAGCAGTGCAGCCTGGGCGTAGTCGTAGACACTGATTAGCTGGCCGTACAGAGTAGTCAGCAGAAAACCCACGGTTGGCCAGCCGCCCCAGCGCATCCAGCGTGGCACGCCCTTGCCGCGCCCGTAGTGGCTGGCCCACTCGCTAAGTGAACCTTCCGGGCACAGCAGGCCGCACCAGAGGCGGCCAAACAGCAGGATGGACAGCAGCACAAAGGGCCACCAGATACCCCAAAACACGAACTGTGCCAGCAGGGTCAGGTTGTCCAGCATGTGCGCGTTGTTGTCTGGCAGCGGCAACAGTGCCGGCACTACCAGCAAGGTCGCATACGCGGCCACGACCAGCCATTGCAGACGGCGGATCAGACGGGCATGACGGCGCAGCCAGTGACCAATCAGGGTCAGACGGGACGTTGCGGTAGTCATACCGATAGCTGGCCAGCGTAGCGCACACGCCTTGCGTGACAGCCCCACCAGGCCAGCAGCCAGTAGCTTGCAAGCATAAGCAGGCCCGGCAGAGGGGGATGGGCACGGTAGCCGGTCAGGCTGGCAAACAGCGCGCCGGCACGAGAGCTGTCGTCCAGCAGGGTGCTGCTGTCCCACATCGCATTGCCCAGCCAGTCATAGGCAGCAGCGGGCAATTCCAGCCCCATCAGCAAGCTGCTGGCGCGGTCGACGGCACTCATCAGCATCGCTCCGCCAAGCAGGGTCAGCAACAGAGTGCTGAGCTGGAAAAAACGTCGCCAATTCAACAGGCGACTGCCGCGTTGCAGTATGGCAAAGCTGAGTACGCCAACCAGCAAGCCGGTCAGCGCGCCGGTGAGCATGCCGGCACTGCCACTGCTGGCCGCAGCGCCATAGAGAAACAGGGCAATTTCGCTGCCTTCACGGGCAATCGCCAAGGTCGCTAGTAGAGCTACAGCCCCCGGATGGCTGGGCGCGCTGCGGCTTTGTGGCGTGGCATTGCTACCCGCCATCCAGATCACCATTTGCAGTACCAACGCGCTGGCCACTGCGGCCATGGCCACTTGAAACCACTCGCCCGCCGGACCGCTTAGCGAGGTACCAGCCAGTAACATCAGGGCAGCCAGCAGCAGGGCCAGTCCAGTGCCCGCCAGGACGCCAAGCCAAAGAGCTCGCTTGCCCTGGGGCCGGTGGCGTGCGGGTAAACGTTGCAGCCAGGCATACAGCAGCCCGATGACCAGTAGTGCTTCGACGCTTTCGCGCCATACAATCAACAGAGCCTGTGTCATGTCAGTGTGCTTCTATTATCCCTTCGGGCATATCCAGGTGAAATTCGTCAAAGAAGCTGTACCGGCCGGGGCGTAGAGGGTGGATGACCACGAATGAGCTAACGCCCGGCCCCAGCACCTTTTCTACCCGCAAGGCCAGGCTTTCAAACTCCACCGGGCCGTTACCTCGATTGTGCAGGTTGATCTTGAACCGCTGCCCTGCGGCTACTTGGATGACCGCTGGGTCAAAGGCACCGTCGCGGATTTCCAGCTCAACCGTGGGTAGTCCTCCGGCCAGCACGGCATTGGCGAAAAGTGAAAGCAGCAACGCAGCTACCGGAGTGGACAACGGCAGGGCACCGGCCATGTTCAGTAGCCGCCTTTCTTGCCGGTGCCAGCGTAAACAAAACTGTAGGTCAGCTCGCAGGGTTGGAACCAGGGAGCAACCCCTGTTTCGCGGTCGGTGTGACGGCCAAAGCTGTGATCATGGCCGGTGTCAGGTGGTGATACCTGTAGGGTCAGCTGATAACGCCCCGGGCCGTCCAGTTTGACGTTGTCGCCATAATGCGGCCCGTCGCTGGCGACCATGGCGTGAAAATCGCCGCTGATCAACTGCTCGCTGTCGTCACGCTGCAGGTGGTAGGCAATGCGCAGGTAAGGCACAAAGCTGCCTTCCTGAAAGCCATTGCGGTTGTCTTCCAGGGCGCTGATGTCGGCTTCCAGGTGTACATCGGACTCGGCTGCCGGACGCATCATGCCAGCCGGCTCCATCTCAATCGGTTGCAGGTATACCGCGCCCACCTCCATGCCACCACAGTGCTGCGGCGCGCCGATCGGATACTCGGCGGCGTGCAGGGCGCCGGCGCAGGTTAGCAGGCAAAACGGAATCAGTTTGAACAGGTGCATACAGGGCTCCATGGAGACAGAGAGAATGTCGATCAGCCTAGCGCTGTGGCTGAAAATGAAAACGATTCGCGCTAATTGTGCGGCGAATTAGCCATCGCGTATTTGACCTGGGTCAGTAAGCTGTTGCCGTCATTTATCCATGATCTTTATATTGTTAATGGGCAGGCAGCCGAGGTGGCATATGAAGATCCGTGTATTGCTCCTGTGTATGGCCGGCATCGCACCGGCGATGGCGATGACGCCGAACAACGAACCTATCCAACCCATTCTGCCCGCGCAGATAACCGACCCGGCCAAGGTTGAGCTGGGCAAACAGCTGTTTTTTGACCCGCGTCTGTCGCGCTCGGGTTTCATTTCCTGCAACTCCTGTCACAACCTGAGCATGGGCGGCAGCGACAACCTGCAAACCTCCATTGGGCACAACTGGCAGCAGGGCCCGATCAACTCGCCGACGGTACTTAACTCCAGCCTGAACGTGGCGCAGTTCTGGGACGGCCGCGCCGCAGACCTCAAGGAGCAGGCTGCCGGACCGATTGCCAACCCGGGCGAGATGGCGTTTACCCACACCCTGGCGGTCGATACCCTGCGCTCGATTCCGCAGTACAGCGAGGCGTTTGCCCGGGTCTACGGTGTGCAGCAGATCACCATCGACGAGGTGACCGATGCCATCGCCGAGTTCGAGGAAACCCTGGTCACGCCCTTCTCGCGCTTTGATCGCTGGTTGCTGGGTGACACTCAGGCGATGACGGAGGACGAGCTGCGCGGCTATCAGCTATTCAAGGACACCGGTTGCGTGGCCTGTCATAACGGCCCGGCTGCCGGTGGCAACAGCTTTCAGAAAATGGGGCTGGTCAGCGCCTATGAAACCGCCAACCCGGCCGAGGGGGTTGCCGGGCTGACTGGCCAGGACGCGGATCGCTTCAAGTTCAAGGTGCCGACCCTGCGCAATGTCGAGTTGACCTACCCCTACTTCCACGATGGCGCCTACTGGACGCTGGAAGAGGCGGTTGACGTGATGGCGCGGCTGCAGCTGGGGCGCCAGCTGGGCGACGAGGATATTGCCAGTATTACTGCCTTCCTCAAGACCTTGACCGGCCAGCAACCCAGCTTTGCGTTGCCGATTCTGCCGCCGTCCAACAACGCTACGCCACGGCCGAAACCCTTCGAGTAGAGCGCTCCGCTGATGCGGGTTACGGCGCTGGCGGTGTGCAGCTGGCAGCCAGCGCAGCAAAGCCCTGCAGGGTGCGGTCAACAAAGCGCTCGTCGCTGTGTTCGGCTGCGCCCGGCAGCAGGCCGTGGATGACCAGCGAGGTCAGCCCATGGGTGTAGGACCAGGCGGCGACCGATGCCTTGCGCACCTCCGCGCTGTCCAGCTCCTGGCCGAGCGTATCGGCCACCATGCGCTTGAGCTCACCGAAAGCGGCCAGCCGTTCGCGCTGCAAGACCGGAATCATCGTCTCGTCGGTGAACTCAGGGCCGAACATCAATTGATAGAGCGCCGGATTACTGCGCGCAAAGTGCAGATACGCGAGGCTGCCGGCGCGCAGCTTGTCCAGCCCGGAGCCGTTGCTGTAGGCGCGTTGCAGTGCACCAGCCAGCTCGGAGAACCCTTGCGCGGCAAGCTGGCCGACCAGCTCGTTGCGGTTCTGGAAATGGTGATAGGCCGCGGTCGCGCTCACACCCACGCGCTCCGACACTGCACGCAATGACAGCTTGGTTGGTCCTACCTCTTCCAGCAAGGCGCGGGCTGCTGCCAGCAGCTGCGGTGCCAGGTTACCGACGTGGTAGGTGTCGCGTGCGCGTTTCGCGGGCTTTGCCATAAGCGGGTTCTCTGCGAGCGGTCAGGTTGAGCAGGCCGGCATCTTAACATGAGCAAGTATCTTGACATTGATAAGATTGCTCCGTACTTTCCTTTCAGCTGTTGAGCGAGACGACTACCAAGAGCCGCCGCGGCAGCGTCCGATCTTATCTTAACGCTGATAAGTTTGCGGCGCGCCGCACTTCAAGGAGCCTGTGCATGACCGAAAGCCGTTTGTGGGAGCGCCGCTATCCACCCGCACTGCAGAACTATCAGTTGGCGCCCGAGCTGCTGCAGGGCAACCTGGCGCAATGGCCGGCGCTGTTGGCTGAGCGCTACGGCGATAGCCCGGCCTTCACCCTGGTACTACCCAACGGCCTGACTGCCGATCTGTCCTTTCGCCAGGTACATGCGTTGTCGGACCAGTTTGCTGCCTGGCTGATCGATGAGCAGAAGATGCAGGTGGGGGAGGTGGTCGCGATTCAGCTGCCGAACAGCCTGCATTACCCGATCGCGGTGCTGGGCGCGTGGAAGGCCGGGTTGATCGTGACCAATGTGAACCCGCTGTATACCGAGCGCGAGGTTCGCAATCAATTGGCTGACAGCGGCGCGCGCTTGCTGATTGCCTGTGACCTGTTCGTTGAGCGCGCTGCGCCGGTGGTGCAGGCGTTAGGTATTGCCCTGCTGACGACCAGCCTGGGTGACTTCTTCCCGCCGGAGGTTGGGCGGGCAATTGCTGCGCAGGCGGGTGTGGATGTGGCCGGTTTGCCCCGTGTTGTCGATGCATTGGCCGCCGGAGCGGCGCTACCGCTGCCTGCCTATCGCGCCAACCCGGTAGCGCTCTATCAGTACACCGGCGGTACCACCGGGCGCAGCAAGGGCGCGGTGCTGACCCACGCCAATCTGCAGGCGGTGTTGCAGATGGCCGAGGACTACATCACCGGTTTCGGCATGCCTTTCGCGCCGGGTGATGTGATTCTCACGGTGCCGCCGCTGTATCACATCTTCGCCTTCAACTTTAACTTCCTGCTGTTCTACCGCAGCGGTGGGCGCAATCTGCTGGTGCCCAATCCGCGCCCGTTGAGCAACCTGCAGCCCGCGTTTGAGCAGTTTGCCGTGCAGTGGATGACCGGTGTCGACACCTTGTTTGCCGGCCTGCTGGCAGAGCCCTGGTTTCTGGCCAAACCGCCGGCGCTCAAGGCCGCGGTCTCCGGTGGCACGGCCCTGCGCCCAACCACCCAGGCGCGCTGGCTGGCTACCGCGGGGCAGATACTGGAAGGCTACGGGCTGACCGAAAGCAGCTGCTTTGTCGCCTTTAATCCGCCGGGTGAGCACTGCCGGCCCGGCACCGTAGGGTTGCCGCTGCCCGGGTGCGATGTACTGATTCGCGATGCCGCTGGCAACGCCTGCACAGTGGGTGAGCCGGGCGAGCTGCTGATTCGCGGCCCGCATGTGGTAGGCAGCTACCTGAATCGCCCGGATGAAAACCGAGAGGCGTTCTGCGATGGCTGGTTCAACACGGGTGACATCGCCGTGATGGACGAGCATGGCTATCTGCGCATTGTTGATCGCAAGAAGGACCTGATTCTGGTGTCGGGCTTCAACGTCTACCCAAACGAAGTGGAAGACGTGCTGGCCGAGCATCCGGATGTGGCTGAGGTCGCGGTGGTCGGGGTGCCCGATGACAGCACCGGTGAGGCGATTCGCGCCTTCGTTGCCCTGCGCAGTCCGGGCGTGTCGGCGGAGCAGCTGATCCTGCATTGCCGCGAACGGCTGACCGCCTACAAGGTGCCGCGGCAGATTCTGTTTGGCGAGCAACTGCCCAAGTCGCCTGTTGGCAAGATACTGCGCGCTGAGTTGCGCGCTGAACAATGACGGCCGCGCTGGCCACCTACAAGAAGGAAAACACCATGTCAGATCTGCAACTTCAACCGGCTGCAGCTGCCACGCTTGAGCATTGGCACCAGATGGTCGAGCGCAAGGACCTGGGCGAGCTGATCAGCCTGCTGGACGCCAAGGCCGTCTTTCGCTCGCCGATGGCGCACTCGCCGTACCCGGGCGCCGAGGTGGTTTCGACCATTCTCAATACGGTGCTGCAGGTGTTCGAGAACTTTACCTATCATCGCCAGCTGGCGACCGGCGACGGCCTCAACGTGGTGCTGGAGTTCAGTGCTGAAGTGCATGGCCGTCAGCTCAAGGGTATCGACATGATTCGCTTCAACGAGGCGGGCAAGATCGTCGAGTTTGAGGTGATGGTGCGGCCGCTGAGCGGCTTGCAGGCGCTGGGCCAGGAAATGGGCAGCCGGCTGGCCAGCTATCTGGCGGCAGCCAAGGCCAAAGCCTGATACAGCGGGGCCGTGTGGCCCCGCTGCTCAGTAGTAGTACCAGCGCAGTTGCAGGGCGAACTCGGTCTGCGCTGCGCTGAACTGACTGAACTCTCGCGAAGCCTGCAGGCGTACGCCGAGATTGCGGACCAGCTCCCACTGCTGGGCCAGGTTCAGGCTGCGGCGCACCTCGCCGTTGTCGAAATAATCGGCCTGCGCCTCCAGCAGCAGATTACCCATCGGGTTACGCCAGAGCAGGCCGGCATCAAACCCGGCCGCAGCACTCAGCGGTGCATCAAAGTCGCGGTGATGCTCCAGACGCAGCGTTGCCATGCTGTAGCCCAGTACATTGTTCCACGGCTGCCAGGCAAAGCCGCCGCCGCCGTTGAGGTGCGGTACCAGACGGCGCTGCCCGTCTTCGCCGGCCACCCGCTCCCAGCCGGCTTCAACCTGCCAGGACCAGGGCTTGAGCAGGGCGCTGCGTGGCGTCAGCGAGCGAATGTTGACCAGGCCAAACTCTTCCAGCTGCCAGTGGTTGCCTTCGTACTGGCGCAGCTTGATGTCACCCAGCTCGATCTGCGCACCCAGCGGGAAGCCGGCCAGATTGTCGGCCAAGTCGTGGTAGGCCATGCGCAGGCCGTATTCGGCAAAGGCGCGGCCCTCGCGGCTGCCGGCGGCGAGTTGCCAGGTTCGCGACTCGTGGCCATATTCCGGGTAGGTCGGTGTCTCGATGGCCAGCGCCGGCGGCGGGTTGCGGTTGATTGCCTGCAGTATCTGGTAGCTGCGCGCGGCGTTGGCGCTGTCGCGCTGCTGGCCGGCGGCCTCGTAACGCACCAGACGGTAGGCGGCTTCCTGAATCAATGCGCGCCGCGCAACCGGCAGCGCCTGGTATGCGTCGTCCTGCAGCACGGCCTCGTCGTCGGCCAGCTGACGTACCCAGCGTAGCTCGTCAGCGTCCAGCGGTGCGGCGCGGGCCAGTAGCTCGCGCTCACGCGAGGGGCGGTAGTTGACGTCGCTGATCATGCCTGCCTCGCGCACGGCGCGCACGGTATCGGCAGGGATCGCGGTCAGCGGAAACTGCTCGGTCAGGCGCAAGCCGGGTCGAGCGACTTCCAGCAGCTCGAGCAGGCGATAGGAGCAGTTCTCGTCGAAGAAGAAGTAGTCAAAGATGACCTGACGCAGCTCCCAGACATGCTCGACCATACGCGCGGTTTCTTCCGGGCTCAGGTCCAGCTGGTACTCCCACAGGTCGCGGTTTTCCAGACGACTGTATTCGCCGATCTTGTCACGGTAGGGCAGCAGCGAAAACTGTCCCGGGTAGCCGCCGGCCAGCCCTTTCCAGGCGTACAGCATGCTGTTGTCCATGCTCTCGACCATGGCGCCAAAGTTGAGGGCGTAGGTCAGCAGGCTGGTGCCGCTGGCCTGAGTGTCGGGCGAATCAATGCGCAGCAGGGTGTGGCCGAACATCGAGGAGGGGCTGTTCAGGTAGGCATCCGGGAACACCAGCACGGTCGCGTGCGGATTGATGTCCTCATACCACTCTCGGTACTCGCTGCACTCGGGTGTCGGTAGCCCGGTCAGCTGCAACTGCTCGCTTAGCCAGCGGGTGCGCGATGGATAGCGGCACTGGGCGTGCTGGTTGGGATCGTCTCCAACGGGAGCGTACAGCGCTTGCAGGGTGGCCTGCAGCTCACTGCTCGGGTTGCTGGCGCCATCGGCAGCCAGAAAGAAACTGTCGTCATCGACATAGCTGCGCCACCCGCTGAAGCGACCGGGCTGGTAGTGCCCAAGGTTCAGCCAGTGGCGCTCTGTCGCCAGGGCCTGCAGCTGACTGTCGGTCACCGTGGGTGCAGCATGCACACCAAGGCTGATGCTGCCGAGCAGCAGGGGGATCAGGCGTTTGAGCATGGGAGGGGATAGCAGCAGAGGGAGGAAAAACAGAGCCGGCAAGTGCCGGCTCCGGGATCAGCCGTGACTGATTATGCCTGTTCTGCGTACTTGGCCAGGATCGGGTCCTTGCTCATCAGGCTCAGGGTAGTGGCGTGAACCTGCTCGGCGGTCACGTCGGCACTCGGGAAGATCTCGCTGAAGTGCGCGTGGGTCACCGCAGCAAAGTGGTCGCGGTCTTCAACGTCGATACCCAGTACGACGGCGTAGGTGGTCAGCGCTTCGCCTTCACCGCGGGCAACGTCTTCAGACAGCTCGCTCATGATGCTGCTCAGGACCAGCATGGGCTTGCCGTTGTAGGCCAGACGACCGCTGGTGTCACAGCCGTTGGTGCCGGAGGTCATACCGAAGGTGGCGTTACCGGAGGTGCCGTTGGTGATGGAGGCAATCAGGTGTGAAGGCAGGCCGCTTTGACCTTCAAACAGCATGTTGCCCCAACCGCAACCGGGGCCGCCCGGTGCAACAGCAAAGACATTCATGGAGGCAGCAGCGAGGACAGTACCAATCAGGATCCGTTTCATGATGGGAGTTTCCATTTTTTTAGGTGGAGCCGGGAATCTAACAAGGCTGATACCTGTGTTGCAATTAGATGACAGCTGCGCGGCCGCTGGATGTCGACTGGTTGGCTGAAATACCGCGCAACTTGGCCGATAGACGGCTCTGTTCCGGTCATTGCAGAGTGAAATGGCACCAGCGATAGGTTGCTGCTGGACGATAGCCGTTCGTCGTTTTGCTGTGTGCTAAGACGTTGCCCGGTTACCCATCAGCATGGCCGCTGCAGCGAGCAGTAGCGGGGCAAGTGAAACCCAGAGTACCAAGTCCCAGCCGTGGGCGGTCAGCAGGCCGCCGGAGGAGAAGGAGCCGATAGCCATGGTGCTGAACACGATAAAGTCGTTGAGTGCCTGGACTCTGGTTCGCTCTTGCGGCCTGTGGCACTCCAGCACCATGGCCGAAGCGCCGACGAATCCGAAGTTCCAGCCTACTCCCAGCAGGATCAGCATCAACCAGAAGTGCGCCACGTCGACGCCGGCCAGACCGACCAGCGTTGAAGCGCCGGTCAGCAGTAACCCGAAGCTGACAATGCGGCTGGCGCCAAAGCGCGTGATCAGTCGGCCGGTAAAGAAGCTTGGGGCGTACATGGCGATCACGTGCCATTGCAGGCCCAGGTTGGCGTTCTCCTGTGAATGTCCGTGCATGTGCATGGCCAGCGGTGCGGCGGTCATCAAAAAGTTCATCAGCATGTAGGAGACCGCGCCGCAGGTCACGGCCATCACAAAGCGTGGCTGGCGCACCAGCTCGGCCAGGCGTCGTCCGCCACCGGCCACTTCTTCGGCGGTTGGCAGTGGCAGCCGGACGCCAGCCAGCACCAGCGCCGCGAGCGCTGCGACCAGCGCTTGGGCGATGAAGGTGATTACGAAGGTGTGTGGTGGCCACAGGTACATGGTGCCGGTGACAAGCTGTGGGCCAATGACGCCTGCGGCCACGCCGCCAGCCATGACCAGCGACAAGGCTCGTGGACGCATGGCCGGTGCAACGCAGTCGGCGGCAGCAAAGCGGAACGACAGCACCACGGCGGCGTAGGCGCCGCCGAAGAAGGTGGCGACGCAAAACAACCAGAATGCCCCCCAGAATACCGACAGCGCCGCGATCAGGCCGCCGGCCACACCGCAGGCACTGCCCCAGAGAAAGGCCGCGCGGCGACCATAGCGGCGGGCGATGACCCCACTGGGCGGTATGCAGGCCGCCATGCCGACGACAAACAGCGAGATTGGCAGGGTCGACAGGGCCGAATCCGGTGCCAGTTGGGCGCCGATGATGGCGCCGATGGCGTAGATCACTGCGGCGTTGGCGCCGGCCAGCGCCTGGGCAATGGCCAGACGGGCTACGTTGCTGCGCGCCAGGCGCGGGTCAAAATCGGCGGTCATGCGGGCTGTCCATTTAGTCGCTGAGACTCAGGCGGTACGGTGGTGTTGCCGGGAGACTATAGGGGTAGTGGCGCTGGCTGTCTTTCGATTAAATGCCAACCTATCAATAGAAGCGGCCAAAAGGGGCGAGCATGCTGGAGTGGCTGCGGAGCGACAGAGCTACGTCCTTATTGCAGCCGCTGCTCCAGCGCCGTTACCTCTGCTTGCAGGCGTTGCACGCTGCGATCCAGTTCGGCGTACAGCTCGTCGATCCAGCCGGGCTCGGCCAGCGCGCTATCCGGGGCTTTCTGAAAGGCTTCCTCCAGCTCTGCGCAGCGGCGTGACAGGGCGCCTGCGCCCATGGTGCCGGAGCTGCCCTTGAGGGTATGCAAGTGCTGCAGAATGGCGTCGATGTTTGCCGCATCGGCGAACTCTTGCAGCTCGGCCACCAGCTTGCGCGTCTGCGCGGGAAATACCGAGAGCATCGAGCGCAGCAGGGTGAGTTTGCCGCCAAAGCGGCTAAGCAGAGCGTCGGGTGACTCCTGCCCGGCGTCGGTGGACGCTGGCGATGTTGGTTGCGCGGGTTGGTCGCTGCAGTGACGCAGGATGACGGTGACCAGCTTTTCCAGATCCACCGGTTTGCCGACATGGTCGTCCATGCCAGCCTGCAGGCAGGCGTCCTTGTCGGTTTGTGAGGCGTTGGCGGTCATGGCGATGATCGGCAGCGTCGAGCGGTTGCCGGCGGCGCGGATACGGCGGGTGGCCTCCAGGCCGTCGATGTCGGGCATCTGTATGTCCATCAGCACTGCGTCAAAGGCCGGTTCGCTCAGGGCCTGTCTCACGCCCTCAAGCCCGCCCTCGGCGAGGGCAACCTCGGCGCCTTCTCCGGCCAACAACTCGCTGGCCACCTGGCGGTTAAGGGCGTTGTCTTCGACCACCAGCAGGCGCAGTCCCTGTAGCCGGCGAGGTGCTTGCTCAATGCGGGGGGCGGGCTCGTCTGGGTCATTCTGCTCGGCGCGCAATAGGCTGGAGACCAGCTGCTGCGCGGTGATCGGCTTGGTCAGGAAACTGGCGAAGGGGGCGTGGCCGGTGCTGTGCTGCTCTGCCAGGACCTCGCGGCCGTGGGCGGTGACCATGATGATGGTGAATTGAGGCACGCGATCGCGCACCGCATCCTGAATCAGTCGTGCGGCTTCCAGCCCGTCCATTTCAGGCATGCGCCAGTCCATCAGCACGGCGTCGTAGGGCGGTTGTTTTTGCAGCACACGGCCAATCGCCTCGGCGCCGCTGCGCGCAACGTCAGCCTGCCAGCCCAGCTCGATGACCATCTGCTGCAGCATCTGCAGTGCGATGGGGTTGTCGTCGACCACCAGCAGGTGCTGGTCGCGCAGTTGTTCGCGGGCGCTGTCCTGCACGCTGCGCGGGCTGGCAATGGCCAGCTCCAGGTCAAACCAGAAGCGGCTGCCTTGGCCCGGCTGGCTTTCAACCTGCAGCTCGCCGCCCATCAGTTCTACCAGGCGCTTGCAGATCACCAGCCCCAGCCCGGTACCGCCAAAGCGTCTGGTGGTTGAGGCCTCGGCTTGGGTAAAGCCGTCAAAGATATGCTGTTGCTGCTCTTGGCTGATGCCAATGCCGGTATCGCTGACCGCGATACGCAGCTGCACATGGTCGTGCGTGCGGCCGAGCTGCTGAAGGCTGACAATGACCTGGCCGTGCTCGGTGAACTTCAGCGCGTTGCCCGACAGGTTGATCAGTACCTGCTGCAGGCGCAGGCTGTCGCCATGCACTACGGTCGGCAGGCTGCTGTCGATGTCAAACAGCACCTCCAGATCCTTCTCGCCCTGGTTGCCCGCCAGGACAACGGCCAGATCGCGCAGCAGCGGCTCGAGCTCAAAGTCGTGCAAGTCCAGATCCAGTTTGCCGGCTTCGATCTTGGAGTAGTCGAGGATGTCGTTGAGCAGCCCCAGCAGCGAGTGGGCTGCGCCCAGGGCCTTGAGTACGTAGTCGAGCTGGCGCGGATTCAGGCCCGTGCCCTGTACCAGTTTGAGCATACCCAGCACGGCATTCATCGGCGTGCGGATTTCATGGCTCATGTTGGCCAAAAAGGCGCTCTTGGCCTCGTTGGCGGCATCAGCCTGCTCTTTGGCTTCGCGCAGGTGAGCCTGTTGCTCAAGCTGCTCGGTGATGTCGCGGTTGATGCCGATGACCGATACCGGCTGGCCGTCGGCATCGCGTTCAACCTGCGCTTTGGCCTGAATGTGCAGCACCTTGCCACTGCTCTTGATGACGCGAAACTCCATGTCGAAGTCTGCCTCGCCTCGTACTGCCTGCTGCAGCCGGTGTTCCAGTGCGTCGGCGTCTTCGGGGAGCAGGCGCGCGCGCCAGTGGGCGTAGGTCAGGCCTTGTTCGTACTCGGCGCGGGAGTAGTCGTACAGCTCCAGCATGCGGTCATTCCACTGCAGCTGGCCACTGTCGGGGGTCCAGGACCAGATGCCCAGTTCGGCGACCTCGGCTGCCAGTTCCAGCTGGTCGCGGGCCGCCATGGTCTCACGGCTCAGGCGCAGTTCCTCGGACATGTCCAGCGCGATACCCAGGTAGCCAACCAAACCGCTGTCGGCGTCGCGCATGGCGGTCACCACCAGGGTTACGGTGGTACGGCTGCCGTCCTGGCGTACGTAGGTCCATTGGCGGCTCTCGGCGCCTTCGCGCTCCGGTTTGTGGACAAACACCCGGAAGCCTTCAATCGGCTCACCATACTCGCGACTCAGCTCGCGGCTGCGCGCCTCGATTTCTTCCGGTGCGTGAATAATCGCCGGTGTCTGCACTCCGATCATCTGTTCGGCGCGATAACCCAAGAGGTTCTCCGCACCTCGGTTGAAGAGCTGAATCACGCCCTGGGTGTCGGTGGCGATGATGGAGACTTCCGAGGCTGACTGCAGCACGTTGTTGAGCAGCACGTTGAGCTCGCGCAGTTCGCGGGTGCGCTCGCTGACCTGGCCTTCCAGGTTGGCGTTGAGTTCCAGAATGCGGGTTTCGGCGGCTTTTTGCGCCGAGATGTCGCGCAGCGTGCTGGAGATACCGCTGAGCTGGCCGCTGTTGTCCAGCAAGGGTGCTACCGAGCAAGACACATCAATCAGGTGGCCGTCGCGGTGGCGGCGGCGCGCCTGGAAGTGGTTTACCTGCTCGCCACGGGCGATGCGTAGCTGAATCGCCTGCTCCTCAGCGGTGCTCTGGGATGGCACGATCAGCTCCAGCAGCGAGCGGCCCACCGCCTGGTCCGCGCTGTAGCCGAAGATCTGTTCGGCGCCGCGGTTCCAGCTGACTACGTGGCCGTCCAGTGACTGGCCGATGATCGCGTCTGCCGAGCTGTTAACGATCGCCGCCAGCCGCGCCTGCTGGCTTTGCAGCTGGCGGTGGCGGTAGCGGTTGAGCTGCAGGGCGCTGGTCAGGGCTGCCAGCAGCAGACTGGCCAGTACGCCGGCGCTGGCGATCAGCCAGGGCGAGATCACCCCTTGAGCCGCGACAAAGGTAGGGCCGGCGCTTAACTCGATTTGCCAGTGACGACCGTAGACTTCGCGCTCAACACGCTGCAGCAGGCGCGGGTCGAGGCCCGCAGCCGGCGGATTACCGTGGTAGAAGGCAACCGGCTCACTGGCGTCGGTCACGTCGCTGAGGTGGATTTGCAGGCCCTGGCCTTCGAGTTGCAGCTGCAGGCCACTGAGTACCTCTTCGGTCAGCAGCGGGGCGTAGCTCCAGCCATAGCCTTCACGCAGACGGGCCTCGACGGTGTCCGGGGTGGCGGCGGTGCGGTAGATCGGCAGCAGGATAAGAAAGGATTGCAGCGGCTTGCCGGTGGCCTGCACCAGCGTGATCGGACCGGTCAGGCGGACTTCACCGCTGGTCAGCGCGGCCAGTGCAGCAGTGCGTCTGTTGGTTTCCGAGGCGATATCCAGGCCGATCGCCTGGCGGTTGCGATCCACCGGCTCGACGTACTCGATGATGTAGCGCTCATCGTCGTGCGGCGTTAACTGGCGCACGCTGAAGTCCGGCACGCCGTCGGCGCGGGCGCGGGCGATAAAGTCCGCTTCCTGTTCCATGGGCACCCGGCGAATGAAACCGAAGCCGCGCGCGCCCGGAAACTCGATGTCTTCGTCGCGGGTGCGAGCATAGTTGATGAACTGCTCCCGGCTGATGCCCCACTCGCCGCCGGTCAAAATTGCGCCGCGGGCGCCGCGCAGGCCGTATTGATACAGCTCGATGCGGGTGGTCACGGCCTTGGCGGCGCGTTCGGTAGCGGCGCTGAGCGCGTCATCGACGTGGCGCGTGTTGGCGCGTTCGAGCAACCAGCTGGCCAGCAGGGTACAGGCCAGGCCGGCGGCCAGGACCACCAGTGCTGTGCGATTGGAGGAGCGGGGGGTTGGCATCAACAGACCTGGTCGTCTCCGCGGGCGTTGGGTGGGCTTAGCTGTTGGCGCACCTGCTCAAAGGACATTGGCCGACAGTAATGATAGCCTTGCATCAACTCACAGCCCAAGGCCAGCAGCGCCTCGGCCTGGTCGGCGGACTCGACACCTTCAGCCACCAGCTCCAGCTCCAGGGCGTGGCCCATGCGCACAATGGCTTCGACGATGGCGGCATCGCTGCGATCACTCAGCATGTCGCGAATAAAGCTCTGATCAATCTTCAGTACGTCGATCGGTAGCTTTTTCAGGTAGCTCAGGCTGGAGTAGCCGGTGCCAAAGTCGTCGATGGCGATGCGCACCCCCATGCGCTTGAGCTCGGTCAGCAGGGTGTGGGTGCGCTCCATATCATGCGCCACCACACCTTCGGTAATTTCCAGCTCCAGCAGTTCGCCCGGCAGCCCAGTGTCCAGCAGGACCTCCTTGATCATCGACAGGAAGGATTCCTCGCGGAACTGCACCGCAGAGATGTTGACGCCCACGATCATGCGTTGCCCCGCGAGCTGCAGAGCACGGGCATCGGCGCAGGCCTGCAGCAGAACCTGCTTGCCAACCGGGATGATCAGCCCGGTCTCCTCGGCCAGCGGAATAAACTCGGCGGGGGACACCAACCGGTCACCGCGCCGCCAGCGCACCAGTGCCTCCATGCCGCAGCTGGTGCCATGCACAGCGTCATAGCGCGGTTGGTAGACCACGGTCAGCACACCGCTACTCAATGCCTCGCGCAGGTGCACCTCAAGCAGGTGGCGGGCGCGGGCGTTGACCTCCAGGTGGTGGGAGAAAAAGCGATAGCGGCCGCGCCCATTCTGCTTGGCCTGGTACATGGCTGCCTCGGCGTGTCGGAACAACACGTCGAGCGTACTGCCGTCGCCGGGGTATACGCTGATGCCGGCGCTGCAGGTCAGCTGCAGGCGATGACCGTCAATCTCAAGCGGCTGGGCGATGACATTCAGCAGGGCGTCGATGCGGTCGCCCAGGGCTTCGGAGTGGTCCAGTTCGGGAATCAGCAGCACAAACTCGTCGCCACTGTGACGGCTCAGGGTGTCGGTTACTTCGCAGTGACGCTGCAGCCGGCGCGCAATCTCGATCAGAATCTGATCGCCCATGCGGTGATCGATGGAGTCGTTGATGCCCTTGAAGTTATCCAGGTCAAGCAAGACCAACGCGGCCTGGTTGCCGGTCTCGCGTGCGCTTTGCAGGGTCTGCTCGGCGCGGTCGCGCAGCAGGGCCCGGTTAGGCAGGGCCGTCAGGTCGTCATAGTAGGCCAGACGGTTGGCCTCGGCGCGCAGGGCCAGGTGGGCCCGGGCGTGGGCATGCACAACCGGCAGGCTCAGTGGCTTCTGGATGAAATCGATACCGCCGTACTCCAGCGCCAGGATCTCGTAATCGGTCTGGGTGTGGGCGGTGACGAACACGATGGCCGCGTCGCAGATGCGCGGTGTGGCCTTGATGGCCTTGCACAGCTGAAAACCGTTCATACCCGGCATCTGAATGTCGAGCAGGATCAGATCCGGGCGATGGGCGTTGGCCAGCGCCAAAGCCGTTTCCCCGTCGTGGGCAATATGGATGTCTCCAAGGTCGGCAACAGCCTCCTGCAGCAGCAGGACGTCATTGGGCTGGTCGTCGACGATCAGGATGACAGGTACAGGGGTAAATCCGTTTTCACGCATGCACTGAATCCGTTGTCGCTGGTTGCGCCGCAATGGGTAGTGTCTTGGTCTGGAGACAGGGCGCGCAACTGGTCTTTAGATGCTTAACCTTAGCTGAGCCGTGCTGGTCTGTCGAAGCAAAACGCCATCGTTCGGTGGCGGCAGACTAGCCTCGTCTGGCCATCATCTGGTGACTGCGCGGCTGGCGCTGGCTGCGCCGGCGTCAAGCTGTTGTCTGGCGGCTAATTGCTAGCATTTGGTGCGCCCATTGCTAACTCGCACCAGGGCTGTGCAGAAACTGTCCCGTCATCGCGCCGCAGGGCGCAGAACTGGGTTTTAGAGCGGTGGCACGATCAATGCTTAGTGGTGTGCACATTGGTATACAAGCTGGTATTCAAATGTGCGCAGGCGCTCAGGTGTCGGTGCGCAGTGGATTGGCAGCGTCATCTTTATCAAGGAGCTATCCATGTCGAGCATTGACCGTCGTACCCTTCTCAAGCTGGTGGGCCTGATTGGCGCCACCGCCGCCATGCCGTTCAGTCTGGCGCGCGCTGCTGATCGCCCGCTGGTGGTGGGTTTCATTTATGTTGGCGCCCGTGACGACTTTGGCTACAACCAGGCGCACGCCGAGGCGGCCGCCATCATCAAGACGCTGCCGAATGTGGTGGTGATTGAAGAAGAGAACGTGCCTGAGACGGTGGCGGTGCAGAAGTCGATGGAAGCGATGATCCGTCAGGACGGCGCTACCCTGATTTTCCCGACCTCCTTCGGTTACTTCGACCCCCATGTCATCAAGATGGCCGAGCGCTTTCCGGATGTGCACTTCGCCCACTGCGGCGGCCTGTGGACCGAAGGCGTGCACCCGACCAATGCCGGCAGCTTCTTTGGTTACATCGACGAAGGCCAGTATCTGAACGGCGTGGTTGCCGGCTTTGCCAGCAAGACCAAGAAGCTCGGTTTTATCGCCGCCAAGCCGGTACCGCAGGTGCTGCGTAACATCAACGCCTTTACCCTGGGCGCGCGCTCGGTTGACCCGGAGATTACGACCACCGTGATCTTTACCGGTGACTGGTCCTTGCCGATCAAGGAAGCCGAAGCGGCCAACAGCCTGATCGACCAAAGCTGTGACGTGCTGACCTGCCACGTCGATGGCCCCAAGGTCATCGTGGAGACTGCCGAGAAACGCGGCGCCATGACCTGTGGCTATCACGCCGATCAATCCGCGCTGGCGCCCAACGGCTACCTGACCGGTGCCGAGTGGAACTGGGAAACCCCGTACCGCGCCCACGTGGCAACGTCGCAGGCAGGTCAGCCGATGATCAACTTCCTGCGGGGCGGCCTGAAGGAAGGCTTCGTCAAGACCTCGCCCTACGGGCCGCTGGTCAGCGATGAGGCCAAGGCACGCGCTGACGCTGTCAAAGCGGAGATGCTGGCCGGTGGGTACGCCATCTTCCGCGGCCCGCTGAAGGACAATCAGGGCAATGAGGTGATCGCCGCCGGCACGGCGCTGGGGCAGACCGATGTCGTGCTGGAGAGCATGGACTATCTGGTCGAAGGCGTACGCGGCCAGATTTGAGGTGGCTGATGAAACCTCGCAATGCGGTCTATCGGGCCGGGGGACTGTTACTCCCTGGTCTGCCAACCCTGCTCGCTGCGCTGACGACCTTTGTACTGTTCATGCTGTTTCTGGTGGTGCAGGGCAAGCCTGCCTGGCAGGCCTGTCAGCTGGTGGTGCAAGGGGCATTCGGCTCGGCCTTCGCCTGGGAAAACACCCTGCAACGTGCCGCGCCGCTGATGCTGGCGGCGCTCTGCGTGGCGCTGCCGGCGCGGGCCGGCTTGATCATTATCGGCGGTGAAGGTGCGCTGGTGCTGGGTGGGCTGGCCGCAGCGGTAACGCCGCTCTGGCTGCCGGGCTTGCCGGTGGTGCCCTTGCTGCTGTGCATGGCGCTGTCGGCGATGGTGGTCGGTGGGTTCTGGATCGGTCTGAACGGCTGGATGCGCCAGAAACGCGGCCTGAATGAAACCATCGGCAGCCTGCTGCTTTCCTACGTTGCCATCGCGATCTTCAATCAGTTGGTTGAAGGCCCGCTGCGCGACCCGGCCAGCCTTAACAAGCCCTCGACCATTCCGCTGGATGACAGCGTGATGATCGGCCCGATCAGTGACGCCTTTCAGGTGCACTGGGGGCTGGTGGTGGGGGTTATCGCCTGCTTACTTGCTCAGGTATTGGTGCGCAACAGCGTTACCGGTTTCTCGCTGCAGGTAGTCGGTGGCAACGTCCGCACCGCACGCATGATCGGCCTGCCGGTTGACCGGCTGGTGATTCTGACCTGTGTGCTGGGCGGCGCTTGCGCCGGCCTAGCCGGCATGTTTGAAGTGGCGGCCGTGCAGGGCAGTGCCAACGCGGCAATTATCGCCGGCTACGGTGCCAGCGGCATTCTGGTCGCCTTTGCGGCGCGGCAGAACCCGCTGGCAATCATTGTCTGCGCCATCCTGCTGGGCGGCATCGAGGCCAGTGGCAGTCTGCTGCAGCGCCGACTCGGCCTGCCGAACGCCACCACACTGATCCTGGAGGGGATTCTGTTTACCAGCCTGCTGGCCTGGGAAGCCTTGACCCCGCGCATCGTCGCCTGGCGCTTGCGTCTGAATGAGCGTGCCGAACAGACGCAGGGGGCGTTGCAACATGGCTGATCTTGATCTGGCGACGTTCTTTCTGGCCCTGCTGGCCGGTGCAATCCGGGTCGGTACACCGTTCATTTTTGTCAGCCTCGGCGAGTGCCTGACGGAGAAGAGCGGGCGCATCAACCTGGGTCTGGAAGGCATTCTGGTCAGTGGCGCGATGGCGGGGTACGCCGTGGCTTACCTGAGCGGTTCGGCCTGGACGGGCGTGTTGGCCGCCGGCGGCACCGGTTTGCTGCTCGGGTTGTTGCATGGGGCCATCTGTTCTTTGCCGCGGGTTAACGACATCGCGGTGGGTATCGCGCTGATGGTGCTGGGCACTGGCCTGGCCTTCTTCCTCGGCAAAAACTTTATCCAGCCACAGGCCCCGTCTTTGGTGGCCATCGGGCTGGGTGACTGGAGCGATGACGAGCGGGTGCGCTCGGCGCTCAGTATCAACGTGTTGTTCTTTATCGGCGTGGCACTGGCCTTTGCGCTTCATTGGGGCCTGCGTAGTACGCGCTGGGGTCTGATGCTGCGGCTGGTGGGTGACCATGCCGAATCGGCCCGTGCGCTGGGCTATCGCCCGGTGCTGGTGCGCATCGCGGCAACCGCTGCCGGTGGCTTTTTGGCCGGTATCGGCGGCGCCTACCTGTCGCTGTATTACCCGGGCAGCTGGAACGAAGGGCTGTCGAGCGGGCAGGGGATCATGGCGGTTGCGCTGGTGATCTTTGCCCGCTGGCAACCCATGCGCTGCCTGTGGGCGGCGCTGCTGTTCGGCGCTGCCGGGGCCATCGGCCCGGCGTTACAGTCGGTCGGCATCAGTACCGGCTACTACCTGTTTGCTGCTGCGCCCTACGCGCTCACGCTGGCAGTGATGTTCATCACCTGCCGGCCCAATCAAACCCTGAGCGGCGCCCCCGGCGAGCTCAGTCTGACTCGATAGGAGATACCCATGTCCAGTGGTCTTGGTGGTCTTAACAAGTCGCCGAACGGTGTTGTCATCGGTCTGGCGCAACTGGCATTGCCTGATCCGCATACCCGCGCCGAACTCTGGGAGCAGACCCAGAAAGTCGTTGCCATGGTTGGCAAGGCGCGGCGCAGTGTGGCCGGAATGGATCTGATCGTCTTCCCGGAATACTCGCTGCACGGCCTGTCGATGGATACCTCCGACGACATCATGTGCACCCTCGATGGCCCGGAAGTCAGCGCCCTGCGTCAGGCCTGCGTCGATAACGCAATCTGGGGCTGCTTCTCGATCATGGAAGCCAACCCCAACGGCAACCCCTACAACAGCGGCATTATCGTCAACGACCAGGGCGAGATTCAGTTGTATTACCGCAAGCTGCATCCGTGGGTCCCGGTCGAGCCGTGGGAGCCGGGTAATCTTGGGATTCCGGTCTGTGACGGACCCAAGGGCAGCAAGCTGGCGCTGATCATCTGCCACGACGGCATGTTCCCCGAGATGGCCCGAGAATGTGCTTACAAGGGCGCGGAAATCATGATCCGCACCGCCGGCTACACCGCACCTATCCGTCATTCCTGGCAGATCACCAACCAGGCCAACAGCTTCTGCAACCTGATGCAGACCGCCAGCGTGTGCATGTGCGGCTCCGACGGCACCTTCGACTCCATGGGCGAGGCGATGTTTGTCGACTTTGACGGCACGCCGATGGCGGTAGGGGGCGGCCGCGCCGACGAGATTGTCAGCTGCGAAATGCGCCCGGACCTGGTACGCGAAGCGCGCATTCACTGGGGCGTGGAAAACAACATCTATCAGTTCGGCCACCGCGGTTACACGGCGGTCAAGGGCGGCGCGCAGGACGCACCCTACAGCTACATGCACGACCTGGTCGCCGGCCAATACCGGCTGCCCTGGGAAGACCAGGTGGTCCACACCGACGGTACCTCCTGCGGCTTCGACACGCCCGAACGCACCTATCAACCGGCTGAGGAGCACTGAGCCATGACCGAACGCTATCTTGAGTCTGCGCCCTATCCCTGGCCCTACAACGGCAACCTGACGCCGGAAAATACGGCGTTGATCGTGATCGATATGCAGACCGATTTTTGCGGCAAGGGCGGCTACGTCGACTCGATGGGCTATGACCTGTCGCTGACCCGTGCCCCGATCGAGCCGATCAGCCGGGTATTGGAGGTGCTGCGTGAGCAGGGCTTCTGGATCATTCACACCCGTGAAGGCCACCGCCCGGACCTGTCTGATCTGCCGGCCAACAAACGCTGGCGGTCGCAGCGCATTGGCGCCGGTATCGGTGACACCGGCCCCTGCGGGCGCATCCTGGTGCGCGGCGAGCCCGGCTGGGAAATCATCCCCGAGCTGGCGCCGCTGGACGGCGAGATCATCATCGACAAGCCCGGCAAGGGCTCGTTCTGCGCCACGGATCTGGAGCTGATCTTGCGTACCCGGGGCATCGAAAACATCATTCTGGCCGGCATCACGACAGACGTATGCGTGCATACCACCATGCGCGAGGCGAATGACCGCGGCTTCGAGTGCATCCTGTTGGAAGACTGCTGCGGCGCGACCGACCACGCCAACCACCTGGCGGCCTTGAGCATGGTCAAGATGCAGGGCGGCGTGTTCGGCGCGATTGGCGACTCGACCATGCTGATCGACTGCCTCAAGCGGAGCTGAGCATGCGAGCCCTGAGTCTGGAAACCATCGGCGCCGGCAAGGTCTTCGGCAATTTTCGCGCGCTGGACAACGTCTCCATGCGTGTGCGCCCCGGCACGGTACACGCGCTGCTGGGTGAAAACGGTGCCGGCAAGAGCACGCTGGTCAAGGGTATCGTTGGCTATGGTCCGCTGGATGAGGGCAGTGTGCTGGTGGGCGGCAAGGAACAAAGTATCCAGTCGCCGCGTGACTCCCACTCCCTCGGCATCGGCATGGTCTACCAGCACTTTACCGTGGCGCCGGGGCTCAGCGTGGCGGAAAACCTGGTGCTGTCACGGGGCGAACTGCCGTGGGCCATCGACTGGAAGCAGGAACGCGCAGCGCTCGATGCCTTTATGGCCAGAATGCCGTTCAAGCTGGATATCGAGCGGGCAGTCAGTTCGCTCGCGGCGGGCGAGAAGCAGAAGCTGGAGATTCTCAAGCAGCTGTATCTGGATCGCCGTTTCATCATTCTTGACGAGCCGACCTCGGTACTGACCCCGCAGGAGGCCGAAGAAGTGCTCGGCCTGATGCAGCAACTGGCCCATGCCGGCGAGCTGTCTGTGCTGATGATTACCCACAAGTTCGGCGAAGTGATGCGTTTTGCCGACGATGTCACTGTACTGCGGCGCGGGCAGCTGGTCGGCAGCAAGGCGGTAGCCGATACCGATGAGGCCGAGCTGTCGGCCTGGATGATGGGCGAGAGCCGCGAGCAAAGCACGGCACTGGAGCGGGTAGAGCATCTGGCCGAGCGTACGCCGGGTCTGGAAGTCAGCAACCTGAAGGTGGCCAATGATCGCGGCACGCTGGCGGTGCGCGGGGTATCACTGTCGGTTTTGCCGGGCGAGATTGTCGGTATTGCCGGGATTTCCGGTAACGGCCAGCGTGAATTGACCGAAGCCCTGCTGGGCCAGCGACCGGCCAGCGCCGGCGAGGTGCGTGTCAACGGCCGCCCCTACAGCGCCAGTCGCGCCGAGATGCAGCGCGAGAAAGTCTACAGTCTGCCGGAAGAGCCGCTGCGCAACGCCTGCATTGCCGGCCTTAGCGTGGCGGAAAATCTGGCGCTGCGCGACTACGATCATGCACCGCTGTGCCGCAGCGGCTGGTTGATCAATCGCAAGGCGATCCGTGAGCGAGCGCGTGAGCTGATCGGCCGCTTTCAGGTGCGCCCGAACGACCCGGATCGGCCAATCGGCACGCTGTCCGGCGGTAATGTTCAGCGTGCCGTGCTGGCGCGGGAGCTGACCGAGGACGTGGCTGTGCTGATTGTCTCCAACCCGGTATTCGGGCTGGATTTCGCCTCGGTCGAACTGATTCATCGGCGCCTGCTGGAGGCGCGCAACCGCGGCGCGGCGGTGCTGCTGCTGAGTGAAGATCTGGACGAACTGCTGGAGCTGTCGGACCGCATCCTGGTTATCCACGATGGCGAAATCAATCACCAGACAGTGCCGGCCGAGGCTGAACGGCAGGTGCTCGGCCGCTATATGGCCGGTACCGAACACAGTGCACAGCAGGTGGCAGGATGATCGAGGTAACCGCAGTACCCGATAACTTCAGCTTCGACCCGCAGCGCACCGCGCTGGTGGTTATCGACATGCAGCGCGACTTTATCGAACCGGGCGGCTTTGGCGCCGCGCTCGGCAATGACGTCACCCCGCTCGCGGCCATCATCCCGGCGGTGCAGCAATTGCTGGCGCTGGCGCGTGAGGCCGGGCTGCTGGTGATTCACACCCGGGAGTCGCACCTGCCGGACTTGTCAGACTGTCCGCCGGCCAAGCGCGCTGGCGGGCCGCCGGGCATGCAGATTGGTGATGTAGGCCCGATGGGGCGAATTCTGGTGCGCGGCGAGCCCGGCAACCAGATTCTGGAGGCCGTCGCGCCGCTGGCGGATGAGTGGGTGATCGATAAGCCCGGCAAGGGCATGTTCTATGCCACGGGCCTGCATGAGCGTCTGCAGCAGCAGGGCATCGACAGCCTGATCTTTGCTGGCGTGACCACCGAGGTTTGCGTGCAGACCAGCATGCGCGAGGCCAACGATCGCGGTTATCGCTGTCTGCTGATCGACGAAGCCACCGAAAGCTATTTCCCCGAATTCAAACAGGCCACGCTGGCCATGATTGCCGCCCAGGGCGGGATCGTTGGCCGCGTTGCGCACCTGCAGCAGCTGCAGGCAAGTCTTGGAGTGCGTCATGACTGATATCAACCTGCCCGAGGTCGTCAAACAGGTAACCGAGGCGTTTATCGACTACGAGCGGGCGTTGCTGGTCAACGAGATGGAAACGCTCGATCAGTACTTCTGGGACAGCGAACACACCGTGCGTTACGGCGTGGCCGAGAACCTGTATGGCGCGCAGGACATTGCCGCCTATCGGCGGGTGTGTGTGCCGGTCGGCCCCGGACGAGAGCTGTACAACACGGTGATCAGCACTTTTGGTGAGGACTACGCCACAGTCAGTACCCAGTTCCGTGATGGCGAAACCGCGCGCGTTGGCCGGCAGATGCAGACCTGGGCGCGGATCGACGGGCGCTGGCAGGTCGTCGCAGCGCATGTCAGTATCGACCTGTCTTCTCTTCAGGAATGAGCGCAGATGGCGCAATCGCAGGCTGTTTCCCTGGCCGATCAGGTCTACCAGCGGGTCAAGCAGGATATCTTTGATTTCGTCCTGCTGCCCCACGACCGTTTCAGCGAAAACCAGATAGCAGAGCGCTACGAGGTGTCACGTACGCCCGTACGCGAAGCGCTGTATCGGTTGGAGCGCGAGGGTTATCTGGAAGTCGGCCTGCGCCGCGGCTGGTCGGTCAAGCCGCTGGATTTCGAGCGTATCGACGAGCTCTACGAGGTGCGCATCAGTCTGGAATGCGCGGCACTGGACCGGCTGTGTGCTGCTGAAGACTTGCGTCAGGTGCTGGAACCCTTGATGAGCGTGTGGGTGGTAGCGCCGGACGAGCGGCAAGCGGGTATGCAGGTCATGGCGGAGCTGGATGAGCAGTTTCACTTCGAGCTGCTGCGTCTGGCCGGGAACCGCGAGGCCGCGCGCATTCATCAGGAAGTCTGCGAGCGCATCCGCATCGTGCGGCGTCTGGATTTCTATCAGGCGCAGCGCATCGAAAAGACCTACGAAGAACACGCCGACATCCTCAAGGCGCTCGCCGCCCGGCGGCGCGATGAGGCCAGGCGTCTGCTGCGCGCGCACATCGAACACAGCCGCCAGGAAGTGCACAAGATCAGCCTGTCGATGCTGGAAGCGGCACGGCGTACCTACCGCGGCGATTAAGCTGCAGCCAAGAGCAACAGGAAAGCCCCGCCGATGCGAGGCTTGGTGTTTCAGCCCCGCGTTCAGGTGCGCAGAATCAGTGCCAGCGGGCCGCCGCCGTTGGGGCCTTGATGCTCTGCACCGCCGGAAACGAACAGCCGGGTATCACCCAGCCGACCGGCCAGCACACCACCGACCAGCGAGCGCGCGTGGCGCGAGCCGTTGATGTCGCTGTCATCACTCATGACGTGGCGGTTGCCGCGAATCTCGCCGGAGGCCGAAGGCTCGGCCTTGACCAGCAGGCCGGCAAGGTTGTCGGCGGTGATGGTCAGCTGCGCGCCACCGGGCATGCTGGCCAGCGCGCGGTCGATAGCGGCGGTATCCAGGGCGTCTTCCATCACCGCGTGACCAATGCGGTAGGCCGGGTCCCAGCCGGCGGCGTTGCCCAGCACCAGCACTTCATTGCGCAGCAACTCGATACCGGCAGACGTGCTGGCACGGGTGGAGTAGAGCGACCAGTCGCTGCAGATTTTCTCGTTGCTGAGCTGTTCTTCCATCAGGTCGCCCAGGGCCACGGCCACGCCCAGCGCCGAGGCGCCGCGCGAATAGCCCATCGACTCGTAGGTGTCGTAACAGGCGGTGGTGTGCCCCCGGCTGGCGGCTTCGCTGATACGTGAAGCGGTCAGCAGCGGACATTTGATCTGCACAAAATGCACGTCGTCCTCGTGCCGGATACCGGCGCTGGCCATCGCCCGCGTCACGGCATCGCGGGTTTCATTGACTTGCTCCAGGCGGCCAATTTCTTCCGGCTTGAAGTCGCGGGTAAAGGCGACGCCAGCGGCGAGACCCGGCAGGCTGTAGTCGGCATTCTGCTCGCTGGCGTCGACTTCGAATACCAGCCAGTGCGGACTCAGGCCGCCTTCGGTGCCGCCGGACATGACGAAGGCGATGCGCTCCTCGACCTTGGCCTCGGACAGGGTCAGCTGCTGGGCAAAGAAACGGCGCAGGGTGCTGGTGGCAAAGGCACGGGTGAAGTCGTTGACGCAGCCATTGCCTTCGGTCTTGCCAAGCACGGCAATGACGCGGGTGGGATCGATCTGGCCTTGGCTGATGGCTTGGGCCAGGGTAGAGATATCGTCCGGCGCGCTGGCGCTCAGACGGGTGACGCGCGTTTTCATGATGGGTACCTTATTCGAGAGTGTCAGTCGAGTTCGAAGCTGATGTCCTGGGCGCCTTCCCAGAGGGTTTTCAGACCGAGGGCGCGGAGGTTTTCCCGGCCTTCGATGATGGTCAGAAAGTGGTTGCCGGCCAGTTGTCCGAGCTTGCTGGAGAAGCTGCAGGCGCCGTAGGCCATGATGATCTCGGTCTCGCTGTAACCACCGGGATAAAACAGCACGTCGCCGACCGAGGGGTGGCTGGTGTGGTTTTCGAAGCCGATAAGCTGCTCGCCGTTTTTGAGCTGATAGTCGCCCAGCGGCACCCAGGCGCCTTCACCGCTCCAGCGTACGTGGATCAGCTTCTGGTGATAGGGCAGCAGCTTGAGAAAGGCGGCCACGGTGTCGGGGGCGTCGGGGTGGCACTCGGCAATAAAGTCGAAGCCGCCGGCGCTGATCTTGATGCGGGTCATGGGGTTTCCTTGGGTCAGGAGCCGGGCTGGCCGATCCATTTGGTGACGGTGGGGGCTTGCCATTGGTCGATCTGCTCAAGCGCTTTGAGCGGGTCGGCTTCAAGAATCAGCATGTCGCAGTGCTCGATCTTCATGAAGCCTTCAGTCGTGGCGTGCAGCAGCAAGGCGCGCAGCGGGGCAAAAAAATCGCGCACGTTGAGGCAGGCCAGCGCCTTCTGGTGCTCGGCCAGCTGGGTCAGAGTGGCGACCTCAAACAGCTCTTCCAGCGTGCCCAGGCCGCCGGGCAGGGCGACAAAGGCATCGGCCAGCTCGGCCATGCGTGCCTTGCGCTCACGCATGCCGGAGACCACCTCGTGCCGGGTCAGGCCCGGATGCAGGTGGCCGCGCTCACGCAGGCGTTCGGTGATCACGCCGATCACCTCGCCGCCGGCGGCCAGGGCGGCATCGGCCACCACGCCCATCAGGCCCTTGGTGGTGCCGCCGTAGACCATGGTCTGACCGCGCTCGGCAATCGCCTGCCCGAGCTTTTTGGCTTGTTCGATATAGTCCTCATGGCTGCCGAAGTTGGAGCCGGAGAACACGGCAATACTGTTGATTGATGGGTTGCGGTTCATGCGGCCTCCGAGCCTTTGCCACGTTGGGTCCAGCTGGTGAAACGGTTCTCAAGCAGAGCAGAGACGGAGTACAGGGCGACGCCCAGGGCAGCCAGAATGAACAGCCCGGCAAACACCAAGGGGACGTCAAAGTTGCCGCTGGCAATCATCATCACGTTGCCGATGCCCTTGTTGGAGGCCACGGTTTCCGCCAGTACGGTGCCGATGAAGGCCGAGGTCAGGGCGATCTTCAGCGAGGCGAACAGATAGGGCAGGGTGCGCGGCAGACCGACGTTCCAGAGAATGTCGCGCTTCTTGGCGCCGAGTACGCGCAGCACGTCTTCCAGCTCCGGCTCGGTGGTCGCCAGACCGGTTGCCACGTTGACTACCACCGGGAAGATGCCGATGACCATCGAGGTCAGAATCGCCGGGATGGTGCCCGAGCCAAACCAGACCACGAAGATCGGCACCACTGCGACCTTGGGAATGCTGGAAAAGCCGACCAGCAATGGATAGGCGATATCGTAGGCGACCCGGGAGGAGCCGATGATCACGCCAATCAGCAGGCCGATGAACACACCGAGAAAGAAGCCGATGAGGGTGGTCATCAGCGTCTGCTGGGTGTGTGGCCAGAGGATCGGCATCTTGTCGATCAGCACGGCGGCGATCTGGCTGGGTACCGGTAGCACCAGCTCGGAAACACCGAGCAGACGGCAGAGCACTTCCCAGAGCAGGAAGAAACCGATCATCGCGGAGAACGACAGCAGGTTGCGCCGCCAGCGCGGCAGGGGCTTGTTCATACGGACACCTCTTCAAGCGGACGACTGGCTGCGGGAGTCTGCGAGCTGCCGGGCGCGCGCGCCTCGGCGATGCTCATGCGCAGTTGCTGCACCAGGGTGGTGAAGTCCGGCTGGTAGCTGGATTCCAGCGTGCGCGGCCGGGCGAAGGTCACGCGCTGGTCTTCGATGATGCGGCCGGGGCGTGAACTCATGACGCAGATGCGGCTGGCCAGATAGGCCGACTCGCGCAGGTCGTGGGTCACCAGCAACACGGTCGGGCGGCGGTTGATCCACAGGTCTTGCATGGTGTCCCACAGCTCTTCGCGGGTGAACTGGTCTAGCGCTCCGAAGGGCTCGTCGAGCAGCAGGATGTCGGGCTCATGCACCAGCGCCCGGCACAGGGACGCGCGCTGCAGCATGCCGCCGGACAACTGCCAGGGGCGCTTGTTGCCAAAACCGGCCAGGCCGACCTGCTCCAGCAGCGCCTCGGCGCGTTCGCGGAACTCGCCCTTGCGCTTGCGCCGATAGTCCTGGCGGAACGGCTCGACGATCTTCAGCGGGATCATTACGTTATCCAGAATGCTCAGCCACGGCAGCATGGTCGGGTTCTGGAAGGCCAGGCCCAGGCGCTTGGCGTGGCTGCCGATGGCGCCCACTTCACGGCCACCGACAATCGCGGCACCGGCGGTCGGCTCCAGCAGGCCGGCGACCAGTTTGAGAATGGTGGACTTGCCGCAGCCGCTGGGGCCGACCAGGGCAACAAAATCGCCCTTGTCGATGCGCAGGGTGGTGTTGTCCAGCGCCACGACATTACCGCCGTAACGCACGGTCACGTCGGACAGCTCGATCATCGGACGTTGGGCACTGGCTGATGGGGTGTCACTCATGGCTTGCTCCTGTTGCACGGCCCCGGCGTCGTGCGCCGGGGCTGTCATGGGCCAGCGGCTCACCGCCGCGGCTCCGCGGTCGGGCGCACGCCTTCAGGTGTGCTCAGGATTGCGTCCGTGTAGTGCTCGGTGTTCTGCGGACGCGGCGTCGGCATCTGCTGAATGGCCTTGACCGAGCGCCCCCAGCCGGCGGTCTCGGTGACCAGCTCGCCGTTGCGCATGACAAACTTGCCGCGCACCAGCGTGTGCAGCGGGTAGCCCTTGACCGGGCGGCCATGCCAGGGCGAAATCTTGCTGGTGCTGTGCAGCTGGTTCTCCGAGAGGATGCCGCTGCGCTGCATATCGACAATGGCGATATCGGCATCGGCGCCGGGGGTGATCACGCCTTTCTTGCCGTAGATGCCCCAGGCCTTGGCCGGGCTGACCGAACTCCAGCGCACGTAATCCATCAGGCTGGCGCGTTCGCGGTTCACCTCGGTGAGCATCAGCGCCATCTGCGTCTCGATGCCGGGGAAGCCGCAATCACACTCCCAGATGTTCTCGCGGGTCTTTTCTTCCGGGGCGTGCGGCGCGTGGTCGGTGGCGATCATGTCGATGGTGCCGTCCATCAGCGCATCCCACAGCGGCTGGTTGTGGCGGGGTTCGCGGATCGGCGGGTTCAGGCGCAGGATGCCGCCCAGCCGGTCGCTATGGTCGGTGTTGAGCAGCAGGTACTGCGGGCAGGTCTCAACGGTCACGTCCACGCCGCGGCGCTTGGCTTCACGAATCAGAAACAGCGAGTCGGCGGCGCTGTGGTGGGCGATGTGTACACGCGCGCCGGTCCACTCGGCCAGGGTCAGCACGCGGCCGATGGCCTCGATCTCGGCCACCACCGGGCGCGCGGCGAGGTGCGCCAGGGCGTCGATACGCCCGGCGTCCTGCATGCGCTTCTGACGACGGGAGAGAATGGACGAGTTTTCCGCGTGTACCACGGTACGAATACCCAGTGGCGCCAGCTTCTCGAAGCCTTCCAGCAGCGCGCCGTCGGTGGGTGCCGGCAGGTTGCCGAAGGTATTGCCGACAAACGCCTTGAAGCTGGTACAGCCGGCGTCGACCAGCTCTTCCAGGTGGCCGACGGTGTCGTCCCCCAGCAGGCCGTGAATACCGTAATCAACGTAGGACGACTCGGCGGCTTTCTGCTTCATGCGCAGGGCTTCGATGGTGCCGGTCGGCGGGTTGGTGTTGGGCATGTCGAACACGGTGGTCACGCCTCCGCAGGCGGCAGCCGCCGAACCGGTCTTCCAGGTTTCCTTATGGGCGTAGCCCGGATCGCGGAAGTGCACATGGCTGTCGATGGCGCCCGGCAGCAGGAACAGGCCATCAGCCTGTAGGACTTCGCGGGCAGAGGGCATCAGTTCATCGCGGCCGACGGCGACAATCTTCTCGCCGTCAATCGCGACCGAGGCTTCGATAATCTGGTGGTCTGATACCACGCGGGCGCCGCGGATCAGCAGGTCAACTTGGTTCATAGGGTTCTCCTAAAGCATGGCCCAGCCGCCATCGACCGGGAGGTCGACGCCGGTGATCTGGCGGGAAACGTCGCTGCCGAGAAACAGGCAGGCATTGGCAACATCCTGGTCGGTGGAGACGCGCTTGAGCGCGTAGTCGGCGGCGTGGCGCGTGGCGGCTTCTTCCGGGCTGATATCCAGCTGGGCGGCCATGTTGGCGCACACCTTGTCGCGAAAGCGCGGGCCGTCAACCATGCCGGGGGCGACGCAGTTGACGTTGATACCGTGCGGGCCGGCCTCCAGCGCAAAGCTCTTGGTAATACCGCGCAGGCCCCACTTGGAGGCGGAATAGGCCATGCGGCCGGCGCGGCCGCGCATGCCGAAGGTGCCGCCAACGTTGACGATCTTGCCGCTGCCCTGTTCGATCATGGCGGGCATGACCGCGCGCATGGTGTTGAAACAGCCGGTCATGTTGAGCTGAACGATCTCGTCGAACTCGCTCTGGGTGGTCTCCCAGCCGGTCTTGCCGATCGGGCCGGAGCCGCCCGCCACGTTGACCAGCACGTCGATGCGGCCGAAGCAGTCCAGTGCCGCCGCCGCAAGGGCCTCGGCATCGGTACTGTGGGTCATGTCGCAGCGCACTACTTCTACCTCGCGGCCCAGTTCCGCCACTTCCCGGGCGACTGGGGCGATGGCGTCCAGATCGCGCCCGGCCAGCACCAGTCGGGCACCTTCGCGGGCGAAGGCCAGGGTGACGGCGCGGCCCATGCCCTTGGCCGGGCCGGTGATGACAACGACTTTGTCCTGCAGATCAAGGTTCATCAATGTCTCCCGTTGCTCAGAGTTCGCTCGGGCGGTCAGCCCGTGCCGGCAGGAAGCTGCGGTCGAAAATCTGGGTCGGGGCCGGCGCGTTCTCCAACTGGTTGGCCTTGACCACGATGTCGATGTTCTTTTGCAGGCGATCGTCGTTGACGTCACCCAGGCCGATGTCGGCAATTTCCGGGTGGCTCATGTCGTTGCGTACGGTGGTCAGCATCTTGTCGGTTTCCACTTCGCGGTTGAGCAGCGGCTCACGGCGCATCAGCGCGTCGATCGCTTCCTCGGGGTTGGCTACCGCGTCCTGAATGGCCTGGTTGATGGCGGCCACAAAGCCACGCACGGCGTCTGGATGCTCGGCGATAAACTCCTGGGAGAAGAAGATCGAGTTGGAGTACAGGTCCATGCCGTGATCGCCGTAGCGGATAAAGCGCAGTTGCTCATCCGGGTTGATGCCCATGCCCTTGGCGCTGAAGCTGATGGTGGTGATGTAGCCGAAGGCGGCGTCGATCTGGCCGCGCATCAGCAGTTGCTCACGCAGGTTGGGCGCCATGTTGTTGATGGTGACCTTGGACTGGTCGATACCGGTCATCTCGGCGAAGGCCGGGAACAGCTTCAGTGCCGCGTCGTTGGCCGGTGCGCCGACGATCTTGCCTTCCAGATCCTGCGGTTCAGTGATCGGGCTGTCGCTTTTCACCGCGATGACGAACGGCGGGGTGTTGTAGATCATGTAGACGCCCACAGGCGCGCGCTCAGGCTGGGTCGAGGCCAGCTGGATCAGCGCATTGGTGTCGCCAAAGCCGGCATCGTAGACGCCGGAGGCGACCTTCGGAATGGACGCGGCCGAGCCTTCACCCTGGTCGATGGTGACGTTGAGGTCGTGCTCCTTGAAGTAGCCCTTGTCTTCGGCGAGGAAGAACCAGGCCTGGGCACCTTCGTATTTCCAGTTGAGTACCAGATCGATATCGGTTGCGGCCTGCGCGCTGGCAGAGGCCAGCAGGCCGAGTCCGAGACTGAGGGCGGTGAGGGTGTTGGCCAGGCGTGGCCGACGAGCTTTCGATGACATGGTCATGACTCCTGTTGCATTGAGGTGAGAGCGGTATTGAGCGCAGCGGCCGTGGCGACAAAGCCGTGGCACTGGGCGACGAGAAAATGAATGGCGCGGCTGACATAGGCCGGGGAGGGCGTTGAGCAGGCGTCGCGCAGCAGCACGCAGTCGTAGCCGAGGAAGGCCGCATCCTGCAGGGACGAAAACACGCAGCGGTCGGTATTGATGCCGGCGAACAGCAGGCTGGTGATGCCCTGCGCGCGCAGGATGCTGTCCAGCTCGTTATCCCAGAAGCCGCTGAGGCGGTGCTTGTACACCTGGATATCGGCGGGCTCGATCTTCAGCTCGCTGACCACCTCCGCGCCCCAGGTTCCCTGCACCAGTGCCGGGCCGTGATCGATTGGCGAATGCTCGCCGTAGCCCACGCCGCTGGCGCTGCGCTTGCCGACGAAATGCACTACCGGCGGCAGGTTCAGCCGGTCAGCGCGGATGCCCCAGTTGAGCCAGATAACCCGGCCACCGGCAGCGCGCCAGGCCGGCAGCAGGCGTCGCAGACGCGGGATGGGGCGCCGTGTTGCCTGCATGCTGGCCCCTTTTTGGGCAAACCAGCCTTCGGGGTGGCAGAAGTCGTTCTGCATATCCACCACCACCAGTGCGCTGGTGCCGATATCCAGCTCCAGGTTGCCCTGGTCGCTGGTGAACAGCAGCGGCCTTGGCCTGTGGGCTGGACGCAGCAGGCTGGTAACACCGTAATGCTGGTGCCAGGCGTTGTCGGGGTGGGGCCCGTAGGCCACGGGAGTGCCGGGAGTCTTTTTCATGCTGGCAGACGATGCAGCGCACATGCCATGAGTGACTATCAAATGTCGCTTTTTCGCGTGCGTTGCGTTGCCGATACGGCAACGGATATGCTGGCGCAAGGATGCCATCTGGCCCTCGGCAAATCGCTTGCGTGCAGGGGTTGGTGCTTTGGCCGCCGGGTTCGCGCGCCGCCACGTCTGTAGCGGAGCGGTGGCTGCGCCGGGTGCGCGGCCTTTGCACCGCCCGCGGGCAGGTTTCTGCACCGCTGCGGTGCTCGACGGGGCCGTGCTGGTCCGCATGACAGGAGCTGATATGAATCATCTGCGCTTTCTGCACTACCTGGATGAAGTGGCCAGAGTGGGCTCGATCCGTCAGGCTGCCGAGCGTCTGCACGTCGCGCCGTCGGCGGTGAATCGCCGTATTCAGGACCTGGAAGACGAACTGGGTACACCACTGTTCGAGCGTCTGCCGAGGGGCATGCGGCTGACGGCGGCCGGCGAGCTGTTTGTGCATTACATCCGCAGCCGGGCTGCGCATCTGGAGCAGGTGCGCTCCGAGATCGAGGACCTGCAGGGGCTGCGCCGCGGCCGGGTGCGGATCGTCGTCAGTCAGGCCGCCGCGGGCAGCTACCTGCCGGAACGCATCGCCGGCTTTCGGCAGCAGCATCCGCTGGTGGAGTTTCAGGTGCAGGTGGGCGATCACCACCGGGCGCTGGATGCGCTGCGCACCTTTGAGTCTGACCTGGCGTTCATCTTCCATCTGACGCCGGAGGCGGATATCGAGCGCTTGTACGATGTCGCCCAACCGCTGTGCGTGGTCATGCATCGCAGTCATCCGCTGGCGGCGGAGCCGGGGCGGGTCAGCCTGCGCCAGTGCCTGGACTATCCGGTGGTGCTGCCCGGCCGGGACACTGCCGGCCGTCAGCTGCTGGATACCTATCTGGCCCGGCGCTCGATCAAGCTGCGGGCGCTGATCGAGAGCAACAGCTTCGAGTTTCTGCTGGGTTACCTGCGCTACGAGCAGGCGCTGAGTTTTCAGATACAGATTGGTGTGCCCAGCGTGGGTGGCGAGCTGGTCAGTCGGGAGATTGCTGACCGTGGCTTTCCGTCGGCCAATATGGTGCTGGCTTGCCTGCAGAATCGGCAGTTGCCGGTGGTGGCGTATGCCTTTGCCGAGTACCTGCGCAACTCGGCCGTGTGAGGCGGCGGATTGCCGGGCGAGCCGGTGGTAGAGTGCAGCCTGACAGTCAGGGCCGGAGAGAAGGCATGAGCCTGCAGAATACGCAGCTGAACGACAGCTGGACCTTGTATCAACGCCTGCGCGAACAGACCCCGCTGGTGCAGTGCATTACCAATTACGTGGCGATGAACATGACCGCCAACGTACTGCTGGCTGCCGGCGCGTCGCCGGCGATGGTGCACTGCGCCGAGGAATCCGGTGAGTTTGCGGCGCTGGCATCAGCCTTGAGTATCAATATGGGCACGCCCTCGCCGCAGTGGGCTGAAGGTATGCACGCGGCCATCGCCGGCGCTCAGGCGGCCGGGGTGCCCTGGGTGCTTGATCCGGTGGCGCACGCGGCAACCGGGTTTCGCCGCCAGCTGGTGACCGCGCTTTTGGCCCGGCGGCCAACGGCCATTCGCGGCAATGCCTCGGAGATCATCGCGCTGGCCGGTGCCAGTGGGCAGGGCCGGGGCATGGATAGCGGCGACAGCGTAGAGAGCGCTGCCGAGGCCGCCCGTCAGCTGGCGCGCGCGCAGGGTTGTGTGGTGCTGGTGACCGGTGAGGTCGACCTGGCGACCGATGGCCAGCGCAGCCAGCGCATCGAGGGCGGCAGTGCACTGATGCCGCAGGTGACTGCCATGGGCTGCGCACTCAGTGCCCTGCTTGCCGGTTTTATTGGCGTTGCGCCGGGGCAAACGCTGGCTGCTGCGGTGGCCGCCGCCCAGGTGTTTGCGGCTGCCGGTCTTAAGGCCGAGCAGCATGCCCAAGGCCCCGGCAGCTTCCTGCCAGCCTTTCTTGATGCGTTGCACTTGCTGCAACTGAGTGATCTGCAGCGCTGCCCGGTCAGCGAACAGCCCTGATACCGCAGTCTGATGACGGAGTAGCGATGGTTTCCAAGGACGAGTTGCAGCGGTTTTTCGATGCGGAGTTTCCGCACTCCCGCTTTGATATCGAATCGCTGGGCGAGCGCATGGCGGTGATCCGCAAGCCCATCACTGGCGCGCACCTGCGCCCGGGCGGCACGGTGTCGGGTCCGGTGCTGATGGAAGTCGCGGACGCCGCCCTGTACGTGGCGTTGCTGGGCACCTTGGGGCTGGTGGCGCTGGCGGTGACCACCAACCTGAACATCAACTTTATGCGTAAGCCGCGTGCGGACCGCGACGTCATCGCCGAATGCCGCCTGCTGAAAGTGGGCAAGACCATGGTGATTGGCGAGGTCTCGCTGTATTCCGACGGCGAGCCTGAGCCGGTCGCCCACGCCACCGGCACGTATGCGATTCCGCCGGCGCGTTGATTCACCCGGCGCTCGACGACACCTGACGCGGCAACCCCAGCGAAATCAACGCGGCCAGCAGCACAAAGGCACTGGAGATCCACAGGCAGGCGCCCAGGCCGTATTGCTGGTAAACCCAGCCGGACAGCAGGGTGCCGATCAGCCGCCCCATGGCGTTGGACATATAGTAGAAGCCGACATCCAGCGACACACCATCGCCCTTGGCGTAGCTGACGATCAGGTAGCTGTGCAGCGACGAGTTGATGGCGAAAATCACGCCAAACAGCAGCAGGCCGCCAATCAGCACTGCGCTGGCGTTCTGTGGCGTGAGGTGCATGCCCACGGCAATCGCAGCGGGCAGCAGGGCCAGCAGCAATGCCCAGCCGGCAGCGCTGCGCCCGCCCGGCACCTGCTGCCGGCCGGTCAGCCGTGGCGCTATCGACTGCACCAGCCCGTAGCCGATCACCCAACTGGCCATAAAGCCACCGACCAGCCAGAAGTCCCAGCCCAGCGCGCTGCTCAGGTACACCGGCAGGGCGATCACAAACCACACATCACGGGCACCGAACAGAAACAGCCGCGCTGCGGAGAGCAGGTTGATGGCGCGGCTCTTGGACAGCAGCTCCCGGAATTTGGGCTTGCCGCTGGCGCGCCCCAAGTCCTGCTTCAGCAGGCGCAGACTGATCAGCCACACCACCGCCAGCGCCATGGCCATCGCCAGCACCGCGCCGGTAAAGCCGAGCAGCACCAGCAGCGCACCACCCAGGAAAAAGCCGACGCCCTTCAGGGCATTTTTGGAGCCGGTGAGAATGGCCACCCACTTGTACAGCGTGCCTTGCTGCTGCTCAGGCACCAGCAGCTTGATGGCGCTCTTGGCGCTCATCTTGTTCAGGTCCTTGGCGATGCCGGACAGCGCCTGCGCCGCCATCACCCAGGGTACGCTGAGGACGCTGGCCGGTAGTGTCAGCATCAGCAGCGCCACCACTTGCAGCGCCAATCCCAGATTCATGGTGCGGTTCAGGCCGATGCGCGCGCCCAGCCAGCCGCCGATCAGGTTGGTGACCACGCCGAATATCTCGTAGAACAGAAACAGCGCGGCAATCTCCAGCGGCGTGTAGCCCAGACTGTGAAAATGCAGCACCACCAGCATGCGCAGCGCGCCGTCGGTCAGGGTAAAGGCCCAGTAGTTGGCGGTGACCACCAGATACTGGCGCACGGCAGCGGGCAGGCTGGACAGGGTGCGCATCTCACGAACTCCTCAGGCGTACTGGCCGACCAGCCGCGCCAACTCCACGGCGCGGTTGGCGTAACCCCACTCGTTGTCATACCAGGCGTACAGCTTGACCTGGGTCTGGTTGATCACCATGGTCGACAGCGCATCGATGATCGAGGAGCGCGGGTCGGTGCGGTAATCAATGGACACCAGCGGGCGTTCCTCATAACCGAGAATGCCGTGCAGCGGGCCGTCGGCCGCCTGCTTGAGCAGGGCGTTGACCTCGTCCACGCTGGTAGGCCGTTCAACCTCGAAGACGCAGTCGGTGAGCGAGGCATTGGCCAGCGGTACTCGCACCGCATGGCCGTTCAGGCGACCGCGCAGCTCGGGGAAGATCTCGGCAATCGCGGTGGCCGAGCCGGTGGTGGTGGGGATCAGGCTCATGCCGCTGGCGCGGGCTCGGCGCAGGTCCTTGTGCGGCTGGTCGAGAATGCTCTGGGTGTTGGTCAGGTCGTGGATGGTGGTGATCGAGCCGTGGCGAATGCCCAGCGCCTCCTGAATCACCTTGACCACCGGCGCCAGGCAGTTGGTGGTGCAGGAGGCTGCGGTGACAATGCGGTGCTGCTGCGGGTCGAAGCGGTCGTGGTTGACGCCCATGACGACATTCAGCGCCCCCGGCTCCTTGATCGGCGCGCAGGCCACCACGCGTTTGACGCCCTGATCCAGGTACGGCTGCAGGCTGGCGAGGGTCTTCATCTTGCCGCTGGCCTCGATGACCAGATCACAGTCGCTCCAGTCGGTATCGGCCAGCGCGCGATTGGCTGTCACCGCAATGGCCTTGCCGCTGATGATCAATTGCTCGCCGTTACTGCTCGCTTCGTGCTGCCAGCGGCCATGCACCGAATCGAAGTTGAGCAGGTGGGCGTGGGTTGCCGCGTCGCCCGCCGGATCATTGATGCGTACAAACTCCAGCTCCGGACAATCCCAGGCCGCGCGCAGCGCCAGCCGACCGATGCGACCAAAACCGTTGATACCTACCTTGATGCTCATAACGGACTCCTGCCTTGTGAGGTCACTCTGTGCTTGGGAACCAGTGACGGGTGCGGTTGGCGAAGGCCACCAGTGACAGCATGACCGGCACCTCGACCAGTACGCCGACCACCGTGGCCAGGGCCGCACCGGAGTGCAGCCCGAACAGCGAGATGGCGACTGCGACCGCCAGCTCAAAGAAATTGGAGGTGCCGATCATGCATGCCGGCGCTGCAATCGGGTGCGGCAGGCGCAGCTTCCAGGCGGCCAGATAAGCGACTGCAAAGATGCCGTAGGTCTGCACCAGCAGCGGAATGGCAATCAGCACGATGGTCACCGGCTGGCTCAGCAGGGTATCGGCCTGCAGGCCGAACAGCAGCGTTACGGTGCCCAGCAGCCCCAATATCGACCAGGGCTTGAGGCGCTGCAGCAGCTGCGGCAACTGCTCGGGCGCCCGGCGCTGCAGCCATTGACGGGTCAGTACGCCAGCGCCCAGCGGCAGCACCACATAGAGCAGGACCGACAGCAGCAGTGTCGCCCAGGGCACCTGAATATCGCTGACGCCCAGCAGCAGGCTGACCAGCGGTGCAAAGGCAAACACCATGATCAGATCGTTCACCGACACCTGCACCAGCGTGTAGTTGGGGTCGCCGCGGGTCAGCTGGCTCCAGACAAACACCATCGCGGTACAGGGCGCCACACCTAGCAGGATCATGCCGGCGATGTACTCGCCCGCGCTTTGCGGGTCCACCCAGTCGGCAAACAGCAGACGAAAGAACAGCCAGCCGAGCAGCGCCATGGTGAAGGGCTTGATCAGCCAGTTGACGATCAGCGTCAGCACCAGCCCGCGCGGACGTTTGCCGACATCGCGCACGGCGGCAAAGTCGATCTGCACCATCATCGGGTAAATCATCACCCAGATCAGCACCGCCACCAGCAGGTTGACGTGGGCAAACTCCAGCGCTGCGACACCGGCAAACAGGGGCGGAAACAGCGAGCCGAGCGCGACGCCAGCCGCGATGGCCAGCGCCACCCAGACACTCAACCAGCGCTCAAACAATCCCATACTGGCTCCTCAAATGCCCTGCTGATTGACGCGCGTAGACAGCTGCTCGGCGGACTCGCGCCGCTCGGAATAGCGGTCCACCAGATAGTCGCTGTGCTCGCGCAGCAACAAAGTGAATTTCACCAGTTCTTCCATGACATCCACCACCCGCTCATAGAAGGGCGAGGGGCGCATGCGCCCGGCCTCGTCAAACTCCAGAAAGGCCTTGGGCACCGACGACTGGTTGGGGATGGTGAACATGCGCATCCAGCGGCCCAGCGCACGCAGCTGGTTCACCACATTGAACGACTGCGACCCGCCACACACCTGCATGACCGCCAGCGTCTTGCCCTGGGTCGGGCGCACCGCGCCAATGCTCAGCGGCACCCAGTCGATCTGCGCCTTGAACACCGCCGTCATCGCCCCGTGACGCTCGGGCGAGCACCACACCTGGCCCTCGGACCACTGCATCAACTCGCGCAGTTCGACCACCTTGGGGTGGGTATCCGGTGCATCGTCCGGCAATGGCAGACCAGATGGATCAAAGATGCGGGCCTCGGCGCCAAAGTAGGTCAGTAGGCGAGCCGCTTCTTCGACCAGCAGCCGGCTGTAGGAGCGCTCACGGGCAGAGCCGTGCAGCAGCAGAATGCGCGGCGCATGCGTAGCGCGCAGCGGGCTGCGCAGGCGCTCCAGATCCGGGCGGGGCGCCAGGTCGATATCCAGATTGGGCAGGTCAGGGTGAGACATGCTGACTCCGATTGCAGCAATTCATGAGGTGGCCGGCGGGCAGCAGCGCGCCGCCCGCTCAGGACGATCGCCTATCTGCTCCAGCCGCTGATGATCCGGGCTCAGCCAGTGGCGATTGCTGTCCAGTGTGGTGCGCAGCAGTTGGATAACCCAGTCGGGCAGGTGAGGGTGCAAACGGTAATACACCCACTGCCCCTGCCGCCGATCCGCCAGCAATCCGCAAGTGCGCAATTGCGCCAGGTGGCGGGAAATCTTCGGCTGGCTCAGCTCCAGCGCCGACGTCAGCTCACAAACGCATAGCTCACCCTCGGCGGCAATCAGCAGCATCAGACGGGTGCGGGTCTCATCGGCCAGGCACTTGAAAACGGTGGGTGGGGTCAGGTGTTCGAGCATGGTGGTATGGGTTGGCTGTGTCTGTATATATGGTTTTTCGAATATAGTGCGTGTAAGGGGTGTGTGGCAATCGGATTTTGGCTCAATCGGATGGGGAGGGCAGGGGTGTGCGTAAAATATACGGAAATGTATATGTAATGTTGAGGTTTTCCTGGCGGGGCGGAGGATTCAGCCTAGGCGCCGGTCAGCAGGGGTTTCGGCACAGGTCGCCGGGGCCGTAGGTTGGGTGGTAGAGACGTTCGTGGGCGAAAAAAGGACGCCTTGTGGCGTCCTTTTTTATATTTTGATTTGGGGGATTTGAACCCGTTTTGGTGTTCTTGCATTACTTCTCAATATTTCGCTTTTCTTTTAATAACAGATAGATAGCTGGCTTGGTCATCTGCAATGCGCCGCAATGTTCCGCTATGTCTGCGACACTTTTTCGACATGCCGATTTTTTCGGGGTTGGCCGCCTCAAGTTCCAAGTGCAACATCAGTGAATTGAACCCAGC